>Ga0247727_10003627_pt1 | contig 33826 bp, 17 predicted proteins | sample WisWelCaveWW1625_FD_202498 | JGI IMG/M metagenome (GOLD analysis project Ga0247727, IMG submission 202498) | Biofilm microbial communities from Wishing Well Cave, Virginia, United States - WW16-25 | ecosystem: Environmental > Aquatic > Deep subsurface > Groundwater > Cave microbial mat | place...
AAATGCAAGCTTTGGCTTGATCCTCCGGCGACAAGCTCTGATAAACTTTTGCGACGGTTGCAACCATTTCTTCCCAACCGTGCATATCCGCATAAGTTTGCGGCAGCCGGCCCTCGGCATGTCGTTCCGTTTTCACTTCGCCGATGCCTATGGCACTGGCATATTTGATAAATGATTCAACGGGCAACACGGGAATCGCGAACGGCGCCGCCCACAATCCCAAAAGCAAAAAAACGATGGCAGCCGGTTTCGCCCAATTCCACTGGCGCTGCTGAATGAATTTTTCAAAAACCATCGCGCCGGCGGCAAACAACATCGGATAAGCCGGCGAGAGAAAGTAGAATTTGGCTTTTTGCAGCGTGAATAAAACGTAAAGCGTAACATAAAGCCAGCCCAATAGACGATACGGCTTTCCCTCTTGCGCGAAAAGATAGAAATAGAGTCCGGCGAGCCAAAGCGGCAGCGTGTGTGGATGAATCGTTAAAATCTGCTGCCCGAGAAATTCCAGCGGTGAAACCGGATAGGTTTTGCCCTCGGCATACGTCCCGTAAAACTCCAACGTCGGCCAACCGTTTTGAATTTGCCAAATGATATATGGAGAAACAATGACAAGTCCAACTAATCCGCCGAGCCACAGCCATTTGCCGGCAAAATATTTTCGATCGGGCGTCAATAACAACGCGATGACTAACGCCATGCCGAAAAACAGCATGCCCAACTTATTCAGCAATGCGACTCCCGCGACGACGCCGAACCACAGCCAGAGTTTCGGATTCTCAGTTTTCAACAGCCGAATGAGAAGGTACGCCGCCAGCACCCACAAAAGCTGGTCGAGCGCATTCATCGTCATGATGGTATCGACGCCGAGAAAAATCGGCGCGATGATCGCTGCGAGCGCCGCCAAAACTTGCGCGAATCGCCCGCCGCCCAGCTCGCGCGCCATCAGGCCGGTGAGAAAAATTTTTATTCCTCCGAACACCGCCGGAAAAAAGCGCAGCGCGAACAGCGAATCGCCCAACAACAGGCGCGTGAGAAAAGTTTGCCACGCGATCATCGGCGGCTGATCGACGTAGCCCCAATCTAAATGCTCGCTGCACGCGATGAAATAAAACTCGTCGCGAAAATAGCCGTATTGGCCGTTGGTCAAAAAATGAATCAGCAGCTTGACCATCGCCAGATAAGCGAGAATCGCGAGGTCGCTCAAGAGAAATTGACGGACGAAGAGCTTTCTATTCATCAGTACTTTATTGTTGCTACCTTCAAATTGTCATTCTGTGGGAATGATCGCAGGTAAGGCATGTCATCCGCCCGCATCCGCAACTTGTGAAACGCGATCGGAGTTGGAGAAACGGGCGGGAACTCGAGTCTACCTCATGATTCTTTTTTGCCCTTGCGTTTCATATCCTGGCGATGCGCGCGCTCGTAGGTTTGAATGTCCACGAAGCGGCCTTTGGCATCGCGCACGGCATAAAGTTTTTTGCCCGAGACACTGCGATGGGTGGTGCGTTTGCGTTTAGCTGCCATGATGCTCTCCTTTCTGAATGGTTTGCAGGGCGATACGGAATGTTGATTAATAACGAACGATTTTTTGCCCAAATTTTAAATACAGCTTTTGTTTCTTCCACGCACTTGCTTCTTTGCTCTTTCACGCTTTGTATTCGTCACCAATTTTTCTTCTTTGCCGAGTCGCTTGTTTGTTCCTTGTTCGGCGCGCCACGATATTTATGATCGCGCACCAAACTTCTATCTTGAAATGGCTAACGGCCTGCGGCTCGCGATATCATCGAACACCGCTCGTCAATGTCCTCTTATTCCGGAGCTGAAGAAGAGATGAAGAAACAGCCCTGCTCCCAGGACGTAAACGCCGGTAAGGATCCAGTACGCTGGGGAGCCCCCTGCGACGAGACCATGCTTCACCAGTAGAATTGCACCGATTGCAAGGTGGGTTTGATTGCCCACGACGACCGCTCTACCGTAGATGCCCCCAAGCACCGACCCCCGAGCGATCCAGTTCATTGCTCCAAATCCGAGCAGAGCTGCTCCCAGAAGCTGCACGAGGGGGCCGCCATTCGCACGTGGGATGAGGGTTCCACCCACTTCCTCCGGCGCAAAGAGCAGAAGCAATCCGATGGCAGCGAAGCAAAGTGCGGACAGCGCCACGGCCGAACCCACAAGCCGTTGAGTCCCATCGTCACTCATCGCGCTTCCCTCACTGGTCCGCCCAACTTATATTCGATTGGCGTCACCATATTATTTTTTTCCGCGAGTTCATCGTTCAACGCGCCCCGATAGTTACTGCTCTATCGAGAGTTTCTGTTCAAGTTTACATCCAAACTTCCGTCGTTGCAACAAACTCCTTTCGATCTCAAGATTGCTAACATGGCGATCAACGTTGGCTGATCGGTGTTTTGAGTTTCTGGATGAGCACTTTAGCGGTCTCAGGTATCGAAATCGATGAGATCAAGAAGCTCGGCAGATTTGATATCATAATTTTCATATTGAACTTGAATCAAAGCCGCAAAATCCCCCGTCTTTTTCCCAGCTTTTTTTTCGTATAATGGCTTCCACCATTTCTTAACGAATTCAGCCGCGCCCCAAGTGCCAATCCCTCTAATACCCGCTATTATCAGGATTTTATGCTGACCGGCCCATGGGCTTCGCGATTTCATGATGATTGCAATATCGGTGTAATCAGGGCCTTTCTGATCAAAAGTTTCAGAGGGAAAAATACCGGTCTTCCAGCGTATTTGAATTTGGTCCGTCGTAGGATCATTTTTAAAGTCAGGAATTAGATGCGTCTTGGAGGAATTCTGTTCTTTGAGAAGCTTGAGGGCCTCAGCGGTTGTTGTATTGGTCTTGCTGCTGCAAATCAAAATGAGGTTGTTTTGCCTTTTGTCTTTGTCGGAAATATGTTTTGAATCCAACACTTTGTTGGGCGGGTCAAATCCGGCTAAAATATATGCGCTAATGATATTGTTGATCGCCATGAAATCTTCAATTGAAATTCTCGGTAGAAAAGAGCTTGCGACTTCTTCGCGCGGGGGAAAGACGAATTTTGTCGGACCGGCCAGACCGGCAAAAATGGCTGCTTGCCCGGCAGAACGTTTTTTACGATGATACAAAGACCAAAAATAGCTCAACGAATATCCTATAACGAGCGCGATTAGATTGCTTACTAATTCTTTCCACATAACCTCCGCCCTCCTCTCTTCATTACGGTCGAAAGAATGACAGGATAATAAACACCAGTTTTTTGCTTTGCATAAATCGTCTAAAAAAGAAGAAAAAGTGATTTGTCTTGTAGAATGGATTTGAAATAAACGCGTAACTTTTGTGGCAAATTCTTTACAACGGCTTGAATCTACAGAAAAAAAATCCGAATGTCAAGCCATATTCGTTTTCTGCAATTAGATTGACTTTGCGTACATTAACACTAAGCAGAGTGGAGCAGTTTCTCACCCGTCCTTCTGTTTTTGTGGGCCAGGGCCGGCGCACGCCACCTCCTAATATTAAATCGCGGGGCTGTGAGCGAGTTGGATCGAGCAATTAATTCCGTCTGTCAAGCAACTTTGAGCAAACATCTTCAGGAGAGCAGACAATGTCTTCAACCCACGTGCGCGGGTTCCGAGTCCCCAGTTTATTTTTTGTTTTATTTACCTTCAGCTTGCTTTGGCCGAACCGCGAAACGCGAGGCCAGGGCGCGCCGATTTCGACCGACACCAAATCCCTTTTTCTCAAATCCAATCAAAGCAAAGTTTTTTACCATGATGGAAAGTGGTGGGCCATCGCTCACAGAGATTCGAGCGGCAGTTGGTATATTTGGAAATTCAACGGCGGCGCGTGGGCGAGTCTTATTAAACTCGAAAAAAGTTCTACATTGAAATATGACGCCGTGGTGAACGCGACGACCGACAAGCTGTATGTGATGGGTTCTCATGCTTCGGCGCCGGAATTTCGGCGCTTTATTTATTCGAGCGGCTCATGGAGTCTCGACGCCGGCTTTCCGATCAACCCCGGTTTTACGAATTCCGACGGGAACAATCCGGTCAGCCTGGTGCAAGCGAAGAATGGCGATCTGTGGATTTTTCGCATTGACAGCAACAAACTGCAGGCGAAAAAATCAATCGATGGCGGCGCGACTTGGTCGGCGGTGATCGATGTCAAAACCGGTTTGACGGTTGCCAATGGCACCACCGACGCGGTGGTTTTCACTTCCGGCGGCAATAATTTTGTTGGCGTAGCGTATGGCGAAGCTGATAACGCCGGCACAAAATTCGGTTTTCTCCGGCATCAAGACGGCGCGGCGGACAACGCGTGGACGGATGAAACCGCGTCGTTGACTTATTTCGGCGCCGAGCGCGGCAACAATCAGATTGGTTTGACGGCGGACGGCAGCAACAATCTTTTTCTGCTCACCAAAAACGGCAACGCCACCGGCAGCGATCCGCGCAACACGCTCTATAAACGCAGCAGCGCCGGCGCGTGGACGATATTCAAAGTCAACACCAGCGTGGACTGGAAGTCGCCGGCAGTCGTTTTTGATGCGGCCAACAACAGACTTTATGTGATGGGCGTCAGAAGTTCATCGCCGAAAACGGGTGAATATAAAACCTGTTCGATTGGTTTGGAATCCACTTTGGAAGCGGAGGCCGCGACGACGTTATTTTCCGGCGCCGGCGCAACCTTTGCGGAATTGAGCGCGCCAGCGGGAGGAACGAGTGTCGACGTCGGCACCGGGTTGATGATGTGCGCGGACAATAACGCGGCAAAAGATATTTGGTACAATCATTTGGCGATTACCAGCACCGCGCCGGTGACGATTGGCGCGATCACGGCCAGCCCCACAAATGTCAATGCCAATGCAGCGTACACGATTCCGTTGACTTTGTCGTCGGGCGGCGCGCTGGCCAGTGGTTTGGGAATTATCAATCTCACTTTTCCCAACAATACTTTTGTGCCGAACAGCATCGTCGCGAGCAACATTACGGTGAACGGCACGCCGTGCACGAATGTGGCGACGGATCCGGCGACGCGGCAAGTGATGATTACCACGCCGGTGAGTTTGAGCAACGGCCAAGCGTTTTCAGTCGTGATCAATTCCGGCGCGGGCTTGTTGAATCCGACTTCGGTTGGCGCGTATCAGCTCAACGCCTCGACGAGCGCGCAACCGGCGCAGGCCACTTCGCCGAATTATAGCACGATAACGGCGACAACGACGGTGACGCCGGCGACGATTTCACTTTCAGCGAGCGAGCCGGATAGCTGCACGAATTACACGATTGCGTTCAATCTCGGGGCGCAGGGCCGCTTGCTGTCAGGCGTGAGCACGATGACGTTGACATTTAATGCAGGAACTACGATTGCAAACGGCGGACTCTCCGGCGTTCTCGTCAACGGCGTGGCGGCAAGCGCCGCCGGCAATAATACGAACAAGACAATTAGCCTCACAACACCGAGCGCGGTGTCGTTGAGCAACAACGCCGCGGTGACTTTGTATTTGCCCGGCCCGGCGATTTGCAATCCTTCCGTCGTCAACAACTACACGCTGACGGTGGCGACGAGTGTGGAAACGACGCCGGTGACTTCGAATTCTTATAAAATTATTGGACGGGTTGTCGTCGGCGATGTCACCGTCAATCCGGCGTTTGCCAGCACGAATGCAATTTATACCATTCCACTGACGCTGTCGAGCAACGGCGCCATGATCGCCGGTTCCGATGGGATCAGCTTTCGTTTTCCGGCCGGCACGACGGTGCCGAACGGCATTGTCGCGAGCCAGATCAAAGTCAACGGCACGGCGGCGACCACTGCGACCTCCAACAGCGTGACGCGCGAAGTGACGGTGACGACGCCGGTGAATTTAGTGAACAGCCAAAATTTTTCCGTGGTGTTCGAGCTGGGCGCGGGGCTGATCAATCCGCCGGCTGCTGGTGATTACACACTGCAAGCCTGGACGAGCGTGCAGCCGACACCGGTGACCTCGCCGATTTATTCGTTGTCGCCAAGTCAGGGCGCGAATCCGATTTCGCTCACGACCAAAGACGGCTATAAAAAATCCAATCAGGGCAAAGTGTTTTATCACGACACGCAGTGGTGGGCGATTGCGCATGAAGAGCCGGAAAACAAATGGTACATTTGGAAATTCAACGGCACGACGTGGACGAAGTCGCTGGGCATGGACAAGGGCACTTCTTCCTATTATGACGCCGTCGTCAATTCGAGCGCCAACAAGCTTTATCTTTTTGTGTCGCACAAGTCTACGCCGAAATTCCGGCGTTACTCGTACATCGGCGGCGCGTGGAAAAATGATACGGGCTTTCCGGTGACGATGAACGATTTTATCGACGCCAACGGCAATAATCCGGTCAGCCTCGGCCGGGCGAAAAACGGCGATCTCTGGATTTTCCGCATTCACGCCGGAATTTTGCAAGCCAAACGTTCGAGTGATGACGGCGTCACGTGGTCCACGGTTATCAATGTCAAAACCGGCTTGCACACGGCGTTTGGCACAACCGATGCGGTGGCATTCACTTCCGGCGGCAATGATTATATCGGCGTCGGCTACGCGGAAACCGATACGGTATCGAGTCGATTTGGTTTTCTTCATCATCAAAACGGCGCGGCCGATAATGCGTGGACGGACGAATCGGCGTCGTTGACTTTGTTCGGAACGGAGCGCGCGCTGAATAAAATTTCCATGACCAGCGACGCCAATAACAACGTTTATCTGTTCACGCAAAATATCGGCGGCACCGGCAGCGATCCGAACAACACGCTTTATAAGCGCAGCAGCGCCGGCGCGTGGACGAAGTTCAAAATCAATACTTCTCCAAAAATTTGGAAAACACCGGCGCTGGCGATTGACGCGACCGGCGGCGTGCTTTACGTGATGGGCGTGAATACCACGACGAAGTTGGGAGAATATAAAAGCTGCAATCTCGGTCAGGAAGCGACGCTCGAGACCGCCAGCGCCAACGGCTTGTTCGATACCGCCGGCGGCGCTTTTGAAGATATGAGCGCGCCGGCGGCGAATTTGACGGCGGCTTCGGGTTTGCTGGTCACCGCAGATAACACGGCGGCGAAAGATACTTATTATCGTTTCATCGATTTGGGCGGCAGCACGCCGTTGATTGTCGGCGCAGCGAGCGTCGTGTCCAATCAAATCAATGCCAATGCCACTTACACCGTGCCGTTGCAGCTCTCCGGTCTCGGCGGCCTCGATGCCGGCAGCGGCACGTTGAATTTCATTTTTCCGAACAACACCTTCGTGCCGAACAACATGCCGCCGGCAGCGGTGAAAGTTGACGGCGTTCCCGCCGCCAGCGTCACTTCGAATAGCACGACGCGGCAAGTGAGCGTCGTCACGCCGGTGAATTTGCCGAATAATCATTCTTTCTCCGTGGTGTTTGATTCGGCCTCCGGCGCGGGTTTGCTCAATTCGACCACGATTGGCGCGGCGTATCGTTTGACTTGTTGGTCCAGCGCGCAGCCGACACAGGTCAAGTCGCCGGCGTTTAGTTTGGTGCAAACGACGACGAAAGTGACTCCGGCGCTGGTGACGCCTTTTTCTTCCGACCCGGATAGTTTAGCCGATTACACGTTGAATTTCAACCTCGGCGGGCATGGCCGACCTCTTGGCGGAAGCAGCGCCATTAAAATAAAATTCAACGCCCTCACCAAAGTTTCGAATGGCTCGATCAGCGGCGTCAAGCTCAACACTAAAGATGCGGCAGCAACCGCCGATTCGATTTTGCGGCAAGTGACCGTCACGATTCCGACCGGTTTGAGTTTGACCAATAATTCGGCGATCGCGCTCGTCATTCCACGCGCAAAAGTTCGCAATCCGAATGTCGCGGGTTTTCATACGCTGATGGCGTCGACAAGCGTCGAAACCACGTTCGTGACCTCGCAGCCGTTTGAAATCAAGACGAGCAATTTGATCGGCCGGCCGATTCCCGGCACCAAAAAGAGTTTCGATCGCAACAATCAGGGCAAGCTGTTTCATCACGCCGGCTTCTGGTGGGTGACGGCGCATTCCAAAACCGATTCGAAATGGTATTTGTGGAAATTCGACGGCGTCTCATGGACGCAAAACACATTGATCAATATCGTCGGCAAAACACGTCCGGATTGTTTGCTCGATGGGCCGAACAACAAAGTTTATATTTTGCTGCCCGGTTCCAGCACGACTACCATCACGCGTTTAAGCTATGCCGCCGGCGCGTGGTCGGTCGACGCTGGTTATCCCTACAACATCGCGGATTTTGCGCAGATTTCCGATGGCGGCGTCAATTTGATTCGCGCCAAGAACGGCGATTTCTGGGTTTTCCGCGGCGCGGATTCGACGATTTATGCGAAGCGCTCGAGCGACGCCGGCCAAACCTGGGCGCCAACGGTGGCGATTAAAAAGCACCTTAACAATAAAGAAGCGTTGACCGATGCGGTGGCGTTTACCACCAGCGGCAGCAATCATGTTGGCGTCGGTTATGCAGAAAACAGCGCGCCCGGTTCGATTTACGGTTTTCTGCGTCACAAAGATTCCGATCCCGACTCGATCTGGACGGATGAAACCGCCGCGATTCCGCAACTTACCGGCACGACCTCGGACGATCACATCAGCGCCTCGGCGCTCAGCGGCGAAGTGTTGATGATCATCAAAACCAACGGCGGCGGCGGCAGCGTGACGAATGTCGGCTTGTTGCGCCGCACCGTGGCCGGGGTGTGGAGCCAACACCCGATCCTGTTGTCAACTGGTTGGACTCGGCCGTTGATGGCGATTGATCAAAGCAACAATCGACTTTATGTTTTTGGCACGCGCGAAGACGACGTCAAAGTCGGTGAAATGAAACAATGCGCTATCGGCGATTATGCTTCGCTGTTGTCGGCGCCCATCGACACAGTTTTCAAAAATGACGCCGACGATTTTTTCGACGGCTCGGTGGCGGCGCACACCGTGAGCAGCACCACGAATTTGATGGTCTGCAACGGCAACGATACGCGTGACGAGCTGTGGTATAATTTGATCCCGTTGGGCGGCGCGCCGAAAATGCAGGAAGCCGCGTCGACCGGCGCGGCCGCGCCGGCAGAGGAAGATTTTGACGGCGTGCAGGTCAACCCGAATCCGTTCAACCCGCAAACCTCGTTCCGTTTCAAAGTGAAAGAGCCAGCGCCGGTGAAGTTGCAAATCTTCAATCTCACCGGCCAGTTGGTGCGCACGATCATCGATGAGCAACTCGCCCCCGGCATTCACCAGCGGCGGTGGAATGGCCGCAATCAAAACGGTCGTCCGGCGGCGAGCGGCGTGTATTTTTATCGCCTGCAAATCGGCCCGAAGATTTTCAACGGCAGAATTCAGATGGTGAAGTGACAATAGCCCCGCGATTCAGCGCGGGGAAAAGTAATGCTGTTTGAGACCAAGTCCCGCACGGGGCGAATGAAAAAGCGCCTTATGAAAAGACACAATTGACGTTATCATTTTCAAGGCCTCCTTCAGTCGTCCCGGCGGGATATTCTATCATGGCAAGGACGAAATTATGCAAACTCGATTCGCTTCATTCAGCCACCGTTTCAGGATGATCGTCGGCTGTGGGTGCGGGCTTATTCTTTTGTTGGGCGCGGCGCCGAACGTTGCGGCGCAAACCGGCGCGGCCATTTCGGCCAATACCAAATCGGGTTTCAAAAAATCCAATCAGAGCAAAGTTTTTTATTACGACAGCCAATGGTGGGCGCTGGCGTTTCATGCCGCCAACAACCGGTGGGAGATTTGGCGCTACAACGGCGTGAATTGGCTGACCACCAACGTCGCCGTCCAAAATAACGTGACGTACTACTGCGACGCGATGTTGAATCCCAATACTGGCAAACTGTATGTGTTCAGCGCGCACAAATCCGCGCCGCGTTTTCATCGCTTTTCATATCTCGGCGGCACGTGGCAGCGCGACGCCGCTTATCCGCTCACGGTTGCCGGCTTTGGCAATTTCGATTTGAATCATCCCACCAGCCTCGTGCAGGCGAAGAACGGCGATCTGTGGATTTTTCGAGTCGCCAACAACATTCTGCAAGCCAAACGCTCGACCGACGACGGTTTGACGTGGTCGGATACGATTCACGTCAAAACCGGATTGACGGCGGCAAAAGGCACAACCGATGCGGCGGTTTTTAGTTTTGAGGGCGACGATTATGTCGGCGTGGCTTATGGCGAGCCGGATTCGCCGGGCAGCAAATTCGGTTTTCTTTATCACTCCGATGATGATTCCGCTCGCGTGTGGATTGACGAATCCATCGCGTTGACATTTTTTAATAACGAACGCGCCAACAGCCGGCTCAACATGACGAACGACGCGAGCGACAATATTTATTTACTGACGCAAAACGGCAATGCGACCGGCAGCAAGCCGAGCAACAATTTGTATAAACGCACGACGGCCGGTGTTTGGGAAACATACCGCGTCAACACCGCCAGCACGCGCGCGTGGAAAACGCCGGCGCTTGCGATTGACGCAACCAACAATCGTCTTTATGTGATGGGCGTCAACACGACGACGCTTGAAGGAGAATACAAAAGTTGTTTGCTCGGCGAAGAGAGCCAGTTGGACACCGCTGCGGTTTCGACGCTGCTGTCCGCTGCCGGCGGAAATTTTGACGATCTCAGCGCGCCGGCTTTGAACGTCGATGCGATTCGCGGGTTGATGGTTTGCGGCGACAATCTCGCGGCCGGCGATATTTGGTTTCGGCATTTGTCAACCGGCATTACCGCGCCGCTGATCGTCGGCGCCGTGACGGTCGATTCGAATGAAGTCAATGCGAATGCCAGTTACACGATTCCGCTGACGCTTTCCGACCACGGCGGCCTCGCGGCGAACAGCGGCACGATTCATTTTCGTTTTCCGGGCACGACGTTCGTTCCGAACGGCATGACGGCCAGCGAAGTTCTCGTCAATGGCACGCCGTGCACTGCTGTCATCTCGAACAGCACGACGCGACAAGTCAGTCTCACGACGCCGGAGAATTTGTCTGATCAGCAAAATTTTTCCGTGGTGTTTAATAGTGGCGCGGGTTTGTTGAATCCGACGGCGGTGTCGAGCGGCAACAATTATCGCGTCACGGTTTGGACGAGCCGCCAACCAACGCAAGTCGTCTCGCCGAAATACAGCATTGCCGCGGCGACGACAACGGTGACGCCGGCGAATGTCGTGCTCGCGAACAATTTGGCCGCGGCTTGCTCGACCTATACAATCACATTCAATCTCGGCGCGCATGGACGCTTGCTTTCCGGCAGCAGCACGTTCACGCTCGCTTTTGATGCCGCAACAACAATTGCGGCCGGCGCGTTGAGCGGCGTCACGGTGAATGGCGTTGCCGCCGCTGCAACCGGCGACAACACCGCGAAAACGGTGACCATCACTTTGCCGGCAGCGGTTTCATTTAGCAACAACGCTGCCGTGAATCTCCTGCTGCCGCCGCCGGTCGTTTGCAATCCGCCGTCGCTCGGAGATTTTACGCTGGCGGTAAACACGAGCATCGAGGCCGCGCCGGCCGCTTCCAACATTTACCGCATCAGCACTGAATTGGGCGTCGGCGATGTTTTGGCGGCGCCGACTCAAGCGAGCGCGCCGGCGAGCTACACGATTCCGCTGGTTCTGTCGAGCAACGGCAATCTCACCGCCGGCGTCGATGCAATTGCGTTTCGCTTTCCGGCGGGCACGATCGTGCCGAGCGGCATTGCGGCTAATCAAATTCTCGTTGACGACACGCCGGCTGCATCTATTACTGCGAATGCAACGACGCGCGAAGTTTATGTTACAACGCCGGTGAATTTGGCCAATGACGCCAATGTGTGCGTGCTGTTTAAAACCGGCGCGGGTTTGTTCAACCCCGACAGCGCCGGCAATTACTCGCTGGAAGCGTGGACCAGCATGCAATCGCTGCCGAGTCCTTCGCCGCTTTACGCGATCAGCGCCGACGCCGGCAGCGCGATTGCGACAACCACCAAATCCGGCTACAAAAAATCCAATCAGAGCAAAGTTTTTTATTACGACAACCAATGGTGGGCGATTGCGTTTTATACGCAAAATAATCGCTGGTATCTTTGGAAGTATGACGGCACGGCGTGGATTAGAAGCACAAATTTGGACAAAGGATTTAATTACTATTGGGATGCCGTGCTGAATGCCGGCACCGGCAAATTGTATTTGATCGGCTCCAATATCACGGCCTCGGATTTTCGCCGATACACTTATACCGGCGGCGCGTGGAGTCGAGACGCCGGCTTTCCGATTACGCTTGCGGATTTTACGAGCGATGTGAGCAATCCGATCAGCATGGCGCAGGCGAAAAACGGCGTGTTGTGGATTTTTCGCGTGAGCAGCAACACGCTGCAAGCCAAATACTCTTCCAACGGCGGCGTGAGCTGGTCGGATACGATTCACATCAAAACCGGCTTGACGACGGCGACGGCCACGACCGATGCGGCGGCTTTCACCTCGGTCGGCAAAAATTATATCGGCGTCGCCTACGCCGAGCCGGACAATCCGGCGCCGATCAGCCGCTTCGGTTTTCTCAAACATCGCGACAGCGACGCCGATACGGTGTGGTCGGATGAATCGGCGGCGCTGACTTTTTTCGGCAACGAGCGGGCGCACAACGCGCTGTGCATGACGACCGACGGCAGCAACGTTTATTTGTTCACGCGCGCGATCGGCGTGGACAGCCTCGACACGCGCAACATTCTTTACAAACGCGGCGGCGGCGCATGGTTCAAATATAAAGTCAATTCCACTTCGGCGCGCTACTGGAAAACGCCGGCGATTGCCATCGACGCCGACAACAGCGTGATTTACACGATGGGCGTCAATCTCAATACCTCGCTGCCGGAATACAAAATCTGTTTGATCGGCGATGAAAACAATTTGGAAAACGCGGCGGCGAACGAGTTGTTCTCCGGCGCGAGTTCGACCTTTGACGATCTCAGCTTGCCGGCGGCCAATGTCGGCGGCGCTTCCGGTTTGATGGTGACGATTGACAACGCCACTGCCGATGATATTTGGTACCGGCATTTGGCGATCAGCGGCAACACGCCGGTCGGCGTCGGCAGCGTTTCAGTGTTTTCAAATGAAGTCAATGCCAATGCCACGTATACGATTCCATTGACGCTTTCAAAGAGCGGCGGCCTCGAGGCCGGAACGGGCGTGATTAATTTTATTTTTCCGGCGAACACGTTGGCGCCGAACAATATGCTTGCCAGCGCGGTGATCGTCGCGGCGACGCCGGCCACGGCGATTATTTCCAACAGCACGACGCGGCAAGTCAGTATCACCACGCCGGTTGATTTATCCGGCAGCGACAGTTTCACCGTCGTGTTCAATCCCGCCGCCGGCTTGTTGAATCCGAGCGCGGTGGGCGATTATCAAATCACCGCCTGGACGAGCAGCCAACCGGCGCAAGTCAATTCGCCGAGTTATAGTTTGGCGCAAGCGACGACAACGGTGACTCCCGCTACGGTGGCGCTGCTGCCGAGCGATCCGGATAGTTTGGCCGACTACACGTTGAATTTCAATCTTGGCGGCCGCGGCCGTTTGCTTTCCGGCGTGAGCGAGTTCTTGGTTAAATTCGGCGGCGCCACGCAAATCACGAACGGCGCATTAAGCGGCGCGAAAGTGAATACGGTCGATGCTTCTGCAACGGGAGACAGCGTCTCGCATCAAGTTACGGTCGCCGTGCCGTCTTCCATTTCGTTATCGAATAATGCCGCGATCACGCTGTATTTGCCGAAAATTGCGATTCGCAATCCGTCGCTGCCGGGCGATTACACGCTGACCGTCGCGACGAGCGTGGAAACCACGGCGGTCGCTTCGAATCCGTATACGATTCAACCGTTTCCCGGAATCGGGCGGCCGATTACCGGAACGACGGAAAAATTCGACCGCAACAATCAGAGTAAAATGTTTTATCACGCCGGTTTTTGGTGGGTGACGGCGCAATCCCAAATCGATCAGCAATGGTATTTGTGGAAATTTGACGGCGCGGCGTGGAGCCAAAATATTCTCGTGCATGCGACGGGCAAAAATCGCCCGGATTGCATTCTCGAAGCTTCCAACAATCGCGTTTACGTTTTGCTGCCCGGTTCGAGCACGACGTACATCACGCGGCTTAAATACAACAGCGGCGCGTGGTCGATTGACTCCGGTTATCCGTACGCGATTCCGGACTTCGCGCAAAGCTCCGACCGCGGCGTCAATCTCGTCCGCGCCAGCAACAGCGATTTGTGGGTTTTTATGATGGCGGACTCGATTTTGTACGCGAAAAAATCCAGCGACGCCGGCAAAAACTGGTCGGCGACGAAGCTGGCGATCAAGCGTCATCTCCATAGCAGGTACGGTTTGACCGATGGGGTGGCGTTTTCATTCAGCGGCAGCAATCACATCGGCGTCGGTTACGCGGAAGACAGCACGCCCGGTTCGATTTACGGTTTTCTGCGCCACAAGAACAGCGATGACGATACGGTGTGGACGGATGAAACCGCGTCAATTCCGCAATTCGCCAATACGACTTCGGACGATCACCTCAGTATGGCCGTTTATAACAACGTCGTTTTCATGATCGTCAAAACCAATGGCGGCGGGCCGAGCACGACGAGTATCGGTTTGCTGCATCGCGAGACAAACGCCGACTGGTTGCAGGATCCGATTTTGCTTTCAAGTGGTTGGACGCGACCGGCGGTGGCGGTGGATGCCGCGAATGACATGTTGTATGCGATCGGCACGCGCGAGGCAAGCGTGAAGGTCGGCGAAATGAAAAAAGTCGCGATCGGCAGCTACGGCGATTTTGTCTCGGCGCCGGTTGATACGATTTTTAAAAATGGCGCGGATAATTTCGCCGATGTTTCCGTGGCCGCGCACGCGGTGACGAGCGCGATGAATTTGCTCGTCTGCGCCGGCAACGACACGCGCGGCGAAGTGTGGTACAATTTGATCGCGCTCGGCGCGGCCAAACACAGCGCCGAATCACCGGCGGCGTTTGTTGTCGAAGAGAAATTTGAAGGCGTGCAAGTTTATCCGAATCCGTCCAATCCGCAAACCTCTTTTCGTTTTCGCGTGAAAGAAACCGGGCCGGTGAAATTGCGGATTTTCAATCTCAACGGCCAGCTCGTGCGCACGCTCATCGATGAGGAAATGCAGCCGGGCGTGCATCAAAAACGGTGGAATGGCCGCAATCAAAATGGCCGGCAAGTCGCGAGCGGGTTTTATTTTTACCGCATGCAAATCGGCGCAAAGATTTTCAACGGCCGAATTCAGATGATCAAGTAGCGAGTCTGTGTTATTCAACTTCGCGTCTTGGCGCCTTCGTGGTAAATTTGGGTTCCGGCTCGTCGGGATTGGGTTACTGCCGATGAATAGGAAGTTGCGACGACGATTGGCATCGGGTGAGAGGCAAGGAGCAACATTATTTTTGCAGGGGTATATGATGATGTTATCAGCGAACCCGTTTTTTTGCTTTAAACGTCGAATCGCCGCGCCGCTTTTCAACGCCGCAATGAACAAATTTTATGCGTTCGCGGCTATTTGCTTTTTGCTGTTTGCCGTTTCCCCGGCCGCGCCGGGATCCGGCGGCCCGGATGGTTTCGGTTACCAATGGAAAGACAGCGACGAGCCGGGCGGCCCGAGTTTCAATTACATCTATATCAGTTCGAGCGGCACGCTGGTGTCCGGTTTGAGCGACGATAATTTTACCGGTCCGTTTCCGATTGGCTTCACGTTTAATTTTTACGGCAGCGACTACACCGAGTTTTATATTGCCTCGAACGGCTTGATCGGCTTCGGCTCGACTGCGGGATTGGGCGCGTTTACCAATCGCGTGATTCCGACGAGTTTTACGCCGAACAACTTCGCGGCCTGGCTGTGGGATGATTTGATTCCGCGCAGCGACACGGAAGTTTATTACCAAAATTTTGCCGACAAGCTCGTCATTCAATTCGTGCAATATGGCAGCCGCAGTCTCGCCAACGAGCGGGTGAACGCGGAAGTCGTTTTGTATCCGAGCGGAAAAATTTTATTGCAATACGCCGATTTCACCGCGAGCTGGCCGCTGACTTCGGCGACGGTCGGCATTGAAAACGGCGACGGCACCGACGGCTTGAACGTCGTTTATAATGCCGCCTATTTGCACAATTCGCTCGCGGTCGAATTTTCGACGAACAGCACTCCCCCCTCGCCGCCGGACCCTCCAACCTTGTTCTCGCCGAACGATGGCGCCACCGGACAGCCGACGACTTTGACTTTACAATGGAATGCGGTCGATGAGGCGGCGAGCTATCGCTTGCAAACGGCGATTGACTCGCTTTTCAATGATCTCGTTTTTGATGATTCGACGATCACCGCGACGTCAAAACAAGTCGGGCCACTGGCAAACAGCACAACGCATTTTTGGCGGGTGAATGCAAAAAATGCGCAAGGCACGAGCGCCTGGTCGTTGGTGCGAAAATTTATCACCGAGAATATTCCACAGCCGCCGATCGGCGCTGCGATTGCGGGCAACACCAAATCCGGTTTTCGCAAATCGAATCAGAGCAAAGTTTTTTATCATGACAGCCAGTGGTGGGCGATTGCGCTGAATGCAACGAATAATCACTGGTACATTTGGCGCTACAACGGCGGCAATTGGATTGCGGCGCTCGACGTTCAATCCGGCGCCGCCTATTATTGTGATGCGGTGTTGAACGCGAGCACCAACAAGCTGCTGGTGTTTGCTTCGCACAAATCGGCGCCGTATTTTCGGCGCTTCTCGTATACCGGCGGCACGTGGGCTCTCGACGCCGGCTATCCGATCGCGCTCGCCGATTTTACCAACGCCGATCAAAATAATCCCGTCAGTCTCGCGCGCGCGAAAAACGGCGAGCTGTGGATTTTCCGCGTCAACAATAAAATTTTGGAAGCCAAACGTTCCTCGAACGGCGGCCAAACCTGGTCCGCGCCGATTGCGGTCAAAGCCGGTTTGACCACGAACAACGGCACGACCGACGCGGCGGCTTTCACGGCGAACGGCAAAAATTATATCGGCGTGGCTTACGCCGAACGCGACACCATCGGCAGCAAGTTCGGTTTTTTAATGCACCGTGACAGCGATCCCTCGACGACGTGGACCGACGAGTCGGCGGCGCTGGTTTATTTCGGCAGCGAGCGCGCTTACAATCAACTCTGCCTCACGGCTGACGCAGACAATAGGGTTTATTTATTCACGCGCAACGCCGGTTTCATCGGAAAAAATCCGCGCAACACGCTATATAAACGCGCGCCGAACGGAACCTGGCAAAAATTCAAAGTCAACTCGACGCGGCTGTGGAAAACGCCGGCGATCGCGATTGACGCGACGAACAATCGCCTTTACTGCATGGGCGTGAACAATTCCACGTTGATGGCGGAATACAAAACCTGCCTCATCGGACAAGAAGCCAAATTGGATACGGCCACGACGGCGCCGCTATTTTCTTCCAACGACGACGATTTCGATGATCTCAGCGCGCCGGCGGCGAATGTCGACGCGATTTCGGGTTTGATGATTTGCGGCGACAACACGACGGCGAATGACATTTGGTTTCGGCATCTCGCGCTCGGCAATATCGAGCCGGTAGTGATTGGCGCGATTGGATTGTCAAACAACGAGATCAATGCCAACAGCGCGTACACGATTTCGCTGACGCTTTCGAATGCCGGCGGCCTCAACGCCGGCAGCGGCACGATCAACTTGCGTTTTCCCAATCAAACCGTCGTGCCGAATGCGATGACGCCGGGCGAGGTTCTCGTCGACGGCGCGCCGGCGGCGGCGATTATTTCCAATAGCAGCACGCGGCAAGTGACCGTTACCGTGCCGGCAAATCTTGCGAATAACCAATCTTTTTCATTAGTGTTCAACGCCGGCGCGGGATTGGAAAATCCCATCAATGCCGGCAGTTATAAGCTCACGGCTTGGACGAGCGCGCAGCCGGCGCAGGTCAATTCGCCCAATTATGATTTGACGACGGCAACGACGACGGTTACGCCCGCGACGGTTGCGCTTGCTCCCGGCGATGCAGGCAGCCCGGCCGATTACACCCTCGCTTTCAATCTCGGCGATCGGGGCCGGATGCTTTCCGGCAGCAGCACGTTCGTGGTTGAGTTTGACGACGCGACCGGTGTGACCAACGGCGCGTTGAGCGGCGTGACGGTGAATGCGGTGGATGCGGCAGCGGCCGGCGATAGCAGTTTGCGAAAAATTACGATCACCTTGCCGGCGACGGTGAGTTTGGACAACAACGCCGCGGTCGCGTTATTTCTGCCCGGCTCTGCCGCGCGCAATCCTTTTCTGGGCGGCGCTTATACGTTGAACGTTTCGACGAGCGTCGAACCCACCGCAATGGAATCGAATCCGTATGAAATTATTTTCCTCGACGGCGCCGCGATTCCGAATACGACGAAGAATTTTGATCGCAACAATCAAAGCAAAATGTTTTATCACGGCGGCGCGTGGTGGGTGACGGCGCAAGCCGGCGATTTGAGCTGGTATTTGTGGAAATTTGACGCCGCGGGATGGACGCAAACGATTCAGCTTCATGCTTCCTCCAAAGTCCGGCCGGATTGCATTCTCGTGCCGTCCAACAACAAAGCTTACATCATACTTCCCGGTGGCAGCGCGACGGAAATTCTGCGCCTCAGTTTTGCTTCCGGCAATTGGACCATTGACAGCGGCTATCCGGCCGTCATTCCGGATTTCTCGCAAAGCTCGGATCACGGCATCAATCTCGTGCGCGCCAACAACGGCAACTTGTGGGTCTTTCGCATCATCAACGCGGAATTGACGGCCAAGCGCTCGACTGACGGCGGCCAAAGCTGGTCTTCCGAGATTATCGTGAAAAGCGGCCTGAATAGCCCTACCGGCCTCACCGATGCGGTCGCGTTTAAAATTAATAACAGCAATTGCATCGGCGTTGGTTACGCGGAAAACAGCGCCGCCGGTTCGATTTACGGTTTTCTCCGCCACTTCGACGCCGACGCCAATGATGCGTGGACGGATGAGACGGCCGCGCTGCCGCAATTCAGCGGCACGACGTCGGACGATCACATCAGCATGGCCGTCCACAACAACACGGTTTTGATGGTCGTCAAAACCAACGGCGGCGGGCCGACCACGGCGAATGTCGGTTTGCTGCGCCGCGATACCGCCGGCAATTGGTTCCAACATCCGATTTTGCTTTCCACCGGTTGGACGCGGCCGACGCTGGCGGTGGACGCCGAACACGGCGAGTTGTATGTTTTCGGCACCCGCGAGCAAGCGCCCAAAGTCGGCGAGATGAAGCACGTGCCGCTCGGCAATTACGACGATTTGTTGCCGGCGCCGATCGATACGATTTTCAGCAACGACGCGGATGACTTTTTCGATATTTCGGTTGCGGCGCACGCCGTCGACGGCGCGATGGATTTGCTCGTTTGTTATGGCAATGACACGCGCGATGAGTTGTGGTACAATCTCATCAATTTGAACGAAGCCTCGAAAGCGCAGCGTCATGAAAGAGCGGGAGGGAAGTCAGCCGCTGATGAAAATTTTGAGGGCGTTCAGGTTTATCCGAATCCGTTCAATCCCGACACCTTCTTTCGTTTTAAATTGCGGAAGAACGCTTCGGTGAAATTGCGTATCTTCAATCTCAGCGGCCAGCTCGTGCGCGCGTTGATCGACGAGCAATTACCGAAAGGCATTCATCAACGCCGCTGGAACGGCCGCAACCACGCCGGCCAACGCGTCGCCAGCGGGTTATATTTGTATCGCTTGCAAGTGGGGGAGAGGGTGTTTAATGGCAGGGTGCAGATGATCAAGTAAGGAATTTAATTTCCCCCGCCGTTTCCCAAAAATTTCCCAAGCTCGCGGCTTCCGCTTCGATTTTGTTGCGAATAGTTTTAGAAAATTTCTCAAACGATTCTATCTCCACCCACCAGCGCTTCGCGCGGCGCGTGTAAGACCAAATGCCGATAACTTTGCCATCAAGCAAGATTACCGGCGAAATCCATCCTTGATTGCGATAAACCCGTTTGTAGTTGGATGAATCCACTAAATGGCTTTTATCGGCATGGCCGAGCAAATAGGGATCAAAATGCGGCAACAACCGCAGAATTTGATCATCAAGAAAGCTGTTGGCCAGTTGGTAATAATCTTCGCGGAGAATCCATTCTTGTTTTTCCTCACTAGAGACTTCAACCAATTCATCCATCAGCGACTCCCAAACCGCCCTTACTTCTTTCGTCGAAATACCTGTCCATTTAGAAAAATCTCGGAGCGTCGCCGGCCCATAAGCGCGCAAATATTGGCGTAATAGAATTTGTTGCGCCTCCTGTTCAGCGATTGCTTTTGGTTTCGGCAGCCAGCGATCAACCCGGACAAAAGTCGCTTTGTGGTCTCGTTCAGGGCCGTAACAAATGTGCCCCTGCACGAGAGCCGAGCGGAAGATCTGAATACTCCAAACCTTCTCCATCCATCTCCGCACCTTCTTCCCAACTTTTGGCACAATTTGTTCTTTGAGTTCACGCTGTGTCTGCGGGCCGGAGTCGAGAGCCTCCACGATCGCTTCATTAAGCGCCTCGGCATCTTTTCGAGTCATGCCGGCGTACTTGGACATGCTCGTCGCGAGCGCTTCAATTCGGCTCCTTTTCAGCGCATTTATATAAATGAAGAAATCAGCAGCCGGAATGAGATGCAGCGTTTGACGCATGCAGGAAGTTTTGACCAACGTCCGGCTTTCCCGCAACGCCGCATGAATATCGGCGCGAGTGAGATCGTGCCGTCTCGTCCATAACGCCATCTCTGCCGCCGACATCACCTGCGCTTGCACGCCGCAAACGTTTCGACAGATGGCAACGAGATTCGTTTGCTGATGATCGAGAAGGTGATGGCGGGCTAATCGGAAAGCTGCGATTTGAGGCCATTTCACTAAACGTTTCATTCCGCAATCAAATCGTTCAGTTGCCGGTCACGTCTCCAAGCCAAGCGCTTCTCGGGCCGTTTGGCGAAAGGCGCGGCTGCGGCGATGCTTTTGGCGATTGCCTCTGCGCGCAAGAACGCCGCGACGTTACGTCGAACGCTTTATCTCACCTCAATTCCCAACACCGCCCGCGCTTCGTTTTGAAACTCCTCATCCGTCGCCGTCATCTCCCGCAACTTCTCCAACACGATTCTGCGAAACTCGCGGCGCGCAGACGCGAGATAGTTGGTCACATTGCTCACCGAAGTTTTGAATTCAGCGGCGAGCTGGTCGTAAGATAATTTTTCGCCGGCCTCTTCGTCGAGATCATAGCGCTGGAAAATTTGGAAATGAACGTCTTTGCCTTTGAGCGCGCATTCCGAGCGCAAACTCTCGATGGCGACGCTGAACAGGCTGCGAATCCATTCCTGCTCGAAATACTGCTCGATATTTTCGGGAGAGGGAATCTCGATCTGTTTCAATTCACCTTCGGCGCTTTCAAAATCAAGTGAAATCACGCGTGCTTGGCCGCCGCGTTTGAGGCGCTGCGCGGCTTTGTTCTCGTTCGCCACAAAGCCGTCGAGACAAGCGCGCAGAAAAGTTCGGAAACGCGCTTTGGCCGGATCGTATTCTTGAAAGAAATCTTTTTCAATCGCCTTCGCGAAAAAGCCCTGAGTCAAATCTTTGGCGTCTTCATTCGCTTTGTTCCACTTGAGGCGGATGTATTTGTAAACGGGTTTCCAATAAGTGGCAATGACGGCATCAAACGCGCGCGCGCGTTCGTTGGGTTCCGCGCTGCGAAGCGCGACAATAGCCGACCATTTTGTGAGGGGGAATTTGTCTTGCGCGCCCCCCATGAGGGTATCGTCGGAGTTGAATGACGATTTGGGTGTGCTCATATATTTGCGTCTTTTACTGGCAGCAAATATACAAAAAAATTTGCTAAAAGTCACTCACATTCTTTGAGCTTGCGCAGCAGAAATCTGCGCTCCGGTTCGGTGCCCGCCATATTCAATGCTTGTTGATAATATGCCGCCGCTTTTTGGGGCTCGCCTTTTTGCATGTAAAATTCGGCGAAGGTAGCCGGGAGGAGATAGTAGGTTTGCATTTGCGGGAGATTGCTGATGCGCTCCAGCTCTTTGATGCCGGCTTCCGGTCCCTTGATCATGGCGAGCGCGACCACCGGGGAATGATTCAGCGCGTTGAGATCATCGTAATAAGATTGAATGCGCTGCCAATCCGTGGCGCTATAGCTCAGCGCGACGGCATGACAGGCCGCAATGCCGGCTTGCAAATGATACTCGGTGAGTTCATCGCCCTGGCCGGCTCGGTCGAGATGATGAAATCCCAATTGCAAAAGAGGCTGATCCCACCGCGCGCGATCCTGTTCCGCCAGCAGCAGCAAATTGCCTTCGGCATCGGCGCGCGCCGTCAGCCGGGAAGCTTGCAATAGCATCAACGCCAGCATCGCATGAGCCTTCGGTTTGTCACCAACCGGATGTTCGACCAGCAGCGAGGCCAAACGAATCGCCTCCGCGCATAATTCACGGCGGACGAGATTTTCACCGGCGTGGGCGTTGTACCCTTCGTTGAATAAAAGATACAAAACTTCCAGAACCGCATCCAAACGTTCGTGCATGGCAGCCGGCTCGGGCAACTCCAAAGGGATTTTTTCCTCGCGGATTTTGCGTTTGGCGCGCACCAGGCGTTGCGCGATAGTTGCTTCTTCAACGAGAAAAGCTTTGGCAATTTCGGGAACGCTCAAGCCGCATAAAGTTTTCAACGTCAGCGCAATTTGCGCTTCGCGCGGCAGGCGTGGATGGCAGCAGGCAAACATCATCGCCAGTTGATCGCTTTGCAGCTCGTTGTCATCGAATTCAGCGGTGGAGTCGCGCATATCCTGTTCGAGTCGATAAGCGATCTCATCGGTTTTGTCGCGAAACGAGGCTTCGCGCCGGAGAATGTCGATGGCGAGATTTTTCGCCGTTTGCAAAATCCAGCCAACAGGATTTTGGGGCGCGCCGCTGAAGGGCCATTGCCGCAGCGCTTTGAGCAGGGTTTCTTGCACGACGTCCTCGGCAAGATAGAGATGCTCGAAGCCGAAGATGCGCGTCAGCGTCGAAACGATTTGCGCCGCTTGATGGCGAAAGAGATGATCGACAAGCTGGCTGACTTCGCCGGGCCGGGGTAATTTGTCTTTTGAAGATAGATTCACGGCAGCAGTTTGTATTTATATTCGTCGGTCTTCCATTTGCCGTCTTTGATGTAGCGAAACATACCCATCATGCCATCGCCCATCGGCAAGCTCCAATGCTCATCGGAAATGCCGCCGTCCATTTCGCTTTGCCAATGCCCTGAAATGAATTTGAGATCGTCGAGCCTCGCTTGCGGTTTTGGTGAAGCGGGCGTTTGCGCCATGCCATTGCCTAATAAAAAACCAGCAAGCCATCCAGCGCAAATGATTTTGATTAAACTCCCTCTCACAGTTCATCCTTTCATCGCGCGTTTCAAAAAATCATTCATCGTCTTGCCAGCGAGATAATATTGCATCAAAAAGTCCGGCAGGTTTTTCTTCAGAATCGTTCCGGCCTCCAGCTCGGCCATGTAATAAAATTGCTTGTTGGCAACTAACGGTTGTTTGCCGGCATATTCTTTGAACTCGCCCGGCAGCGCTTTATTTTTCTCGCCTTGCAGAGAGCCGTATTTTTGTTTGAAGCTTTTGTCCTGCAGCAGCGCAGCGAACGCGTCAAGATTTTTGATTATGGTTTTGCGAACCTTGTAGAGATTCTCATTTTCCAACATGTAGGCGCCGCCGCCGATCATCATTCTGTCCGCGCCAAACTGCAAATAAAATCCGGGCTCTTCATGATTGGCTCTGCCGCCGGAAGAAATGTTCGCCGCCATGTGCTCTTTGTAGGGGCGTTTGTCTTTCGAGAAACGGATGTCGCGGTTGATTCGGAAAATCGCTTCTTTGGCTGAAATGGCGAGAGTCGTATCCTCGGCGCGTAGGCGCGTCAGCATTTCCTCCACAAAAGCCGCGAACGGCTTTTTGACTTCCGTTTCATACCGCTCTTTGTTGGCGTCGAACCACGCTTTGCTGTTGTTCTTTTTTAACCCGCGAAAAAATTTTAGAAATTCTGCGGTGAAGTAGCTCATAATAACCTCATAAAATAAAAAATTTTTGCGCAAAGGCGCGAAGTCAACGCAAAGAAAGATCGAGGCAAAATGATTGACGAAAAGGCGTTTTTAATAATTTTGCCATTTATTCAACTCATTGGCTTTGCGGATCTCCGCGTCTTTGCGGCTCTGCGCGCGCTTTTGTTTTGTGGTTCGTCCTAATGCGGATTAATTTCCCGAATTTCAATGCTACCGCCATAGTTGAGATGCGGGCAACCCTTCGAGATTTCCGTCGCCTCGTTGATATCTTTGGCTTCAAAGTGATAAAAGCCGCCGACGATTTCTTTGGTCTCGACGTAGGGGCCGTCGACGACGAATTTGCCGTTTTTGACGGACAGAATGCGCCCGCCGTCTTTCAGCTCTTCGCCGCCGCGATGCCGGCCTTCGTTGCGAAGTTTGTCTGCCCAAGCGAGGTACTTTTCCAAGACTTTTTGCATCTCTTCCGGCGAGTGCACCGGAAATTCTCCTCCGCCGCGCAACAGCAACATGAATTGAGCCATATCGGCCTCCTGAGTTGGGAGTTGGTGAATCGTTGTTTTCATCAATATGACGAATGGGCCGCAACAAAATCGACCGCGTCCACGAAGCTTTTTTTCTAAAGAGTTCTTGCTTTTTTCGAGGAATTACACATTTTAATATCAAGCGCTTTCATCCGCAAGAAAATTTTCTCGATCTGGGCGATGAAATAAAAACGAGTTTCTAACCTCATTATTAAGGGGCAACGACGATGTCGAGCTATCGCACTTTATTTGAAATCGGCAAAACGCTGGTGGCGGAAAGTGACATTGAAAAACTGCTGCCGCAGGCGATGGATAAAGTCATCGAGCAAACCAAAGCCGAGCGCGGTTTGATCATCGTTTACGGCGGCGATGACGAAATTCTTTTTCAAGCCGCCCGCCATTTGGACAAAAAAGATCTCGCGCATCCTGATTTTGAAATCAGCCGCACGATCATTCAAAAAGTTCGCGCGAGCGGCCATTGTGTTGTGACTCCAAATGCGCTTGAAGATCCGCAATTTCAAGCGAGCGAAAGCGTGGCGCGACTACAACTGTTGTCGGTGGCTTGTGCGCCGCTGCGTGTAAAAGGCAAAATTTTTGGCGTGGTTTATATCGACAACCGCGACGTGGCGGCGATTTTTGATGAAGCCACCGGCAATCTGCTCAACGAGTTCAGCGAACTCATCGCGGTGGCGGTGAAAAGCGCGCTGGATCGCAAAAGTCTTTTGGACAGTAAATTGAAATTGCGTGACGAGCGCGATGAGAGCCGCGGTTACGGCGCGATCATCGGAAATAGCCCGGCGATGCACGAGGTGTTCAAGCTGATAAAAAAAGCGGCGGCATTGGACATTACGGTTTTAATCACGGGCGAAACCGGGACGGGCAAAGAGCTCGTTGCCCGTGAATTGCACCGCCGCAGCCCGCGTCGCGATCACGAGCTGATTGCGCTCAATTGCGCCGCGACGCCGGAGAATTTGTTGGAAGACGAATTGTTCGGCCACGAGAAGGGCGCGTACACCGGCGCCGATCGCCGCAAAGCGGGCTGGGTCGAACTCGCCAATCACGGCACGCTTTTTCTCGATGAGATCGGCGAGATGAGTCTCGCGATGCAGGCCAAGTTGCTGCGCTTCATGCAATCCGGCGAATACAGTCCGGTCGGCGCGCGCGAGATCAAACACGCGAACGCGCGGGCGATCGCCGCCACCAATCGCCAGCTCGCGACGATGATCGAGCAGAAAACTTTTCGCGCCGATCTTTATTATCGGCTCAATGAGTTCGAGATCAAATTGCCGCCGCTGCGCGAGCGCAGCGAAGACGTGCTGCGCATCGCCGGTTATTTTTTGAACCGTTACGCCAAACAGTTTAACAAACTCGAAGTCTCCGATTTCAGCGCGGCAGCGCGCGATTTGCTGTTGCAATATCATTTTCCGGGAAACGTGCGCGAGCTGGAGAATCGCATCAAGCGCGCCGTGGTGTTGGCCGAGGAGGAATTGATCGCGCCGGAGGATCTCGATTTAACGGCGCCGTCGAATCCGCTGCCGGCGCCCTCGCCGGAACCGAATTTCAACGTCGAGAAACAAAACATGATTGCCGCGTTCGAGCGCGATTTTTTATGCGCCCGCTTGCGCGAAACCAAAGGCAACATCTCCGAAGCGGCGCGGCGCTGCGGTATGCACAAAAAGAATTTCATTCAAAAGATGCAGCAACACGGCGTTGAGCGGGAAGATTTTGTGAATGGTGCGGCGCGCTCAGGCCCTTTATAGTAGAAGCTGTGCAAAAAAATCAAAGCCTGCCCCGCCGCAGGCCAGGGATTTTTTCGATGAGCATCATTTCGTCCAATGTTTATGGGGGATTTTATGGCATTTTTAAAACTCTTCAACTTTTTCCAGACGGCATTCAGCCAAACGCCGTCGGGCTTGGTATAACGCGGCGGGAAATCTCCTCCTCCGAAAAACGCCGAAGACACCGAGCTTCGCCGAAAAAATATTCTTCGGCGACACTCGGCGACTTCGGTGGGATAATTTTTCCTGTTTGGTTGCGGCTCGACGTGAGACCTCGGCGAGCTCGTCGAGCCGCTCGCGTCCGCGTTGTGGGAAAAAAGGTTTCCGTCTGAATGACAGCCTGGCGTCCTCTCGTCACTTGAAGAATTATGATCAATACCGTCATTTCTCATTATAAAATTTCAAAAATAATTTGCACTTGAAGTGAAAAAAAGTGAGAGTTTTTCCGCTTTGAACTTGTCTTTATTAGTAGTGGCCTAAAAAAAATTTTGGCGCTCTCAAATCTTCGACGGTTTTTGCATAATGTAATGATTGGTAAAGTCATCAACAAATACCGCTTTGATGAAAAACTTGGGGAGGGCGGTATGGGCGTGGTCTACAAAGCCTGGGATGTGGATCTCGAAAGGCCGGTAGCCTTGAAGATGCTGCACCCGGTGTTTTCACAGGACGCGACTTTCCTCAAACGTTTTCGCGCCGAAGCGAGGGCTCTGGCGCAATTGGATAATCCCCATATCGTCACGGTCTACGATTTGCAGAAGACGGAGGACGGTTTGTTCATCGTCATGCAGTACGTGGAAGGCGTGACGCTGGCCGGTAAGCTGGAAAAGTCCGGGCCGCTTCCCTCCGCCGAAGCGTTAACCATTTTTAAGCAGCTCCTCGAAGCCCTCAGCCACGCGCATCAAGCCCATATCATTCATCGCGACGTCAAGCCCAGCAACGTCATGCTCAACCAGCAGGGCCTCGTTAAAGTAACGGATTTTGGGCTGGCGAAAATTCCCTACGACTCGGTGTTGACGCAATCTCGCAGCATCGGCGGCACGTTGTTGTACATGTCTCCCGAACATATCCGCAGCATGGCCAGCGTCGATGCGCGCAGTGATATTTACTCTGCCGGCATGACGCTCTACGAAATGTTGGCGGGCCGACTGCCCTTCGAGAAGCATGAAAATATTTACACGCTGCCGAAGCTCATCGTTGAAGGGAACTTTCTTCCGCCGGATCAGCATTATGCCGAGGTGTCGAAGGAACTTTCCAAGATCGTAATGAGGGCCATAGCCAAGGAGCCGGAGAACCGGTACCAAAGTGCGGTAGAAATGTCGGAGGCAATCAAACATTGCGAAACTGCTGATGAGGGAACCCGGACGCTTTCCCCGTTTCTTCCCACGCCGCGGCCGACCCTCAAAATGGGGCGTCTTGTTATTGCCGCGATATCATTTCTCGTTTTCGCCGCGATCATCTTTTTTGTTTTCTTTTCCCCTGCGCTTCGCCAGCACTTTCCCGGCTTTTGGGCCAATTCGGCTTCGGCGGCCTTATCGATCTCCACGAATCCCGACAGTGCCGCGGTTTTTCTGAACGAAAATTTTCTCGGCTTCACTCCCCTCATTGCCCGACCTGCAAAAACCGGCGAACGCACGCTGCGTCTCCAAAAGGCGAATTATCGAACTATCGACACGGTTGTGGTTATCGCGCCGGGCCGGGAAACAACACTTGCATTTTTCTTGCAAGCGATCGCCACGAGGCCGGAATCCGTGGTCGTTGCACCTGAATTTGGCGCCGCGCAAATTCTGTCGCAACCAGCCGGGGCCGATATTTTCCTCGATAACCAACGCCGTGGGAAAACTCCAATCACCATCAAAAAATTAGCGCCGGGTGATTACATCATTGTGCTCAAAAAAGCCGATTATCAAGATTCTTCAATCTCTGTCGCCATCGAAGCCGGCAAAGAGAAAAAGGTTGAGGTGAAACTGGCGCCGCTAATGGGTAAGTTGCGCGTTGTGGTCAAGCCTTTCGGCTCAGTTTTCATAGACGGTAAGCGCAGGATGGAAACCGCTGTTGAACCCTATGAAATCGGCCTTCCGGTTGGGCCGCATCTTGTAAAGATTACCCATCCCTCTTTTGGTTATTGGGAAAAGGAGATAGAAATCAAACCTGATAGCCTTTTTCCGATACAAATTGATTTCGAAAAGTTGGTGAAACTTACGGTTGCAGCGGAGGGGGTTGAATGGGCATACATTTACGTCGATGGCATACCAACTAACAAACAGACAACTTCGGTGGTTACTCTGCGAGTTGGTAAACATAAGATCGAAGTTCGACGTGAAGGTTATGAGCTGGTGGGTGGAGGCCGGGAAATCAACCTTGAAAAGGATGATCGACTGGTCTTTACCTTGAAAAAGTTGCCATAAATACCACCGCGGTGGTTTCTTTGCCATCACCTCATTTTTTTAGAAGCAGCAATTTTTTCTTTTGAGCTTTATCGGCCAGCAGAGGCCATCAACAGAAACAACCGGTTGATCATAAAGATGACGCCGCCGTGCCTTTTCACGATCGTCGGTACATTTTTTGTTCAAACGCTTGGCATGTTTCCAGTTTAAAGCTTAAAACACGATTCCAACTTTTCACTCGAGATTGAGGAGGTCGTTGTGATGATTAGCAAACGCACGCGCCAATTGGTCTGGCTCATTGAAATTCCGATCTTCGTGCTGCTCGTGGATACATTTTTTCTCGCCAAAGCGCAAGCCCAAGGCCAATGTCAAAAAGAACTGGCGGAAGCCGAAGCCAAATATCGTATCGGCCTTTTGGACGAGGCGATTGATTTGTTGGAACGTTGCGAGACAAAGAGCGGCCTGACTGCCGCCGAGCTCGAGGGAATCTATTGGATGTTGGGCAAAGTCTATCATGCCAAAGATCTTCTTGATAACGCGAAAGCGTATTTACGAAAATTGCTCGAGCTGATTCCGGACTGGCAGCCTCATCCCGAAAAAGATCCACCGGCTTTTCAGGAATTGGCGCAAGAAGTCATTAAAGAAATGCAGAAGCCGGCAACAACAGTGCAGCCGGCGGATACCACGGCGGTCAAGACTCCTGATGAACCTTCGCCGCCCAAGACCGGCGGCGGTAGGAAATGGCTATTGATTGGAGGAGGCGGCGCTATCGCTGCGGGCGCTGCCGCGTTTCTCATCTTTCGCGGCGAAGAAAAAGTTCCGCGTCTGCCGGATCCGCCGGATTTGCCGCGGAAATGACAGGTTGTTGAAATCTCATTAAAGGATGCGCTTACGAACACAATTCGAAGGAGCCATCTCATGAAACCAGCGCTTGAGTTGATGATCACCATGATCGTTCTTCTCGCCCTTTTTTCCATCGGTGCTGCCCAACCTCAGGTGGTGTCCGTCAAAGACCTCGGCGTGGTGTCGCAACCGGCGACCGTTATATCACGCGATGGCGGATTTACCGCGCGCGCCGGCGGCAAAATTCTCTGGACGTTTGCCGATACCTTTTTGAATAGGCCGGCCGCGGACAGCGCGACATATCGCTCAAACACAGCGGCGCTGGCTGATTCGTCTCGTCCGCTGCAGGTCACAGAGCCGCTTGATAGCAAAGGAACTCCTTTTCCCGCATTGCATTTCACCAAAGCAGAACAGGCCTTCAACGATTCAACCAAAAGCCCGACCAATCGGATCGCGCTTTGGATTTCCGGGCTGGTTACGGATCAGGATAGCAGCGCGCTCGCGTTTTACTCGAAAGTCCATGTTAAAAGCGCCTCGAGCTTTGACTTCCTTGGAGTCGGGACCGCTCATTTCCAGCCCGACAGCACCTCCGCCGCGCGTGATGCCAATTTGCTTTTCAGCACGAATGAGCCAATTTTTAACAAAGCGTTTTTGCACGACGGCATGGTTTATCTTTATGGCGGGATAACCGGCGGCGGTCTTGCGCAGCCGCATTTTGTTGCCCGCGCGCCGCTCGGCCAGGCCACGCAGCGTGCCGCCTATCGTTTCTGGAACGGCTCGGCTTGGGATAGCGATGTGAACAAGCGCATGCAAGTTTTTGGCGGGGTCGGTAGCGGTTTGACCGTCGCCTACAATGCCTATTTGCAAAGCTTCACGGCCGTCTACAGTCCGCTATTTTCCAACAAAGTCGTGATGCGCATGGCCGGCCGTCCGGAAGGCCCTTGGAGCTTGCCGATCGATCTGTTTACCGGAATGACGCCTGCACAAGGCAGCAATAATCGGCAAGGAAAACAACACGCCGAGCTTGCCATAAAAGACGGGCAAACGATTTACGTGAGTTATTTTCGTCCCACCGGTTTTTTAAGAGGAGAACTGCGATTTGTCGAAGTCGCTTTGGTTTTGCAGCCGGCTGCGCCAGCTCTTGCTTTTCCGCCAGATCAAGCGATCAACCAACCGATGACTTTTACGCTGCGGTGGACTGCGGCTCCGCGCGCCGACAACTATCGGTTGCAATTGTCAACGGCTGCCGATTTTTCCACGACGGTCGTTGATGATTCGGCGCTGACGATGACTTCACGGCAGGTTGGCCCGTTAATGAACAACGCCACTTACTTTTGGCGCGTCAATGCCAAAAATCTCGGCGGCGTGAGCGCGTGGTCGGAAGTTTGGCGTTTTACAACCATCGCCTTGCCAAGCCAAGTGGTCTTGCTTTCGCCAATAGATGCGGCCGTTCTTGCCAGCGGTAATGTGAAATTCACTTGGCGACAAAGCCAGCCGGCAATAAGCCGATACTGGTTCGAGCTCGCCGCCGACTCGCTCATGACAAATGCCGATAGCGATTCAACTCTGAAGGCGGCTGATACAACGAAAGTCGTTCTTGAATTGATAAATAAGAAAACTTACTGGTGGAAAGTTCGCGCCGGCAATCTCGCCGGTTGGGGGCCTTTTAGCGAGCAGCGCCGGTTCAGCATCGATGTTCCAACGAAAGTGCAAGAGACCGAGGCGATGCCTGCGGAATTCAGCTTGCGCCAAAATTACCCCAATCCCTTCAATCCCACAACGATCATCGAATACGCCTTGCCCAAACCTTCGCTTGTGGTGTTGAAAGTATATGACGTGCTTGGAAACGACGTGCAAACTTTGGTTCATGGCAAACGATCGGCGGGCAAGCATCGGGTGCAGTTCGAAGGCAAGGAACTGCCGGCCGGCCTGTATTTTTATCGCCTGGAAGCCGGAGAATTTGCGCTGACCAAGAAGTTGACCTTGATCAAGTAAGGTGGAATGAAATGAAAACGAAACGCCAAATATTTTTTCTGTGCCGCTTTTCGACTGCGCTCATCGCGCTGCTGGCCGCCACAGCCGTTGCCCAAACCAACTTCTGGGCGCCGACCAACGGCCCGTCTGCGGGTGATGTCCGCGAGCTTTTGCTCAATTCGCGAGGCGAGGTTTTTGCCGGAACGAATGGCGGCGGGGTCTTCCGCTCAACGAATGAGGGCAATACGTGGGCCCCGGTCAATGCCGGATTGACCAATCTTTTCGTTCACACGCTGGCGAGCAATGCGAATGAGGATCTTTTTGCCGGAACGAACGGCAGCGTTTTTCGTTTGAACCATAACGATAACCAATGGCAGCAACTCAATACCGGCATGGCCGATACCGTCCTGGCTCTTGCCTTCGATCCCATCACACGGTCGATTTTTGCCGGAACGCGCAATCGCGGCGTCTTGCGCTCTACGGATAACGGCAACAGTTGGGCATTAACCAACATCGGTTTGCCAGATAAACATGTTCGGGCTCTCGCCATTAATGACAGCGGACACGTTTTTACAGGGACTGTTTTCCCTTCTGGTTTTGGGGCCCTGGGTCATGTCTTTCGTTCAATCAATAGCGGCAACAGTTGGAAGGAAGTTCTTCTTACTGAAAATATTGTCGAATCATTGGCCATCAATCCTGCCGGACACATTTTTGCCGGGACTGTCGGTTTCTTTATTGAGACTCGTGGTGTTTTACGCTCAACGGATAATGGAGACAGTTGGAATTCGATCAAAGCCGGTTTGCTGAATAGCAATACCTATTCCCTTGCCATCAATCAATCCGGGGTGATTTTTGCAGGGACTAGACCTAACGGCGTTTTCCTGCTGCCCAATAACGACACCACGTGGACATCAGTTAATGCCGGCTTGACAAACAAAGAGGTCCAGGCGCTTGCCATCAACTCCATCAATGGGCGAATTTTTGCCGGTACGTTTGGCGGCGGAGTTTTTCGCGGTGAAGGAATCCGCATCGCACATACGCCCATATCGCCGGCGCCGAGTGGTGGTGAAATTTCTGTTCAGGCCGGCATGACGACTATTTTCGGAATTGCGAGAGCCGCTTTGAACTATCGCCGAGGCGGAGAGCCTGGTTTTATTAGCGCCGCCATGACATTGAGTGGAAGCTCGTATCAAGCCACCATTCCGGCCAATGCCGTGACTTCGCGCGGGACCGAATATTTCATCGCGGCAACGGATCAGAAAGGCCTCGCCGCGCGATTACCAGCCGCGGGCTATTTCTCCATTCAGGTGCAGACGCCCGACGAAAGCCGGGGAAGCCCGCAGCCGCATGGCAGCGCCCAAACTGCCTATCGCCTCTTCTCCGCGCCGATTGATTTGGATAATAAAAATCCGCCAGCGGTGTTGGAAGATGATTTGGGCAAGTACGACGACACCAAGTGGCGATTTTCGGAACTGGTTGCCGGCCAAACTTATGTCGAATTTCCGAGAACTTCGGCGATGACACCGAGTAAAGCTTTTTGGCTTCTGGTCAAGGATGCCGGCAAGACCATTGACACCGATGCCGGTCGATCCAGTACAACGAACCGCGCATACAAAATCGCTTTGCATTCCGGATGGAATTTCGTTGGCAATCCTTTCAATTTCACCATTCCCGTCAAGAATATCAGCTTGAAGAGTGGAAAGGCGGTTGAGCTGCGCGCTTACAACGGCAGTTGGAATGACGCGAACATTACGCCGGTCAGCAATTTTGCCGCTTTTGAAGGTTATGCCATCTTTAATGAATCGTCTTCCAGCGACACACTGCTGGTGAATCCGGATTTGACGGCTGGTAGTAATGCCTTTAGGCATCAAGCTTTAGTTTTTGAAGATATGGTTTTAGTGAATGAGGATCGTCCTGTTCTCTTTAAGCCTTCTCAATTATCAAACACTCAGCCCCTGAAGGGGCAACTACAAACGCTTTGGTCGATCCGCATCCTCGCGCAATGCCAAGAAGCGCGCGACGTCGATAACACCGCGGCGATCAGCGCCGGCGCTTCACGCGATTACGACGAACGCGATCAACCGGAGCCGCCGGTCATTGGCGAATACGTTTCGGTCTATTTTCCGCATCGCGATTGGGTGCCGCCCACGCCGAATTATTGCAATGATACGCGGCCTGAATTTTCTCATG
>Ga0247727_10003628_pt1 | contig 33814 bp, 20 predicted proteins | sample WisWelCaveWW1625_FD_202498 | JGI IMG/M metagenome (GOLD analysis project Ga0247727, IMG submission 202498) | Biofilm microbial communities from Wishing Well Cave, Virginia, United States - WW16-25 | ecosystem: Environmental > Aquatic > Deep subsurface > Groundwater > Cave microbial mat | place...
GAACGCATCCGAATAGCTCGGCAGCAGCACCGTAAACGTCGTGCCGCGGCCGGGTGCTGAGGCCACTTCGATGTGGCCTTGGTGCAACTCCGCCAGCTCCTTGCAGACCACAAGGCCCAGGCCCGTTCCACGGGGGCGCCCCGCGCCCTGGGGGCCGACCTGCGAAAACTTCTGGAACAGCCTGGGCAGATCCTCGGGCGGGATGCCGGCACCGTTATCTTCGAGGGCGATCGTTACCAGCCCATTCCGGGCTCCCAGGCGAAACGTGATGCGCCCATCCTCCTTGGTGAACTTCACGGCGTTGGAGAGCAGGTTGGTCAGCACCTGGTGGAGACGATCCGCATCGGCGAACGCCGGACTGACCGCGTGCCCCTCGACGCGCACCGCGCGCTGCTCAAGGATCGGCTGGTAGCTGCGCACCGTTGACGCCACGACCGACTGGACATCCAGGCGGCGGCGATTGAGGCGCATCCGGCCGGCCTCGATCTTTGAGAGATCCAGCATGTTGTTGATCAGCTGGGTCAGCCGGTCGATGTCGCCGTCCATGGTCTTGAGGAAATCTTCCTGGTCCGCGCCGATCTCGCCCAGCGCGCGGTCCAGCAAGAGGCTTAAGCCCTCTTTGATGGAGGTCAACGGCGTGCGCAGCTCGTGGCTGACCTTCGCGACGAACTCGTCCTTGAGCGCAGCGAGCCGCTTGAGCTGCGTGTTCGTCTCGGAGAGCTGGCGGCTCTGCTCCTGGAGCTGCGCCTTGGAGGCCTCCAGGTCTTCCAGCAGGCTCTGCGTGACGCGCTGCTGGCCCAGGAGCTCCTCATTGGCGCGTGTGATGGAAGACGTCTGTTCCTGCTGCATCCGTTCGAGCCGCTTGCGCGGGGTCTGGTCGAACAGCACCCCTTCCAGCCGCAGCAGTGCGCCGTGCTCATCGAAGACCCCCCGGCCGCGCTCGTAGATGTCACGGATGGTGCCGTCCGCGTGCCGCAGCCGGTATTCGATGGCATACGGAGCCTTGCGCGAGACCGCCTCCAGCACCGCCCGCTCCACCATCAACTGGTCATCGGGATGGATGAGGCTGGCATAGCTGCGCGCGGCGTTGGCGATGAAGTCGGCCGCCGGATAGCCGGAGAGCTCCTGGATGGCTCCGCTGACATAGTCCATGGTCCACTCGGAGTTGCACGCGCGGCGGTAGACTGCGCCCGGCAGATTGGCGACCAGTCCGCGAAACCGCTCCGTGCTTTCACGCAGGCTCCCCGTCATCCGTTCCGCGAGCGTCAGCGCCTGTGAGCGGGACGTCGTCAGCGAGTAGAGCGCCGCGAACACCAGCGCGCTGAACAGGATGCCAACCCACAGGACGATCAGGGACAGCAGGCGCTCGATCGGCGCGAGCCCGAAGCCCGTCGGCGCGCTGAACGACAGCGTCAGGGTCCGGCCGGCGACCTCGAGCGTCTTGACTGCGTGGAGTCGATCGCCCCATACGGGGGCGGCGGCGTCAAGCCGTGCGGGGTCCGTGTCGTAGAAGAGGTAGTCCTCGGTCAGCACCAACCCGTCAAACAGCTCGCAGTCGATGAGTTGATGGAGCGTGGCCGGGCCGATGAGGGCGGCAAAGAATGGTTCGCCGCGGAAGACCCCCAGAATGACCCCCTGAAAGGCCGCGCGGCGCTGCTCGATGGTCTCGTGAAGCACCCCGTTGCGATAGACAGGCAGCGCGACAAAGAATCCCGGCCCGGCACCCTGCTCGTCGACGAGCAGATGGATGGGGGCCGTCATCGAGGGCGCACCGGTGTCCCGGGCCCGCTCGATGGCCGCGCGGCGGAGCGGTTCCGATCCCACATCGAACCCGTGAGCCTTGGCGAATGGCCCGAACGGCTCGATGTAGTTGACGACGACGTAGTCGGGCCGATCGCCTTCAGGAACGATGCGGAAGTTCGGATACCCGGTCGCGACGAGTGCCGTGTCCGCCTTGACCCGGTCGATGAAGGCCGTCTTGTCCTGGTGCGCGACCTGCTCGGCAAATTGCACGGCAACGACATCCGTGGTGTTGTGCGACAGTTCCAGGTTCGCATGGTAGACCTGGAATTCGTCCCGCTCGACGCTCTTGCTGGCCGCAAACAGGCCCTGGAACCCGCGCAACGTATCCAGATACGTGCTGAACCGTTTGTCGAGTTGGCCATTGATCTCTTCGATCTGGCTCTCGAAGGCGCGTTGGGCCTTGTGATGGCTCGTCCGCTGCGTGTACTGCCAGCCCAGGACCACCCCGGTAAGCATCACCCCTAAGATGGCGAAGGAGACGGCGATGCCTTGCCAGTCGCTGGAGCTGGAACCTGGTCGAGCCGGAGCGTGCTGAGGAAGTTCTGACATTATCCCACGCGCTCCCGGTCGGCGATCCACTCATCCAGGCGGCTTTCGCTGAAGCGCCACTGGCTGCCGATCTTGAAGGCCGGCAGCTTGCCGTGCTGGGCCAGCCGGTAGATCGTCGTGGCGTTGACGCCGAAGCGCCTGGCGACGTCTCCAACGGTGAGATAGTGTTGTGCGGTGTGTCGCATCATAAACACCAATTCACCAAAGTATGCCTAATGCGCGCTTTGTTCGTCAAGGTTCGGCAACGATTTTTTTCCTGAGCCTCCGTTCGCCGCCGTGCTCCACCGTTCGCCACGGCTGGCGCAGGCAGCGATGTGGTATACTGGGACGTCATGGCCGATTCATCGCGGGCAGAACTGAAATACCTCGTGGAGCGCCAGCGCGAGGAGTTCAAGACGCTCAACGAGGTGGGCAGGCTCCTCAGTGCGACGACCAACCCCGGCGAGATTGTCCAGCTAGCGACCTCGTATCTTCATCGGGCATTCCCCGCCGCCCTGTGCGGCGTCCTGTTGCTGGGCGACCGGAAGCTGCACTTGGCACCCTTTGCGCCCATGGCGCAGATGGAAATTTCCAGCGCGATCCGGCAGATCCGCGAGGCCGCCAAGGAGCTGCTCCACCGCCCGGTGGCCGAGGAGGAGAGCACCCCCGTCATCAGCGAGACCGACGGCGAGATGGGCAGCAGCTTGCAGCCGTCCATCGCCCTGCGCTCATCCCTCTTCGCCCCGCTGGCGGTCAAGGGGCAGCCCATCGGGCTGCTGAGCCTCTTCAGCGGCCAGGCGGAGGCGTTCACGAAAGAAGACCACCATGCCGTCGGCATCGTCGCGGAGCAGCTGGCGGCCGCGCTGCGCAACGCCTTCCTCGTCGAGGAGCTGCGCCGGGCGGATGAGCTGAAGAACCAGATGCTCTCCATCGTGTCGCATGAGCTGAGCACCCCGCTGACCGCCATCAAGGAGGGCGTGGGCCTCGTGCTGGATGGCGCGCTTGGCCCGACCAGCGCGGAGCAGCAAGACTTTCTGAAGACGGTCATCGAGAACACCGACCGTCTCGAGCGGCTGCTGCAGAAGGTGAAGACCTCCACCGAGGCGATGACGGGTCAGCTGAAGCTGCGGTTTGAGTCGTTTGACCTGCGCACGCTGCTGGCCAACATTGAGCAGGCCTACCGCCCCTTGGCCGGCGCGCGCAAGGTCAGCGTCAAGCTGCTGGAGTACCCGAAGCCGCTCTTCTGGCACATCGACAAGTCCCACGCCTCGCAGGCGCTGAGCGAGCTGGTCGAAAACGCGATCCAGGCAACACCGGCCGAAGGGCTCGTCACCCTCAAGCTCTCCGCCACCGCGACCGAAGCCGAGATCAGCGTCATTGACACCGGCAGCGGGATCGCCAAAGAGGCGCTCCCGACTCTCTTCGACCGGTTCAAGTCCATCGGGGAGATCCACGACCGGAAAATGGGCGGGCTGGGTCTGGGCCTGTTCATCGCCAAATCGCTCATCGAAGGGCACGGCGGGACGATCGCCGTCGAGAGCACGATCGGCGAAGGCACCTGGATGACCGTCCGCCTGCCCAAACAACCCCCCGGCACCTCACCTTAGCTCTCCCTCCAGCGGGTCCTGGCACACACTGGCCACGGGTCCTGCCGCTGCGCCACCCCACGGCCGTCCTCGCCGCGCCGCACTATCGGCGTCGTCGGCTGCGAGCGGGCGTGGGGGCCCCGCTCCGCGTCACCCGTGGCCCAGACAGCAGCGCCCTGCGACCGAGGCCGGGTACCCCGCCAACGAACTTTGGCGGGGTGGCCGACGGGAGTGCCGGGCACCGTGAGGTGACCGGCCCACCCGCCGCCGGCGCAGCAGCGTGCACCTTTGGGCTGCGGGCGTGCGCGCAGGCGGGGCGGCGGGCGGACCGCGAGTGCTTGCGCGGGCTCAGCCCGGGGGCGGCGAACGGCTTCTAGAGCACGGCCGGCTTGTCCGACGAGCCCCCAGCCGGGGTGAGGAGTTGGCCGGCCGGTGCGACGCCCCTGGGCGCCCGGAGCCCGCGCCGGAACGAGCGGCCGGCCGCCGCACCGCCGAGGAGTGCTCGGACCTGCCGCTATCAGGAAATGGGGACGCTAACGCTGGGACTGACTGTTCGAGGCGGGGGCTTGGGCGGTTGCGAGAGGAAGGATCTTCAGGTTGGCTGAGCGCTTGAGGTCATCGACCCATCGCGTGAGCGCTTCGTATTGTCTCTTCGTCCTGATCTGCTGCTCGTAGGATTCCCGCTGCTTCGGAAAGTCCGCCAGATCGCCCGTCCGCTTCTCCAGCAGCCGGTAGACGCACCACTGCTTGCCAAATGGCATCGGCTCGCCGACCGACCCCAGCGCCATCGCGTGGAAGGCATCGAGCTGATCCTTCGGGATGCTCCAGAGATCTACGTACGCCTCCAATGTCATCAGGCTGACCGGGCGCACCGTCCGCTCCCCCGCTGCCTTCATGGCGTCCCAGCGGCCGGGCTCCCGCACCTCGTCATAGAACGCGTGCGCCTCGTCTTTGGCGTCAAAGACGACCATCTCCCCGCCGAGGTGATGCTGCTCGTTCAGGAACTCCTGCTGCATCTGCTGCTCCGTCACCGACACGACGGCGGAGTGCCGCACCTCGTCCTTCAGCTTGTCGATCTGCAAGAGATAGCGCATCTGGTTCTCAAAGAGCGGCACGTCCTCATCCAGGGTCGTCTTGACCCACTGCGCATAGGCAGCGGGGTCCTGGGCTCTGGTCAAGGATTGCTGCTGGTTTTTGAGGACGCTGTTGATGCGCCGCTCCAGTTCCTCTTCCGAGACGGCGATGCCCCGGCGGAACGACTCGTAGTGGAGGATGAGCGCGTCCCAGATCGCCTGTTCCCGCTCCTCACCCAAAAGCCCCTCCTCCCACAGCCGAGGAAACTGGTAGGAGACCCGCTTCGCGAAGGCGTAGTTGCCGAGCGGCACCGGCTCCCCAAAGATGTACCCGGCCACCTCGTCCTGCGGCTGCGCCGGTGAAGAGGCCTGGGGGGCATCCTTGGCGCAGGCCGTGGCGGATCCGAGTGCCACCAGCAATGCGGCGGTGAGGGTGAGCCGGCTCACGGGGCGGTCTCCTGCGGCTGGCCGTCTGACGAGGCCTCGGATGACCGAAGCCCCTGACGCTGCTGTTTGGCCTGCTCTTCTACCACGCGCAATCGCACGTCAAAGCCGTTGAACTGCTGCTCAAGCACCCGGAGCCGCGCATCCAAAGCCTTGAACTTCCGCGCCAGGTACTCCTCGATGGGAATGGGCGCCATGATCCCGCCGCGTTTCTCAATGGGCCAATCGGGCGGGACGTTGAAGTGAAGCCGCTCCGAGGTCTTCTGGATGGTCGGCGGCTCCGTCGAAGCGCTATCTTCGCCCCAGCCCGCTTGGGTGATGCCGAGCAGCAGCAACAGGATCAGGTACGGCATCGCTTAGGCCGGCTCGGCAGGCCGGCTGTCAGGCACCGTCCGCAGCGTGGTGCTCATCACGCGCAGGAATCCTTCCAGGCCTTCGGGCCGTTCCTCCTCCTTTGACAGCCCGGCCCGGACGATCGTGTACAACGAGGGCGAGGTTTCCAGCCGGTGGACGAACGTGATCCAGTCCTCAAGCGTGCAGGCAAAGCGCACTTCGAGCACATACCGTTTGGACGTCTCGTCGGTCTCGACATCCAACGGCTTGATCTCCGTGACGCTGAGGCGGGCCTCGCCCGCGAGCTGCTCGATCTCCTTCAAGAGTGCCGCCATCTGCAGGTCATCCGCCACCGCCGGCTGCAGGTAGCGCTGGTAGCGCGCCAGCTCCGAGAAGACGCGCTCCCGCCGCGCCAGTAGGTGGTTCTGGCGCTGCAAGACTTCCTCGAGGCGGCGAGTCTCCTCGCGGACATGCCGGGCATGCCGCAGCCATGGATTGATCACGCCGCGATCCAGCAGCAGGGTCAGGAGGATCAGCCCGCTGCCGAGTGCGAGCAGGCGTTCACGGGGTTGTAGGTGAGGCAGTGACGGCAACTTGATCATCCCATCACCTGCGACCGGCCGCGGCCAGCGGACAGCTGATCTCAAAGACCGTCAGATCCTCGCCGCCGCCGCCCTTGCCCCTCGCGACCCGCTTCGTCTCGACCTGCCCGAAGAGCGGGGACCCGTCCAGGCTGGCGACGAACTCATAGATGTTCGGCAGCTGGGCGGACGTCCCCTTCAGGACGGCCTCGGCGCCTTGGGTAAATGCGAGCGATTCCCACTGGATCTCCGGCGGGGAGGCGGTGGCCAGCGTCTCGACGACGTCCAGCAGCTGGGCGTGCTGATACAGCCGCTCCTTGACGAATGCCAGCTGCCCCAGCGCCTCTTCCACGGCCAAGGCGTCCTGGGACGTCGTGGCCTGGAGGGCCTTGAGCGTCTTGTAGTAGCGCTCCTGCTTCTGCGCTTGGCCGATGAACAGGACGGAGAGCAGGATCAGGGCCGCGACCCCCTGGCAGCCGAGCAAGACCAACGACTTCGCTCGGGCCTCGAACGCCTGATGGAGCTTGGTCTGTTGCGGTGTCAGATCGATGGCGCTGTGGCCGAGCACCAGGCCGATCAGGCTGGCGAACGAGACGTCCGGCAACACCTCCAGGGCCACCCGGGCGCTTGCAGACGCCTCCCGGTCCGTCCAGGCGGATACCGCGCGGACCGGCACATCCAGGCCGCGCTCGATCAGCGCCTTCAACTCGTCCAGGCGTCCCGAGGCACCGGTGAGGACGACCTCCTGGACCTTCGCCGTTTGGCCGTCCGCCTCCACGGCTTCGAGCGACCGTTGCAGCTCGCCGACCAGCCGGTCTCCGGCGTGCTCCGGATCGTCCGCCAGCTGCTCGGCGCCCGTGGCGAGGCTCCGTTGGAAGCGGATGTGCCCTTGCTGCATGATGGCGAGCGTGGTCGTGCCGCCGTCGACATCGACGAGCAACGTCGCACCCTGGATGGGCGCTCCGATCCGCTTGAGCGACCTAAACCACGTGGCCAGCCCTTCCAGCTCGCATCCGACACGGTCCAGCGTCAGGCCCGAGGCCTCCACGAGTTGGACGCAGCGATGGACCACGTCCTGGTGCGCGATGACCAGCAGGACGCGGGAATAGCCGGAGCGGTCGCGCTCAAGCACCGTGAAGTCGGTCAGGACTTCTTCGCGGGCATAGGGCGTGTGTTTCTCCGCCTGGAGCTCCACGATGTCGCGGACCTCTTTGGGATCGGTCGACGGCAGGGAGAAGAGCCGGACGGTGCACAGATGGGTCGGGTGGGCCACCAGGACTTCCGGCGACGCCCCGTCGGCGCCGCAGGCCTCCCGAAACGTCTTGGCGAGGACGTCCGGCCCGGCCCCTTCCACCCGTTGGGCCATGGCCTTCACAATCCGCCGCGCGGACGGGGGGCCGTCGACCTGGAGCACCTTCAGCCATTGGCCGTCCAGTGCCACCACGGCCAGACCCTGCGATGCGGTGGCCGGCATCAAGGCGCTGAGCGACTTGGCGAGCTGCCGGGGCTGGAGAGCCAGGTGGAGAAGCGCCTCGCGCAGGAGCTTGCGTTTCATCGTTCAGCCCAGAGCGTGACGCGCCCCTGACGATCGAGCACGCACACCACGGACATCCGGCTTTCCGGGGTGGCCACCCGGGCCTCAAGCGACACCCGAAACGCCGTCGAATGGACGGCGAGCATCTGCTGGAGCTCCTGGGATGTCAGGGGGGCAATATCCTCCGCAGGGACATAGGCCGTCAGGTCTGATGCCAGGCCGATGACAGAACTTAAGACCCGGTCGTCCGCCGTTCGCTCCTGATTGTCTTCCCCCGCGCGAAACGCCACGACCCCGCTGGAGCCGGCCTCGCTCAATCCGAGGGCGCGCAAGACGCGGGCCGGCGCGGTATTGAGGTTGATCCGGCCTGATCCGAAGACGGTCACGTGCGGCTCCACCCGATCATACACCTCCGGCGAGATGCCTCGCACCAGGCGGAGCTCCTCGATCTGCTCGAACGGGCCGTCGTGAGCGTCATACGCGTCCCGAAGCGAGCGGTAATAGGACCCCTCCGCGCCGCCGCGTCGCTCCGTGTCGTCCTCGTCGCGCCAGTCCTCGATCGCCGCCGCCGCCTCAGCCGCGTCGCGCTCCGAGAGCCCTCCGGTCGTTTCCAACAGCCGCGCCAGCACCTCGGCGGACGCCGTGTTCAGGTTGATCCGGCGCTCCTCATCGTCGAGAGCCGTCACGCTGAACGTCCCGCCCGCCAGTGGCTCGTCCTGATAGGAGAGGCTCGCCCAGCGGTCGTTGAAGGCGTCCACCGATGGGGTGTGATCGTTCCGCAGGACCGCCGCAATCTGCTGGATGGCCCCGCGCGCGACGTAGCTCGCGCGCAGCTGATCGCTGAGGCGCTCGGAGAAGTCCAGCGCGAAGAGCGCCTGGGAACCGATGCCGGCGGCCAGCAGGCTCAGCAGCGTCATGACCCAGACGACGTACAGGAGGATGCTGCCCCGCTCGGAAGGCATTCGTCCTTCATCATTCATCATTTTCTTCAGCCTCTCGCCCATCCTGCACGAGGGCGATCACGAACGTGTGAGTCATGGGCTGGCGGCCTGACGCCTCCACCGTGAGCTCCGCCTTGAGCGCCATTGGCGGCTCGTCCGCCTCCCAGCGCCCGGTCCAGCCGAGCGTTCCGCTCGCGGGATCGCTCCCGAAATAGCTGAATCGCACCCGACGGACCCCCTCCAACACACTGTGGCAGCGGTCCGTCATCCGCTGGGCCCGCAGGAGACGATAGGGGATGAACGAGCGGCACAGACGATGGGCCCGCTCATCCAGAAAATAGCCGAACTGCCCGAGCTCCGCAACCACCTCATCCCGGACCGGCGACGCGTCAACGGCGGCCGCAGTCCACCGGTCATACGCGCCGTGAAACGGCACCGGGCTGAACCGGCGGACGTTGTGCAGGTCGCGGCGCAGGCGATGACCGGCGATCAGCGCGGCCTGCTCCTGCGCATCGAATGCGCGGGCGCGCTCCCACACCCGCACACCGCCTGCCAGCGCCCCCACGGTGGCACTGCCCACGAGCGCCATGAGCGATGTCGTCACCAGCAGCTCCACCAGCGTAAAGCCCCGGCCGGTTGGCATGCTCATGGCGTCTCCGGCAGTCGCCTGAGCGTGCCGAGCTGCGACGCATACGTGTGCGGACCCTGTTGCCAGTTGACGGTCAGCGTCACGAGTTCCAGCTGCGGGTCCGATGCCGCAGGCTCGGCGTCCACGCGCCAGGTAAATTGATCACGCCCCATCCGAAACCGCCCCGCGGGATCCGGCGCGAGGCCCTGCCTGAACTGCAGCTCCAGATCCGCCATCTTCGCGCTCGCGAAGGTAGAGGCCCGCAGGCGGTTGCGGGCCAGCGTCAAGGCGTGGGCGCCGCGCACGAGCGCTTGCAGCACGAACACGGTGGCCCCTGCCAGGATGATGATGCTGACCAGCACCTCCACCAGCGTTAATCCGCATCGTGTGGTTCTATGGTTACTGCCAGTTCGCGACGTCATCCTCGCTCTCTTTACCATCAGCTCCCAGCGAGAACAGGTCGTAATCGCGCGGCGGATGAGTGCCCGGATGCCGATAGACGTAGAGGCGCCTCCAGGGATCCAGCGGCTCCTGCTCGATGTACGGCCCTTTCCAATTCTCCGGCACCGGAGGGCTCGTCGGCTTGCTCATCAACGCCGCCAATCCCTGCTCGCTCGTGGGGTAGCGGCCGTTGTCGACTTCATAGAGCCGCAGTGCGAGCGAGAGATTCCCTTTGATGTCGGCGCGCGCCGCCCCGATCCGCGCTTCCTCGGAGCGGCCGGCCAATCGCGGTACCACCATCGCCGCCAGCGCCCCGATAATGACGATCACCAGCATCAACTCGATCAACGTGAAGCCCCGCCTGCGTTGCCCCATTCCCATCGCCTCCATCTTAGAGATTGCCCGTCCCCATCTCGAAAATCGGCAGGAGCACCGCCATCACGATGAAGCCCACCACGAGACCCACGCTGAGAATCAGCATGGGCTCCAGCAACGTCGCCATGGTCTGGAGCAGGCGTTCCGTGTCCCGTTCATAGTACGCCGCGACTTCCAACAGCGCCTCGCCGACTTTGCCGCTCTCCTCGCCGACCGCCACGGTGTTGACGAGGAAGGGGCTCCCGATGGACAGCCCCCGAAGCCCATTGGAGAGCGTCTCGCCCTGGCGCAAGCCCTCGGGCAGCCGTGCCAGTTCGGACCGGAGGATCCGGTGGGTGACCACCTGGGTGGCGACGTCGGCGGCCTGCAGGATGGGAAGGCCATGGCTGATCTGCAGCCCGAACGACCGGGCGAACCGCGCCATCTCCGCCTGCAGCACCAGCCTGCCAAGCAGGGGGGCCTTCAGGATGAGGCGGTCGAGCAGCGTGCGGCCCTGTTCCCCGGCGATCCGCCAGCCAAGTGCTACGACCGCCACGCCCGCCGACGCGACCACCCAGAACTCCCATCCCGACATCCAGTCGGAGGCTGCCAGCAGCATCCGGGTCGGCAGCGGCAGGCGCTCGCCGAGTCCGAGCAACAGCTTCGAGAGCCGCGGCATGACGAACGTCATCAGGAAGACCACCGTGGCGCATCCCACCAGCCCCACGAAGGCCGGATAGATGAACGCCATGCGCAGCTTGCTCCGCATCGCCTCATCCTGCTCCGACTGGACGGCGAGCCGATCGAGCACGGCGTCCAGCGTCCCGCTGGCCTCCCCGGAGCGGATCAGGTTCACGTAGAGCGGCGGGAACACCTTGGGAAACTGGGCCATCGCCGAGGAGAGCGTCTGCCCTTGACGGACCGCCTCCGCCACGTCGTGGATGACGCGGCGCAAGGACGCATGGCGCGTCTGCTCCTCCAGGATCGACAGCGTGCGCATGATCGGCACGTAGGAGCGGACGAGGCTCGCGAACTGCCGGGTCAGGACCGCCAGGTGCGCCGAAGGGACGCGACGGACCGACACGGCTCTGGGCGCAGGTGCCAAGGGCGCTTGAGGCGCGGTCTCGGTTTCGCTGATCCGAACCGGCACGTACCCAAGCTGGGTCAGCTGGGCGAGGACGCCGTTGCGGTTCTCGGCCTCCATGACGCCTTCAACCATGTCGCGCGGCCCGCGTTTGGCGGTGTAGTGGAACTTAGGCATCGTCGAGTTTGGTGACGCGGGCGATCTCGTCGTCCTGGATGACGCGCAGGACCTCTTCCGGCGTCGTCAGGCCCTGCTGGACCTTCTCCAAGCCGTCCTGCTGCATCGTCCGCATCCCGAGCTCGATGGCCTTGCGCCAGATCGCATCCGCCGAGGCTTTCGCCATGACGAGATCCTGGATCGGCTCGGTGATGGGGATCATCTCATAGATCGCCGCCCGCCCATAGAACCCGGTCTGCTGGCAGCGCTCGCACCCGCTGGACCGCCACACCCGCTTCAGGCCTTTGGAGGGCGAGACCTCCTGCTTGCAGTGCGGACAGAGCAGGCGCACCAGCCGCTGCGCGATAAAGCACTCGACCGACGAGACGACGAGGTACGGATCGATGCCCATGTCGAGCAGCCGTGTGACCCCGCTGGCGGCGTCGTTGGTGTGCAGCGTCGAGAGCACGAGGTGGCCCGTCAGCGCGATGCGGATCGCCAATTCGGCGGTCTCGAAATCGCGCACCTCGCCGACCATCATCACGTCCGGGTCGTGGCGCAGCATGCTGCGCAGCCCCTGGGCGAACGTCAGGCCGATGGGCGGGTTGATCTGCACCTGGGTGATGCCCTCCAGCTCATACTCGACGGGATCCTCGATGGTGACGATCTTGCGCTCGTCGGTGTTGATGGTCTTCAGCATGGCGTAGAGCGTCGTGGTCTTGCCGCTGCCGGTCGGGCCGGTCACGAAGAGCAGCCCATGGGGCTTGGCGACCAGCCGGCTCAGTTGGGCCAGGTCCTCCTGCCGAAAGCCCAGATCCTTCAGCTCGAGCAGCATGCGGTTCGGCAAGATCCGCACCACCACGCTCTCCCCCGATGGAGTCGGCAGCACCGACACCCGCAGGTCGAGCTTCTCCCCGCCCACCATCACGCTCGCCCGACCATCCTGCGGCAGCCGGCGCTCGACGATGTTGAGGTTGGAGAGCACCTTGACCCTCGAGAGGATCGCCGGGAACAGCTGCCGGATGGTGGGCGGCACATCCACGGTGCGCAGCACCCCGTCGATGCGGTAGCGCAGGCGGACCTTGCCCCGGTAGGGCTCCAGGTGGATGTCCGTCGCCCGGCGGTGGTGCGCCTCCAGGATGAGCTGGTTCACGAGCTTCACGACCGAGGCGTCCGTGGCGAGCTGCTCGATGTCTTCCAGCATGGGCTCGCCGACCGCCTCAAGGCGCAGCGTACCCTGCTGCTGGTCCGTGACGAGCTGGTTGATCGTCTCGGCCCCGACGCCGTAGAACTGCTTGATCGCGCGCTGGATGTCCTCCTCGGTCGCCAGCACCGTCTCCACCGTGAACCGCTCGTGCAGCGCCACGCGCAGGTCGTTGGCCAGCTGGACCTCCTGCGGATTGGCGATGGCCACCGTCATCGTCGAATTGTGCAGGCGCATCGGGCAGACCCTGTAGTGCATCGCGATCTTGAGCGGCATCGCCTCGACCGCCGCGCGCTCCACGGTCTCCTCCGTCAGGCGCGCGGCGGGCATGCGGTACTGCTCGGCGAGCACCTGGAGCAGCTGGTCCGGCTCGATCCACCGCCGCTCCAGGATGATCGCCCCCAGGAAGCGGTTGGTGATCGCCTGCTGTTGCATGGCCTCGACGAGCTGCTCTTCCGTCAGCAGCCCGCGCTTCAACAGCACCTGACCGAGTTTAGTTGGTTTGGCCGCCATGATCGCCCAGCTGTGTGGCAATCAACCGCAACGCCCGCTGCTGATGCGCGCGCAGGATCCGCTGCAGCGTCTCCTCCAAGACCAGGACGGGTTTGACCGCCCGAAATCCCGACACCTGCTCCATCGCGCTGAGCGCCCAGGCGTCCAGGGGATTGGCGATCGCCACTACGACCGACCCTTCGTCCGCTCGGATCGGGAAGCACTTGCCGCCGGACAAGACCGAGGCGGGAAACTGCTTCACCACATCCCAATTGATCTGGTCCACGGTCAGCAGTTCATAGGGAATGCCGAACTGCTCCGACAGCGTGGCGAGCAGGGCTTCCGGCTTGATCGCCCCCATCTTGATAAGCACGGCGCCGAGAAACTCGCCTGTCGTGCGCTGCTGCAAGAGGGCCTGCTCCAGCTGGCCCGAGCTGATCAGCTTGCGTTGCACCAGCAGCTCGCCGAGCCGCTTCGTCGGTTTGGCCGGCATCACCATGGGAGTTGCCCGATCATGTAGAACTTCTCCTCGGCCGTAGTATCGACCCGTCCCGCCAGGATCCGCTCGCAGCCTTCAACCGTCTGGGCGGCCGTCACGTACTCCCCGGGCTTGCCCGTGTAGCCTTCGGCGACGAAAAAGGGCTGCGTGAGGAAATTCTGGAGCTTGCGCGCGCGGGCATAGAGGGTCCGGTCGGCTTGGGAGAGCTCGTCGAGCCCGATGACCGCCACGATGCGGCGCAGCTCTTCGTACTTCTGCAGCACCCGCAGCGCCTCCTGCGCGATCTCGAAGTGGCGCTGGCCGATGATGTCCGCATCCAGGTTGCTGGAGGAGGAGAGCAGCGGATCGACCGCCGGATAGAGCCCGAGCTGGATCCGTTCGCGCGACAGCACCATGATGCTTTCCAGAAAGCTGTAGAGGGCCACGACGGCCGGATCGGTGAGATCATCCGCGGGCACGTAGACCGCCTCCAGCGACGTGATGGAGCCGCCGCCCTCCTGAGAGGAGCGAATCCGCTCATGGAACTCGCTGGCCTCGGTGGCGAGCGTCGGCTGGTAGCCGGTCTCGGACGGCACCCGGCCCAGCAGCGTGGAGATCTCCGCGCCCGCCTGCAGGAACCGGAACACGTTGTCCACAAAGAGCAGGACGTCCTTGTTTTCCCGCTGAATGAACTCGGCCATCGTGATGCCGGTCATCGCCACGCCGAAGCGCGCCCCGGGCGGCTCGTTCATCTGCCCGTACACCAGCTGGACCTTGTCGAGGACTTCGTGGTGCGCCAGGGCCTCGTACAGCTCGTGGCCTTCGCGGATCCGCTCGCCCGCCCCCGTGAAGACGCACGCCCCATGGTGCTCCTTGACCATGTTGTGGATCAGCTCCAGCGTCAAAATGCTCTTGCCGAGGGCAGCACCCCCCAGGATGCCGTTCTTGCTGCCTTTGACCATCGGGAACATCAGGTCAATGATCTTGATGCCGGTCTCCAACAGCTCCGGCGGCTCGAGCTTGGCCTGCGGCTGGACCTTGGCACCGGGCAGCGGCCGCCGGATGGGGCGCGTCTCGCTGGTGGCAATCGGCCCTTTCCCGTCGAGGGGCCGGCCCAGGACGTTGATGATGCGGCCGTAGAGCTGCTGGCCGACCGGAATGGTGACCGCGCCGCCGGTCAGGCGCGCTTCGGCATTGCGCTGCAGATTCAGCGTGGAGTTCAGGGCGATGCAGCGCGCCATATGAGCCGGCAGATGCTCCGCGACTTCGAGGGTGACGGGCTGGCCCATCGCCGTTTCGGTTTCGATGACGTCGAAGACGTTCGGCACCTGCTCGGCGCCGTCGAATTGGACATCCACCACCGGCCCTTGGACGGCCACAACCCGCCCCGTCGTTTCCTGTGGCCGATTAGGTGCGTCCATAAATGGACCTCGCGGCGAAGAGCTCGCGCATGCTGCGGTCGATCACCTCATGCCGCTCACGGAAGTAGCGCAGCCACAGCTTCTGCTTGCGCCGCTGCAGCTCCTGGGAGCTGCCTTCCAGGTGGACCGATCGGGCCGCCAGCTCGGCCAGGCGGCTCATCCCGAAGACCTCATACAGCCGCTCGCCGAGCCAGAGCCATACCAGGTACTCTAGCACACTCCCCGGGTGGGATTCGAGCAGGACGGGGCCGCCCGGCACCCCGCGCGGCGTCTCGCCCGATCGCAGCCATTCCGTGCAGGGCAGCACCCGCACCAGCTCCACGCGCTGGAGTGTGAAGGAGAGGGCCCGCGCATGGACGACCGCCAGCGCGCCCAGCCGTCCGGCCAGCACCTGATTCAGCGCATAGTCCCGCACCTGCGCGGCGAGCGTGCGGCGGCCCGTGTCCACCACGCCCGGAAAACTGCGGTGCGGCAGCCGGGCCTCGCGAACGTAGGCCGCCCCCCGTTCTCCGATGACGATCAGCTCGCCGGGCTGGCGCCGGTACTCCTGCACTGCGGTCGCCACGACCTGCTGGTTCAAGCCGCCCAGCAGCCCCGTGTCGGAGGTGACCGCGATCACCCCGATCGGCCCCTCCCGCTGGGTGAACGGGTGGGCCATGCCCTCCAGGTTGAACGTGCTCGCGATCACCTGCACCGCCTCGAAGAAGGTCGGGTTCGATCGGAACGCCCGCTCCAGCGATTGAAATTGCTGGGCCGCGATCGACTTGAGCGCATCGAGCAGTCCACCCAATCGCGCGTTGAACTGAATGTCCTGCTTCAGCGTGGCCAGGGCCGGCATCGGGGCTCCATGCGTTAGCCTTGCGTGATGAGCTGCTGGAGATAGCGTTTGAGGTGCTCGTCCAGCTCCCCCTTCATCTGCGCAGTGAGGGTCTTCTCCTGGCGGATCGACGCCACCAGCTCTGGCGCCCACTGCCGGATGGCGGCGGCGAACTCCCGCTTAAACTGCTTGCTCTGGGCGGTCGACAGCTCATCGAGCACCCCGCGGCGCAGCGCGTAGAGGTGCATGATCTGATCCTCCATCGGCACCGGCTGGTGCTTGTCCTGCACCAGCACGGCCGTGATCGCCTCCCCCCGCTTGAGCCGCATCTCCGCTTCGCCGGAGAGGTTGGTCCGCAACTGGGTCATCTGCAGCAGCTCCTGGTATTGGACGTACTCCAGGCGCAGCCGCCCGCTCAATTCCCGCATGGCGGGCCACTGGGCCTTGCTACCGATACGCGAGACGGAGAGCCCGAAGTCGATGGCCGGCTTGATCCCCTTATTGAAGAGCGTGGTGTTGAGGTAGGTCTGCCCGTCGGTCATCGACACCAGGTTGCTGGGGATGAATCCGGTGACGTCGCCCTGGAGGATGTCGCAGATCGGCAAAAAGGTCATCGAGCCGCCTCCCAGACTCTGGTTCAGGTGCCCGGCGCGCTCCAGCAGCTGCGAATGGATATAGAAGATGTCGCCCGGGTAGGCCTCGCGTCCCGGGGCGCGCTCCAGCAGCAGCGACAGCTGCCGATAGATCCACGCGTGCTTCGTCAGATCGTCAAAGACCAGCAGGACATCCCGCCCGCGCCGCATGAAGTACTCCCCCAGCGTGCACGCCGTATACGGGGAGAGGTATTGCTCCCCGACGGAGGTGGAGGCGGGTGCCCCCACGATGATCGTGTGGCGCATGGCCCCGCGGGTTTCGAGGAGGCGGATGGTCTTGACGAGGCTGGAGTACGGCTTGCCGGTGCAGCAGTAGATGCAGAGCACGCCGGTCTGCTGCTGGTTCAAGATGGCGTCGAGCGTGATGGCGGTCTTGCCGGTCATCCGGTCGCCGATGATCAGCTGCCGCTGGCCCTTGGCGATGGGGATGACCGCATCCAGGATCCTCGTGCCGGTCTCGAGGGTCTGCTCCACCGACTGCCGCTCCACGACCCCTGGGGCGTCGCCGAACACCTGTCGGTGTTCGGTCGAGGCGATGGGGCCGCGGCCGTCGATCGGCTCGCACAGGCTGTTGACGATCCGGCCGAGGAACGCCTCCCCGACCGGCACGCGGAGCTCCTCCCCGCGGTTGTAGACCTCATCCCCGGCGCGGATGCGGCCCTTGCCGCCGAAGACCAGCACCTGCACCTCCTGCGCGGTAAACCCCATCACCATCCCCAGCGCGCCGTTCATGAATTCCACCCGCTGGCCGTTCATGCAGGAGGGCAGCCCGGCGACGCGGACGATCAGCTCGCGGACCGACTTCACCGTCCCCACTTCCCGCACTTCGAACGCGGGCGCGTCCCGCATGCTGTGCTCAATGGCGTCACTTTGAACCATGTGGCATCCCGTCGTTGCTGCCGGCTATGGACTATTCTGCGCGCGGCGCGCCGCCTGCTGGACTTTCGATGCCAGGCTCCCATCCAGCACCAGGCTGCCGAGGCTGATCTTCAGGCCGGCTACCAGCCGCTCATCCACTTCTTCCGTGAGTGCCACCTCACGGCCGAGCCGCTCCTTCAGCCACTGGCGCAATGCCTGTCGCTGGGCGGCGCCCAGGGGAAACGCGGAGACGACCCGCGCTTCGCGAATCGGCTCGACAGCTTGCATGCGATCCAGCTGGGGCAGCCCGTTCTTCACGAGCTCATCAAGCCAGTGCGACTGGATGTCCCGTCGCAACTGGTTCGGCAAGGTTTCGTGAATGAGCTCGCACGCGCGCTCAATCGCCCGGGACTCGATTCGCTGCTCCACTTCCTTGCGCAGCGCCTCCTGGGTCTGCAGCCCCTGGTGCACGATCCGTTCGCTCTCGGTGTGCGCCTCTTCCAACAGCCGCGCCTTCGATGCCTCCGCCTCCTGGCGCGCCTGCTGGATGAGCTGCTCGGCCTCCGTCTTCGCCCGGGTCATCTGCTCCCGGTACTGCTGCTCGGCTTCCGCCAGGCGCTGCTTCAGCTCGTCATGGCGGCGGGCGTAGCCGGCGCTGAGGCTCTGCAGGTGGGCGGTCGCGTCCGTGAGGTTGCGGCTGAGGATCCGCCGCAGCACCACCACGAGTGCCACGAAGATCACGACTTGCAGGAGCAGAAACGGGAGAAAGGACATCGCATCAACCCGGCGTGAACAGCTGCCAGACGACCAGAAACGCGATGATGGCGACCGATTCCGCGAAAATCAGGGTAATCGTCATCGCCGTCATGATCTTGGGGGCGGCCGAGGGGTTCCGCCCCAGGGCGCCGATGCTCGAGAAGCCCGTCGCCGCGATGACGAGCGACGGCCCCAGGATGCACATGATGAAGATAATCGTCAGCGCGACGTTGCGAGGCATCTACTCGCGCGGCTCCACGACGGCTGTGACCACGTCCTCGGCGACCCGCAGCACGCCCCGCCGGATGTTGAGCACGCGCCCGTCCACCGTGATCACGCCCGCCAACAGGCGGCTCACGATCGGCCGATGCAGCGCCTGCACTTCGAAGGTCCCTTGCTCGCCCGGGCACACAACACTCTGGGCGCGGCCGTGAAACAGCACGCGCTCGGGACTCGTGATCAAGACTGTTAAGACCGCAATCGCCATGACCGTCACACCCTCCCTCAAAAACGTCGACACCACAAAACCACAGAATCCAAAATTCTGTGGCTTTGTGCCGTTCAGGACCCGATTGGGACACGCCGCGTCACAAGCCGATCTCACCTCTGGGCGTTGTCATGCACCTCGCTCGACTTCGGAAAGGCGGATTCGCGCTCCTGATCCTGCTCGGCCGTCGACTTGATGCGCCGCTGCCAGGTGAAGAAGAACTGCCCGGCCAAGAGCCCCATGAAGATGACGACCAGGAAGATGACCAGCCACGTGGTCGTCGTCGAGGGCGCATCAGACCTCAGCGGTGAGTCCTCCAGCATCTCCGGCACGGGCGGGCCGCCGGTAAAGGAAAGTAGCTTCTCAAGCCGTGCTAGGTCCTCCTTGACCGCCTCCAGCGTCTGCAGGTTGCGCCGGTAGTCTCCGATGCGCTGCTTGCGGCCGATCGTCTCGTCGTTCTGGGTCGTTTCGATCTCCGCTAGGCGCGAGAGGATGGAGGCTCCTAGCTCCTTGGCCGCATCGCGGTATTCGCTCTCGGCCAGCCGCTTCATGACGATCTCGGTATGCATCTTCAGGCCGTGCAGCTGGGGCTCCTGGATGAACCAGACGTCCCGCACCACTATCTCGAAGACCCGCGTCTGCTTGGGGGCGAGGGAGACGTCCGGCTTGAACACATAGTAGAGCGATTTCTCCGAGTCGTACTCGAGCTTCAGGTCGCCGTGATCCAGGACGTCGCTGGGCTTGACCTCCTGTGGCAGGTCGATGCGCACCGGCACGGTTTGGCTCTTCTCCGCAGACGGGTTCACCGCGACGACCCGCATCGTCATCGGCTCCCGCTCGGCCGCCGCCGCCGCCCACGTGAGAGACGGCAGGCTGCTCGACAACCCCAGGATCCCTATGAGCACACTTGCCCTGAGCCCCGAACCCAGAGCCCAGAACCGCCTGCTGGCGTTACTCATAGATGGCGTGGACCACCGGTGCATCAATGCCTCCCAGCTTGTTCTCCATGATGATCTGCATGACCTCGGTAGCACCCTGGACCGCGTCGGTCTTCTTGCGAATCTCCTTGACGGTCTCGGACTTCTCAAGACCCTTCTCCACACCGATCTCCATCAGCTGGCTGAAATCGTAGCCTTCTTCGCCGGCCAGCGTGTTGATCCGCTCGGCGACCTGATCGATCGCCTGGCGCATCCGCGTGCTGCCGGCCTCCTGGGCGATCGTCCCAGGCAGTCGATCCATCTTCTGCTTCAACACCTCGAGTTTCTGGGAAACCTGGCCGTCCGACCCCATCGTGCCTTCCAGTCCCTGCACCCCATTCAAGATCTCCTTCAACGTGCTCCTCGAGGTACCGGAGGCGGCGATCTGCCCGGAGAGATCGTCCAGCGACGTGCCGGTGAAGGTAAACGCGTTCTGGTCGAAGAAGCCGGTCAACGGCTCGGTGATCAGCACCGTGATGGACTTGCCGAGTGCGACCTGCGAGCCGAGCGACTCCGGCACGAGGAACTCAAAGGTCGTGATCTTTCCATCGCTGGAGACGCGCCGCATCGCCGTGGCCTTGATGAGTGCCACCCCGTCGGAGGAGAGCTCGATCTGCGGCGTCCAGTTCTCGGCGCCGGCTAGCTGGATGCCGACTTTTTCCCCGATCTTCGCCGTGGACTTCATCAGCAGCCGCCCCTCGGGTCGCTTGATGAAGATCCCCGCGGTCAGGAGGCTGCCGATCCCGTCCTCCTTCACGGTGACCGAGACGTTCCGGCCCGGACTGAACTCTGAGGCCTTGACGACATCCACCACGTATTCATACAGGTTGGAGGCCCCGGTGACTGGCTTCATCGCCGTCTCGACAACGATGAGCTGGTTGTCGGCGTTCTCGATCTTGATCCTGGGCGAGACCACCGGGATCACCCCGCCGACGCTCTGGGGCCCTCGCCATCGGATCACCATCGGTAACCCGGTCGTCGCCTCGTTCGGGGCGAGCAGCTTGGCACTCTGCGAGTACGCCACGTTCTGCAGCACGGTCGCCGCGCTGCTGCTGGTTGAGGCCGCGGTGTTGAGGCTGATGAGCGAGCTGGCCACGGTGTTGTTGAAGTTGGTCAGCGACGTGTTGATGGACGTGGACTGGGCATCAAGCAGCGTTTTCACGTTCGTCCCCGCGGCGATGTCCGCCGGCGTAATGCCCAGAGCATCCGAGAGCTTCACATCGAGCTTTGTATCGACCGTGTTCTTCGTTTCCTGCAGCTTGCTCTCGACGTTCACTGTGAACGTCCGAGGGCTCTTGAAGATCCCGCCTGTCGCGATGCGCAGCTCGCTGATCACGTTGTAGACCTTCCCGCCCTGCAGACCGGGTGACGTCCAGGTTTCCCACAGGCCGCCACATTGCGCCAATCCAGTCCGATAGAACCCGAGGCTGTCCGGCGCGGCGTTGCAGGTAAACGTCTTGATCAGCGTCCCGCCGTCATAGATGTCGACCTTGCCATAGACCGCTCCGGTGACCACCGCACCGTCACGCCGCAGGGTCGAGGTGACAGTCAGCGACTCCGTGACCGCCGGCACAGGGGGCACGTTCGTGGGGATGGCTGCCTGTGCCGGGACATACGCGATCTCGGTCACCGCCTCCCAGATGTGCACCACCTGGGTTTCCATGAAGACGTCGATACCGGACGTTTCCGTGGCGGTGCCCACCGTGAAGTTGATCACCTGGTCACCGTAGGAGACCCGCGAGACCTTCACCGACCAAGCACCCGCCGGCAAACCCTTCGTGAACGGCGATGCGAGGCCGGACTCCGTCCACGAGTAGACCGGCGCGGGCGAGCCGCCCGGCAGGTTGGGAGTCCCAGCGCTGATGCTGATTTGGTCCAGGTGCGCGTTCGAGAGCAGATCCTTCACCCGGAACGGGATGCGGTAATAGTCGAGCGTGAAGTTGGCGTCGGACTGGTCAAACACCGTCAGATCGGCCGCATCCAGGACTCGAACTCGAACCGTCGCCAGCGGTGGCGTGCCCACATCAGGCACCGTCCAAGTGTAACTGCCGGTGTTCGCCATGGAGGCCACGATCACGTTACCGGCAGGATACGTCACGCCGCCGTCTGTGGAGTACTCGAGTCTCACGTTCGGGATCGTGCCAGCGGTCGTCCAGACGATGCTGCGGGTTTCGTTGGTCACCCAGCGCTCGCCGCCGTTAGGGGCCGCCAGCGCGAACTTGGCCTGGATCTTAAAGTTCGCATTCGAGGTGTCAAACGTGCTGGCGTCTGCGGCGTTCTCAATGCGCACCCGTACCGTTACGGAAATGCTGTCCGGGATGGTCCAGGCGTAGCTAAACGTCCCACTTGAGCCCGCGCCGTTCGGCGCTGAGGCCGTGATGGTGTTCGGATACGTGGTTCCGCCGTTCGTCGAGTAGAGGAGCTTCACCGTGGGGATGGTCCCGCCCCAGCTCCACGTGATGTTCCGGCTCTCGCCGACGCCCCAGACTTCGCCGCCATTGGGCGCCGTGAGCGTGAAGTTGCCCTGGATGCTGAAGTTGGCGTTCGAGTCGTCCAAGACGGTGCTGTCATTGACGTCCTCGACCCGCACCCGAGCGGTCGTTGTCGGCACGTCCGGGACGTTCCAGACGTAAGAGTTCGTATTGGCCCCTGAGGCCGTGATGACGTTCGGGTAGGTTGTCCCACCGTTGGTCGAGTAGGTCAGCTTGACGTTGGGGATCGTTCCGGTTGTCGACCACGTGATGGTATGGTTCTGCGCGATCTGCCAGCCTTCCCCACCGTTCGGAGCCGTCAGCGTGAAGGCGCCGCGGATCTTGAGGTTAGCGTCCGAGGTGTCAAACGCGTCCACGTCCGTTGTCGACTCCACCTTGACGCGGACCTGGGTCGAGATCGCGTCAGGCACCGTCCAAGCATAGGGGCTGGCGTTCGTCGTGGAGGCAACGATCGTGTTCGCGTAGGATGTGCCGCCGTTGGTCGAGTAGGTCAGCTTGACGTTCGGCACCGTCCCGCTGTTGGTCCATGTCACGTTGCGCGACTCGCCCACCGTCCAGATCTCGCCGCCGTTGGGGGCCGTGAGCGTGAAGCCCGCTTTGATCTTGAAATCGGCATTGGAGAGGTCGCTGGCAGTCGCATCCGCTGGGTCACTCAGACGGACCCGCGCCTGGGCCGTGATCGTGTCGGGGATCGTCCACGCGAAGTCTCCGTCGTTCGGGGTCAGGCCCGCCACGCTGAGCCATGTGCCGCCGGAGTTGGTCGAGTATTCGATCTTGGCATTAGGCACCGTGCCGGTCTTCGTCCAGGTGATGTTCTGGGTAGTACCGACGATCCACTGCTCGCCGCCGTTGGGCGCGGTCACCGCAAAGTCGCCCGTGATCCGGAAGTCCGCGTTGGAGTCGTCGAACGCGCCGATATCGTTCGGATCGGATACGCGCACCCGGACGGTGTTGGAGATGGTGTCCGGAATCGTCCACGCGTAGGGGCTGCTGTTCGACGTTGACGCACTGATCGTCTGGACGTCCGCGTTAAACCCGTCCCGTGAGTATTGCAGCTTCACGTTCGGGATCGTCCCAATCACCGACCAGGCCACGCTCTGCGCCTGCCCGACTCGCCACTGCTCGCCGCCGTTCGGCGCACTGAGGGTCAAGACTGCCCGGATTCGGAAGTTGCCGTCCGAGTCGTCGAACGCCTCGGAGTCGGTCGTCTGGGATACGCGCACGCGCAGGGTGCCAGACACGACGTCGGGCACAATCCACGCATAGGTGCCGATGTTGACGGTGGAGCTTGTGATCAAAGTGGGGAACGTCGCACCGGAGTCGATTGAGAGATCGAGTTTCACGAACGCCACAGTCCCGTTTGTCGTCCAGGTGATCGTCCGGGCATTGCCCACCCCCCAGACCTCACCACCGTTGGGCGCAGTCACCTGGAAGCCGGCCTGGATCTTGAAGGTCGCGTTGGACGCGTCGGTCACCGTGGCATCGTTGGTATCGGTGACCTTGACCAGACAGTTGGTGGAAATATTATCCGGGACCGTCCACGCGTAGCTGCCGGTGTTGGAGGTCGATGCGACGATCGGCGCGTAAAGGCCGCCGCCGTTGGTCGAAAAGTCCAGCTTCACGAAGGAGATCGAACCGGTCCGGTTCCACGTGATCGTCCGGACCGATCCCACGGTCCATTTCTCTCCGCCGTCGGGCGCCGTGATAGCGAGCAACCCTTGGATCTTGAAGTTTGTGTTGGAGGTGTCGGTTGCCGTGGAGTCGTTGACGTCCGACACCCTGACGCGGGCGCTGACGGTAATTGCGTCCGGAATCGTCCAGGCGTAGGTACCCGTGTTGGCCGTTGACGCAGCGATGACGTTCGGGTACGTCGTCCCGCCATCGGTGGAGTACTCGAGCTTCACGTTCGCCACGGTGCCCGCCGTCGTCCAAGTGATGTTCTGGCTAGCACCCACCACCCAGGCTTCCCCTCCGTTTGGTGCGGTGACGGTGAAGCCCGCCCGAATCTTGAAGTTGCCGTTCGATGTATCGAAGGCGTCTGCCGTATCGGTTGCATCGGAGACCCGCACCCTGACGGTCGCCGAGATCGCATCGGGCACCGTCCAGGCGAACGTCCCGTTGTTCGGGGTGGAGGCCGCGATCACGTTGGGGTAGGTGGTGCCACCGTTGGTGGAGTACTCTAGCTTGACGTTGGCAACCGTCCCCGCCGTGGTCCACGTCATGCTGTGGCTGGCCCCAACCACCAGTACCTCCCCGCCGTCCGGCGAGGTGACCGTAAAGCCCGCCTTGATTTTGAAGTCGGCGTTGGAGGTGTCTAGGGTTCCGGGATCGGCAGCGTTGGACACACGGACACGGACCGTGGCGGAGATCGCGTTCGGGACCGTCCAGTTATAGGTTCCCGCGTTCGCCGTGGAGGCGGTGATGACGTTCGGGTAGGTGGTCCCGCCGTCCGTGGAGTACTCCAGCTTGACGTTCGGGATGGTCCCGAAGGTGGTCCACGTCACTGGCTGCGTCGTGCCAACCGTCCACTTCTCCCCGCCGTTTGGCGCGGTCAGGGTGAAGGACCCGCGGATCGTGAAGCTGGCGTTGGATTCGTCGAAGACGGTCGCGTCCGTGACATCGGTGACTTTGACTCTCACCGTGGTCGAGATCGCGTCCGGAATCGTCCAGGCGTACGGGGTCCCGGTCGCCGCGTTGACCGACGCTGCGATCAAGTTAGCACCCGGATAGGTCGTTCCGCCATCCGTGGAGTATTCGAGCTTCACGTTGGCGATCGAGCCGGTCTTGGTCCAGGTGATGTTCTGGCCGGCCTGCACGATCCAGATCTCTCCGCCGTTGGGGGCGGTCAGGCTGAGCGATCCCTTGATCTTGAAGTTGCCATCCGACACGTCCGTCGCGTCCGGGTCCAAGACATCCTGCACCCTGACCTTGAGGGTCGTGCCGATGGCGTCCGGAATCGTCCAACCGTATGACCCGGTGTTCGCCGTGGACGTCGTGATGGCGTTCGGATACGTCGCACCGCCGTCGGTCGAGTAGTCGAGCCGGACGTTCGCCACGCTTCCCACGGTGTTCCAGAGGATGTTCTGGGTGGCTCCCACGACCCACACCTCGCCGCCATTGGGCGCCGTGAGCGTGAAGCCTCCCATGATCTTGAAGTTGGCGTTCGAGGCGTCGAAGACCGTCGCGTCCGACACGTCCATGATCCGCACGCGCACTTGGGTGCTCGTGGTCGCCCCGAGCGTCCAGGCGTAGCTCAAGTTGTTGGCCGGTGTCGTGGCGACGATCAGGTTCGGGAAGGTGGACCCGCCGTCGGTCGAGTACTCGAGCTTCGCGTTGACGATCGAGCCGGTCTTCGTCCACGTGATGGATTGGAGCGAGCCGGCCGCCCACTTTTCGCCGCCGTTCGGCGACGTCAGGGTGAAGGACCCGGCAATCTTGAAGTTGGTGTTCGAGGCGTCGAACACCGTGGCGTCGGATACATCCGTGATCTTGACCTTCACGGTCGAGGACATATTGTCCGGCACCGTCCAGGCGAACGTCAGGGCCCCGCCGGCTACCGAGGTCGTGATGACGTTCGGGTAGCTCACGCCCCCGTCCGTCGAGTAGTCCAGCCGCGCCGTAGCGATGGAGCCGGTCTTCGTCCAGGTGATGGATTGCGTCGCGCCGACAATCAATGTCTCGCCGCCATTCGGAGCCGTCAGGGTGAGCGATCCGGCGATCTTGAAGCTCGCGTTGGAGGCATCCGTCACCGTGGAATCGGAGAGGCTCGTGATCTTGACCCGCACGGCCGAGGAGATCGTGTCGGGGATCGTCCAGGCGTAGGAGAGATCGGCCCCGGGGACGGACGCCGTGATCACATTCGGGTAGCTCGTCCCGCCATCGGTCGAGTATTCCAACTTCGCGGTCGCAATGGTCCCGGTCTTCGCCCAGGTAATATTCTGGTTCGCACCCACAATCCAGATCTCGCCGCCGTTCGGGGCGTTCAGAGTCAGGGACCCCTTGACCGTAAAGTTGGCATCCGACGTGTCGACAACGGTTGCGTCAGCCGCATCGCTGACCCGAACCCGCAGATCTGTGTCAATGGCATCGGGAATCGTCCAGGCATAGCTGAGTGGGGCCGCCGGAGCTGATGCCGTAATGACATTCGGGTAGGTTGTGCCGCCGTCCGTGGAGTACTCGAGCTCCACGTTGGCAAAGGAGCCCGTCCGGGTCCAGGTGATGTTCTGGCTGGCTCCCACGATCCACACTTCTGCGCCGTTGGGCGCCGTCAGCGTGACAGAGCCCTTGATCGTGAAGTTGGCGTTCGACGTATCGGTGACCGCTGAGTCGCCTGTATCAGTGGCCTTCACTCGTACGGTCGTTGAAATCGCATCCGTGACGGTCCAGGCGTAGCTCAGGGCCGCGGCCGACGTGGAGACGGTGATGACATTGGAATAGGTGGAACCACCATCGGTTGAGTAGCGCAGCTCCACGTTGGCAAAGGAGCCCGTCCGGGTCCAGGTGATGTTCTGGCTGGCTCCCACGATCCACACTTCTGCGCCGTTGGGCGCCGTCAGGGTGATGGAACCACGGATGTTGAAGTTGGTATTGGACTCGTCGAACACAGTGGAGTCCGCGGTGTTCGTGACTTTCACTTTCGCCTGGGTCGTCGGAGCGTCTGGAATCGTCCAGGCATAGGGCGTTCCGGTCGTGGCATCCACCGATGCCACGATCAGATTCGGATAGGTCGTGCCGCCATTGATGGAGTACTCGAGTTTCACGTTGGCGATCGAGCCGGTCTTGGTCCACGTGATGTTCTGGCTGCTGCCGATGAGCCATGCTTCGGCCCCGTTTGGCGCTGTGAGCATCAGCGAGCCAGCGATCTTGAAGTTGGCATTGGACGCGTCAAATACCGCGGCATCGCTGACGTCGCTGATTTTGACGCGCGCGGTCGTGGTGATGGCGTCCGGAATCATCCAGCTGTAGCTGCCCGCCGAGGCCGGCGTCGAAGCAACGATGACGTTCGGGTAGCTCACCCCGCCGTCCGTGGAGTATTCCAGCTTCGCGTTGGCGATCGATCCCACTCGCGACCACGTGACTGGCTGGCTCGCTCCCACAATCCAGGTTTCGCCACCGTTCGGCGCATTCACCGTCAACGATCCTTTGATGGCGAAGTTGGCGTTCGAGAGATCGAACACCGTCGCATCGGAGACGTTGCTCACGCGCACCTTGACGATATTGCTGATCGCATCCGGAATCGTCCAGGCATACGTTGAGGGCGTTGAGGCCACTGAGGCGGTGATCAGGAAGGTCTGCAGCTCATCGCTGAACCCGTTCTTCGAGTATTCGAGCTTGACGTTGGCGATGGTCCCGGTCTTCGTCCAGATGACGTTCTGGGAATCCGCGACGACCCACGTCTCGCCGCCGTTCGGAGCCGTGACCGTCAGCGAGCCTTTGACGCTGAAATTCGCGTTGGAGTCGTCGAAGACGCTGGCGTCGTTGGTGTCCGTAATGCGGACCCTCACCGTACTGGAGATATCATCCGGGATGGTCCACGTGTAGCTCAATGTCGAGGCCGCGGTTGAAGCGGTGATCACCTTGCCCGGATCTGGCCACGTTGTGCCGCCGTCTGTGGAGTATTGGAGTTTGACGTTGGCGATTGCGCCGAACTTCGTCCAGGTGATGTTGTAGGAGGATCCGACGATCCAGACCTCGCCGCCGTTCGGCGCGGTGAGCGTCAGCAAGCCTTGGATCTTGAAGTTCGCGTTGGATTCATCAAACACGGTGGAGTCCGACACATCGACAATCCGGACTCGGGCGGTCGTGCTGGGTGCATCCGGAATCGTCCAGGCGTATGGCGTTCCGGTCGTGGCAGACACCGACGCCACGATGAGGTTCGGATAGGTCGTGCCGCCGTCGGTGGAGTACTCCAGTTTGACGTTGGCGATCGCGCCGGCCTTCGTCCAGGTGACGTTCTGACTTGTCGAAATCGGCCAGGCCTCGCCGCTGTTGGGGGCGGTTAGGAGCAACGACCCCCGAATCTTAAAGTTGCCGTTGGAGACATCCAGGGCGGTCGCGTCGGACGCATCGCTGACCCGCACCTTGACCGTCGTCGAAATCGCATCCGGCACGGTCCACGCGTAGGTGCCGGTGTTTGAGGTCGACGCCGTAATCGTGTTCGGATAGGTGCTGCCGCCATCCGTGGAGTATTCGAGTTTAACGTTCACCACCGTCCCGGTAGTCGCCCACACGATGTTCCGGCTTTCCCCAACCGCCCAGACCTCGCCGCCGTTGGGGGCGGTCAGGGTGAATCCACCGAGCATCTTGAAGTTGGCGTTCGAGGCGTCGCTGACCGTGGAGTCGCTCGCATCGGTGATCTTGACGCGCAGCTGCGTCCCGATGGCGTCGGGGACCGTCCAGGCATAGATACCGGTCCCCGCTCCTGTGGAAGCGACGATGAGATTGGGGTAGCTGGTGCCGCCGTTGGTGGAGTACTCCAATTTGGCATTGGCGATCGAGCCCACTCTCGTCCAGGTGATGTTCTGCGAGGCACCCACCGTCCAGGTCTCGCCGCCGTTGGGCACGGTGAGCGTCAGGGAGCCGACAACCTTGAAGTTTGCATCCGAGACATCGCTCACCGCGCTGTCGGCGTTGTTCGTCACCTTGACCCGCAGCTGGGTGCCGATGGCGTCCGGCACGGTCCAGGCGTAGGGGGTGCCCGTCACGGCATCGGCCGATGTCGTGATGACGGTCGGGTAGGTGCTTCCGCCATCCGTGGAGTATTCGAGCTTCACGGTCGCAAAGGTGCCCTGCTTGGTCCAGGTGATATTCTGCGAGGCACCCACCGTCCAGGTCTCGCCGCCGTTCGGGGCGGTTAGGGTCAGCTGGCCCTTGACTTCGAAGTCGGCGTTGGAGGCGTCGTTGACCGCGGCATCGGCGTTGTTCGTCACCTTCATCCGCAATTGAGCCCCGATCGCATCCGGCACCGTCCAGGCGTAGGGGGTGCCGGTCGTCGCATCGGCTGAGGCCGTGATGACGTTCGGGTAGGTGGTGCCGCCATTGGTCGAGTACTCGAGCTTGACAGTCGCGATGGTGCCGGTTTTCGTCCAAGTGACGTTGCGGCTCTCCGCCACTTTCCAGACCTCGCTGCCATTGGGGGACGTGAGGGTCAGGGAACCCTTGATCGTGAAGTCCGCGTTGGAGGTGTCGACGACGGTAGCATCCGCTGCATCGCTCGCCTGCACACGCAGTTGCGTCCCGGTGGCATCCGGAATTGTCCAGGCAAAGCTTAAGGGGGCCGCGGTGGTGGAGGCCGTGATGACGTTCGGGTAGGTGGTGCCGCCATTGGTCGAGTACTCGAGCTTCACGTTGGCGAACGATCCGGTCCGCGTCCAGGTGATGTTCTGGCTCGCCCCCACGATCCAGATCTCCCCGCCGTTCGGAGCCCCCACCGCGATCGATCCCCGGATCTTGAAGTTCCCATCCGATTGGTCGTTGACCGTGGCATCCGACGCGTCCGAAATCCTGACCCTGACCTGGGTGCTGATCGCGTCCGGCACCGTCCAGGAGTAGCTCAGCGACGCGGCCGCCGTGGACGCCGTGATCAGGTTGCCCACTGGATAGGTCGTGCCGCCGTCGGTGGAGTACTCGAGCTTGACGTTGGCGATCGCGCCGAACTTCGTCCAGGTGATGTTTCGGTTCTCCCCCACCACCCACACTTCCCCGCCGTTGGGTGAGACCATCGTCACGGATCCCTTGATGGAGAAGTTGCCGTTCGAGATGTCGCTGACCGTGGCATCCGACGCGTCGGAGACGCGGACCTTGACCGTTGCCGAAGGAGCGTCCGGAATCAGCCAGCCGTAGACGCCGTTGTTGTCCGCCGGGGCCGGATCGGCCGGCGTCGAGGCGATGATGACCACCGTCTGGAGCTCATCCGCGAACCCGTTCGTGGAGTACTCCAGCTTGACGTTGAGCAGCGAGCCGGTCCGCGTCCAGGTCACGTTCTGCGTCGTGTTGATCTGCCAGCCCTCGGTGCCGTTGGGGGCGGTCAGCAGCAGCGCGCCGCGGATCTTGAAGTTGCCGTCCGAGGCGTCGGAGGCGTCCGCATCCGCCGCATCAGTGACCTTCACCCGCACGCTCGTGGAGATCGCGTCGGCCACCGTCCAGGAGTAGGAGCCGGTGTTCGACGTCGAGGTGGTGATGACGTTCGGGTAGGTGGTGCCGCCATCCGTGGAGTACTCGAGCTTCACGTTGGCCGCCGTGCCGACCGTTGCCCAGGTGATGTTCTGGGCGGAGCTGACCGTCCAGACCTCGCTACCGTTGGGGGCGGTGAGGGTCAGGCCGGCCTTGATCTTGAAGTCCGCGTCGGAGGCGTCGCTCACGTCACTCAAGAAGTCCACATCGGAGATCTTGACCCGCGCCGTGGCGGATGGGGTGTTCGGGATCGTCCAGGCGTAGCTCAGCGCGGACGCCGCGGTGGAGGCCACGATGGTGTTTGGGTAGCTCGTGCCGCTGTTGGTGGAGTATTCGAGTTTCACGTTGGCGATTGATCCGACCTTCGTCCAGGTGACGTTCTGGGACGTTCCGACGGTCCACTTATCCGACGCTCCATTCGGTGCCGTCAACGTCAGGGTCCCGACGACCTTGAACACGGCGTTTGATTCATCCGACACCGTGGCATCCAGCACATCGGTCACTCGGACCTTTCCCGTTGGTGTCATTAGGTCTGGCACCGTCCACGAGTAGGTGCCGGTCGCCGCATCGGTCGACGCCGTGATCAGGTTTGGATAGGTCGAGCCGCTGTTGGTCGAGTACTCCAGCTTGACGTTGGCGATGGTGCCGGTCCGCGTCCAGGTGACATTCCGGCTGCTGTTGACCGTCCAGACCTCACTGCCGTTCGGCGCCGTGAGCGCCAGCGCGCCCTTGACGGTGAAGTTCGCGTTGGAGACATCGTTGACGGTCGAGTCCGACGCATCGGATACCCGTACTTTCACCTGCGTCCCAATGGCATCGGCCACGGTCCACGCGTAGGTCAGCGGCGCTGCGGCCGTGGAGGCGATGATCGTGAAGGTCTGTAGCTCATCCGCGAAGCCGTTCTTGGAATATTCCAGCCTCACGTTCGCCATTGAGCCCTGCTTGGTCCAAGTCACGTTCTGGCTGGTGCCGACAATCCAGGTTTCGCTGCCGTTGGGCGCGGTCAGGGTGAGCGAGCCCTTGATCGTGAAGTTCGCATCCGAGGCGTCCGTCACCGTGGCGTCATCGACGTTCGTGACCTGCACGCGCAGCTGCGTGCCGATGGCATCCGGCACGGTCCAGGCGTAGGTCAGGGTGGAGCCGGCCGTGGAGGCCACAATGACATTCGGATAGGTCGTGCCGCCGTTGGTCGAGTACTCGAGCTTCACGTTCGGAATGGTGCCGGCCTTCGTCCACGTGACGTTCTGGGCGCTGTTGACCGTCCACGTCTGGCCGCCGTTTGGCGCGGTCAGGGTGAGGAGCCCCTTGATGCTGAAGTTGGCGTCGGAGATGTCGTTCACGGTCGCATCGCCGACATCCGTGATCTTGACCCGGATGTCGCTGTCAATGCTGTCTGGAATCGTCCACGCGTAGCTGAGGTTGGCCGCCGGGGTGGAGGCGACGATGGAGTTCGGGAAGGTCGCCCCTCCGTCGGTCGAGTAGTCCAGTTTGGCGTTGGCGATGTTGCCGCCCCGGGTCCAGGTGACGTTGCGGCTCTCGCCGACCTTCCAGACCTCCCCGCCGTTGGGCACCTGGATAAAGAGCGAACCCTTGATGCTGAAGTTGGCGTCGGACTGGTCGGTCACGGCGGTATCATCGAGCTGGGTGATACGAACTCGCGCCTGTGAGGAGGGGTTGTCCGGAATCGTCCACGCGTAGCTCGCGCCGGAGGCCGCCATGGTATTGCTGATCAGGTTGCCGACCGGATAGGTCGCTCCGCCGTCGGTTGAGTACTCAAGTTTCAACAGACCTGTTAGAGTACCGGTCTTGGTCCAGGTGATGTTCTGCGAGGCGTTGATGGCCCACCCTTCGCTGCCGTTGGGCGCGGTCACCGTGATCGACCCGCGGATCGTGAAGTTGGCGTCGGAGGCGTCCGCCAAGTCCAGGGTGTCCGGCGTGGTGTCGTACATCACGCGGACCCGGATGTCCGTGTCAATGGCGTCCGGGATGGTCCAGGCATAGCTGAGGTTTCCGCCCGGGGTCGAGGCGACGATGGGGTTCAGGAAGGTCGTTCCGCCGTCCGTTGAGTAGTCGAGCTTCACGTTCGCCAAGGTGCCGGTCTTCGTCCAGGTGATGTTCTGGCTCGTGCCCACCACCCAGGCCTGTCCGCCGTTCGGGGCGCTCAGCGTGAGCGAGCCTTTGATCGTGAAGTCGCCGTCAGAGGTGTCCACGACCGAGCTATCCGACGCGTCGCTGATGCGGATGCGCGCCTGCGTGCTGATGCCGTCCGCCACGGTCCAGCCGTAGCTGCCGGCTCCGGCCGGCGTTGAGGCAATGATGACATTGCCGGCAGGCCACGTCGAACCCCCATCGGTTGAGTACTCAAGTTTGGCGTTGGCGATCGCTCCCACTGTAGTCCAGGTGATGTTCTCCGGGCTGCCCACCACCCAGGTCTGTCCGCCGTTGGGTGCCGTGATCGTGAGTTTGCCCTTCAGCCGAAAGTTGTTCTCGGAGGCGTTGGCCGCTGCCTTGCCGGCCGTGACCGGGGTCACCCGCACGCGCGCCGTGGTGGACAACGCCGCGCCGCCGGGGATCGCCCAGGCATACTGGCCGTTGTTGGCGCCGGTCGGAGGATCCGTATCTGACGGCGTCGAGGCGACGATGAGGTTGGGGAACGTCGACCCGCCGTCCGTGGAGTACTCCAGCTTGACCGCCCCCAGCGTCCCGGTGAAGTTCCAGACGATGTTCTGTGTCGTGCCGAGCTCCCACACCTCGCCCCCGTCCGGTGACGTGAGGTTCAGAGAGCCCAGAATGGTGAAGTTGGCGTCCGACTCATCGGCCACGGAGGTGTCATTCAGGTAGATGATCTTCACCCGGATATCGCTGTCAATGGTGTCTGGCACCGTCCAGGCAAAGCTGCCGGCGGTCACCGCCACCGAGTTCGTGATCATGTTGCCCGGATCTGGATAGGTCACACCCCCATCGGTTGAGTAGAGCAGTTTCACGTTGCCGCTCAGCGTGCCGGTCTTCGTCCAGGTGATGTTCTCGGTGGCTCCGACAATCCAGGTCTGCCCGCCGTTCGGGGCCGTCAGCGTCAGGGTGCCTTTCACCGTGAAGCTGACGTCGGACTCGTCATACACCGTGGCGTCCACCGCGTTCTCCACCTTCACCTTCACGTTGGTCCCGATGATGTCCGGGATGGGGTTCCAGTTGTAGGAGCCGATGTTCGAGAGCGACGCCCCGCCGGCGATGGGGTTGGTGAACGTGGCACCATCGGTGGCGTAGTAGAGCTTCACATTGGCGATGGTCCCGTTCGTGTTCCAGGTGATGTTCCGGTTGGTGTCGCCGACGAACCAAATGAGGTTTGTGTTGGGCTGCGTGACGGCCAGTTGGCCCTTGATCGTGAAGTTCGCGTCCGAGGCGTCGAAGACGGAGGTGTCGCTGACCAACGTCGCCTTCACCCGGATGTCGGTGTCAACGGCGTCAGGAATCGGGTTCCAGTTGTAGGTCCCCGTGTTGCCTGTTCCCGCGTGAATCACGTT
>Ga0247727_10003629_pt1 | contig 33809 bp, 38 predicted proteins | sample WisWelCaveWW1625_FD_202498 | JGI IMG/M metagenome (GOLD analysis project Ga0247727, IMG submission 202498) | Biofilm microbial communities from Wishing Well Cave, Virginia, United States - WW16-25 | ecosystem: Environmental > Aquatic > Deep subsurface > Groundwater > Cave microbial mat | place...
CGCAGAGCCCTATCCTGCTGCTGAACGCCGCCCAGACTATCAACACCGCTCGTTCTGTCCAGTGCCCCCGGTGAAAAGTGCGGTTTTGCTGTTCCACAAACTGTGCGGTTTTGCTCGCCCCGCGACACCCGCCGGTTTTCTTCTTGAGAATCTCGCGGCTGACGATCGCGCCCGCTTGATAGGCCACAAGCTCAGCCGCCTGCGCCGGTTTGGCTACCTGATCCCTTCTCATTGGTCTTTCAACGGTCGCCGAGGCAGGTGGAGACGAGGCGGGCGGTGGCGACCCACGGGTGATCGGGCGGGACGGTCTTTTTGATGCCGGCGACTTTGTGGAGCGGGACGGGCACGCATTCGTCGCCGCGCAGGGCGACCATGACGTTGTAAACGCCTTTGGCCAGCAGGGTGCCGGCCACCGTGCCGAGGCGGGTGCACAGAAGCCGGTCGAACGGCGTCGGCTCGCCGCCGCGTTGGACGTGGCCGAGGGAGGTGACGCGCGCTTCAACGCCCGTGAGTTGTTGGAGTTGCCGGGCGATGCGGCTGGTTTTGGACTCTTGCACGAGGCGGACACCGTCCACTTCGGGGCCGGGCGCTTTGGCCTTGTCAGCTTTCTTGTCCTTCTTCTTGCCCTTGGCGAGTTGCCGGGCTTCGGCCTGGGAGAGCGCGCCTTCGGCGACGGCGATGATGGAGAAACGTTTGCCATGCTGGCGGCGGTCGATGAGGTGGCGGGCGACGCTGTCCAGGTCGTAGGGGATTTCGGGGATGAGGATGACATCGGCGCCGCCGGCAATACCGGCGCCGAGCGCCAGCCAGCCGGCGGAGTGCCCCATGATTTCGCAGAGGATGATCCGGTGGTGGCTGGTGGCAGTGGTGTGGAGTCGGTCGATGGCCTCGGTGGCGATCGCCATGGCGGAATCGAACCCGAAGGCGAGGTCGGTCTCGGCAACATCGTTGTCGATGGTCTTGGGGAGGGTGAGGACGTTGAGACCGCCGGCGCGGTGGAGGTGGAGGGCGTTTTTCTGGGTGCCGTTGCCGCCGAGACAGACCAGGCAGTCCAGTTTGAGCCGGCGCATGTTGGAGACGGCGACCTCGGTCATGTCCATGACCTTGTCGCCCATGGGCATCTTGTGGGGTTTGTCGCGGCTGCTGCCGAGTTCGGTGCCGCCGTGGGTGAGGATGCCGCTGACGGATTTGTCTTCGAGGGGAATGACCCGGTTCTCGACGAGACCGCGGAACCCGTCCTGGATGCCGACGACTTTGATGCCGTAGTGCATCGCGGCCTTGGCGACGCCACGGATGGCGGCGTTGAGGCCGGGACAGTCGCCACCCGCCGTGAGAATGCCAATGGCGCTGGTCCTGGATTTCATGATCGCGGCTCGCTCCCCGCCGCGCCAGCTATAGAACAACCAATGAGAACCGGCAATGCCAAAACCGGCTTTCTCTTTGGCATATCACGAATCGCACGGACGACTCAGCGCGTCATGTCGCAGTTGGCCGGGACGGCTGTCCACGCTTGCTGGGAAATCGGGACTGTGGTTTACTCGACACGTGCTGAAGAAGACGGTCATTTACAGAGCGCGGACTCGTAAGCCTCGGTATGTTCGCGAAGCAGGAGAGGTTGCAGTTGCATCAAGTCCGACACCTGTTAGTGGATTCGCGGAATTTCGGAAGCTCAGTACCCAATATCTTCAGAGCGTCTCCCACCGACCGCTTTTTCTCTGCGGTGATGCCCAAACTGTATTGGCGGAGTTCCCCAGCGAGTCGATTGATTGCTGCGTGACCAGTCCGCCGTATTGGGGCAAGCGCGTGTACAACGGCGGCGGAATCGGTTTGGAAGACGATTACCGGGGATACATCCGCAATCTGGCGGCCGTTTTCGCTGAGGTGCAGCGGGTCCTCAAGCCAACCGGCTCAATCTGGCTGAACATGGGTGACAGCTACCTCAACAAGCGGCTCTTGGGCATCCCGTGGCGGGTCGCCTTCGAATTGACGGATCACCAAGGCTGGGTTCTGCGAAACGATGTCATCTGGAACAAGGTCAAAGGTGGTCTCGACAACTCCACCGACAAGCTGCGGAATGTTCACGAGTACGTCTTTCATTTCGTGAAGAATCCGCACCGCTACTACTTCAACGCAGATGCCATCCGCACCACACCGCGGCAGGCCAAAGTAGTGAATGGCGCGGTGGTTTCGGCGACCGGAGTGAGCGGCGTTCGTTACCGGCGACAGATCGAACTCTCAACCGCTCTGACTGCGGACGAGAAACGTGCGGCGCTGGCAGCCCTCGACGGGACGCTCAGCAAAGTCCAACGGGGCGAGATCTCGGATTTTCGGATGATTATCCGCGGGGAACAGCGCACAACGCATTCCGATTCCAACCAGGTTTCGGGCCGGGCAAAGGAACTGGGGCAAAAGGGATTCTACATCCTCAAGTACCACCCCAAGGGGACAAAGCCCAGTGACGTGTGGGACATCCTTCCAGAAGACACTCAAGCGAGGAAAGAACATTTCGCCGCGTATCCCGAAGACCTCTGCAAGATTCCGATCTTGGCAACCTGTCCGGCAGATGGGGTTGTTTTGGATCCGTTCTGTGGCACCGGCACAACGATGGTCGTGGCGCAACAACTCTCGCGTAAGTCAATCGGCTTGGATATTTCGCCATCCTATCTCGAGCTCGCCAAGAATCGGACGGCTCTGCTCTTATGAAAACGAAAGTGGCGGAGCTTTTTGCCATTAACACCGGCAAGACCACCGGAGTCAACTGGGCATCGGTCGTCGCCAAGCAAGCCTGCCCTTTCCTTCATGCCAAGTGTGTCAAAGTTCGCAAGAGCCAGCCGCAGATTTCCATCGGTACATGCATGGTCAATTACGGCAGGGAGGATGGACCCGTCGTCATCTGTCCTTACCGGCTTTTGGAACGCAAGCAAGTGTTCACCGACTGCATTCATCTGCTGACTGTCCACGAACCCGGCAACGAGTTCCATGTCGTTCCCGAAGTGACCGTGCCGGGTGGGAGCGTGGATTACTTCCTGGTTTCGGCACGCAACGGGAAGGTGAAAGACTTTGCCGGCATCGAGCTTCAGACGCTCGACACGACCGGCACGCTCTGGCCCGAACGCCAGCGCTTCCTCACCTCAGTCGGCATCTCGGCAAAGAAGTCTGATGTCAAGTCCACGGACGGATACGGCATGAACTGGAAGATGACGGCCAAGACGATTCTGGTTCAACTTCACCACAAGATTCGAACCTTTGAAGGGCTCAATAAACATCTCGTTCTGGTGATTCAGGACCGGCTGCTTGACTATATGAAACGCGAGTTTTCATTCGCTCACGTGCGCGCCGCCCGGCTGGGCGATCCCATGCAGATTCATTCCTACCGGCTCAGGCCCAAGGGAAAAGAGTTGCGCCTCGAACTGGCCGAGAGACTGAGCACCGACATTGAAGGCATCTCAAAATGTTTGGGCCTGCGTGCGGAAGCCAACATGGAACTCGCCGAGCTGATCGCCTACTTGGAGTCGAGGCTCTCCAAAAACACGATGCTCACGCTGTAACGATGCTCAGTGACAACCCCGACTCTGCCCAGCGTGAGCGAGCCGGCATCATTCCTCTTCGATCACCGAGTCGTAGAACTTGACGATGTCGCGGTAGCCGTCGCCTTCCATGTGCTCCATCGCGGTTTTGGGATGCTGGTTGAGGAAGCCGGTGACCATGTAGGGGATGGCGTAGCCCCAGCGAAGTTTCTCGCGGAGCGGTTCGACGTGATGCTGGAGGCAGTGGAGAATGGGACGGACCTTGAATTTCGGGTTGTGCAGGAAACTCAAGAGTAATTCCATCTGGCAATTGCCCGCGCCGCGACCGAGGCCGGCAATGCTGGCATCGAGCAGGTTCGCGCCGAGGATGATCGCTTCGATGGTGTTGGCGAAGGCGAGCTGGAGGTTGTTGTGGGTGTGGATGCCGACCTCTTTGCCGGCGGGCTTGGCGTGATGGAGGAATTTTTTGACGAGATATTGGATTTGCTCGCCATACATGTTGCCGAAGCTGTCCACGACGTAGATCGTGCCGACGGGCGAGTGGGCGAGCAGTTCGAGCGCGTTGTCGAGTTCGATCTCGGGCACGGTCGAGATGGCCATGATGTTGACGGTGGTCTCGTAACCCTTCCCGTGCGCGTCCTTGATCATCTCGATGGCGGTGGGAATCTGGTGGATGTAGGTGGCGACGCGCACCATGTCGGCGACGCTTTTCGCTTTGGGCAGGATGTCGGTGTGGTAGTCGCACCGGTCGGCGTCGGCCATGATTGAAATCTTGGTCTCGCACTTCTTCTCGCCGACGATGCGCCGCACGTCGTCCTCGTCGCAAAACTTCCAGCAACCGAACTTGTCGCGGGAGTAGAGTTTCTTCGCCGCCTTGTAACCGATCTCCATGTAGTCCACGCCGGCGGCCACGTCCGCGTCGTACACGGCCTTCACGAACTCGGCGCTGAACTGATGATCGTTCATCAAGCCGCCGTCGCGGATGGTGACGTCGAGCACTTTGATTTCGGGCCGGTAGCCGAGCCAGCCTTTGACGCCGGTCGTGGGTGGGTGCGCTTCCTTCGTCATGGGGCGGGCATGCTACGCAAGGCGTCGGCGGGATTCAACTCTACAATTCCACGCTCTCCGCGAACTGCGGGACGAGGACGTTGGCTTGGGGACGCAGCTCGCGCAGGGCCCCGGCCAGGGCGGTGGCGGCGGGTTCTTCGCCGTGGATGACGAAGATGCCCTTCAGGTTGCCGGTGACCTGTTCGGCCCAGGCGCGCAGTTCGCTGGCGTCGGCGTGGCCGCTGAAGGCGTTGATGACCTCGATGGTCGCGCGGACGCGGTGCGCTTCACCGAAGATATTGACCTCCTTGTGGCCGCTGGCCAGGTGCGAGCCGAGGGTGTGGGGGGCGCACCAGCCGACGATGAGGATGGTGTTGCGTTTGTCTTCGAGGTTGTTCTTGATGTGATGGCGGATGCGGCCGGCCTCGGCCATGCCGGACGCGCTGATGATGACGGCCGGCTCCTTGAGGTCGTTGAGCCGCATGCTGTCCTCGACGCTGCCGGTATAGGTCAGATTGGGCATGCTGAACGGGTTTGTACCGTTCATCATCACGTCGCGGAAGTTCTTGTTGAACGCTTCGGGGTGTTGTCGAAAAACTTCCGTCGCTTGCAGGGCCAGCGGGCTGTCCACATACACCGGGAGGGTCGGGATGCAGCGGGTCTGGACAAGTTGATAGAGCGTGTAGAGCAGTTGTTGGGTGCGGCCGACGGCGAACGAGGGGATGACGATCCGGCCGCGCTGTTCGATGGCACGATTGATGAGGGCGCAGACACGGTCGTTGACGTCGGCCAGTGGCTCGTGTTCCCGGTTGCCGTAGGTGCTTTCCATCATCAGGTAATCGCAGTCGCGCGGATGATCGGGGTCGCGGAGGATGTCGTTGTGGCCGCGGCCGATGTCGCCGCTGAAAGCGAACCGGACTTTGCGGCCGGCTTCGGCAAGGTCGAGCACGATCATCGCCGAGCCGAGGATATGGCCGGCATCGAGCCAGGTGGCCGTCACGCCGTCGAGCACCGCGACCGGCTCGGTGTAGCGCACCGGCTTGAATTGGCCCAGACACGCGGCGGCGTCGGCTTGCGTGTACAGCGGCGCGATGGGCGGCAGACCCTTCTTCGCGCGTTTCTTGTTCACAAACATCGCGTCCTGCTCCTGGATGTGGGCGCTGTCCATGAGCATGATGCGGCAGAGGTCGGCGGTCGCGTCGGTGCAATAGACCGGGCCGCGGAAACCATCCCGGCAGAGAATCGGGATCACGCCACTGTGATCGATGTGCGCGTGGCTGAGCACCAGCGCGTCGATGCCCGCGCAATCGAACGGCATCTTCGTGCTGTATTCGACGGATTTGTCGCGGCGCCCTTGAAACATGCCGCATTCGATGAGCAGCCGGCAGCCATTGATTTCCAACAAGTACTTGGAGCCCGTCGTGGTCCGGGTCGCGCCGAAGAAGGTGAGTCGCATCGGGCCGGCCGGCTAGCGGGCCACCGGCAGGATGAGCACCCGGTTGTGGGTGCAGACGATCACGCCGCGGGCACCGACGGCGGCCACATGGTAGCCGCCCAAGGCCTGCCCTTCAAGAATCTGCTCGGGGTCTTTGTGCGTGCTGGGCTGAAGGAGCGCCGCGTAACGTGGCGGATCATCACTGATCTTGGTGGTGGACGGAATGCGCGGGCTGGAGACGGAGAACGGCTCGCTGGGCACACGTTCCAAGTCATAGCCCATGAAGCTGTGCTGGCCGAGCGCCTGCGATTTGGGTGTGTAAAGAAACTGTTGCTGGCGCGCGTCCACGAGATCAACGGGATCAAGCATCTGATGGGTGACGAGCATGGCGAGGTTTTCCGGGTACTTCTGGAAGCGGACAAAGTACCGGCCCAACGCGGCGTCCAGACGTTTGAGCCGCATCCGGCGCACCCCGCGCTCGGTCTCGCCCTGGATCGCCTGGCGGAGCAGGCCGGTTTCGTCGGTCTGATAATAGGCTTCGGCGAGCAGGCGGTTGAGGACGAGTTGATAACCCTCCATGGCCTGCGCCGGAGTGCGGGCTTCCAGCAACTCGCTGCGTTTGAGCAACGTCAGTTCCAGCCACGGACTGGTGGTCAGCCGTTGCCGGAGCGCTTCCATGACCAGCGAGGCTTCCGCCAGGGCGTGGCGTCGGACAAAATCAGCCGCCCGCTGGTATTCGATGAAAAAATTGTCCGCGTCGGTGAGCGTGGGGCGCGGCGGCGGCAACTCCGTGGCCGGCGTGTTTTGGGAGCAGGTTGGCCGGGTCAGGCAAGCCAGCAGCGCCATTGCCGGCAGGAGACGACGCCATTGCGATTGATTGACCATGGCCTACTGCGGCGGAGCATACACCATCCCGGCCGCGGATGACAACGGACTATTTCTCCAATTGGCGCAGGACGGCTTCGGCACATTTGCGAAACGCCAGCGCGGGCGGACTGTCGGGGGAGGCGACGACAATCGGCAGGCCCTTGTCGCCGCAGATGCGGACCTCGGTGAAGAGCGGGATTTCACCGAGGAACGGGATTTCAAGCCGTTCGGCTTCGCGCCGGCCGCCGCCGTGGCCGAAGATGTCGTCACGCTGGTGGCAGTGCGGGCAGACGTAGAAGCTCATGTTCTCGACGATGCCGAGCAGCGGGACGTTGACCTTCTCGAACATCGCCATGCCGCGGCGGGCGACTTCGAGGGCGACATCTTGCGGCGTGGTGACGATCACGCCGCCGTCGAGCGCGATGGTTTGGGCGAGGGAAAGTTGCGCGTCGCCGGTGCCGGGCGGCATATCGACGAGCAGCAGGTCGAGGTTGCCCCAGTTCACGGCGAGACTGAATTGCTGAATGGCTTTCATGATCATCGGCCCGCGCCAGATGACCGGGGTGTTGCCGTCGAGCAGAAATGCCATGCTCATCATCTTGAGACCGAAGTTCTCGACCGGGTCGAGCTTCTCGTCGGTGATCGTCGGTTTCTGCGCCGTGCCCATCATCTTCGGAACGCTCGGACCGTAGATGTCGGCATCCATGATCCCGATGCGCCGGCCGACCTGGCTCATGGCGCAGGCGAGGTTGGTGGCGACGGTGGATTTGCCGACGCCGCCCTTGCCGCTGGCGACCGCGATGATGCGTTTGATGCCGGGAATCTGCGGGCGCGCCTGCGGCGCGGGGCTGCCGGCCAGCGGCATGGATTGTTGCGGGGGTTGCTGGGCGGTCATTTCGACGGTCACGCGGCCAACGCCTTCGGTGCGTGCAAGCAGTTGCTTCACGTCCTGCTCAATCTGTTGCGGGACGGCGGGATCACGCGTCACGATGTGGAGCGCGACGGTGACATCATTGGTGCCGGCAAGGGCGATCGATTTGACGATGCCGAAGCTGACGATGTCGCGGCTGAAACCGGGAAACTTCACCTGCTTGAGCGCGTCGCGAACTTGATCTTCCGACAAATGGGTTTTGGTTTTGCCAAACATAATGTCAACGGGGGACCGGAGCTTGAACTAAATCTTGCAAGCGGGTGCGGGAGAACACCTCATTGACGCGGAATTGCGCCTCGGCGAACACGCCGCACAACACACACGAACCCAGCCACGACTCGTCCATCACGCAGACGGGTTCATCGGTCACGCATTTCTGGAGGCCGAACGCGCCCTCGACGCACTGGAAAATTTGCAGCAGCGAGATGTCGGCGGGTGACCGGGCCAGACTGAATCCGCCGCCCGCGCCGCGATGCGAATCAACAAAACCGCGCTTCACGAGCGACTGAAAAATCTTCGCGAGAAAGCTTTTCGGGATGTGTTCGGCCTCGCTGATCTCGTCAATCATCACGGTGCGCCCGACGGGCTGCCGCGCCAGATACAGCAACCCCATCACTGCGTATTCGCCTGCCCGGGTGACCTGCATGATGAATCAGACCTTTTTACTCCGATTTCGCGGCCAATATACGAACCGCCTCCGGCGAAGTCAACGACCGCGAAAATGACGTTGAAAAAGCCAGCGGCACCGGGAATACTCGCCGCCCCTTATGAAAAGCTACCAAATTGCAGTCATTGGCGGCGACGGCACCGGTCCCGAAGTCACCCGCGAAGCGCTCAAAGTGCTGGACGCGGCCTCGCAGAAGTTCGGACTCAAACTCAACTACACCCACTACGATTTCGGCGGCGAACGTTACCTGCGCACAAAGGAAGCGTTGCCCGACAGCGCCGTGGGCGAGTTGCGGAAGTTTCCGGCCATCCTGCTCGGCGCGATTGGCCATCCCGATGTGAAACCCGGCATCCTTGAAAAAGGGATCCTGCTCCGGCTGCGGTTCGAGATGGAGCAGTACATCAACCTCCGTCCCGTGAAACTCTACGACGAACGGTTCTGCCCCCTGAAAGACAAGAAGCCCGAGCACATTGATTTCGTCGTCGTCCGCGAAAACAACGAGGGCCTCTATACCGGCAGCGGCGGTTTCGTCTTCAAAGGCACGCCCCACGAGATCGCCGTCCAGGAAAGCATCAACACCCGGCGCGGCGTCGAGCGCTGCCTGCGGTTCGCCTTCGAGTTCTGCCGGAAGCGCAACAAGAACAAGAAACTCACCCTCTGCGGCAAGACCAACGTGCTCACGTTCGCGTTCGACCTCTGGGAACGCGCCTTCCACGAGATCGGCCAGAAAGATTTCCCCGACATCACCCGCGACTACGCCCACGTGGACGCCACGACGATGTGGTTTGTCAAAAACCCCGAGTGGTTCGACGTGATCGTGACCGACAACATGTTCGGCGACATCATCACCGATCTCGGCGCGATGATTCAGGGCGGCATGGGCATCGCCGCCGGCGGCAACATCAATCCGAAAGGCACGAGCATGTTCGAGCCGATTGGCGGCAGCGCCCCGAAATACACCGGCAAGAACGTCATCAACCCCCTCGCCGCCATCTGTGCCGGTGGTCTGATGCTCGATTTCCTCGGCGAAACCAAAGCCGCCGCCGCCATCGAGACCGCCGTCATCAAGACCGTCCGCGAAAAGCTCAAAGACCTCGCCGCCGGCAGGATGGGTTACGGCACAACGCAGGTCGGCGATCTGGTCGCCGTGGCTGTCTGAAGACTGGCTCCTGCAAAGTGGAGGGTCGCGCTCCGTCGCGACCACCCTTCACCTTGGGTTATGCCGAGCTTGTCGAGGCGGTTCTGTCTCTGCTATCTCTTGCGGCGGAGGAGAAATGCCAATACCCGATTATCAGACGATCATGTTGCCATTGCTCAAATCTTGTGGCGACGGGAAGGAGCATTCTCTCCGTGAGACAACCGACAGCCTCGCCATAGAGTTCAAACTCAGCGCGTCGGAGCGGGAAGAGAAACTGCCCAGTGGACAGCAAGCGGTTTTCGGCAATCGCGTGGGTTGGGCACGCACCTACATGAAGAAAGCGGGGCTGTTGGAAACGACGCGACACGCCTATTTCAGAATCACTCCCCGTGGTCTGGAGGTTTTGAAGAGTAACCCGACAAGGATTGACGGTGACTTCCTGAATCAGTTTGAGGAGTTCAGGAGTTTCAAGAAGCTGCGCCACGAGAAATCGGAACCCGAGGACGAGGCGATCCCGGCGCTCAGCACGCCAGAAGAGGCACTGGAAAACGCTTACGAGGATTTGCGAAGTAATCTTGCCTCAGAAATTCTTCAGCGGTTGAAGGCTTCGCCACCGGGCATGTTTGAGAAGACGGTGGTGGAGCTGATCGTGCGGATGGGGTATGGGGGCAGCCTTCGCGACGCCGGGCAGGCAATTGGCAAAAGTGGTGACGAAGGAATTGACGGAATCATCAAGGAGGATCGTCTGGGGCTTGATGTTATTTACATTCAAGCCAAGCGATGGGAGAACACCGTAGGTCGCCCGGAGATTCAGAAGTTCGCTGGTGCCCTGCAGGGCCAACGCGCCAAGAAAGGCATCTTCATCACAACTTCCGACTTCAGCAAAGAAGCTCTTGAATACGCGGCACGTATCGACAACAAGATCATCCTCATTGACGGCGCGCAGCTGGCTCAACTGATGATCGACTACAACATCGGTGTGACCCCGGTTACGACCTACGAAATCAAGCGGATTGATTCCGATTACTTCGTCGAAGATTGAAGCTTGTCCCACAGCACGTCTTCCGTTCTGGGATCTTTCCGGCGCGCGGCGCAATCTTGCCATCAGGGTCCGATTGCACTACGCTGCCGTTCATCATGCCGACGCGAGCGACAGATTGGTTGCGGCAGGCGGAGCGCGACCTCGAACAAGCGGCGGACTCGCAACGGGCGGGCCGGCATGAGTGGGCGTGTTTCGCGGCGCAGCAGGCGGGAGAGAAAGCGGTGAAGGCGTTGCATCTGCATCTGGGGCAGGAGGCGTGGGGACATGTCGTCGCCAAGTTGCTCACCGAACTGCCGGACACCGCGGCGGCGCCGGCGACGCTGGTGGACAAGGCGAAGGTGCTGGATAATTTTTACATGCCGACCCGCTACGCGAACGGCCATCCGGAGGGTGCGCCGTTCGAACATTATGGGCCGGTGCAGAGTAACGAGGCGATCAAGTATGCCGGTGAGATCATTGAGTTCGTCCGTGCTCAAGTGGCCTGACGCGCCGACGGTGGAAGCGGCGTTGCGCGATTGGGCGAAGGCCACGGCGTTGTCACGTCCGGACGTTTCACGGATCGGCTACATCGGCTCGTATGCGCGGGGGGATTGGGGTGTCGGCAGTGATTTGGACATCGTGATCGTGCTCCGTGACTCGGCCCAGGGTTTTGAAGAGCGGGCGCTGGTCTTCGATACCACCGGCCTACCGGTGCCGTCCGATGTGTTGGTGTACACCGAGCCGGAGTTCCAATCGCTGGTAGATTCGGCGACCCGCTTCGGCCGCACGCTGCGCGCGGAAACGGTCTGGCTTTTTCGCTCGACATCGAGGCCCGGCCATTGAACATATTCAGTCCATGAAACGACTGACGCTACTCTTGTTTTTGTTCACCCTGCCGGCAATCCGCGCGGCGGAACTTCCGTCCATCGCGGTCGTGGACTTCACGTCTGATGCGCGGCTCGTGTGGGCATCGGATTGGCGCGCGGCCTGGACGACGTGCACACATGGATTGCCGGACCTGATCTCGGATGCGCTGGTGAATTCGAAACGATTCGACGTGTACGAGCGGGAAAAACTCAGCTCGATCATGCGCGAGCAGGGATTGCAGTCCTCGGGATTCGCCGACCCGCAGACGGTGGTGGCGCTCGGCAAGCTGGCCGGAATTCACTACATCCTCACGGGCAGTATCATCGACTACGGCCGGGAGGTCCGGGATTTCACGGGGTTCGGCGTGCAAACGCGCACGACGTTCTACCGATTGAAGGCCGGGATCAAGATCATCGATGTCAAAACGGGGAAGGTGTTGTTTTCGCGGACCGAGGGCATTGAGTCGCCGGTCACCGAAAGCCAACACAGCCATTCGTCCGACAGCACGATGGACTCGCGTCTGGCGGAGGAAGTGGGCAACCGGTTGGTCAAGGCGCTGTTGGAGGACGACCAGTTCAAGGGACCAGGCGGGGCCGCCGCGAAACTCGTGGCCGTGAAAGTCACCTCCGTGCCGGAAAACGCGGATGTGGAAGTGGATGGCGTGTTCTACGGGAACGCGGGCGGCGAGGTCAAACTTCCCGAAGGGCTGCATTTGGTCACGATCAGTCTGCCGGGCCACGAGCAATGGTCGAAGAAGGTGCAGGTGCGCGACGGCTTGTCGATCAACGCCGCGCTCACCAAGAAAACGACCGAGCGCATCGAGATCGAAACGAAGCCGTAGAATTGTACTTGAACACCAGCGGCGACTGTCGCTACTCTGCCGCCGGGTTGGGTAAGTGAATTTGTAATGGATGGAGGAATCATCATGCGTGTCAAACATCTCGTCGCTCTCACCGCGCTGACTGTCACCGTCGGATCAATGGTTGAGGCGGCGACGTTGAAAAAGATCGTGGCCGTCTCGCGCTTCGAGAACAAGACCACCTGGAAAGGCCAGGTGTCGCTCGATGACGGCATGGCGGATCAGTTGACGGACGCTCTGATGCAAAGCGGCCAGTTCACCGTGATGGAGCGCCAGACGTTGGGCGATGTGGTCGCCGAGCAGGACCTCGCCAACAGCGGCCGCGTGCAAAAAGCGAAATCGGCTGAGACGGGCAAACTCGTCAGCGCGCAGATCCTCGTGAAGGGCACGATCACCGAGTTTGAAAATGCCAGTACCGGCAGTGATTCGGGCGTGGGCTTCGGCGGGTTCAAGATCGGCAACAAACGCGAAGAGGCGCACGTCGGGTTGATCATTCGGTTGATCGACTCCACCACGGGCGAAGTGCTGGCGTCGCAGCGCGTCGAGGGCAAGGCCGCAGCCGGCGGCGTGAAGTTCGGGATGAACGTGTCCGGCGTGCAGTTCGGCACGTCGGGTTTCGACAAGACCCCGCTGGGCAAAGCGACGCAGATGGCCATTGATAACGCCGTGGCCCTCATCGCGGAAAAATTGAAGGACGTGCCGTTCCAGGCGCGGGTCGTGAAGGTCAACAGCCCGGAGGAAATTCTCATCAGCGGGGGCTCCAAGACCGGGATTGCCGATGGCGATACGTTTACCGTGTACAGCGTCGGCGAAGCCCTCGTTGATCCCGACACCGGCGAACAACTTGGGGCCGAGTTGGAGAAGAAAGGATCCGTCAAAGTGATCAAGGTTGAGGAAAAATACGCCAAGGCCAAGGCCGACAGTCCGTTGCCGGACGTCAAGGTCGGCGACATTGTTCGTTCCCAATAACTACAGGAGAATCGCCATGATCCGAGCGTTGATTTCCACGGTGGCCGCGGCCGGGCTGCTATTCGCCTGCGGGTGTGCGTCCCAGATCGAGAGCGCGAACAAGGGCGCGAACCAGGCCGGTCAAGCGGTCGGTGGCGTCTCGCGGATTCCGAACTCGGTCAGCGAAGGCGCCGCCAAAGGCGTGGCTGGCCAACCCAGCCCCAACCCGTACAACCGCTAGGTCAGTCCATCCGTCGGGACTGAGCAATCCCGCCCTTGCACTCGCAAGGGCGATGAGTATACTGCCCGCTCTGTTGAGGATTTCCCATGGGACGAAGCTATAACGTGGCAGTCGTCGGCGCGACCGGGGCGGTCGGCGTCGAGATGATCGAGACTTTGGCGAAACGAAAGTTTCCTGTGAAAAGCCTCCGGCTCTTCGCTTCTGAGCGCAGCGTAGGCAAGAAGCTCAAGTTTCAAGGCACGGACATCGGCGTCGAGTTGTTGAGGGCCGGCATCTTCGGCGGAATCGATTTCGCCTTGTTCAGCGCGGGTGCGTCGCGTTCGAAGGAGTTTGCCTGGGGCGCGGCGAAACAGGGAGCCGTGGTGATCGATAACTCGTCGGCGTTTCGGATGGAGCCGGAGGTGCCGCTCGTGGTGCCCGAGGTGAACCCTGAAGACGCCAAACTTCACAAAGGCGTGATCGCCAATCCGAACTGCTCGACCGCGATCATGTTGGTGGCGGTGTATCCGTTGCACAAAGCCAACCCCGTGCGGCGAATCATCGTGTCCACCTATCAAGCCGCCAGCGGCGCCGGCGCGAAAGCGATGGCAGAGCTGGAAGAGCAGACCACGAAGCTCTTGCGCGGTGAGAAGAACCTCAAAGCGGAAGCGCTGCCGCAGCGCATTGCGTTCAATCTGTTCCCACACGTGGACGTGTTCCTCGACAACGGTTACACCAAAGAGGAAATGAAGTTCGTCAACGAAGCGCGCAAAATCATGCATCATCCGACGCTGAAGGTGAGCGCCACTTGCGTGCGGGTGCCGGTGTATCGCGCCCACAGCGAGGCGGTGAACATCGAGTTCGAGCGGCCGATGACGCCGGCCGAAGCGCGCGCGATTCTCGCGAAAGCGCCGGGCGTGCAGGTAGTGGATGATCCTGCGAACAAACGCTACCCGATGCCAATTGACGCTTCGGGAATGTACGATTGTCTGGTGGGCCGTATCCGGCAGGATTGCTCGCGCGACGATGGTCGCGGAATTGAACTGTTCGTCAGCGGCGATCAGTTGCTCAAGGGCGCGGCGCTCAACGCGGTGCAGATCGCGGAGTTGTTGATCTAATATCCCGACGGACTGCCCGGCGGTTGGAACCCACCCAGCGCGCCGGCGCCTTCCCAGCCTTGCGGGCGGTTCCACGGGATGGAACTTACGTCGTCTTCGTTCGGGGTGGCGCAGCCGAGCAGCAGCGCCGTGACGACGGCGCACAACCAAGCACTACAGTTTTTCATGGATGACGATGTCGCCCGCCTTGGGTGACGTGGTGGTGAAGGTGGGATCCAGTTCCGCCACGCTGCTGGACGGATAGACGGTCGTGACGTGCGCTTTGCCGACCAGTTGGCTGTCGCGATAGACGATGAACTTGGACTGCGGCTGGACTTTGTCCTCCGCCCCCACGTCCAGCACGACGAAATTCCACAGGCTCTTGGCGAGGGCAACCTTGCCGCGGAGTCCTTCCGGGGTGGTCTTGGCAGCGGCCAATTCATCGGCCAGGCGGACGTTTTCTTCTTTGGTAACTTTCAATTGCTCGCCGAGGACCTTGTTCTCGGCGGTAATGGCTTCCACTTTCTCGCGGACCTTGTCCATCTCGGACAGGTCCGTCAGACCCACATCGGCCATTGCTTTCTGGATACTTTCGACCTTCCCAACCGCTTCCGCTTTTTCCTCGTTGGCGGTTTTGACGTCGTCTTCCAGCCGGGCCACTTTGGCGGTGAGCTCATCGGCCTCACGCTTTTTCTTATCCAGGTCAACCTTCACGCCGTCCAGTTGCGCCTGCACCTCGATGGTTTCGTCCTTGGCCTGCTTCAACTCGGTCTGCGCCCCGTCGAGGTCATTCTTGGTTTGGTCCAGCGTCGATTCGGTCGTGGTCAACTTGGCCGAAAGCTCCTGCTTGTCGTTCTCCAGACCTTCCTTGATGCCGCTGAGCTTGAACGAGAAAAATAACGAGGCGGCGCAGGCGAGGATGACGACGATGGGAGCGATCTTAACGAGAGCCTTCATGCTGATGTCCTCCGTCTTGGGATTCGTTCAACCAACGACCGCATACTAGACAGACAGGCGCGCTCCTGTCAACTCATCACTCCAAATGCCGCCGCACCATCCCCAGTCGCCTTGGCCGGCTGTGGTGACGAATCTCCCGCTCCAACTCGCGCAGCGCGCTCTCCACGTCCCCCTCGAACACCTCCGCCGCCACGCTCTGCGCCCCCAGGCTTTCCACCGTGCTCCGCTCCCGATTGTCCGAGGTCACCACCAGAATCCGGGCCGGCTGCTCGGCCTGACCCACCAACCGCTCGATCAGGTCATCCGCCGTCTTGCCCGTCTCGGAAAAAACAACCTCCACGCCCGGCACGGGTGCCACACCGGCCGGCTTCCGGCGCGCGGCATAGCCGTCAAACACCACCGTCACCCGGCACCCCGACTGGTCGGCGTACTGGCGCAACACCCGCACCAGCGCGTCGCGCTGATGTTCCAACGCCCGGCCCGCCAACTTGCGCAGCCGGGGCCAAGCGTGCAGCACACTGTAACCGTCCACCAAAATCCAGCGTTCGCTCATCGCATCACCCCATGATACACCAACCCGGCGGCCCCGCTGCCCAGCACGACCGGCACGACGTTCCACTGCCACCGCCACAAGCCGGCGAACGCGATCACGCTGACGACGACGGCAAACCAGTTCACGCCGCCGGTGTCCGGCCGCACCGTGTGCAGCGCAAACCAGACGGCCAGATTCAAAATCACCCCGACCACTGCCGCCGTCACGGCCGTCAACGCCGCGTTCAGCTTCACGTTCCCCTGCAACCGCTCCACGTAAGGCGCGCCGAGGAGGATGAACAGGAAACTTGGCAGGAACGTCACCCTCGTGGTGAGCAATGCGCCAATCACCCCGCTCCACAAACCGGACACACGCCACCCGGCCATGAAGCCCACGAACTGGAGCACCATGATCAACGGCCCCGGCGTCGTCTCCGCCAACCCCAAACCGTCCATCATCTGCCCCGTGCTCAACCAACCATAATCATCCACCGCCGCGCGCGCCACGTAGGGCAACACCGCATACGCCCCGCCAAACGTCACCAGCGCCGCCTTGCTGAAGAACAAACCGAGCTGCGCGAACACGCTGTCCCACCCGCGCCAGAGGCCAAGGGCCAGCACCGGCAACCACCACAGCAGGAGACCAGAGATCAGAACCCGGAAGGTGGGAGCGGCGTCCCCGCCGCGAACTTCCGGGGCCGGTCGCGGCGGGGACGCCGCTCCCACGTTCCGGAAGAACCCAACTACCCCCGCCACCAAAATGATCACCGGAAACGGCACCGGGAAAAAATAAATCGCCACGAACGCCGCCGTGGCCAGCGCATACATCAGCTTGGTCTTTAACGCACGCTTGCCGATCCGGATCACCGCGTGCGCCACGATCGCCATCACGGCCGGCTTCAACCCGAAAAAGATCACTGCCACCCACGGCACCTTCCCCTGCGCGGCATAAATCCACGACAACGCCAGCAAAATGAACACGGACGGAATCACGAACAGCGCCCCGGCCACAATCCCGCCCCACGTGCCGTGCAACAACCAGCCGCAGTAGGTCGCCAGTTGCTGCGCCTCGGGTCCCGGCAGCAGCATGCAGTAGTTCAGCGCGTGCAGAAACCGGTCCTCGCGGATCCACTTTTTGCGGTCCACAAGTTCCGCGTGCATGATCGCGATCTGGCCGGTCGGCCCGCCGAAACTGATGAACCCCAGCTTCAGCCAGAATCGAAACGCCTCGGCGAAAGTGGGGGACTTGCTCATCCGGGTTGTCTGCCAGCGACCACTTGTTGTAGCATGCCGGCATGCGCCTGCAAGGACATTGGCTGTGGATGGGATTGGTGGCCGTGGCGAATGCCGACACGATCAGCTTCGACGATGCGCCCGCCGGACAACCGCCGCCGGGCTGGACCGCAGGCGTGACCGGCAAGGGCAGCCCGCACTGGTCGGTGGAAGCGGACGAGTCGGCGGTCAGCGCGCCCCACGTGCTCAAGCAAACCGGCAAGGGAACGTATCCGTGGTGCGTGCTCAACGAGGTCGCGCCGGCCGATGGCCTTGTCGAAGTGCGGTTCAAGCCGGTGGCCGGCAAGGAGGACCAAGCCGCCGGGATCGTCTGGCGGTTTCAGGACGCGGACAATTATTACGTCTGCCGCGCCAACGCGCTGGAGAACAACGTCGTGCTCTACAAAGTCAAAAAGGGCCGGCGGACGCCGCTCGGCATCGTCGGTCGCAAGGGCGGCTACGGCGTGCGGGCCAACGTGCCGCGCGGCCAGTGGAGCACGTTGCGCGTCGAGTTCAACGGCCCACGGTTTGCCGTGCTGCTCAATGGCGAGCGGCTGTTCGAGGTTGAGGACGACACCTTCACCGCGGCCGGCCAGATCGGGCTGTGGACGAAGGCCGACAGCGTGACCCTGTTTGATGATTTCTGGTTCGGGAAGTAGCTTGGGAAACGGGAAAGTAGTTGAGCCTGCCGGCGGAGTCGTTTAGCGTCGTGGGGACGCGATGAACCTCCTGCAATTCACTTGGCAGATGCTGGTGATCTTGGCGCTGGTGCTGGCCAACGGATTTTTCGTGGCCGCCGAGTTCGCCATCGTCAAAGTTCGCGCCACGCAACTGAAGCCAATGCTGGCCTCGGGCGGCTGGCGGGTGCGGCTGGCCTTTAATGTCACGCAACATCTCGATGCGTATCTCTCGGCCACGCAACTCGGCATCACCCTGGCCAGTCTCGGCTTGGGTTGGCTGGGCGAGCCGTTCCTCGCGCACTGGATCAAGCCGCCGCTCAACGCGCTCGGCGTCACCAACCCGCAGGCGGTGCAATCCATCTCTTACGCCACGGCGTTTTTCATCATCACCTTCCTGCACATCGTCATCGGTGAACTCGCGCCGAAGTCGCTCGCCATCCAACGGCCGCGCCGGGTGACGTTGTGGGCGTCGCCGATTCTGATCGTGTTCTACTATTTGTTCTGGCCGGCGATCTGGCTGCTCAACGGCACGGCCAACACGATGTTGCGGTGGGCCGGTGTGCCGCCGGCCAGCAGCAGCGAACACGCGTTTACCCCCGAGGAGTTGCAGTTGGTGTTGATGCATTCTACCCACGTGCATCCCGGCGATGAACAGATCAACCGCCTGATGCTGAAAGCGCTGCGCGCGAAAGAAACCAGCGCCGCCGAAATCATGATCCCGCGTGAACAGGTCAGCGTGTTGTGGCGGGACAAACCGCTGGAAGAAAACCTCGACGCCGCCCAGAAATCCGGTTACAGCCGGCTGCCGTACTGCGGCGCGTCGCTGGAGGAAGTCCTCGGCGTCGTCCATGTGAAGGAAATGCTCTGGCAGTGGCGGGTGCTGGGCCAGCAGATGAACCTCGCCGACATCGCCCGCCCGGTGCTGACGTTCACGCCCGACACGCGGCTGCCGGCGATTCTGACGCTGTTCCAGAAATCCCGCAGTCATCTGGCGGTGGTCGTGGACGCCACCGACAAGATGCTCGGCATCGTCAGCTTCGAGGACGTGCTGGAGGAATTGGTCGGCGATATCCGCGACGAGTTCGACATCGAGAAAGGCCCGATCTACGCGCGCACCGAGAACTCCGTGCTCGTCGATGCCGACATGCCGATTCGCGACGTGGCCATCGAGATGGGCTGGCCGCTGCCGACGCACACCGCGGATACCGTCGCGAAATGGGTCCTCACCAAGTGGGGCCGGCCGCCCAAGCAAGGCGAACAGTTGCAGATGGACGGCCTCCAGGTCATCGCCGAAGAAGTCACCCCGCGCGGGCTGCGACGCGTGCGGTTGCAGAAGGTGGCAGAGTCCTCGTAGCCCTCGACGTAAGGAGGGGGCAGATCCCACCTCATCACCTCGGTGGCTACGGTTGACGTTTGCGGATGATCAACGTGATCGGCGTCTTCTCCGGCGGAATCAATGCCTTGTTGACCTCGAACCCCTCGGCCGGTCCGTTGTACGGATTGCCGTGGCCGCCGCCCACATTGACGAGCATCCCGGGATTCCACCACAACGAAATGTGCGCCTGCTCGGAATCGCCCAGGAAAACTTCCTTCCCTTCGATGTCTTTCACGAACCGTGAGCCGGTGTAATACCACGCCAGTTCCGACGCGACCTTCCCGGTCTTGCGATTGATCAACAACTGCTCGACCGGTACGCGCTTCGGCTTGCCGTCCACCGTCCATTCCACCTCCAGGTCCAGTCGGTCACCGACCTTCTGCCCCGCTTTCGCTTCCTCGGGCGTCGGCCCGGCCTCGCAGCCAATCAGCAGCAAGGCAAACTGCAGCGCTGACGGTTTGCTTTTCAACGTCAGCACGCTCTCGTAATCCCGCGTGCCCGGCTCGCACGCCACAAACTCCAGAATGCCGTTGGTCAAAGCCACCGCGCCCTCGGCCGCGATGTATTGGCCGCCCCCGTCGCTGTGGATCTTCACCCCCGGCAGATCGACTTTTTCGCTGTCCGCCCACGTCGCCACCGCGAACAGGCCCGCGCACCACCAGCGCAAGTGTTTCATGACCTGCATTCTCCGCGTCCGCCGCCCGCCCGTCAAGATTTCGCGAGGGGTTTTCCCCGCCGCGGACGTACTACTCGGTGGAACATGATTCACCCCGTTACAAAGGAAGGAGTAGGTCAGATGAAACTGATCCTCAAAATTACACTGCTGTTCGCGCTGATCAGCATGGTCAGCCCTGCGTGGGCGGGCGACCGCACCCGGTACGACTGCCGTGAAACCGTTGCTGTCCGGACGGTGAGAGACGGCGTGAAGGGTCGGGCCGTGAAGTTCATCAAAGTCTGCCCGCACAAGGACCAACTCGCTGCCGGCCAGTGCGAGACCGATTTCTGGGGCCGGATGCGTTGCAAGGGCTGACAAACACTGGGGCGACCACCGTTTGGGGTCGCCCCACCACAAAACCAACGAAGGAGAGACAAGATGAAGTCCGTGCTGACCGTCGGGATCATTGCGGTGTCGTTATCCACCCTCGCCATCAACGAGAGTTCCGGGCAGGAACCCGGCCAGCGGCGCCGGTTCGAACACTTGAGGACCCAGAAGGAGTACAAGGCGCTGCCCGCGAAAGCGCAGATGATTTTTGCCTGCGCCAAATGCAAAGCCATCGCCACTGTCACGAAGCGGGACATCAGCCCGAAGCTCGATGCGGGCGCGGCCTGGGTGCTCGACCCGTGCCCGGGCTGCGATGGCAAGATCACCACCAAGTTCGACGCCAAGGGCGACATGACGCACGACTGCACCAAGTGCGGTCCGGACTCCGCGTTCTGCTGCTGCCAAGCCGGCAAGATGTGAAAAACGATCCGTCCCCACCGCGCGGGTTTTGCCCAGTGGCGGCGGATCACCACAGGGAGGATGAAACAATGACAATGCCCCTTTGCTACCTCGCCGTGAGTCTGGCGGGCTTGGCGTTGGGGTTGGCCGGGTATCCGTACGCCCATGCGTATTGGGAAGGCCACAGCCGCCGCGCCCGCTGGCAACGGCGCCTGTTGCTCGCGAGAACCCTTTGAACCGAGCCGGAGCGCCGGCCGAAGGTTACTGCGAAAGCTTTCGACCGTGACCAGTGGGACGACCGATGGCGTAGCGGTGGAGAGACGAGCTCTGCGAGTCCGTTTCCACCACAGGCGAGGGTATTTCCGGGTTGTGACGTATCACTCCGGTGGCAACGGTGTCGTAGAAACAGAAATCAACCAAACGAGAGGAGCATTATGAACAGATTGTTTGCGGTCATCACGGGGAGCTTCGTGGCCGCCGCGTTGGCGCTGGCGCATGAAGGCGAGGAACACAAAGGGCATGGCGAGGCGGAATCCGCCATCGTCACCGTGACCGGTGAAGTGCTGGACATGGCGTGTTATCTCGACCACGGCGCCACCGGTGCCAAGCACGCCGAGTGCGCCAAGACGTGCATCGAGAGCGGCCTGCCGGTCGGCATCAAGGGCAACGACGGCAAGACCTACCTGGTCATCGGCGAACACAAACCGCTGAACAAGGAACTGGCCGCCCACGCCGCCAAAACGATCACGGTGCGCGGCAAGGCCGTCAGCCGCGACGGGTTTCACATGATCGCGAACGCCGAGCTGGTGAATGCCGCCACGTACACTTGCCCCATGCACCCTGAGGTGGTCGCTGACAAATCCGGCCAGTGCCCGAAGTGCGGCATGAACCTCGAGAAGAAGTGAGCGAGTTCCAGCTCATTCTCCAGCAGTTGAAGCAGCCGGAGTACGTCCATGTGCTGCTGAATCCGCTGCCCGTGTACGGACTGGCGATGGGGGTGCTGGCGCTGGTGGTGGCGCTGGTGCTGCGCAACGCGCCGGCGCGGGCCGTTGCCTTGATTCTGACCATCGTGGCGTGCGCCTCGGTCTGGCTGGTGGCCCGATACGGACATCTCGGCTACGACCGCGTGTATGCAATGTCCAACCGCGACGCGCAAGAGTGGCTGGACGTTCACGCGCAGCGCGCCGAGCTGCTCCAGTACAGTTTCTATCTGGCGGGATTGGTGGCGTTGGCGGCGCTGGTTTCTCAATGGAAGTTTCCCAAAGCGACCACGCTCCTGACGTTCCTGACGCTCCTCACGTCTGTTCTGGCCCTCGCCCTTGGCGGCTGGATCAGTCATGCCGGCGGTCAGGTGCGGCACTCCGAGTTCCGCGAAGGTCCGCCGCCCCAGCCGGCTACGCCGCATCCGCACGCGCGTCCACATTGACCGAGGGTTTTTCGCTCCGACAACGTATTACTGGGTGATGACCGATAACCGCGACAAGCTCAGTCAGCTTTTGAAGCAGTGGCGCGACATCGAGCCACCGGCCAGTTTCCAGGCCGATGTCCGGCGGCGCATCCGGCTGGCGCAGACGGAAGAATTGGAGCGCGTCACCGTGGCCGAATGGCTCCAGCGCCTCCTGTGGCGGCCGGCCCCGGCCCTCGCGGTCGCGGTGGTGGCGAGCATCCTTCTTGGTTCGTCGATCGGACTGCTCACCGCCCCTCCAACCAGCGCGGCGCGCGGTGAACTGCGGTTCCTGTCGGCCGGCACGTTGGCGGGCGGCTACTTGCACATGGGAACGGAGCGGGTGCGATGAGGAGAACGTTACTGTTGGTCGCCGTGGTGACGGTGCTCGCAGCCGGAGTATCGTTTTCGGTGTCCCGCTGGGTGGTCGGTCGCCGGCCGTCGCCATTGCCGGTCATGCGGGTGGAGGACGCCGCGTGGTTGAAGCGCGAGTTGAATCTCACCGAAACCCAGGTCGCGGCGGTCGAACAATCCGCGCGCGAGTTCCAGACGAACATTGACCGGTTCTGCGTGACCCACTGCGCGGCACGATTTGCCCTCGGCGATGAACTGGCCAAGCCGGCGGTGGACGCCGCGAAAGCCCGCGCCTGCGTCGAGAAGATGAACGCGGCGCAGGCCGAGGCCGAGTACGCTACGCTGGAACACATCCTGAAAATCCGCGCGTTGTTGACCGACGAACAGGCCCGGCAGTACTCGACCCTGATCCACGAACAAGTCTGCAGCATGCCGATGGGGGCGCCGTGATCCGCCGCGTACTCGGGCTCGCGCTCTTGCTGCCCGCTCTCCTCCGCGCCGAACCGCAGGAGATTGCGCGCAGCCTGACGCTGGACGAGGTGGTGGACGCGGCGGTGCGCGACAACGCCCAACTCCACGCGCTGCGCGCCCGGTGGGAGGCGATACGGGAGCGGCCGGTGCAGGCGCGCACGTTGCCCAACCCGATGTTTCAGTATGCCGGCATGGACATGACCGACCGTGGCAACTGGCCGAACACCGAGGAAAAACGGTTCATGGTCGAGCAGTCGTTCCCGTGGTTCGGCAAGCTCGGACTGAAAGGCAAGATCGCCGAGAAAGAGGCCGAAGCGGATGAACACATGTATCAGGCCATGCTGCGCGAGGTGATCATGATGGTGAAGGAGAACTACTTCGACCTCTACGCCGTGCAGCGGTCGCTCTCGATCACCCACGCCGAGGAGGAGGTGCTGAAGCGGATGACCAGGATCGCCGAGACGATGTACGCCACCGGCGTGCGCACCCAGCAGGACGTGCTGAAGGCCGAGGCGGAGTTGACGATGTTGAAGCAGAAGCTGCTGGAGCTGGAGCAGCAGGAGGTCGTGATCAAGGCGAGGCTCAACAACCTGCTGAACCGCCGCGCCGATTCACCACTCGGACTGGCGGTCACCGCGCCCGACGTCGAGGGCGAACCGGATCTGGAACAACTGTTCCGCATCGCGGAAGAACAGCGCCATGAGATCGAACACGCCCAGGCCCAGATCGAGCGCAATCGGTACGAGCGGCAATTGATGCGGAAGGAGTCTTTTCCCGATTACAAGCTCGGCGTCGAATACCGGAACTTCCGCGAGGGCGACGACATGGTGATGATGATCGTCGGCTTCGATCTGCCGATCTGGCGGACGAAGTATCGCGCTGGCGTGCGCGAGGCGGAGAAGATGATCGAGTCCAGCCAGGCGGCCAAGGAAGCCACCGAACGACAAGTGTCGCTCGACGTGCGGGATGCGCAGTTCAAGCTGGTGACGGCCCGCCGCACGCGGGAGTTGTACCGGACCGCGCTCATCCCGCAGGCGCAGGCGCGGTTTGACGCCAGCGAAGCCGGCTACCGGACCGGCAAGGTGGATTTCATGGATTTGCTGGAAAGCGAGCGCTTCCTCTTGAGCGCCCGCGTGATGGCCGCCATGGCCGAGGGCAACGTCGGCATGGAGTTGGCCCGGCTGGAACGCGCCATCGGCACCGAGCTGCCCGTTGCGGAGGAGATGAAATGAGAATCCGTATATTACTCGTCGCGCTTGGATTGAGCCTGCTGTCGGGGTTGACGGTGGTGACGTTCATCACCGGTTGCAGCAAAGCATCGTCTTCGCGCGGCGCGGGCGAGCAGTACCATTGCCCGATGCATCCGACTGTGGTTTCGGACAAACCCGGCGATTGCCCGATCTGCGGGATGAAACTGGTGCCGCTCGACGAGAAAGCCAACGCGCATGCCGATCACGTCGAGCAGGGCGACGTGCCTGGGCTGGCCACCGTTTCGATCAAGCCGGCGGCCCGCGAGCGGATGGGATTGACGTTTGGCGCGGTCGAGAAACGGAAGCTCGCACGCGAAGTCCGTACCTCGGCGCGGATCGTGCCCGACGAGAACCGGCTGTACCGGGTGTCGGTGAAGTTTGAAGGTTGGGTGGACAAGCTGTTTGTGGCCATGACCGGCCAGCAGGTGAAGAAGGGTGAGCCGTTATTGACCGTGTACAGCCCGGAGTTGGTCTCGGCGCAGGATGAATATCTCATTGCCGCCCGCACGCCATCGGAGGGCGCGGCGCTGAAGAAAGCGGCGCGCCGCCGGCTCGAATTGTGGGACATTTCCGCTGACCAAATCGACCGCCTGGAGAAAACCGGCAAGGTCGAGAAGACGCTGACGATCGATGCGCCCGCCGACGGCGTGGTGTTGGAACGGATGGTGTTGCCGGGACAGCAGATCATGCCCAACGAGCCGTTGATGGTCGTCGGCGATTTGGGCCAAGTGTGGGCCGATGCCGACATTTATCAGTCGGACCTGCCGTTTGTGAAAGAGGGTATGCCGGTCGAGGTGACCGTCGGTGACAGGGAATTTGATGGCAAGGTCACGTTCGTCACCCCCACGCTCGACGCGGCGACGCGCACCATGAAGGCGCGGTTGGAAATCCCGAACCCCGAACGCTGGCTCAAACCGGAGATGTTCGGAACGGCCCGGCTGGCGTACGACCTCGGCGAACGGCTGGCCATCCCCGAAGCCGCGGTGATGCGCACCGGCGAGCACACCTACGCGTTCAAGGAAGGCGACGACCACCAGATCGTCCCGGTAACGATCACCATCGGCGCGCGGAGCGACGATTGGTTCGAAGTCGTCGCCGGCCTGAAGGAGGGCGATCGCGTCGTCACCTCCGCCAATTTCCTCATCGACAGCGAATCTTCTCTGAAAGCCGCGCTCGCCGGCATGGGCGCGCACCAGCACTGATGATCCGACGCCTCATCCACTTCAGCGCGCACAACCGCTGGCTGGTGATCAGTCTGACGGCGGCAGCGGTCGCCTATGCGATTTACACCTTCAACAACATCAAGCTCGACGCCATTCCCGATCTCTCCGACACGCAGGTGATCGTCTATACGAAATGGGACCGCAGCCCGGACATCATGGAGGATCAGGTCACCTACCCGATCATCACCGCGTTGCTCGGCGCGCCGAAGGTGAAAGCGATCCGCGGGTTCAGCGATTTCGGGTTCAGCTACGTGTACGTCATCTTCCAGGACGGCACCGACATTTACTGGGCGCGCAGCCGGGTGGTCGAATATCTCTCGAAGATCACCGGCACGTTGCCGCCGGACGTCGTGCCCGAATTGGGGCCGGACGCGACCGGCGTGGGCTGGGTGTATCAGTACGCGCTCGTTGACCAATCGGGCCAACACAACCTCGCCGAGTTGCGCAGCTACCAGGATTGGGTCTTGCGTTACGCGCTCCAGAGCGTGCCGGGCGTCTCGGAAGTGGCCGGCTACGGCGGTTTCCAGAAACAGTATCAGGTCACCATCGATCCCGCACGACTCCAAAGCTACGGCCTCTCCGTCATGGAACTGATGGACGCCATCCGCCAGAACAACAACGAAGTCGGCGGCCGGCTCATCGAGTGGAGCGGGAAAGAATTCATGGTCCGGGCGCGCGGCTACATCCAGGACACCGCGGCGCTCGGCCAGGTGGCCGTCAAAACCGGTGCCAGCGGCACGCCGGTGCTTTTGCGCGACGTGGCCGACATCGCGCTCGGCCCGCAAATGCGCCGCGGCGTCGGCGATCTCGACGGTAACGGCGACGTGGTCGGCGGCGTGATCGTGATGCGTCACGGCGAAAACGCGCTCAACGTCATCAAACGCGTCAAAACCAAGCTCGAAGAGTTGAAACCATCGTTGCCGGCAGGCGTCGAGGTTGTCGCCACGTATGACCGCTCGGAGTTGATTCAGAAGTCCATCGACAATCTCAAGCACGAGTTGAAGCTGGAGATGCTCATCGTCAGTATCGTGATTCTGTTTTTCCTCTGGCACATCCCGTCGGCCATCGTGCCGATCATCACGATCCCGATCTCGGTCGTGCTCTGTTTCATTCCGATGTATTTCATGGGCATCACCTCCAACATCATGAGCCTGGCCGGCATCGCCATCTCCATCGGCGTGCTGGTGGACGGCGCGATTGTCGAAGTCGAAAACGCCTACAAGAAACTCGAACGGTGGCAGGAGGAAGGCCGGCAGGGCGACTTCCACCAGGTCCGTCTCGAAGCATTGCAAGAGGTCGGCCCGTCAGTGTTCTTTTCGCTGTTGGTGATCGCCGTGTCGTTCCTGCCGGTGTTTACGCTGGTGGAACAGGCGGGCCGGCTCTTCACTCCGTTGGCCTACACCAAAACGCTGGCCATCGCACTGGCGGCGGTGCTCGCGGTGACGCTCGACCCGGCGGTGCGGATGCTCTTTGCGCGGATGGATCCGTTCAAGTTCCGCCCCAAGTGGCTGGCGTGGTTGGCCAGCGGCATTTTCGTCGGCAAGTATTACCCCGAGGAACGGCATCCCGTCAGCCGCGTCTTGTTCTGGCTCTACGAAGGCCCGTGCCGGTGGGTGCTGCGCTGGCCGAAAACCACCATTGCCCTCGCCGTGCTCGTGGTCGCCACGACCGTGCCGGCCTATCTCCAACTCGGCCACGAGTTCATGCCCCCACTCAACGAAGGCGGCATCCTCTACATGCCGACCACGTTCCCCGGCGTCTCCGTCACGGAAGCCCAGCGACTGATGGAAACGCAGGACCGCCTGCTGCGCCAGTTCCCCGAAGTTATCAGCGTCCACGGCAAAGCCGGCCGCGTGGACTCCTCGACCGACCCGGCGCCGTTTTCGATGATGGAAACCGTCGTCCAAGTCAAACCGATGTCGGAGTGGCGGCCAAAACAACGGTTCTTCTCCAAGTGGCCGAAACCGCTGCGCAAAGTGCTCGGACAAGTCTGGCCCGAACACATCTCGTGGGAAGAACTCATCAACGAGATGGACCGCGCCCTCCAAATCCCCGGCACCGTCAACGCCTGGACCATGCCGATCAAAAACCGCATTGATATGCTCTCCACCGGCATCCGCACGCCGGTCGGCGTCAAAATCTTCGGCGCCGACCTCGCTGAAATCCAGCGTGTCGGCGAACACATCGAGGCGATCTTGCGCCAAGTCCCCGGCACCCGCAGCATTTTCGCCGAGCGCGCCGCCGGCGGCTACTTCGTGGACTTTGTACCAAAGCGCGAGGCGCTCGCCCGTTACGGCCTGACCATTGACGACCTGCACACCGTCATCATGACCGCCGTCGGCGGCGAAACCATCTCCACCACCATCGAAGGCCGCGAGCGCTACACCATCAATCTGCGCTACCCGCGAGATCTCCGCGACAACCTCGACGAACTGGAGCGGGTGCTCGTCACCGCGAAGATGGGCACTGGGATGGGTGTTGGAGGAAATGTGGGAGCGGCGTCCCCGCCGCGACCGGGCGGTATGGGAAATCGCGGCGGGGACGCCGCTCCCACAACGACCATGCCCGGCGTCGTCCAAGTCCCCATCAAAGAACTCGCCGACATCAAGCTGGTCAACGGCCCGGCCATGATCCGAGACGAAAACGGCATGCTGGCCGGCTACGTCTTCGTGGACATCACCGGGCGCGATGTGGGCGGTTACGTCGAAGAAGCCAAGCGGACCGTCGCGAAGGAACTGAAGTTGCCGACCGGCTACTCCATCGTCTGGAGCGGCCAATACGAAAACATGCTCCGCGTCCGCGAACGGTTGAAGTTCGTCCTGCCGGTCACCATCCTGCTGATTTTCCTGCTCCTGTACGCCAACACCAAATCGGTGTTCAAAGCGCTGATCGTGATGCTGGCCGTCCCGTTCTCGCTGGTCGGCGCGGTCTGGCTGCTGTGGCTGCTCGACTACAACATCTCCATCGCCGTCTGGGTCGGCATGATCGCGTTGATGGGACTGGACGCCGAGACCGGCGTGTTCATGCTGTTGTTCCTCGACCTGTCCTACGACGAAGCGAAGCGGAAGGGGAGACTGCGCACTCTCGCCGACCTGCACGAAGCCATCATCCACGGCGCCGTGAAACGCATCCGCCCGAAGATGATGACCGTGGCCGCCGCCTCGATGGGCTTGATGCCGATCATGTGGAGCGCGGGCACCGGCGCCGACATGATGAAACGCGTCGCCGCCCCGATGGTCGGCGGCCTGGCCACGAGTTTCATCATGGAATTGCTCGTGTATCCGGCGATCTATTTGCTGTGGAAAAAACGTTCGCTCGAAACCAACCAACCAAACGGAGGTAACGTATGAAGAAGGTCGCAGTCATCAGTGCCGCCGTGGTCGCCGCGCTCGTGTTGAGCGTCCACGTCCGCGCCGCCGAAGAACACAAACACGAACACGGTGCCGCCCACGAGCAAGAACACGCCGAGGAAGAAGTGACCGTGACGGGCGAAGTGCTCGACATGGCTTGCTACATCGGCCACGGCGCAATGGGCGCAGACCACGCCAAGTGCGCCAAAACCTGCATCGAAAGCGGCTTGCCGGTGGGGATCAAAGCCACCGACGGCAAGACCTACCTGATCATCGGCGACCACAAGCCGTTGAACAGCAAACTGGCCGCGCACGCCGCCAAGACGATCACCGTCAAAGGCAAACACGTCGAGCGCGACGGCATCCACATGATCGCCAACGCCGAAATCGTGAAATAGCCACGCCGTTTGCCCCTGCCCAATTCCGTGTTTTGATGTAACAATTGTTACATCAAAACACGGAATTCCAAAAGGACGGGAGGAGTTGCGTTCTGTCTTTCCAACTTCGGCCGAGACTGCTATGCAAGTGACGTGATGAAGAGCGGGCTTCTGTTGCTGGTCGTCGTTGCTCCCATTCTCATGGGCGGATCCACGACGCGCGCCGCCAAGAAGCCCATCGTCGAGATCCGAGTCAAGACCATCATCGGCAAGATCATGACCCTCGACGCGCCAGCCGGCAAACTCACCGTCCGCGTCAAAGACCTCGCCGAAAACATCACACTCGCGCCCGACTGCAAATTCGGCAGCGAAGAAGACGGCCTCAACTCCCTCAGCGAGTTGAAAGACGGCGAACAAGTCATCGTCACCTGCACCGACGAACAGGGCCGGCTCCTCGCCCACCGCATCACCCGACTCAAACCGAAAAAGGCCCGGGCCACAGAACCCAAGCCCAAACCCGCAAGGTAGCTTGGGCTTACCGGGGCGACTCCGCGAGCAATTTCTCTGCACCGCAATGCTCGCAGAACGGCAGCAGGGCGTGTCGAGTGGACTGGCAGGTGGCGCAACGCTCGTAAAGCTGCGCACCACAGGCCGGACAGGTGTAGGCCATATCGCCACCGGCACCGGGTGCGGCTGACGGCGTCAGTTTGCGGACGCTGCGGCGGTTCCAAGCCAGGAACCGCCACGGGCCGCGCCGAATTGGGTATTCGCAGACCGGACAGCAGAAACTCTCGTACGCCTCCCGGTATTGCTTGAGGAGCACGGCGGCCTTTGGTGACCGGATCATGCGCAACAAGGCGACCAAGAGCGAACCCACAATGGCGATCGCGGCGCACAGGATGATGTACTTGAAGTAGCGGGTCGGGAAATGTTGATGAATGACGAGGATGGTGCGCCACAGCACGGCGATGCCGGTTGCGTACACCAGCGGCGCGTACAGGCCCGCGCGCTTCTTGAGAAAGAGAATCACCGTCAGCAGCAACAGCGGCAGCAAGAATCCCAGTTTGAGAGACGCCAGCTTCAAATCATGGCGCCGTTGCCGCCGCTCCCACTCCCTCTGGGCAGCGGCGCGCTGTGTCGCCAACTGCTCATCCAGCCCGCGTTTCATTTCTTGCAGGCTCCGCTGTCGTTCGTTCAGCCGCGCGATGTCCTCGGTCAGTTCCTGATCGCGTTTCTGGTTGGCGAGAAACAACTCCGAGCTTTCGGCCAGCGCCTTTTTCTGCGGTTCGGCAACGGCCACACCTTTTTCCAGATTGAGCCGCTGGATTTCCAGCAGTTGGTTCATGGTTCTTTGGAAGCCGCTCGTGCTGTCCCGCAACAAGTGCTGGCGTTGCTGCTGGTCAGAGATGTTGCGGCCGACCTCAGCCAGTTGCCGGTCAATCTCCTTGCTCTCGCTCAGCAAGGATTCGCTGACGAACTGTTTCTCCACGTCCGACAAATCCGGACCGCGCAGACTGCCGATATCCTCCATCACAAATTCCAAGAGCCAGAACACGAGCAACGTCAACACCACCGTGAATAGCCCCACCAAAAATCGGTGCAACCACGGGCCTTTGTTCTTGTCTGTTGCTTTCATGAATTGACACTCCTCTCTGTTGTTGGGTTACCTCGCTCACCATTCCCGGCAACTGCTCATCCAGCCACGCGACGTGGTTGCGTTCTTTCATGGTTCACTCCTAGACAGCCACGTCAGCGTTTCGCGGGCAACCGCGCCATCGCGGTCACACGAGAGCGAATCGTGATCTTCTCCGGCTACGATGATCAGCTCGCTGCGGTCTGGTGCCGCCGCGTGCAGTCGCCGGCTGTGCTCAAAGGGTATCTTCGAATCAGCTTCGCCATGCATGATCAGCACCCGCGCTTTGGTCCGCCGAATCGCGTCCACGGGGCTCGCCGCCGCCGGGTCGAAATCCGCCAGCTTCCCCGCCGCGTGGATCGACTCCTCGATCTGCCGATCGGAAATGACAAAGCGCGGAATCCCGCGGTGGTAGCGGATGTAGTTATAGACTTCATCCCGCATCGAGCAAAAGGGCGCGACGGCCACCACCGCCTGCACCCGTTCGTCATGTCCGGCCAGCATGATCGCCGTTGCGCCACCATACGAAATCCCGACGGCGCTGACGGGTGCGACGAGCAGCTTCTCCCGGCCGAGGGCATCCAACACCTGCGACAAGTCGCGCGACTCCACCACGCCATACGTCAACCACTCGCCGCTCGACTCCCCATGCCCACGCAAATCCACCAGCACCGCGCGATAGCCTTCCTGCGCCAACCGCTTTCCCATCCCGAGCATGGACGCCTTCCGATCATGCACGCCGTGCAACACGAGGACTGTACCCCGAACACCCAATGACTCGCCCTGCGCCGGATCAACAACCCACACCGACAGCACAGCCTGCGGCGGCCCGACCTCCACGCGCATCTGCCGGGCCACGCCCGGCACGGTGCGGTCGTAAACTCCGATCACCCGCCCGGCATTCGTCGCCGACACAATCGCCCGCGGCAACCACCGCCCCTGCGTCGCATACACTGTCGCGATGAACGCCACCGCCAGCACCATCAACACGATGAGACTGACCCACAACCATCTCAACCATCGACGCACACTGCCTCCTTCACGCCGCCAGCGCTTGCCGGTAGCCAGTGAAGAAACCGGCCCGGCGACGCTCGGTACACTCCTTATTATACAACCGTTCGGTCAGCCAATACATTCCTTCCTTCAGTTCCGCAACTGTCATCCCGCGCGGACGATGGTTCACGTCAAATAGCGTGCACAAATCCCAGCGACCCGGCTCGATGATTCGTCCCTCGCGCCGCAGGCGGTCAGACAACGGCGTGCCCGGGAACGCAGTGAGCACCGTGATCTGCACGTCGTACAACTCCACCGCGCACGCAAACTCCAACACCTGCTCGAAGATGTCCGGGCCGTGGCCGTCCAGACCGAGGATGAAACAGCCGTTCACCGTGATCCCGTGCCGTTGGATTCGCCGCACCGACTCGGCATAGCGGTTGAACCAGCGCGCTTTGATGTTGGCGTGCAGTTCGAGACCGTTCAACGGTTGCGCGCTCAGGCTTTCCAGCCCGATCAACACCTGCCGGCATCCCGCCGCGTGCATCAGCTCCAGCAGTTCGTCATCCTCCGCGACCGAGATGTCCGTCTCGGTGAACCACTTCAGACGCAGCGGCGCGAATTGCCGGCACAATTCCTTGCCCCAGCGTTTGTCCACGAACGTATTGTCGTCTGCGAACTCGATAAAGGGATGTTCCCGCACCTGCCGGATCGCCTCAATGTCGCGGATCACATCCGTCACCGGCCGTTTCCGGTACGGCTGACCCAACATCACATTCGATGCGCAGAACTCGCAGCGCCACGGACACCCGCGCGAGGTCTGCACCGTGAACCGGTTGTAATGTGGGAGCGCCCTTCCGGGCGCGATGGGTCGGCGTTCTGCGAGCAAATCGTAACGCGGCACCGGCAACTGGCTCACATGCACCGGCGCAAAATCGCGCGCGTCGAAAATCCGCGGCGGATCGCCGCGCTCGGCAGCTTGCACCACTGCCGGCCAGACATTCTCGCCTTCCCCGATCACCACGTAGTCGGCATGCTGCAACGCTTCCTTCGGCAACACCGTCACGTGCAGCCCGCCCATCGCAACGCGCGCGCCGGCCAGTCGCAGCCGGTCGGCGATCGCGTACGCCTCGAACACTTGCGCCGAGAACGTGCTGATCGCCACCAGATCGCAGTCGTACACCTCGAATGGTTCTTTGCCGTCCGCCTCCGCTTCGTAGTAATGAACCTCGTGCCCCGGCGGCGTACACGCCGCGAGATACAACAGTCCCAGGCTCGGCAACGACGCAATCGCCTTGCTCCGCTCCACGAATCCGGGCAGCGTCAGCCCGAGTTCCAGCAGCTTCGGGTCATGCGCCCGAATCCCACTCATCGCCAATAATCCAATTTTCATCGTGTGCCTCCCATCAACGTCAGAATCACCGCCGCCATCAGCGCCAACACCGGCATGAAAAACAGATGCCGGCACTTCTCCCGCCACGCGGTCAGGAAACAAACCATCGGCATCGTCACTCCGCCGACCACGAACCACACCGACGCCGCGCGGCTGCTGCACGGCCCGAGGGCGAAGACCAGGTTCAACATCCCCAGCGCCGCGAACGCGATATGCCCCAGCCGCAGGATTCGCCGACGGAACGATCCGTACCCGCCGAGGAAGTTGTCGCGGTGGAAAAACATTCCGAGACCGGCACCCGTCACGAACGCCGCCAACACTAGTGCTCCGTCAATCTTGGATGCAAGGGTAAAGGCGCTTTAGTTTGATGCGCGCTTCGGCGGTGGTAAAGCGCCAGTCGGCGCGCACCCCGGCGCGATTGCGTTTCTCTGTCCATGCCCG
>Ga0247727_10003630_pt1 | contig 33808 bp, 31 predicted proteins | sample WisWelCaveWW1625_FD_202498 | JGI IMG/M metagenome (GOLD analysis project Ga0247727, IMG submission 202498) | Biofilm microbial communities from Wishing Well Cave, Virginia, United States - WW16-25 | ecosystem: Environmental > Aquatic > Deep subsurface > Groundwater > Cave microbial mat | place...
CACCGACACCACGCTACCCGGTTTCATTCGGCGAGGGTGAACCCGCTCATGAAGAACTTTTGGGTACGCCGAGTCAAGGCGGGGCCGAGAAGGCCCGGCGCAGCCCCCGTATCAGGGCGCCCAGGGCGGAGCGTTGCGGGCGCAGCCCGCTAGCGACGGGGCCCCTGGGCATGGCCGCAGCCTCAGTTGAGCCAGTTGGAGTCAGTGCCCTGCGTGGGCGCGGCGAGGACGAACGGCGCGATCTCGGCGTCGAACGCAGATCCGTCCTCTCGGAACATCTGGTAGCTGCCGTGCATCGTGCCGCGCGGCGTCGTCAGCACGCAGCCGCTGGTGTACTCGAAGTCCTTTCCCGGCGTCAGCACGGGCGTCGCCCCGACGACTCCGTCGCCACGGACTTCGCGGACGACGCCCTTCGCATCCGTGATCACCCAGTGGCGAGTGCGCAGCTGGACGACGTCCGGTCCTTCGTTCGCGATGCGGACGGTGTACGCGAAGACGTAGCGACCCGGCTCGGACTGGTCGGCGAGATACTGCGTGGTGACGGTGACCCGGATCCCCCGCGTCACGGCGTTCGACACGCCCCGATCATGACAGATCGGGGCGTTCTCGTCAGCGGGTCGTCTCTAGAAGCCGCCGCCGCCGCCGCAGAATCCGTCGCAGCAGCCCTCGCAGTCCGCTTCCAGGTAGCAGATCATCCCGCCGCCGCCACCGCCGAAGCCCCAGCACGAGGTGTAGCCCACCTCGCAGCTCCACGCGTCGACCGGCTCGCCGGGTGTGCAGTCGCCGCCGCCGTCCCCGCCGCCGCCGCCGCCCACGCAGTCCGCGCCGCAGCACTCGGCGCACTCCGCTTCGAGGTAGCAGGTCAGCGAGGGGACGCCGCCGCCGCCGCCGAAGTCGACGCAGCCGGCGTATCCCTCCGGACAGGAGAATCCGTCGGCGGACGGTTCGGGGTCGCAGGCCCCGCCGCCCGTGTCGGTGTCCGAGCCCGAGCCCGAGCCGGTGTCGCTTCCGGAGCCGGTGCCGGTGTCCGTGTCGGTATCCGCGTCGGCATCTGCGTCCGTATCGGCGTCTGCGTCGGCGTCCGTATCGGCGTCGATGTCCGTGTCCGCGTCCGCGTCGGCGCCACTGGAGCCGCCGTCGCCCGAGTCGGAGCCGCAGTGCAGGCCGGCAGCTCCCAGAAGTCCCAGAAGAATCCACGCGAAGTTGAAGCGATTCATGCCCATGCCTCCTTGCGCACCCGTGAAGACTGTCTCGCCGCTGCCCTCAAGCGTCAAGGCGCAGCGGACGACAGCTCGATCCCGTCCGTCGGGGACTCGGGGACGCCCGGTTCGGGATCGGGCTCGATCACGGGCTGCGGCTCCCCGCCGGGCTGCGGGGCCGCCTGCGGCGACACCTCCTCGGGCTCGTGCGGGACGGATCGCGAGAAGACCGGCTGCGGATCGAGCAATGGAGCAGGGTCGGCGGGCTCGCCGTTCACGAAGAGCCCGAAGTGCAGGTGGGGACCGGTCGAGTTCCCGGTGGACCCGGCGCGCCCGATCACGCGACCGCGCGCGACGTTCTGGCCGCTCCGGACGTCCGTGCGAGACAGATGGCCGTAGAGCGTCACGCTGCCGCCCGGATGCACGATCATGACCGTCTTGCCGTAGCCCAGCAGGACCCCCGAGAAGACGATGAATCCGCGGTGCGCGGCCTTGATGCGGTCGCCCATGTGCGCCGCGATGTCGAGCGCCTTGTGCCGGCCGCCTCGGCCCGAGCCGAACCCGCGGCCCACTCGCACGCGCGGCGAGGGAAACTTGAGCGAGGCCGGGACGTCGGGCCCGGGGCCGGCGCGGCGGACGATGCGCGTCGGCGGTCGGTTCGACAGGAGCGCGAGCGCGAGCGCCACCGAGCCGACGCGGCCGCGCAGGTTCGGGCGGGGACGCTTGGCGGGCGTGCTGGATCCGTCGGGGATGACGATGTCCTCGCCGTCTCGGATTCCCGAGCGCCGCCCCATCTCGTTGGCGGACCGCAGCGAGTCGACCGAGACGTCGAACCGACGCGCGATGCGCGACAGGGTGTCCCCGCGCCGGACCGTGTAGATGCGATCCGCACGGGCTTCGCCCGTGACGAGCGTCAACGAGACAGCAAGCAGGAGCCCCCGGATCAAGAGGGCAGCGATGGTAGCGCGGCGCAGTTCATCCCGCCAGGTGGGTTCCCCCGGAGGGAACCGACCGGCCGGCCGGCCCCCGCGTTGACAGGTCGCCTCGATTGCGCGATATGCCGTGGGTAGCGCGGAAAGGGAGGCGACGGTGGCGAGGGTACTTCTTCTTACCGGGTGGCTAGCGGCGTGCTCGGCGGCCGCGGGTGGCGGTGGCGGTGGAGGGGGCGAGAACTCGCCCGAGGAGTGCTCCGACGGCGAGGACAACGACGGGGACGGCTACGTCGACTGCGGGGACCAGGACTGCGACATCTTCGTGGTGTGCGGCGGCACCGACGCAGACACCGACACGGACGCGGACGCCGATGCCGACGCGGATGCCGATGCCGACACGGACACGGACGACATCTGCGACGAGCAGGACTTCGCCATCACGACGACGCCCGTCCGGATCATGTTCACGCTCGACCGCTCGAGCAGCATGGACGGCGAGAAGAAGCAGCAGGCGATCAACGCGATCACGGACATGGTCGAGGACCCGCGCAACGCCGGGAAGGAGTTCGGGCTGCAGGTCTTCCCGGACACCTACGGCGTCGGCGGATGCGAGATCGGCGGTCCGGTCATCGACGCGGACGTCGGGACCGGTCCCGCGATCATCGTGGAGCTGGAGGGCACGGACTCGCTGTCCGGAAGTCCCGTCCTGTCGGTCCTGCGGTGGTGGGACGACAACTCGGGCACCAACATGCACGACGACGACGCGAACCGGTACCTGCTCTACATCACGGACGGCGAGCCGTCGTGTCAGGACGACCTGTTCGGCGGCGGCATCGACGGCGACCTCGCCGACGTCACGCGCGCGCTCGACACGACGTACGGGCTCAAGACCATCGCGATAGGCTTCGGCGGCGGCGTCGACGAGGACAACCTCAACGCCGTCGCATCGAACGGCGGGACCCCGTTCGACACGTACTTGCGAGCCGACGACGAGGCGGGCCTCACCGCCGCGCTCGACGCGATCTCGACGGAGACGGTGCAGTGCGAGTTCGCCGTCGACTCGCCGGACGCGAAGGCCGACCCCGACAACGTGAACTTCTACTTCGACGGCGTCGTCGTCCCGCACAACGAGGACTGCTCCCGCGGCCCGAACGGATGGTCCTGGACCGACGACACCCACACCGCGATCTACTTCTGCGACGACTCCTGCTCGGACCTGCAGGAAGGCGTCGACGCGGTGAGCGCGACCTGGGGGTGTCCGACGGAGGAGCTGATCTAGCTTAAGCCTGGTTCCGGTTGCGTTCCGGCTCCGATTCCGGCTCCGGTTCCGTGTCCTGTCCGGCTCCGGTTCCTGGGTCGGACCTCGAACCGCGCGTCCGGGGCTCCTCGCGCGTCGTGGTTCCCTCCCTGATGGCGCAGGCGCCGCGCCGCACAGGGTTCGGGTACGCTCAGGCCGCTGGGAATCCGAGTTCTCGACCGAGAAGGAAGGCGGTGTGTCGTTTGCTGCGGGGCGGCGTGAGCGTGGTACAAAAAGACTGATTCGGTGGCTATCCGGCTCCAAGGTGAGGTCGTCGACGTGGATCGCGTGGCGGGCGCCGTGCGCGTCCGCTTGCGAGACGGCAAGATCGTGCGGGCGCAACTCCCCAGGGGTGCCCGCGACCTGATCGATGGGGGCGCGCATGTCGACCTCCGACCGAGAGCGGACGGAAAGCGATACAGCGTCGAGCCGCCTCCTCGAGTCGAAAGGTCGGCGGCGGTCCATCGCGTGGCAAAGCTCAGACGGTCGGGCAATCTCGCGGCGGCGGAGCGCGCGGCACGATCCGCGCTGCGGCGAAAGGCCTCGGCGCATCTGTACCTGGAGCTCGCCGCGGTGCTCGAAGCCCGGGAAGACGACGGGGGGGCGCTCGCCGTTCTGAGCGAGGGTCGGGCCAGTTTCCCGCGCGATTTTGAACTCTGCATGCGGGCGGGCTGGATCGCGCTGGCCATGGCGAACCTCGCAGCGGCAGAGGACGCTTTCCGAACCGGGTGCGCTGCAGACGCCGACCTCCGAGAGCGCGCGACTTGCCATGATGGCCTTGCGCTCGTCCTCGACCAGCGCGGGGACGAGCTAGGAGCGGGTGAGGAGAGACGGGTAGCCAATCACCTTCGACATCCTGACCAACTCCTGAAGTTTATCGGAGAACCGAATTCGTGGCCGCCGTTTGTCCATTGCGTCTGGGATCTAGCCCAGTCACTTGGCACGACGATACCGATCTCGAAGCTGATCGACCACTGGGACTTCACGATCGACCTCGATGCGGAGAACCCTGTTCGGCACCACGGACTTGGCCCAGCCCTGTTCCTCCGGTGCTTCTCGAATGGCCAAGCCGAACTCGCTGACCTTCTCGGGCTCGAGGGGGTCGTCCGCGACCGAATAGACGGACGCCTCGACTCGAAAGTCGTTCTCGCCGCAGTCGCTTCGCTTCGCCCCGACATCGAGCACGCACTGCGAGCGCATGCCCGTCGACCCGGCGCGTGCGTCGTAGTGCCGATCGTTCTTTCGCCGGAGCCCGCCGGCGAGGGCGCCGATCGCGAAGCCTTTCTGAACGCGGAAACGCGTGTCTTTCCCGAAGCGATCGACAATTGGCTCGGCTCCCGCGATCCGTTCGCCGTGATCAAGCCGGTCAGGGGGGCCTCCTTCTTCGGGCGCAAAGACCTCCTGCGCGAGGTCCGGGGACGGATCGAGTCGGGGAACCACCTGGGACTCTTCGGGCTGCGCAAGACAGGAAAGACCTCCTTTCTCTGGAGGATGCGCGACACGCTTACGCCGCACCTCGTAGTATACGTGGACGCGCAGCGCTGCCCGGAGAGGTCCCTCGCCTGCCTTGTATGGGCGATCGCCCGCGAACTCGGGGAACAGATCCGCCGCCGGGACCTGGGGGTCCCGCCCAACCGTCTTCGGATCGCGCGGCCCGATCTCGAGTGGCTGCACGTGCGAAGGAAGGCCCGCAGCGCGCTCTCCCTCTTGAACCACGACCTCGCCTCGGTCAGGGAGGCTCTTCGCGACGAGGCGCGCGGCGGCACCCCTCGGATCGTGCTCGCCCTCGACGAGGTAGAACGACTCCTTCCCGCGGGTGGCCTAGGGGGGTTCGCTGACCACGAGGAGTTTTTCGCCTACCTGCGCGGCTCCGCACAGCAGGAGGACCTCGTCGTCAGCGTCGTTTGCGGCGCCAACGCGCTCGTCGTCGACCGCCCGGATCTCGGCGGCCGCGACAACCCCGTGTTCGGGTTCTGGGAGCGCATCTTCCTCCCGATGTTCCGCAAGGAAGAGTGCGACGAGATGACGATGGCGCTCGGACGCGCCGCGGGGGCGACCTTCGACCCGGCAGCGCTCGACGCGATCTTCGGCGCGACGGGTGGGCATCCGTACCTGATCCGCTTGCTGTGCAGCGACGTCATCCGGGACCGCCCGAGACCCCTCGACGTTCGGGAGGCGCAGATCCACGAAGGGCTCGACGGTTTCGCGTTGAGGCACAGCCCCGCGTTCCACGAGATCGTGAGCCGCTTCGCGAGGGACTTCCCGGCGGATCATCGGATCCTCCTCCGGATCGCTCGCTCGGAGAACGGCCTGCCTTCGTCGGTAAGTGCGGGCGGCGACGGGCTGCGATACCTCCTGGACTACGGAATCGTCGCCCAGGACGGAGACCGCTTCCGCGTCACGATCGATCTCCTGCAACGATGGCTGACGTCGCAGTTGCCGTCGGAATGAGCGCGCGGCGCAACCCGTACGACCCCTACCGCCCGAACCCGGCTCTCTTCTACGGTCGCGAGCGGGCCTCGACTCGACGAGATCGCAGCGGGGCTCGAGCGCGGCGATTCGGCGTCGGTGATGGCGGGCCGCCTGATGGGCAAGACGACGTTGCTGCGCGTTCTCGGCGCTCGACTCGATGGCGGATCAGCCGTTCTGCCCGTGTATGTCGACCTGAGGCGGGTTCGAATGAGACGTCCCGAAGACGTCTGGCGCGCCCTCGCACAGAGTCTCGGCGCTCGCGCGAAAGGGGGGGAAGCACTGGGTGCGTTTGCGGCCGCGGTTCGCGCCGCGGTCAGGCGGAGAAAAGTGGATCGGGTCGCGCTGCTCATCGACGAGTTCGACAAGATCTTCCTTCACCGGTGGCACCGTGATTTCTGCGACAACCTCAACTCGCTCCTCTTCGGCAGCCCCGCCGGTTCCGGCGGGTACGAGGACGGTGTGTCCGACCTGTACGCGGTTTGCGTTGCGGGCGCGCATCGCATGCAGGAGCTGATGGTCGATGAGACATCGCCTCTCGCATCGCGGCTGACGTGGTGTCGACTGTTCGCACTCGATGCCGACGATGTCGGGCTCCTGGCGAGGGAGCCGGGCGGGCGCGAGTATCCAGCTCGGTTCTGCCTCGAACTCCACGAGGAGTCCGGAGGTCATCCCGCGCTCGCGCAGGCGCTCCTCCGGGAGCTCTGGGGAGCGACGGTCGAGGAATCGACGTCGGCTCTACCTGAGGCCCTTGAACGCGTGGGGACCGGCTTCTCGGCGATGTTCGAGGCGCAGTGGAAGAACCTTCCGGACCCCGCGCGTGACGTATTCGGCGTGCTCGCCAGGAGGGGCTCTCTCCCCCTGAGGGAACTCGCGACGCTTACACACCTGGCGGTCATCGAGGTTCGACCCGCCGTGGAGGTGCTGGAGGCTTCCGGCATCGCGTCGCTCCAGGGTCCGGCCGACGAAGAACGGGTCCGGGCCACGAATCGCCTCTTCCTCCGCTGGGCGGCGAAGAACGGCGTGAACGTGGAGCGCGGCTCGTTGAAGCCGACGGCAAGGCACCGCGCGGAGGCGTGGGAAGCCTTCCGCGAGCTCGAACTCTGCGGGCGGGCCGTCGTCCGGCAGTGCGCCGCCCGCCTTGAGCGGGACCTGGACGATCTCATCCGGGAGGCGCTCGGGCCGGAGGAGTGGAGAAAGGTCGACGAATCGCGCCAACAGAGTTGGGCAAACGTACACGGGTCGCGCGACGACCCAGCGACTGCCTACCTCGTCTTCCGGCAGCTCGGCGCCGTTCTCAGGTCGTCGGTCCTGGCTCCGCTCATCGGCACGGCGTTCGGGACGGCGACGGACGTAGGGGAGAAGCTCAAACGCATCAACGAGATTTGAAACGAGCTCGCGCACAACCGCGATCCATCGAGGAGCGCCATCGCCGCAGTGCGCCCTGTGATGTCCGAGTTCACGGCCGCTTTGAGAGCAACCCTCGAGTCCTTCGAAGCCTGACTTGCCCGCGGCGCGCGGCAATGCCACCGCCGCTCGAATGGAAGCGGTCACCCAGATCTCCCCCTGCCCTGGGTTCGCCCGAACTTCGTCCCAAAGCCTTGTTTCCGTGGGTTTTCTCCGTGCCTCCGTGCCTCCGCGTGAGGGCTCTGAACGGCTGGGGACCACGATCGGTGGGCATGCCTTACGGGCGCTCAGGCTGCGGCGGGCTCCAGTGCCGGCGACGGTTCCTTCTCCACCGGTGGGGGCGGCTCGTACGGCGGCTTGTTCGCGGTCCGGCTGAGCAGCCAGATCCCGAAGACGAGGCAGGCGACGGACGCCCACTGGCCGGGCGTCAGGCCCACATAGCGCGGATCCGCCTGGTCGACGTCCGTCGCGCGCAGGAAGTCGAGCGCGAAGCGCGTGGGCGCGTAGATGATCGCGAGGAACGCGACCAGCGCGCCGGGCCCGCGGCGCTTTCGGGCGTAGGCCCAGAGCCCGATCGTGAGGAAGACGGTGACGATTCCCTCGTACAGCCCGAGGTCGTGGCGCGTGCCGTCCGGATAGGGGACGGCGAGGAAGAAGTCGGTGAACGACCCCGGGTGGTCGTGCGCCGTGTAGCAGCCGGCGCGCCCGAAGATCCACGCGGGCGCCAGGCCGAGCGCGATCGCATCGGCGAAGGCGAGCGCCGGGAGCTTCTCCTTGCGCGTGAGCCACCAGAACGTGATCGCGGCGCCCAGGAATCCGCCGAAGGACGACAGGCCCGCCCAGATGTAGAGGAGCCGTTCGGGCTCTTCGAGCAGGACCTCGGGATGGTAGGCGATCGTGTCGAAGACGTGTGAGATGACGAACCCGCCGATCACCGTGCGGGTCGACAGCCATCGCATGTCGTACTTGTCGAGCCCCATCTTCTCGCCCTGCTTCTCGGCGATCCACGAGCCGACCAGGACCCCCGTCGCGACGAGCACGCCGAACCAGGCCAGCGGCAACACGCCGAAGCCCGGGACGTCGAGCTCGATGATCGTGGCGTCGATGTACGGCACGGGAAGCGGACGATACACTGCCGCGCCATGGCCGCGCCGCGCAAGAAGAAGGAATCGTCCGATGCGAAGAAGCCCGCAAAGCTTAAGACGAAGGTCGAGGCGGGATCGAAGGGCCTGACCGCCGCCGAGGTCGCCGAGGCGCCGTCGGGAGATCTGCTCGCGTCTGCCCTCGCCGCCGTGGCCGCGGCGGGAGGCGAAGTCCTGACGCGCTACCGTGATCCCTTCGGGGGGCACGCCGTCCTGCTCGCCTCGCTGCCGATCGACAAGGTTGCGCCGACGCCCTACCAGCGCGACCTGTCCGAATCGCACCAGAAGAAGCTGATGAACGTGATCGAGAAGATTGGCAGGTTCCTCGATCCGATCATCGCGGTCGCCGCCGCCGACGGGACCTTCCACACGCCGAACGGACACCATCGTCTCGCCGCGATGCGCGCGCTCGGCGCGAGATCGGTCGTCGCCCTCGTCGTTCCAGAGAAGGAAGTTGCCTTCCAGATCCTCGCGCTCAATACCGAGAAGGCCCACAACCTGAAGGAGCGGTCGCTCGAGGTGATCCGGATGGTGCGCGACCTCGCGAAGCTGGACGACCGCGCGGAGAGCGCGTGGGCGTTCGAGCTGGAGGATCCGGCGTTCGTCACGCTGGGGATCTGCTACGAGCGGCGTCCGCGGTTCTCGGGCGGGGCCTACGCACCGGCGCTGCGTCGTGCGGACGCGTTCCTCGAGGTCCCGGTCGCGAAGGCGCTCGCCGAGCGCGAGCGTCGCGCGTCGCGCGTGGAGGCGCTCGACGACGTCGTCACCGCGCGGGTCGCGGAGCTCAAGGAGAAGGGTTTCCAGAGCCCGTACCTCAGGGCGTTCGTCCTGGCCCGCATCAACCCCCTGCGGTTCCGGCGCGGCGCGACGATGGAGTTCGACGAGCTGCTCGACGCGATGATGGCCTCGGCCGAGAAGTTCGACGCCGGCCGGATCAAGGCCGAGGACGTCTCCGCCGCGGCGGGCGCACCCGGGGAGGATTGAGCGCGGGGATCTTCGGCGCTACCCTCGCACCATGCGCGAGCCGCTCCTGCTGGGATTCGTCCTCTGTGGACTTCTGACCGGATGTTCCTGCGGAGGCGACGGGTCCGGAGGGGGCGATGCCGATGCGGACACGGATGCCGACGCCGACACCGACACGGACGCCGACACGGATTCCGACTCCGACGCGGACACCGATTCGGACACGGGCACGGGCGAGGATCCCTGCGCGGCGTGCACCGACGCGCAGTGGTGCCAGCAGCAGCCTGAGGGCGGTGCGATCTGCGTCGACGACTGCGGGCTCGACCAGCAGTGCGCGGACCGCGCCTGTTGCCCCACGGGCACCGAGTGCGTGGACGGCACCACCTGCCCGCTGCCGGATCTGACGATCGACGACGCTTTCCTCTCGGACAGCCTCGTCCTGACCGCCGACGAGGGGTTCACGGTGGAACAGCTCGCCATGGGGACGCGCAACTTCGCCGAGGACTCCTGCGAGATCGCGGAGGGGTGCGTGCAGGCGGCGGGCGATCGCAGGCTGCTGCACTTCGCGCTCAAGACCCCGAACATCGGCGAGGGCAACCTGCATTTCGGTGGGCCGGGAGACAACGACCTCTTCCAGTACTCGGAGTGCCACGGGCACTTCCACTTCAACGGCTACGCGGAGTACCGACTGCTCGACGGCGACGGGAACCTGATCGCGCCCGGCCACAAGCAGGCCTTCTGCCTCCTCGACTACGAGCCTCTCGAAGGGACGACCACGGGCCTGCGCTACACCTGTGCCTACCAGGGGATCCAGGCGGGCTGGTCCGACATCTACCATGTCGGCCTCGCGTGCCAGTGGATCGACGTGACGGACGTCGCCGATGGCGAGTACTTCCTCGAGGCGACGGTGAACTTCGATCGGATCATCGCGGAGGAGAGCTTCGACAACAACACGGTCACCGTCCCGGTGACTCTCGGCGGCCGCGAGACGAGCTGCCCGGGTGGCTGCACCCCCTGGGACGACGACGCCTGCCGCCCCGCAGACCCCTACGGCTACGGCGACGACTTCTGGTGCGACTGCGACGGCGAGGCCGCCTTCGAAGCGACCGACTGCGCCGACTGCGCCTGCGACGGATAGGGGACACGCTCCCTGGTTCTAACTAGTTGATATCATTTAATTTATTGACAGTAAAAACCAGAGCACTCCGCCGCGGCTTGTTTCGGGGCCGCGCTGGCGTGCTCTGGTTTTTGCTGTCCAGAAATAGAATGATATCGCGTGGTTAGAACCAGGGAGCGTGTCCCCTTGCGCGGCCGGTGCCCGCGGGGCTAAGGAAGGGCCCATGACGAAGCGCGAGCTGCACGACGGCGAGAGCGACGGCCTGACGGCCCTCGAGCCGCTCGATCTCGACCGCGTGAAGAACTTCGCGGACCTGTTGCGCGCGATGGAGAAGACCGCGTTCGCCGGTCGCGCGCTCGGCGAGGCGCTCGACATCCTGGTGGCGATGACGCGCGACAAGGAGTGCCTCAAGGTCGCGACGCTGACCGGCGCGATGACGATCGCCAAGCAGGGCATGGTCCTCGAGAAGATGATCCGGTCCGGCATGATCGACGTCGTGATCTCGACGGGCGCCCTGATGGCGCACGGACTGACGGAAGGGATCGGCGCCAAGCACTACAAGCACGACCCGAAGTGGAACGACGAGCAACTCTTCGACGCGGGCTACAACCGCGTCTACGACACCCTGGAGATGGAGAAGAACCTCGACGACGTGGAGAAGATCGTCGCGGAGACCCTCCGCTCGCTGCCCGAGGGAGAGGTCCTCTCGTCGCATCGTGTGTGCCGCGAGCTCGGACGCGTGCTGTCCGAGTCCAAGATGGGCGGCGTGCTCGCCGCGGCCTACGAGAAGAACGTCCCCGTCTACATTCCGGCCTTCACGGATTCGGAGATGGGGCTCGACACCGCGGTCGCCGCGCTCGGGCTCCACGTCGGAAAAGGCCTGCCGCCCGACTTCCCGAAGAAGATCGGCGTCGTCCCCAACTACAATCCGTTCCTCGACCTCAACGACTACGCGGAGCGGATCATCGCGGCGAAGCGCAAGGGCATCTTCACGATCGGGGGTGGGGTCCCGCGCAACTGGGCACAGCAGGTCGGCCCGTACCTGGACCTCTTCGAGCGACGCTTGGGCCTCCCCATCCCGCCGCAGCGTTTCAGCTACGGCATCCGCATCTGCCCCGAGCCGGCCCATTGGGGCGGGCTGTCGGGCTGCACCTACACGGAAGGCGTCTCGTGGGGGAAGTTCGTCCCCGTGTCCGAGGGCGGTCGGTACGCCGAGGTCCATGCCGATGCGACCATCGCGTGGCCGCTGCTCGTGCGCGCCGCCATGGACGTCCTCGGCGCTTGATCGCACTTCTCGCCTTTCTCGCCTGCAGCGGCGACGAACCCTCGCCTCCGCCGCGCGAGCCGCCCGCTCCTCCCGAGCGCGCGGCTTCTGCGGCGGCTGGTGTCCGCTTCACCGCTCCCGACGGCTGGACGGAACAGACGCCGAGCTCCCCGATGCGCAAGGCGCAGTTCCTCTTGCCGCGCGCCGAGGGCGACCCCGAGGACGCAGAGATCGGCGTCTTCCACTTCCCGGCTGGAGGCGGATCCGCTCAGGCGAACATCGACCGCTGGGTGTCGCAGATCGCGCAGCCGGACGGCTCGCCGTCGAGCGAACGGGCGAAGGTCGCTCGCCGGCAGGTCCGTTCGATGCCCGTGACCGTGGTGGACGTCTCGGGCCGCTACGTCGCGCCGCTCTTCCCGGGAAGTCCCGACCGTTGCGACAAGCCGGACTTCCGCCTGCTCGCCGCTGTGATCGAATCGTCCTCGGGACCGTGGTTCGTCAAGCTCGTCGGCCCCGCGAGAACGGTGGAGCGCTGGGCGGCGTCCTTCCAGGCCTACGTGGACTCGGCCAGGTCCCAGTAGATCATTCCCCCGGGCGCCACAGCGCCAGGATCAAGTTCAAGCACCCGAACAGGTCGAGCATCCGTCCCAGGTTCGCGGGCTTCTTGATGAGGCCCGCGATCTCCGGCGTCATGCCGCCACCGGCGTTCACCGCTTCCTGCACCGCTTTCTCCGCGGCTCGCACGGGACCCATCATCAGGCCGATCGTCACGAGCGCGAGGCAGAGGATCCCCTGCTTGAGCGCGAGCCACAGGTGATCGCCGGGGAAGAACCCGAAGTTCATGGTGAACGTCAGCGTGACCCCCGTCGCGATCATGAGCAGCGCGGACATGCCTGAGACCTTGCCCATCCGGAGCCAGGCCACCCACAGCGCGAGCTGGCCCTTCGGGTCGCTCGTCCGGCGCGCGACACCCGCGACGACGTGCGAGGGCGCGATGCCGCCGATCAGGAAGACGACCGCGACGACGTGCAGAGAACGGATCAGGATGTTGAGCGTGTCCAAGGGGCGCGGAGTGTACACTCCACTCGATGGCCGCGGACGACGTCGCCCGTCTCGCTCGCGAGGCCTTGTACCTCGTGCTCCTTCTCTCGGCCCCCGCGCTCCTCGCGAGCCTGCTCGCGGGGCTCTTCGTCTCGGTCTTCCAGGCGGTGACGCAGCTGCAGGACCAGACGCTCGCGTTCGTGCCGAAGATGGCCGCCGTCTTCGTCGCGCTGGCCGCCAGCGGGCCGTGGATCGGTTCGGAGCTGTCGCGCTTCACCACGGCGCTGTGGCAGGCGTTTCCGTAGGTGATCCAGCTTCTCCTCGAACGCCTCGGTTTGCCGGACGACCCGACGGCCGTGCTCGTGGGCGCAGGGCTCGTCGCCGTTCGCGTCCTCTCGCTGCTCACGTTCGTCCCGGTCTTCGGCGTGCGCAGCATCCCCACCCCGGTGCGCATCGCCCTCGCGGTCCTGCTCGCCGCAGTCCTGTACCCCGCCGTCTCCGGAGGTGCAGAGATTCCCGCGGGCGCCGTCGCTCTCGTCGCCCTCGCGGCCAAGGAGGCGCTGGTCGGCGCCGTCCTCGGGTTCGTCGTCGCCCTCGCCTTCGCGGCGCTCGACATGGCGGGGCGTCTCGTGGACGCCACGCGCGGCAGCACGCTGGCCGAGGTGATCGATCCGCTCTCGGGCGAGCGGACGAGCCCGCTCGGAGAGCTCCACGTGCAGGTCGGCCTCCTGGTGTTCCTCGCCATCGGCGGCCACCGCGCGCTGATCCTCGGCCTCGCCGGCAGCTACGAGACGATCCCGCTCGCGGCGTTCCCCGGCGCCTCCTCCGGGCTCGCGCCGCTCGCATCGGGAGCGATTCGCCTCACGGCCGACGCGCTCCTCGTCGGGCTCCTGCTGGCCGCGCCCGCGCTCGTCGCGCTGTGGGTCTCCGAGATCGCGCTCGGCCTCCTGGGCCGAGCCGCCCCGCAGGTCGGCGTCCATTTCGTAGGAATGCCCCTGCGCGCCGCGATCGGGCTCGCGATGGTCCTTCTGGCGCTGTCCGCGATGATGCCCGCGATCGCGGAGCTGTTCGGGCAAGCGATCGACGCCGCTTCGAGGATCCCGGGCACCCTCCGATGATCCGCTCGCCCGTGCTCGACGGTGCCGGTTTCCGCCACGGCTTCGGCGCACGCGGCGACGACGAGGCCGCCCTGCCCGAGGCGCTCGGGGCACGCGCGGAGCGCATGTTCCGCGCCCGCCAGGTTCACGGCCGCGAGGCCCATGTCGTGTCGGCCGACGACGTCCCCGGCTCCGTCGCGACGATCGAGGCGGACGCTCTCGTCGCCGGGGGAGAAGATGCCGTCGGAGTCGTGACCGCCGACTGCTTGCCGATCTTCCTGGCCGATCAGGAGTCGGGCCGCGTCGCCGCCGTGCACGCGGGCTGGCGCGGCGTGGAGAGCGGGATCCTGCACGCGGCAATCGATCGCCTCGTGGCCCTGGGAGCGGATCCCCGGCGGCTCCTGGCCGCCATCGGCCCGCACATCCGCGTCTGCTGCTTCGAGGTCGGCGAGGACGTCGCTCTGCGCCTGCAGGCCGTGTCCTGCGCCGTCGACCGGTCGCGCCCGAAGCCTCGGGTCGACCTGCGCCGCGGGGTCCTGGCAGGCCTTGCGGCTCGCGGCGTCGCGTGGGTGGACGATGTCGGCGGCTGCACCCACTGCGAGCCGCGCCGTTTCCACTCCTACCGCCGGCAGGGGCCGCGCGCCGGCCGTCAGGTCTCCACGGTGGTCGCCCGGTCCGGTGTCCGCCGGACAGCCTGAACCGTCCCCCCGGTTTTTCCCGTCTCAACGTTTGATGCTAGACGTGCACATCCCGACCACGCGCCACAGCCCGACGCGCCGGTGCCCGAAGTGCGGCGTCGAGCTGCCCTTCGAGGCGGAGTTCTGCCACCTCGATGGGACCCCCCTCGACACCGACGGCGAAGACGACGGCGCCGAAGAACCGGATCCCTACCTGGGCAAGGTCCTCTTCGATCAGTTCGAGGTTCGCGAGATCCTCGGTTCGGGCGGGATGGGCACCGTCTACAAGGCGATCCAGCGCGAGATCGACCGCCCGGTCGCCGTCAAGGTTCTGCACCCCGAGATGATCCGCGACCCCGATGTCGTGCACCGCTTCAAGCGCGAGGCCCGCCTCGCGAGCCGCATCGAGAACCCGCACCTCGCGACGGTCCATTCGTTCGGAGAGCTCCCCGACGGGAACCTCTGCCTGGTGATGGAGTACCTCGACGGCCGCCACCTCGCCGAGGTCCTGCGCGAGAGCGGGCCCATGTCGTTGACGCGCGTCGTGCACCTGCTCGGCCAGGTGGGGGACGTGCTCGGCGACGCCCATGCGCTCGGGATCGTCCATCGCGACCTCAAGCCCGAGAACGTGATGGTGGTCCGGCGCCGCGGCGACCCCGACTTCGTGAAGGTCCTCGATTTCGGCATCGCCCGCCAGATCGACACCCACAGCCACGCGACGCAGCACGGGCTCGTCTTCGGAACCGCGCGCTACATCTCGCCCGAGGGCGCGCGCGGCGAGACGGCGACGAGCCGCTCCGACGTCTACTCGCTCGGGGTGATGGCGTACGAGCTTCTCGGTGGCGAGCCACCCTTCGTCGCGGCCGGCGCGATGCAGTTGCTGCTCATGCACGTCCAGGACGAGCCGCCGCCGTTGCGTTCCAAGGCCGCCGCCCGAGGCCTTCCCGAGGCCGTCCTGGCCCTGATTCACCGCTGCCTCTCGAAGGATCCCGAGCAGCGACCGGCGGACGGGAGAGCCTTCGCCGCCGCGCTGCGAGCCGCGGCCGGCACCGCGGCGCCTGCCTCCGCCGGCCCCGTCGAAGCCGAGGTCGAGCCGCCCCCCCTGCACGAGGACGCGCCTGACGACGACGTCTACGACGTACACGGCCGGCCGACCTCGCGTCCGCCCGGGCGCCTGTCGTCGCCCTCGGACGCCCCGTCGCTTCCGGTCTCTGCCGGGCGTCGCCTGGTCCCCGTCGCCGCGGTTCTCGCGGTCGTCCTCGCCGTCGTCGTCCTGCTCCTTCGCGGCGGTGGCGAGGCCGATCCGAGCGTCGTCCGTCTCGTCCGCAGCGCGGAGGCGGCGTTCGCCGAGGCCCGCTACGACGGCCCCGAGGGCGCGATCGCGCTGTCAGACGAGGCGCTGCGCCGCCGGCCCGAATCGCCCGCGGCGCTCGACCTGCGCCGCCGGATGGCCCTCGCGCTCCGAGAGGAAGCGCGCCAGGAGGAGCGAGAGGGGCACCTGCGCGAAGCGATGCGCGCGCTCGCGCTCTACGAACGGCTGCGGCCCGACGACGAGGACGCCCGATCGAAACGCCTGCGCCTCGAGGCAAATCTTCCGGCCATCCCGTTGCCGGTCGGCGAGCTTCCGCCCGACGCCGGGCCGGTCCCGGCCAAGCGCCCCGTGCGAGTCGCGCCTGGCACGGCCGTCGTGTCGGTCGATCCGCCGCGCGTCTTCGCCGGCGACGCGGTCACGCTCGTCGCGCGCGCGAGGGCCTTCGGAGACGAGGGGCTCGGCCGCTCGCACTTCCACGTTCGCCCCACCGGGCGCACGCGCGCCTCGGCGGTGACGATCGCATCGAGAGCGACCGGCCGTGAAGACGAGTACGCCGCGTCGCACGTCTTTGGCGAGCCAGGGAGGTACGAGGTTGCCTTCTCGAGCCACGTGGGCCCGCGCCACATCGACGGCATCGTGCAGGTGAACGTCGAGGCGCGGCCGCAGGAGCCGGAGCCGTCGACCGGACAGCCGGCGACCTCCGCGCCCGAACCGGCGACATCCGAGCCCGCCACCGCGGAGCCGGCGACCTCCGCGCCCGAGCCGGCGACGTCCGCCCCGGCGGAGCCCGCGACTTCGGCGCCCGACCCCGTGCCGGATCCGCCCGCTTCAACAGGATGAAAGTACTGCCGTCCCCCTGTGGATAACTTTTCGCTGGGACCCGACCACCGATTGTGCTAGGAAACGCCCCGGTTTCGCCAGCAGTGCCAGCAGCGGGGGGAGTTGAGAGGGGCCTTGCGTATTCTCTACGTCGACGACGACGCGCTCGCCGTCAAGGCGGTATCCCGCGAACTTCGCGCAGGCGCCGACATCGTCGTTCGCAGCGTCACTTCTCCGCGGGAGGCTCTCGAGCTCGCGCGCACCGAAGAATGGGACGTCATCCTGTCCGATTTCTCGATGCCGGAGATGGACGGCGTCGAGTTCCTCGAGGAAACGCTCGCGCTGCAGCCCGAGGCGAAGCGGCTCCTCTTGACCGGGAGCCCCGACGAGCCCCGCGTCCAGGCGGCCCTTCGTGCGGGCCTCGTCTCCGAGGTCCTCTCGAAGCCCGTCGCCGTCGCGGTCCTGCGCGAGGCCGTGGGCGTCGTCGCCCGATCGCACCGGACGACTCCGCGAGACGGCACGCCGATCATGTAGTCGAAGACGAACCACCGCAGAGTGCGCAGAGGTCGCAGAGACGAAGAAACCCTGCGATCTCTGCGGACTCCGCGGTGAATCGAAAATCACCGAACTTACGGCGGAGTCCTCAGTCCGACTCGTTGACGGTGAGATCCACTTCGGTGCCCGGGGAAACCTGTTCACCGGCGGCCGGTGCGCTTCGAATCACCGCGCCGCCGCGAAGGTTGTCGTCGTAGGTCTGGCGCACTCGCCCGACGCGCAGGCCCAGGGCTTCGAGCGCCGCCCGGGCATCGGTACGGGACTTGCCCCGCAGCTGCGGGACGGCGACCGTTGCGGCGGGCGCCGCCGCCGCGGGGACTGCGGTCAGCAGGACCTCCGAGCCGGGCGCGACGCGCGTTCCCGATGTCGGCGCGACGACGGTCACGGTTCCCGCGGTGCCCGTTCCGGTCTCCTGCACCGGACCGACGCGTAGCCCGGCCCCCTCGATCGCCGTTCGCGCCTCCGCGACGGTCCTGCCGACGACTTCGGGCACGGCCACGCGCTCGGGACCGCTCGATACCTTCGCCTGTACCTGTCCACCGCGCGGGATCTCCGACCCCGCCATCGGCGTCTGCTCGACGATCCACCCGGCAGCGACCGTCGGATCCGGGCGCTCGCCCTGGATCACCATCAGAAGGCCTCGACCCTTGAGCAACTCCCGCGCGGCGTCCGGCGGCATGTTGGTGACGCCCGGGACGGCCACGGCGCTTTCCGTCCCCCCGCCCTCGTCGGAAACGATTGCCGAGCCCTCACCGCTCGAACCGCCGGGTGCACTGCCGGCCTGTCCCATCACCATGACCGTTCCGGCCGCCACCGCGGCGGACGTGAGGGCCGACACGAGGATCGTCGTCGCGAGACCGGGACCGCGAGAGGGGAGACCGGGGATGGACTCGTTCATGGGGATACTGTACCAATTCCAGCCGCACAAGCAGTGGCGCCGTAGCCAAGTGGTAAGGCAGCGGTCTGCAAAACCGTTATTCACCGGTTCGAATCCGGTCGGCGCCTCCCCCCCGATGCTCAGGCGACTGCGCGGTTTCCTGCAGGGCGAGCTGACCACGGCCGACCTCACCCGGCGCCTCGCGGCCCTTCACGGAGACCGCATCGCCGTCCACCTCGATACTCCCCTCGAGTACGCGATCTTGCGGGAGAGGCACCTGACGTACACCGACCTGGACCGCCTCGTCCGGAAGCTCTCGGCCGTCCTCGCGTCCGGCGGGGTCACGGCCGGGGAGCGCGTCGTGCTCGCACAGGCGAATCGCTTCGAGCTGCTGCTTCTCGCCCTGGCCGCGATGCGCCTGGGCGCGGTCGCGGTTCCCCTTCACGAGGGTTCGCGCGCCGAGGAGATCCGCTGGGCCCTCGAGAGCTCGGGGGCCGGCACCCTGGTCGTGGACCGGGCGTGCTGGGAGCGCGCGTTCTCGGGCGCGCAGACATCCGTTCCCAGGCGCCTCTTCGCCACGGGAAAGGCGTCGGACCTCCCGCCGCAGGGGACGTCCATCGACGCGGCGCTCGACGTTCCGCTTCCCGTTCCACCGCCGGCGAACGTCCGTCCAGAGGATGTCGCCATGATCCTCTACACCTCCGGGACGACCGGCCGTCCCAAGGGCGCATTGCTCACCAGTGGCGGACTGCTCGGGCGCCTGCGTCCGGCGATGCTGTGGAAGGCGCCCCGGGGCGCCTCCGCCGTGGTCCCGCTTCCGCTCGCGCACATCATGGGCCTGGTGTCCACGCTCCTGCCGCTCGTGGCAGGCGTCCGTGTCCATTTCTTCGGGGAATTCGACGCCGTCCGGGTGCTGCGTGCGATCGAGGAGCGCCGCGCGACGTTCTTCGTCGGCGTCCCGACGATGTACCGGATGATGGTGGAAGCCGGCCTCGACCGGTTCGATCTCTCGTCGATCCGCGCGTGGATCTCCGCGGCGGACAGGATGCCGGCCGATCTCATGGCCGAATTCAAGCGGTGCGGCACGCTGTTCGAGGTGGGGCCGGTCCGCGCGGAGTCGATCTTCATCGACGCCTACGGGAGCGTCGAGCTCGCGGGCGCCGCGATTGTGCGCATCTCGCCGCCGGGGACCTCGCGTCTCGATCGTTCCTTCTTCGGCATGCTCCTTCCCCCCTACCACGCGCGGATCGTCCGGGACGACGGCACGGAGGCCGGCGCTGGAGAAGTCGGCGAGCTGTGGATCCAGGGGCCAGGTGTAATGCGCGGGTACGTTCCGGGGTCCGTCCCGCGGTCCGACGAAGACGAGGAGGCCAGCCGCGCGGTGCTGGGCGACGGCTGGGTACGGACTGGCGATCTCGCAAGCCGTGATCGGATCGGCCTGATCCACTTCGTCGATCGCCGCAAGGACGTGATCAAGAGCGGGGGGTACTCGATCTTCCCGGCGGAGATCGAGCGGGTCCTGGCGGAGCACCCCGACGTCGACCTCGCCGTCGCCTTCGGGATCCCTCACCCGACGAAGGGAGAACGGCCGGTGGCGGCGGTCACGCTCCGGGCCGGCGCTTCTGCCACGGGCGACGACCTTCGCGCGTTCGCCCGCGAGAAGCTCGCGGACTACAAGGCTCCCCGCGCGGTGTTCGTGATCGCCCCGGAGGACGTGCCCTACGGTCCCACGCGCAAGGTCCTGCGAAGCGCGCTTGCGGACCGGTTCCGGGAGGGGTAGGGGTTCGCGGGCTTTGACGGACGTTCGCCAGCGGATCCGCTCGGGCGCGCTGACCGGCCTGTGGACCGGGCTCGCGCTTGCCGGCCTCGAGGCGGTCGCCGCCTTGCCGCTCGTGACCGGAGCGGACCGATGGCACCTGCTCCTCCATCTCGCCGCGTGGCTTCCGACCGCCTGCGGGATCGTCGGCGCGGCGCTGGGCGCGATCGGGCCGGGCCTCCTGCGCCTGTCGCGCCGGATCTTCCCCCGCAGCGAGCCCGAGCGCGCGCTCGCGTGGACGGTCGCCCTGCTGCTCGTGCTCCCGGTCGTCTACGTCGCGTTCAAGCTCTTCTCCGGGGGCCAGATGAGGCGCATCGGGATGCGTCACTTCCTGTGGCCGGCCGCGTCGATCCTGCTTTCTCTCGGGCTCGCGGCAGCGGTCACCTTCGCACAGCGAATCGCCGCCCGATGGCCGGACTGGACGCGTGGTCGCCGGATCGCGATCGGCGCGGCGTTGCTGCTACTGGCCGCGGCGCTCCACGGGGCCGACCTCCGCCTCTTCCCGCGGCTGTACGGGTACCTGCACGCCGCCCTCGCGGCATCGACAGTGGCGGTCGCCGCATTCTGGGTGAGCCTGCAGCGGGCAAATCGCCATCCGAAGGCTGCTTTCTCGGCGGGCGCCGCGGCCCTCTGCCTCGGTCTCGTCGTCGCCTCGGGTTGGACGCTGGACTCGCGCCAGACCGTCCGCTACGTCGCCTTCGAGCGCACGGCGATTGCGAAGTACGTTCTGCGCGGCGTCGATCGCGTCCTCGAAGTCTCGGGCGCGCGTCCCGAGATGTCCCGCGAGGTGCGCCGTGCGATCTACGAGCGCGAGCTCGCGGCGCGAAGGGCGGCCGACCGATATCCGCAGGTTCCGGGCGCCCACGTGATCCTCGTGACGATCGACGCCCTGCGAGCGGATCACACGGGGTTCAGCGGGGGGACGAAGCTCACGCCGAACCTCGATCGCCTCGCGAAGGGCGCCGTCGTGTTCGACCGCACGTACTGCCAGGCGCCGCACAGCTCGTACTCGCTGACGTCCCTGCACACCTCGGAGTACCAGCACGAGCTGGTGGAGCTGCCGCATCCGCCCGTGCTCGAGACCCTCGCGGACCGCCTGGGGAAGGCGGGGTACTTCACGGCCGCTTTCTACACGCGCGGGATCTTCCACACCGAGGGCGAGCGGCTGACGCACTACGACGACGCCCGGTTCGGGTTCTCCGTCGCGGACCACGGGAACCGGCGGGCCGAGGTCATCACGGATCGCGCGATCGAGGAGATCGACCGGATCGTCTCGCGCGGCGAGCCGAAGTTCTTTCTGTGGATGCACTACTTCGACACCCACGAGCCCTACAGAGACACCTCGCTCGGCACGAGCCCCCAGGACCGTTACCGGGCGGAGGTGCGCAACGTGGACCGCGAGCTCGCGCGGCTCCTCAACCACGTGAAGCGAGTCGTGGCCCGGGACACCGTCGTCGCGATCACCGCGGACCACGGAGAGGAGTTCCGCGAGCACGGCGGCCACTATCACGGGTCGAGCCTGTACGACGAGCAGGTCCGGATTCCGCTCGTGGTCGTCGCACCCGGCGCGCGGGGGAGGAAGGTCCAGCAGGTCGTCGAGAGCGTCGACATCGCGCCGACTCTTCTGCGGCTCGTCGGGGTCGACCCGCCGTCCACGATGCGCGGCGACGATCTGCGGCCGCTCGTCTTCGACGGCGACGGCGCGATGCCGGCCCTGCCCGCGTTCGGGACCGTGATCCAGAAGAAGATGGTCGTCTCCTGGCCGTACAAGCTGATCGCTGATTTCAACTACGACGTCTTCGAGCTCTACGACCTCTCGGAGGACCCCGCGGAGCAGAAGAACCTGTACGACCTGCAGCGGGAGAAGGCGGACGCCCTCAAGCAGGAGATCTACGCATGGCTCGACCGCGTCCGGCAGGCGACGCGTCAGTCGGCGGCGCAGAACGCGCTGGCGCTCGGCCGCCTCGGAGATCGCCGCGCGGGGGCGGCCCTCGCCAAGATCGCCGCCTCCCCTGCCGCCGCGGTCGAGGAACGCGTGGAAGCGGCGCGGCTCCTGGGAGACCTCGAGGACCGCCGCACCTCGGACGCGCTCGCGTTGCTGCTGACCTCCGAAGAGGAAGTCCTCGCGGTGGCGGCGGCCGCCGCCCTCGCGTCCATGGACGACGCGCGCGGGCGGGAGCGGCTCGTCCTCGGCGGCTTCAGCGAGGACCACGGCGTCCGTTCGGAGGCGGCTCTGGGCCTCTCGGCGCTGCGCGACCGCCGCGCGGTGCCCGGGCTCGTCGAGGCCCTCCACGCGGAGGACCTGCGCGTTCGCCGCGACGCGATCAAGGCGCTGGGCCTGTTGCGCGACACGCGCGGAGTCGAGCCCCTGCTCGAGATTCTGCCGGACACGCGCGTTCGCTACCTCGTCGTGCTGTCTCTCGGGATGATCGGCGACCCGCGCAGCTACGCGACGCTCATGGATCTGCTGGATCGCGAGACGAGCGTCGACATCCGCGGCTACGCGGTCGCCGCCTTCGGGTGGATCCGCAACGGCGACGCCCTGGATCGCATCCTGCGGGTCTTCCACGAGGAACCGGAGCATCGCTGGACGAGCGAGACGCTCGTCCGCCTGGGCGTCGTCGAGCGCCGCAAGGCCTGGGGCGCCGACGTCCGGGGCGGCGCGGCGGCCCTCGCTTCGGGATTCGGTCCTTGCCACGAGCAGCCGTTCTTCAGCTTCGAGGTGTCGGAGTTCCTCGCACAGACCTGGTGCGAGACGCAGGGCGCGCGGGCGACGGTCCGCTTCGACGTCTCCGCTCCGCGCGCATCGACGCTCGCCATCCGCCTCCGACACCTCGGCGCGACCGGTCGGAGCGTCCAGGTGCGGGTTTCGCTGAACGGCAGGGCGCGGGGACCGATCGATCTCGGGGACGACTGGAAGGAAACTCGCGTCCCTCTCGCCCGAACGGACCTGATCCGGGGCGCGAACGAGATCCTGCTGGAGTCGACTTCGGACTCCGTTCCGGCGCCCGAGCTGGGCATCGATCACGTCCTCGTGGTCCCGTCTCCTTGACGGACGAGGGTCCACGCGCTACGCACCGCGCCTCGCTTCGAGTCCCAATGGGGGGACCGACGGGAAAAATGGAGACGCACGCATGGGCTTCCTCGACAAGTTGAAGGGCGCGGTCAACGCGGTGACGGGCGGCGGCGCGAAGGTGACACTCGAGTTCCAGCCGGCGACGGCCTCGCCCGGCGACAACGTGCTGGTGAAGGTCTCTGCGCAGTCGTCCGGCGCCGAGGTGAAGTCGAAGGGCCTCTTCATCGACCTGCACGGCACCGAGCACGTCCACATCAAGCACAACCAGGTCACCGGCGTCGCGCAGGACGTGAACTGCACGAAGCAAAGCCTCGAAGTGTCCCTCCAGGTCGCTCCCGAGTTCGTGCTCGCGGCGAACGAGACCAAGCTCTTCGAGGGCACGATCCAGATCCCCCAGAACCTGCAGCCGACCTACCAGGGCCCCTTCGCCCGCCACGAGGTCCAGATCCGCGCCCGCGTGGAATCCTTCGGCAACGACCCCGACTCGGGCTTCGTTCCGATCAGGATCGGCGCCAAGTAGCGCCGGGCCAGCCCCGCCTGCACCGCCGCCACCCCGAACCCCCGCTTCGTCCTCCCGCACCGACAGCACGCCGAGCGCCCCGCGCAGCCCGCGGCGCCCTGGTCGGCGCATACTCGGCGGGATGTCGCTCGAGGTCCTGACTCTCAACTTGTGGAACGACAAGCCTCCGTACGCGGAGCGGTCCGAGCGCATCCGCGAATGGATCGATCGTCTGTCTCCGGACCTCATCGGGTTCAACGAGGCCATCCGGACGGAAGCGTGGAACCAGGTCGCGCAGCTCCTCGAGGGAACCGGGTACTCCCTCGAGTACGTGCCTGCCGAGGGCCAGGGCGGGGATCGCGAGTTCGGGAACGCCATCGCCAGCCGCTGGCCGATTGTGGAGCGCGCCTCGCTCCGGCTTCCGGACGGCGGCGACGGCGAGACACGTTCGGCCCTGTCCGTCATCACGGCCGCTCCGTTCGGACGCGTCTCGTTCACGAGCACGCACCTCAACTGGAGATTCGAGCACGGGGCCATCCGAGAGCGGCAGGTCGTGGCCCTCTGCGATTTCGTCCGTCGCTGCGCCGCGGGCGCGGACCTGCCCGCGATCCTCGCGGGCGACTTCAATGCCGAGCCGGACTCCGCCGAGATCCGTTACGTGAAGGGACTGCACGCGCTCGATGGACGCAGCGTGGCGTTCCTCGACGCGTGGGCGGCGGCCGGCGGGCCGGGGGCCGGCCACACCTGGTGCAATCGGAACGCGTACGCGCGCCGCGCGGTAGAGCCCGATCGGCGCATCGACTACGTCTTCGTCGACCTGCCCGATCGCCGCAAGCGCGGCATCGGCAGGATCGACCGTTGCCAGGTCGTCTGCGACGACGAGAAGAACGGAGTCTGGCCCTCCGATCACTTCGGCGTCCTCGCCGAGATCCGCACGGAGGAGCAAGCAGGCTGGGGGACCCCGGACTGAGGAGCAGTCACCGCCACGGCGCCCGCGGTTGTTGTTCCCGGCCCACGTGGGCCGCGCCCACGCGGCGCGCGGGGCGGCGACGGCTTCAGCGACCTGGCGCGAGCGGCAAGACCCCCCTCGGATCCACCGGCACTGCCTTCGCATTGTCCCAGAGATCTCTTCCCCACAGCGTCCAGGCGTCCACGCCCGGGCGCACCCATCGCAGCTCGTAGTGAAGGTGCGGGACGCCCGGCGTCCACGAGTCGCCCACGGCTCCGAGCAGGGCTCCCGCGTCGACGACGGCTCCGGGCACGATCCCCGGCGCGACCGCCGACATGTGCCCGTGGATCGCGACATACGTGCCATCCGGTCGCTCGTGGACCGTGGCGACCGTCCGCCCGAAGAGCATCCCCTCGAAGAGGACGCGCGTCGGCGCGCTCTGGCCTTCGAGCGGGAGAGATGCGATCGGAGTTCCGATCGGCCGCGCGAGGTCGAGGCCGCCGTGTCCGACGGGGTTGCGTGGATTGCCTCGTCGCTGCTTCGAGTCGGGCAGGTGCAGGTCGAACCCGCTCGTGACGACCGGGTCCGCGGGCGCCACCGGGTAGTGATAGGCGGAATAGTCCGTCGGTCGCCCCTCGCCCCGTGCCACGATCTGGTACGAGGTCACCGTCCCGTCGTGCTCGGTGTGGGCGTTAGTGAGCAGGGTTGCCGCCGACGACGTGCCCGCATCCGGGGATGCGATTCTCAGACACACGCCGTCCAGGGCCACGCGCCCGGGCGGGCACGCCGCACGCGGGACGCACGCGCCGCGAAAGAGAACGAGTCCGCGTGCGCACCGCGCCCTCGTCTGTGCCCGCTCAGTCCCCTCGGTCCGGGGCGCGACGGCATACCCCGCGCCCGCGGCGGCCGCAGCCAGGAGCGTCACCAGCGACCATCGACGCACCTCGGACATGGCAGGCGACCCGTGGGCTAGTATGCCCAAACCTCGATGGACGCCGCCAAGAAGCTGGACGTCGTTTTCGACCGGGATCGCGACCTCGATCGGTCGATCACCGATCTCCTCGCGACCGGACAGGGCGTCGCACTCGCCGCGATGCGTGCGGCGGTGGAGCGGGACCGGGGAGCGGCGGGCGAAGACCGCGAGCGACGGCTGGTCCGTATCGCCGCGATCGTCTCGGATCTCGAGGGCCGCGCCGCCGCGGAGCTAGTCCTGGAATTGCTCGACGATCCCTCTCCCGTCGTGCGGACCTCGGCCGGCGAGGCGCTGCTCGATATCGCCGTCGACGGAGCCGACGAGGTGATGGACGCCGCGCAGGCGGCCGCGCTGCGTACCGATCTCGTTCGCGCGTTGCAGGAGCTGCCGTACGTCCTCGGCGAGATCGAGGACGGCCGCAACGTCCGCGTTATCCAGAAGCTGCTCGACCACCCGGACGCCTCGGTCGTCGCCTCGGCGATCGATACCCTCGTCCTTCTCGGCGACGTGGCCTCGCTCCCTGCGATCCGACGTCTCGAGAAGGATCCGCGGGTGGCGGCCCACACGGACGGCGAGGAGGAGGAGAGCGTCCCTCTCGCGGTCCTGGCGGCGGACGCCGTGGAGACGCTCGGTCGAGGAAAGGGGCCGGGGAGGCCGGGGTGACTGCGTGAGCCCGCCTCCGGATCGCCCGCGCCGTGGGCTCCGCCGCCCGTCGAACGGTGCGCGCGGAAGCGCGCATCCGAACGGGCCTACGACCCGCACCTCGAAACTTTGGGGATCCGTACGTGAGGTCGGGTCGTGAGTCGCGTCTCGACGCTCCCCCCCGAACCCGTCCGCGACGACCGGCTCGCCGAGGTCTTCGACGCGCGCGTGGTTCCCGGGTACTGGGGCCCTTTCGCGCGGCGGCTCGTCGAATCGCTCTCGGACCGGATCCTGGGCAACGCGCGGGTGCTCGAGCTCGGGTGCGCGACGGGGACGATGACGGTCGAGCTCGCGCGCGTCGTCCCGGAGGGGAGGATCGTCGCGGTCGATCCACGCCGGACGCTCCTGGATCGCGCCCGCGACCGAGCCGCGGACCTGTCGGGACGGCGCGTGTTCTTCAAGGCTGAGCCGCCGGGGCGCACGAGCTTCGCCGACGGCGCGTTCGATCTCGTCGCGGCCAATCTCCCGTTCGACACCGACGCCGATCCGGACGCCGTGCTCGGCGAGATGCGTCGCGTCGCCGCGCAGGGCGCCACCGTCGCGCTCACGGTGACGCTCGCCGGCACTTGGTCGACCGTCCTCGACGTCTACGAGGAGGTCGTCGAGCGTTTCGAATTCCCCGGCGCGGCCGAGCGCCTTGCCGCCGTCCGCGCACGCCACGTCGAGCCCGAGGACGCCACTCGCCGCGTCCTCCTCGCCGGAATCGACGAAGTGGCGTGCGACGAATTCTCGTTTCCGATCCGTTTCCGCAACGCGCGCGAACTCTTTCGCGACGACCTCGTCGCCGCGGGACCCCTTCGCGACTGGAAGGCGGTCGCCGGCGACGACGCGACGTGGGAGCGCGCCGTGTTCCACCTGAAGGGCGCGCTCGACACGTACTTCGCGTCCGCGGAAGCGATCGAGGTGCCGGTGCGGGGAGCGGTGCTGATCGGCAGGATCGGGGAGGGCGAATAGAAAAGCGGAACAGCAACAGGCAACAGGCGACAGGCAACAGGCAACAGGCAGTGAGAAACGGGATCCTGCGCGGGTTTCGCAGAGGACCGCACCTGATTGCCTGTCGCCTGTCGCCTGTCGCCTGTCGCCTGTTGCTTCTCGCGTCTCCTAGATCGTCCGTCTGCTCTTCGTTCTCTTCGCCGGAGGGATGTACTCCCACCCCTCTCTCCACGCGTGCTCGAAGGCGCTCGTCGCGAAGGCGACCATCTCCGGATGGCGGACCTCGATCCCCTCGAAGGCCGGCGGCTCCTCCCGGGTGCACAGGGCGACCATCACGACCTCGGAGTCGAAGATCGCCATGCGGGTCGGGACATATCGGCCGAACCGGACGCGCTCCCCAGCGCGCAGGAAGGGCTCGAGGAACTGTAGCGTGTCGGGCACGGCGCGGTCCTCCGGGTAGAGCGACCTGATCTTGAGGCCGCGGGCGAGCGCGCGCTTGACGGCGCGGTCTGCGTTCGCGATTCCGATCGGCGGCAGGCCGTACATGATGTCGGCGGACCGGAAGGCCGCGTCGATGAGCTGGATGAACCGGCTGGCGACGAGGCCCCGGTTGGGCCAGAAGGTCGTCGGCCCGAACGTCGTCGGTTGCCCTCGCCGCGCCACGGGCGGCATCATACCCGCGTGCAGAGCAACCCGACTCGAAGGCTCGCGATGTCCGTGGCGACGTTCGCCGCCCTTGCTGGATGTTCGGGATGCTCGTGCGAGGATGAGGCCCCCCCGGCCGACGCGGGCGCGCAGGACGGAGGCGATCTCGATGCCGGCGATCGGCCGGACGCCTCCGGGGATCCCTGCTCCCCCCCGGCGCACGACGATCCGCCCCCGGTGTGCGAAGGGACGCCAGCGCCCGGAGTCGTCGTGCAGGAGTGGGTGGTGCCGACGCCTCCGCCGCCGCCGAACCCGACCACCGGCGACGAAACGCCGGCCGATCTCGACCGCGTGCGCGTCATGCGCTATCGGCCGGATCCGCCGGCGAACGACGTCCACGCCATCCTCCTTCTGATCCCGGGGTTCCTGGGCGGCGCGAACAGCTTCGACTCGGTCGCGCGGCGCGTCGTGGCCGCGTCGGGCGGGACGGTCGAGGTCTGGGCGATCGACCGCCGTTCGAACTTCCTCGAGGACCTGATCGGGATGCAGGCCGCCGAGCAGAGCGGGAATCCGGACATGGCCGTCGGTTACTACTTCGGGGGGGCGTCGATCGCCGGACGGACGTTCGCCGGTTTCCCCGTGCAGGAAGACCTGGGCCACGTCTCCGAATGGGGCCTTTCGACCTTCGTCGCGGACCTGCGGGCCGTGGTCGAGTCGATCCCGGCCGTAAGCCGCAGCACGAACCTCTTCATCGGAGGTCACTCGCTCGGGGGATCGCTCGCGCAGATCTACTCCGCGTGGGATCTCGCGGGCACCGCCGCCTCCTCCGAGCTCGCGGGCGTCGTCCTGCTCGACGGAAGCGTGTCCGGCGAGGGGATCACGCGCGCCGAGTACCACGCGGGGACGGGCGCCGTCGGATTCGCAACTCCGGGCGTCGACGAGATCCGGGACGGTACAGGCGATCGGACGAGCACGCTGCCGTTCATCGGGACCGATCTGCTCGCGTCGCTCGAGATCCTCGGCATGCGCGCGTTCTTCGACCCGTACGGGATCTCCTGCGACGAGAACGTCGACGACTTCCTGTCGATCCTCTACGGGATCCGCCCGTGGGCGACGCACACGGCGATCCTCGGCTTCATGGTGGACGAGGCCTTCGCGCCCATCGCGATCACGGCGATGCGGGTCGGCGACGGCGCGGGGGGCCCGTTCGAGCAGCAGGAGTTCGACGTGGGGGGGCTCTCGCTCGCCTACCGCGCGCCGACCGACCAGGCCGCCGTGTACTACTGGCTCGACCACGAGTCGATCGACCCGCCGGACCTCGCCTGCATCCGGACCTCGGCGCGGATCCAGTTCGCGGGGCCCACGAACTTCGCAGAGTGGTACTTCCCGAACCGCCTGTCGCTCGACGTCGCGGCCGTGGGCGACCTCGCGGTCTCGGGCGCGGGCGACGACTACCGCTGGGACGAGGAGGATCTGCGGGTCACGCGCGCGGCGGACATGGACGCTCCGGTGCTCGCGGTCGCCGCCGGCTCCGGCGTCGCGACGGACGCCGCGGCGTACGAGGCGTACCGGACCGCGATCGCGGCGACGACCCGCGACGGCGCGACCCGCGAAGAGGACGCGGGCTTCCGGGTGCTCGTCCTGGCGGACTACTGGCACCTCGACCCGGTGGTCGCCGAAACGGAAGAGCCGGCCGCGTCGATCGCGGCGTTCCTGGAAGCGAACCGCGAGGGGACGGTGAACGTGGAGGGGATCGAGTAGCGAGAACTAGGACTGCGGGACGGTGACCTCCACCGAACCGTGCGTCGTGCCGTTGCCGCTGAACGTCGCGTCGAAGTCGAGCAGCAGGTTGCCCTCGATCGAGCCTTCGCTGACCTCGAGGGTGACGTCCTCGGCCGGAGCGTCGAACGCCCAGCTGCCCTCGCGCGGACCCGAGCAACCGGTGACCGACATCGTGACGCCCTGGTCCGTCCCGTAGTTCGCGAAGTGCAGGCGCGCGCCGGGGACGAGCGCGGGGTTGTCGAGGCCGCCCGACAGGCCGACGAGCGCCATGGCCGAGTACTGGCCGGAGCGGGTCGTCGTGATCTGCATGTCGACGTAGTCGCCGTAGTAGCTGCCGTACGCCGAGGTCGCGGCGCCTTCGAAGCCGCGAACTTCGCCCATGTCGCCGGACAGGTAGCCGTTCGTCAGGTCCAGGTTCCCCGAGTCCCCGTAGTCGTAGTCGTCCCAGTCGGGAACCTCTCCCGGAGCCGGAGGGGGCTCACGGACATCGGCGTTCGGTGCGTGCGGATCCTCCGGGTACCCGTTCAAGCAGCCCGTCGCCAGCATCGCCAGGCACAGCGTCCAGATCCTCATCGCCAGCCTCCTTGGTTTGTGACGTCGCTTTCCCGTGCACGTCTCGTTCCAGCCCTGTCGCTCGAGACCCCCCACCGGAACGACTGGGGTTTTCGGTCGCGGTGGTGCGTCCCCATGACACCCATGACGGACAGACCGTCTCAGGAATGCACCACCTGGGGTGACGGCACCCTCCGGGGGGCGCCCCAGTCCCCCCGCACGATGCGATGATGTCCGACAGGTGCTGCGCCTTCGGGCAGAGGCGAATAGTCGGGACTTCCAGTGGCGGCTGAATGCCGCGATGATCGGAGGGTGCGCCTAGGGCCCTACCTCCTCATCGAGAAGATCGGGTCGGGCGGCATGGCGGAGGTCTGGCTGGCCAAGCGCACGGGGCCGGGCGGGTTCGAGAAGCGCCTCGCGATCAAGAAGATCCTCCCCCACCTCGCCGCGGACCCCCGGTTCGTGCGCATGTTCGTCGACGAGGCGCGGGTCGCCGCGCGGCTCGCACATCCGAACGTCGTCCAGGTCTTCGACTTCGGCGAGGCCGACGGGACTCCGTTCCTCGCCATGGAGTACGTGCCCGGCATCACCGTCGCGACGGTCCTTCGCGCCGCGCAGCGCGACCGCTCGGCCGTCCCCCTGCCGGCCGCCGCGCACGTGGCGATCTCGATCCTTCGCGGGCTCGATCACCTCCACGGACTCGCCGACGACGAAGGACGTGCGCTGGGCCTCATCCACCGCGACGTCTCCCCTTCGAACGTCCTGGTGGGCCGAGCCGGCGAGGTCAAGCTGGGGGACTTCGGTCTCGCGCGCGAGGAAGTCGCCGACGCCGAGACGGACCGCGGACGCATCCGCGGCAAGCTCGGGTACCTCGCGCCGGAGCAGGTCGTCGGTCGGGTGCTCGACCACCGCGTGGACCTGTTCGCGGCAATGGCCGTCTTCGCCGAGCTCTGCATCGGCCGGCCGCTCTTCGCAGGGGGCTCGGAGCTGGACGTGCTCCTGCGGATTCGCGACGGCGACATCTCCCCCATTCGCGACGCCACCCAGAGTCTCGGCAGAGACATGGTCGCGCTCTTCGCGCGCGCGCTCGCGGCCGACCCCGCCCTGCGCTTCCCGCACGCCATCGCGCTGTGCGACGAGATCCAGGCCGTCCTCGCGGCGCGAGGAATGCGGGCCGACGCGGAGGGCCTCGTCGCCTGGTGCGAACGCGCCGAGCTGTTCGTCGCACGCCCGACCCTGCCGCCGCCTCCCGGGGAAGATCCGACGCCCGAGGTGGCGCACACCGCGTCGATGGAGGTCTACATCGACCCGATCCCGGAGAGCATCCCGGCTGCACTCGAACGCGCGGACCCGCGCACGTCGCCCGCTGTCTACCGCCTCGTCCTGCCAGGTGGCGCAAGCCTCGGAGCGATGAGCTACCCGAAGCTCGTGGAGATGCTCACCTCCGGCGAGATCGACGCCGACGCGTTGGTGTCCGTCGCGGGCCAGGCCGCGCGCCCGGTCCGTGAGATCGCGGAGATGACGCGCTTCGTGACGTCCGCCGGGCTGTCCTGGAACGCGGACGAGCTCGTGAACGTCGCCGCCAAGGGCGACATCGCCAAGGTCTCGATCCCGCGGCTGCTCTTTCGCCTGGCCACCAACGGCGAGACGGGCGTCCTGCACTTGCGACACGGCGCCCGCCGCAAGAAGGTCTACTTCGTCAAGGGCCAGCCCGAGTTCGTCGGATCGTCGGACCGATCGGAGCTGCTCGGCGAGTACCTCGTTCGCGAGCGCATCTGCCTGCGGATGGAGGTCGACATGGCCCTCGCGATGCTCCCGCGCTTCGGCGGCCACCTCGGCGACGCGCTCGTGGGCCTCGGCATCCTTCGCCCCATCGAGCTCTTCCGCGCGATCGCCGCCCAGTGCCGGGCGAGGCTCCTCGAGATGTTCCGCTGGCGCCGTGGCGAGTTCGTCTACGCGATCGGCATGCGCAGCCACGAGGAGACTTTCCCGCTCGGCGTCGACACCTACGAGGTCATCGGCGAGGGCGTCGCCGCCGCCTACGGCTTCGAGGAGCTCGAAGCCCTCCTCGCCCCGTTCCAGGAGAAGGTCCTGCGGTCGGTCCCCATTCCGCGCGTGCCCATCGAGCGCTTCGCCCTCTCCAAGCGTCACGAGTCGGTCCTGCGCTCCATCGACGGCCGCAGAACGCTCGCGGGATTGCTGGCCCGCGAGTCCGTTGCCGGCGGCGCCGATCCGGAGGAGGTCTACCAGGCGGTGTACCTGGGCCTGAGCTGCGAGATGCTCGAAGCATGAGCGCCGCGACCGACGTGCTCGACGTCCTCGTGATCGGAGCGGGTCCGACCGGGCTCGTCGCCGCCGCCGAGCTGGGCAAGCGCGGCGTGCGCTGCGCTCTGGTGGACAAGGCGCTCGTGCGCTCCGAGCGAAGTCGCGCGCTCGTCGTGCACCCGCGCTCTCTCGAGGTGCTGCAGCGGATGGGCGCCCCGGCAGACCTGCTCGATCTGGGAGCGCGGTCCGATGGTAGCTTCGAGATCGCGCCGTAGTCGGCTTCGCCCGCCCCGAATGGCCCACGTGGGCCGCGCCCCGTGCCGCGCGCCGCTTGATCTCTCGGCTACCGGTGTCGGGTTTGACGTGAGAGGTGTCTCGGGCTCCACTTCGAGCGATGGAGTCGGGGGCACAGGCGAGGCGACAGGCGCACTCGAGCAACATGAGCGTCCATGCGAGCTAACCCCGGAGGTCGAGAAACGCCGATGTGGATGCTGCTTCTCGTGCTCCTGTCGGTCGGGATCGCGTCGTGCGGGAGTACGGACGCCACCAAGAACGAGTGCGCCGAGGAATGCGGCGGCGAGTGTGTTTCCCCTTGCCCCGACTGGTTGTCTCGCGACACCGAGAGCTGCGAATGCGAGCCCGGGTGCGGGCGAGGATACGAGTGGGTCGATGACGCCTGCGTCCCGATCGGCGGCGACTCCGACTCCGACACGGACACGGACAGCGACATCGAGTGCACCGACGCGCGCGACTGCGAAGGAATCGCCCACATAAAGTGCAACCCCAGGTGCGAGGCGGGCCGATGCAGCTACGACCCTTGTCCCAACGACTACTGCGGGGACGAGGATGGGGATGGGTGGGGCGCAGGGCCCTACTGCCGGGGGCCCGACTGCGACGACACCGACCCGGGCGTGTCGCAAGAGGCGACGCGGCCCTGTTACTCCGGGCCCGAGGGGACCGTCGACGTCGGGCCCTGCGTCGGCGGAACCCAGTCCTGCGCGGAAGGCGTCTGGGGGGGCATCTGCGCGAGCGAGGTGATCCCAGCCGCAGAGACGTGCGACGGCGTCGACGAGGACTGCGACGGGGTCGTCGACCAGGACGGCGCGGACTGCGCGGAGCAACTCGGCGACCCGCCCTGCGGCGCCTGGGAGTGCAACGCCGCAGCGTGTGAATCGAGCTGCGAATGACGCAGGCTACGCCGCCGCGCCCCCGTACCCCGCTTCTTCCTCCCGCACCGCCAGCACCCCGAGCGCGCCGCGCAGCACGCCGACCAGCCCCTCGCACACGTGGGGCCGCGCGGCCCCAGACGTGGGTCTCACCAAACGAGATCGACGCCATAAGGCTGCCACGCGCGGTCCCGACCGAGGACGCTCATGTCCTCCTGGATCGCCTGCGCAACCAGGAGCCGATCGAAGGGGTCGCGGTGGTGCCACGGGAGCGATTAGAGC
>Ga0247727_10003631_pt1 | contig 33806 bp, 36 predicted proteins | sample WisWelCaveWW1625_FD_202498 | JGI IMG/M metagenome (GOLD analysis project Ga0247727, IMG submission 202498) | Biofilm microbial communities from Wishing Well Cave, Virginia, United States - WW16-25 | ecosystem: Environmental > Aquatic > Deep subsurface > Groundwater > Cave microbial mat | place...
CCGAAGGACGCGGCAGCGTCGACCTTGCGCCAGCATGGGTGGTCGGAGCCGTTGACGATCGTCGCCTGAAGCCGCCTCAGAGCCTTGCCCGCGGAGAGCCGTAGCCCGGCGTCGCGCGTCTGGTGCTGACCGAATGCCGTCCTGGTGGTGAGTGTTGCCTGCATGACTGCCTCCGTCTGGTTGCTGATCCTCATGGCCTGACGGTAGGCCGACCGCGCCCGCGCCACATCGGCAGAACTGCCGAACCGCGATACCTAACTTCGCGAGACGGATCGCCTAGGCAGCGAGGCCGTGCTCGAGCGCGTAGCGCGTGGCCGCGCTGCGGCTGTGCACGTCGAGCTTGCGGTAGGTCGAGCGCAGATGGGCGTGCACCGTGCGCAGGCTGACCACCAGCCGCTCGGCCACCTCCGCGTCGGTCAGGCCTTGCGCGACGAGAGCGAGCACCTCCAGCTCGCGGGGTGTCAGACCCTCGGACACCTCGAGCGATGGGCGCGGGCGCGTCGGGTTGACGAGCTCGATCGTGGCGTGGAGAGGCATGCCGCGTCCTTCGCCGCGCGCGACGTCGAAGCGCTCGTCGCCGAGGGACGCCCGCGCACCCGATTCGACGCGAGCGTGCTCGTCAAGAAACATCCCGGGCAGGGGGGCGCCGATGCCGGCGCGCACCGCATCTGCAGCGCCGAGCAGGCGTGCCGCTCGCTCGGCGTCGCCGGTCGCGAGGGCGAGGTGCGATGCCTCTTCGAGCGCGACGCCGCAGAACCACGGATCGCCGAAGTCGACACACAGGGTCAACGCCTCCTCGAGACACGCCGCGGCGTCGGCGTCACCGAGATCTGCGCCGACGTCCCCGACGGTCCAGATCACCTTGGCCACGTTGCGGCGGTCGCCGAGGTCGCGCAGGATGGAGAGGCTCTCGGCGGCCTGCGCCTTGGCCTCGGCGTCACGGCCGGTTGGACGCGTGAAGGCGAGCCCGTGGAGTGCGAGCGCCACGCCCGTCGCATCGCCGAGGCGCCGTGAGAGCTCGAGGCTTCGCTCGAACAGTGCGTGGGCGCGCGTGTTCTCGCCCGCCACGGCGAGCGCGATCGCGAGTCGGTCGAGCGTTCTCGCGATTCCCGTCTCGTCTCCGAGGGCCTCGTAGACGGCGAGCGCCTCGCGGAACAACTCCTCCGCCTCGCGGTAGTCCCCGAGCGTTCTGCGCACGAGGGCGAGCCCCGTGAGCGCCTCCGCGACGCCCTTCTCGTCGTCGAGCGATCGGGCGAGCTCCAGTGCCTCCCCACAGAGCACGTCGGCGCGCGCGTAGTCGCCCTGGTAGTGGGAGAGGACGCCGTCGCCTGTGAGGACGCGCGCTCGCAGCAACGAGCCCGCGGACGGGGCCGAGAGCGCCTCGTCGAGCCACGCCCGGCCTTCGCCGAGGTAGCCGCGCTCGAGCCAGAAGCGCCACAGCGACCCACAGAGCCGCAGCGCCGTCTCTGCATCACCGTCGAGGAGCGAGAAGCGCATCGCGGCGCGGAGGTTGTCGTGGTCTGCCTCGAGCCGCGTCCGCCACGACGCCTGCTCCGGGCCGGTCAGTAGGGGGGCGGCCGTCTCGGCGAGTGCGGCGTAGTGCGCCGCGTGTCGGCGGCGGAGCGCGGTCTCCTCGGGGGTGGTGGCGAGCAGCCCGGCCGCGTACTCGCGGATCGTCTCGAGCATGGCGAACCGGTCTTCGCCTGCGCGCAGGAGGCTGTGGTCGACCAGCGATCCGAGCGTGTTGAGGCTGGCACCGCACACTTGCTCGGCGTCCTCGAGCGTGCAGCCGCCCGTGAACACGGCCAGGCGAACGAAGAGCTCGCGAGCGTCGTCGTCGAGCAGCTCGAAGCTCCACCCGATCGTGTCTCCCAGGGCCTGGTGGCGGAGCGGTGCGTCCCGCGGGCCGGAGGTCAGCAGCTCGAGACGATGCTCGATGCGGGCCAGCATCGCCTCGGGCGTCAGGAGTCTGACGCGTGCTGCGGCCAACTCGATGGCCAGCGGGAGCCGGTCGAGACGGTGGCAGAGCTCCGAGACGACGCGTCGGTCGACGTCCCGGGCGAACTCCGGGCGCACAGCGCTCGCTCGATCGACGAACAGGGTGACGGCTGCGTCGTCGGCGAGCGGGGCGAGCGGCAGCTCCTGCTCGGTGGCGACGTGCAGCGGTGTCCTGCTGGTGACGACCATCCGGAGGTTCGGGCAGGAGGCGACGATCCTCGCGAGCGACGGCGCCGCGTCAACGACCTGCTCGAAGTTGTCCACCACGAGCAGCAGGGTGCGTGCCGCGAGCTGAGCGACGAGGCGCTCCTCGAGATCGCCCTCGACGTCGAACAGCCCAACCGCGCGCGCGATCGTACCGCTGACGAGATCCGGGTCCCGCACCGTCTGGAGCGGGACGAAGACGACGCCGTCCGCGAACTCCTCCGCCACCGCCGCCGCAACAGCCTGTGCGACCCTGGTCTTGCCGACCCCGCCGGGGCCCGTGATCGTAAGGAGCCGGACGTCGTCCTGGTGCAGCGCGAATGCCGCGTCGGCGATCGCCTCCTCGCGGCCGACGAGCGCTGTCACGCCACCGCTCTGGCCGTCACGAGCTCGTGCAGGCGGTCCGCCATCGCCAGCGCGAACCGTGGTTGGTTGATATCCGCGTCGACCTCGTGCAGCTCCACCTTCGCCGGGTCGACGAGCTCGCGCAGCGCCGAGAAGAGGGCCTCGTCCCCGTCGTGGTCGTGCAACACCTGCCCTGCCGTGGTGAGCAGCGAGAGGCCGCGCAGCGGAACGAACAGCACGGTCGGTCCAATCGCGGCATTCAGCTTGCCCGCGACCACAGCCCCGAGCTCGCTGCACTCCTCCGGCGTCGCGCGCGTCGCGGCCAGCGCCTCGTCGTGGAGGTAGATCGGCCGGTCGCGGAAGCGCTCGGGCAGCGGCTCCGGAAGCCCGGTGGACGAGATGACGATCACGTCGAGCGCGCCGAGCGAGACGACCTGCGGGATCCCAAGGCCTCCCGCCGTCACGAGCCGCTCGGGACCGGAGGGCCAGATGCCGCCGTAGAGCTCGTCGGCGAGCTCCGTCGTCGTGATGTCGAGCACCCCGGCAACGGCCCCGCTTCGCACGACCTCCTCCATCGACCTGCCGCCCGTGCCGGTCTGGTGGAAGACGAGCACCTCGTAGCCGAGCTCCTCCAGCCGCTCGCGCGCCACCGTCACGCACGGCGTCGTGACGCCCCACATCGACGCCACGATCAGCGGCTTCGTCCCGCCCGGCGGGGGATCGTCCCCACCCGTCGCCATCCCTGCGAGGGCACGGGCGGCGTTGACGATGATCCGCGCCAGGATCCGGTTGATCCCGGCGACGTCGACGACGGAGTACATCATCGTGATGTCCGTCGCGCCCACGTACGGGCTCGTCTCCCCCGATGCCACGGTCGAGACCATCAGCTTCGGCACGCCGACGGGCAGTGCCCGCATGGCGTGGGTGGCGAGCGTCGTGCCGCCGGTACCGCCGAGCGCACCGATCGCGTCGAGCCTGCCCTCGGCGTGGAGCCGGCGGACGACCCCCGCGGCGCCACGGCCCATCGTCTCGATCGCCGCGGCGCGGTCGCGAGCCTCGGCAAGTGCCGCCACGTCCGCGCCGGCCGCCGCCGCCACCTGGTGCCGTGTCACGTCGGGCTCGGCGAGCGGCTCGCCCAGGATGCCCCCGTCGACCAGCAGTACCTCGGCCCCGCGCTCTCGGATCCTGTCGCGGAGGTAGGCGTACTCGAGGCCCTTGGTGTCGAAGGTGCCGAGCAGGACGACGGTAGGTTGCGTCATCGCTCTCCCGCGTCCATCAGCGCGAGTCTAGGGATTGTCCATTATGGCCGAGTCCGTTAGAGTCATATAGCCGATGCCGTGGGATTCCGATATACAGAAGCGGATGCACAAGACGACTGTGGAGATCGATCTGGACGCGCTGGAGGAGGCGCAGCGTCACCTGGGCACGAGCGGTTTCAAGGAGACGCTCAACCGCGCGCTGGAGGAGGTGAACGCCGGTGCTCGCGCCAGGCAGGCGGCGCAGTACGTCGCTGAGGGGCGCATGAGCATGCCCACCCTGGAGGAGCTGCGGGAGATGCGGAAGCCACGCTTCTGATATGTCCCTCTATCTCGCCGACAGCTCAATCTGGATCGGTAGCCGGCGACGGCCCGGTTCGTACCTGGCGGCCCTGCTGGAGGAACGGATCGCGAAGCGAGAGGTGGCGACGTGTGTCCCCGTCGCACTCGAGGTTCTCGTCGGCGCGCAGGTTCCAGGCGCATACGACGACGACTGGGCACTCGTCTGGTCGGGGCTCGCGTGGATTCCCCTCCGTGACCAGGCCGCGCGACGGGCGCTCGCCGTCCAGCGTGGGCTCTTGGGCACCGGAGCTGGTGCCCACCGTCATCCGGTAGTCGACTACCTGATCGCGGCGTGCGCGGAGGACGCGGGCGAAGGCGTCGTCCTTTGGCACTGGGACGCCGACCTGAGCGCCATCTGCGAGCACACCGGCCAACCGCACGAGCCCGAGCACGACCGTGCGCATGAGCATGGGCTGCAATGAGACGTTCCGGCGGCTGACTCCGAGCGCTGCACCGCAACGGGCGCGGCGCGCGCTACTCGCCCGGCTCGCCCCGAAGGCGCTTGACGCTCGAGCGGCGGCGCTTCTCCTCGAGGCGCCGCTCTCGGGCGGCGGCGGTAGGTCGCGTCGGGACGCGCCGGCGCTCGACGCGCAGCGCCTCGCGGAGCTTGTCGGCGAGCCGCTCGAGCGCGAGCTCGCGGTTGCGCGCCTGGCTCCGCTCGTCCTGCGCGATCGCGCGGATCACGGGCCCTGTCTTTGCGAGCACGCGACGCTTCTGGCGCTCGGTAAGCGCGGTCGAGGCCTCCACGTCGAACAGAGCCTCGATGCGCGTGGCGGCTGTGTTCGCGTGCTGCCCGCCGGGCCCCGACGAGCGGGAGGCGCGCAATGTGATCTCTGCGAACGGGATCGCGACGGAGCGCGTGACGCGGAGGGTGTCGCCGCGAGCGGCCATGTGGCAGACATCCTGCCCAGCATGTCGGCCGCGGTGAGGCGTTGCCCCTCCCGGGCTACGTGTGGGTTCTGCCGCAGCAGCTCCCCCCGCAGGCTTCACGTTCGGGGCAACGCAACTCGATCGTAGATCGCGGCGACGACGGACCGGAACTGGGAGGGGCGCCCGAGGCGCCCCTCCCAGCTCGGCCTCGGAGGGAGGCCTACTTGTGCGGCACCTGCACGTTGCCGCCGGTGATGACGGTCAGCGGGATCTCGAACGCAGGCGTTCCGCTCGGATTCGTCACCTTGAGCCTGTACTTGTCCACGCCTGCCCCGGGCTCGGCAACGTCTTCCGCGTACAGCAGCACCGCGAAGTTGCCGCACTTACGCTCGCCAGCGCTGCACCCGGGGTTCGCATAGCCGTCCGGGTATGCGTACGTAGCCTTCGCGGTCATGCTCACGTACCAGTAGGTCTGTCCGCTGACCTGATTGATCGCCAGACCCGTGAAGGCGTTGCTCTTGACCACGTACGGGCCCTCCGGCTTGTGGATCACGGTCAGGATCGAGCCCTTGAAGCTCTTGTTGACCTGCTTGCCGACGAAGCCGAAGTTGACCTTCCAGCCGTTCCAGAGCAAGTTGCCGCCGCCCGTCGCAAACCCGGAGTTCGGGTCGTAGACGGCGAGCGTGCCGATGCCCGTGCCGTCGAACCAGCTGCCTTGGATGTCCGCGTTGACCTCGTAGACGTCCGACGCCAGCGGAAGCGTGATGCTGCAGGACACGACACTGCCCGGCGGGACGGGGACCCCTGTGTCGGTGCAGTTCTTCCCGGCCGTCCCCGCGCCGACCGGTGCCAGATCGAACTTCACGTTCGTCCCGGCGTATGCCGTGGCGTGGGTGTTGGCAGCAGCGAGAGTGCTGCTGGGGTACCCGTCATTCTCCTCGACGAACGTTCCGGTCTCGGTGACGGGCAGTCCGAGCAGCACGAGGTCCGGGCCGATGTTAATGACGCTCGCGTTCTCCTTGTTGACATTCAGCGTCAACGTCTCCGTGTCGGTGCCCGTGCCGTCGGACACAACGATGCAACGGACGTACGCGGCCGGGATCGTGTCGAACCGGCCCTCAATCGATGCGGTTCTCGACCCCGGAAGCACCGCGTTGCCCGCAGCGTCCGTCTTCTCGATGTCGCTGGGCAGCGTCGTCCCCACGGTGCAGGCGGGTGAGGTTGTGACCGTGAAGGTGAGCTCGGCGCCGGTGTCGTCGGCGTCGGTCGCCGAGATACCGATCGGCTGCAGACCGGCCAGGCCGGTGTTCGTATCGATCGGGTCGCTGTACTGACCCGTGTAGCTCGCCTGGCTCAGCGTCAACACAGGCGCGTCGTTGACGCCGGTGACTTCGACTGCGACGTCGGCGGTGTTGGAGTCGACGGTTCCGTCGTTGGCCGTGTAGGTGAAGTCGCCGTTGGTGGTGTCGGACTCGCCGGTGTCGAGCGACTCGTACTCGGTGTTCGGGTCGAACGTCAGGTTCGGGTCGCTGTACCCGGAGATGCCGAGCCCCGAGCTGGGCTGGGTGACCGTGATCGTCAGCGGCTCGACGTCGACGTCGGTGCAGCTGGCGGCGACCATGCCGGCCGTGTTCTCGTCGGTCGTGATCTCGCGGTTGTCACACTCGGGGGCGTCGTTGACTCCGTTCACCGTGACCTGGACGTTCGCCGGAGTCGAGTCGTCGTCGCCGTCGTTGGCCGTGTAGGTGAAGTCACCGTTGGTCGTGTCCGATTCGGTGTCGTCGAGCCCCTCGAACTCGCCGTACGGGTCGAAGTCGAGCGAGGCGACGCTCGCGACGCCATTGGTCGGCTGCGCCGCGATGTCGTAGGTGAGCGACAAGACGTCGTCATCGACGTCGGTGCACGACGGCGACGTCGAGCCAGGACTGTCCTCATCCGTCGTCAGCGACACCTCGACACAGACCGGCGCGTCGTTGACAGCCGTCACGTCGATCGTCACCGAGTCGGTGTCGCTTTGCGCCGGGGCGGGCGTGTTGCCCTGGTCGTTGGAGACGATCTGCAGGCCAGCCGCACCGTTGAAGTTCAAGGTCGGCGTGAACGACAGGCCGTTGAGCGCCGTGTTGACCGCGGCGAGCGTGCCGGTGAACGTCATCGTCGCATCGGCGGTGCCGTCCCCGACTGTGAACGCGAGGCCGGCAATACCGGACAGCGTGATCGTGCCGTTGGTCGCAGTCAGTGTCTCCCGAATGGTCCCGGCGCCGAGATCGACGTCGCTCACCGAGATCTGGTTGCTGTTGCCTGACGAGAACACCTTGGCCATGTCCTCGTCGGTCGACTGAGCACCGGGCACGGCGTTCACCGGCGGGTCGTTGAGGCAGGTGACCCTGACCGAGATCGTCGCATTCAACGACGTGTCGTTCACGGCCCCGCTCGAGTCCTTCACGTAGAACTCGAAACTGTTGCCGGTCGTGCAGTAGTTCCCGTTCGGCGTGAAGAACAGGTTTGCGTCCGCCAGAGCGGTGTCAACGGTCGCGGTGCCCCCACCCGAGGTCTCGCTCAGGGTGCCGTTGGCGGGCAGCGAGTCGAGGTAGAAGGTGAGCGTCTGCCCGGCGTCGTTGGCGTTGCCGGTCAGCGTGATCGCGTTGTTGAGCGAGTCCTCGTCAAAGGTCAGGCTCTGCGGATCGGCAGTCGGCGTTGTGTTCGCGGGCGCCGCCGGGGCGCCCGCGACGAGAACGTCGTCAACACGCGCCTGATCATCGGATTCGGACGTGACGCCGCGGAAGCGGATGTCGATTGTCGTGTTCGCCGCGCACGTCGGCCCTGGCGAGCAGGACGTTGAAAGGGTGGCGTCGACAGCGGCAACAGGGTTCGTGTCGGGGTTGTTGAGGCCAAGGTCGTGGGTATTGACGTTCTGCCATGCTGAGTCGGACGCCCTCTTCCACTCGACGATGAGGTCACCGTCGTCGCCCGAATCGCCGTCCGTGTCCTGCCCCCACTCGTACCTGAGGTGGATGTTGTCGAGACCGGACGTGCTGATCCCGGCCCTCGACATCCCGCTGGTGGTGCAGCCGGACCTCAGACGGAGAAAACCGTTGGGGTCCAAGATGCCGGTTCTCGTCCTGACAGCGCAGTTGTTGGTGCCACCGTCCTCGTCACTCCAGTTGTTGTTGGAAGCCCCGCTGTAGTCGTTGTCGTCGGCGATGCCGAAGCTATCGCCGAAGATCCCGACCGTGATGGCATTCGTGCGGGTCAACGCGCCACCAGCTGTACCCGTGCATCCGGCACCGGTGTAGGGGACGTAGGTGATGTCGTAGGTGCCAGCACTGGGGGGCGTGGTGACGTCCCACCCGGCCGTGTCAGTGCCCGACGAAGCGAAGTCCGGGGTGTTCTGGCAGACGGCGCTTTGGCCCTGGATCGTGTACTGGGTCGAGAACCAGTCGTCCGCGGTGCCGCTGCCGGTGTGGTTGACCTGCACGGCTGTGCGAAGCAGGGCCGACGGGGACGCGAAGGCCGTCAGGTCGCCGGCGACGGACGCCTGGACAACGCCCGAGCCGGCCCAGCAGGCGCGCACCCTGATCCTGTCGATGTTCACGGTGTCGTCGCTCGCTGCGACCCGGACCCGGAAGTTCGCGTCGGAGAGCTCCGACCAGAGCCACGTTCGCCCGAATGTCTGGCAGCTCGTCGCGGTGCTGGGGACCGTCCGGACGACGTCGCTGTTCGATTCGAAGTCGCCGGTGTTGGTGGCGCTCGTGAAGTTCGTCACCCCGCCGTCCCAGGACAGAGAGACCGCGGCCGGGATCTCCTCGTCGTCGTCGTTCGCCTCGACCTCGACGTTGAACTGAATACTGGTTGCGTCCGAAGGCACGACCGACTGCAGCCCGAAGTTTGCGACGACGACGTTCTGGCCGCTGGTGCACGTCGCGCGCACGTTGTTGCTCGTCAGGGCGTTCGACGGGCTCGTGCACGTTCCGGCGGCGGATGTCCCCTCGAAATAGCCGCTCAAGGAGTCGGTGAACGTTGTCGTCGCGATCGTCCCCGAGGCGCCGGTGGCCGTCACCGCGTAGGTCGCGACGAACCACGCCGGGAGGTCGAACGAGTAGGTGAAGCCGCCGCCGGCGCCAGCGACGACGTCCGCATCGTGGCTCCAGCTCTGGCTGTCGTTGTCGTTGACGAAGATGTGTACGGCCTCGTCCGACTGCCAGCGGGTGCCCGTCAGCGTCACGGTCTCGCCAGCAGCGTAGTCGCTCTTGTCGCTCGAGATGGCGGCCTCGGAAGGAGGTTCGGTCCCAGTAAAGCGCGCGCTCGCGAGCACTGCGTCCCCGACGCCGAGCGCCTCGACGAGGTATTCGCCCGGGATTGCCGGGTCCGGAAGTGTGTAGCCGGAGCTGGAGTTGCCGTCGGCGTCGGTGCCGACGTCGTTCGAGAAGACACTCGCGTCAGGAAGCGTGACACGGATGACCACGTCGCAGGAGGCTGAGAATCCGCTACCGGTGAACGTGGCGACTTCTCCCGGCGCGTAGCTCGACTGGTCGGCCGAGAGGCTCTCGCCTCCAGCCGCTGCGCAGAGAGTCGGCTCAGTCGCCGCGGTGACCGTGAAGCCTGCCGTCGCGCTGCCGGAGGGGGCGGTAGCGGTGACGGTGTACGTTCCGGCGACGTCGGGGAGTGTGAAGGAGTTGAAGATGGACCCGTCCTCGGCGGCCGTGAGATCGGGCGCGTGGTTCCACGGGTCGGACTGGTCGTCGTCGACGACGATGCTGACTGTCTCGCCTGCGGTCCAGCCGGAACCAGACAGGGCGACGCTGTCGCTGGGCGCATAATCGGGCTGATTGGTCGCAATCGTCCCTGTGCCGTCCGCGGCCGCGCCGGCGGCGAAGACCACCGCCACGACAACGATTACCAGCACACCGAAAACGACGCCGATCCAGCGTCGCGCAGCCCTGGCCGCAGACTTCACCATGTCTCCCCCCACCGCATTGCTGCGCGGGCCCCCCCCCGCGACAGTCTGCGGAGTCTGCGCATCGATCATCGATTTGTCAACCGTCCCGACACGACAACACACCCACCTCGACCGGCTTGCGGAGCCCACGTGTACCGGCGCCGGCCAGGTCTGGGAGACTGCCACCGGATGGCCTGCATCCTCCTCGACGTCGACGGTGTGCTGCACGTGTCCGGGACGCCGATTCCCGGTGCCGTCGAAGCCGTCGCGGCGCTGCAGGATCACGGCCACTCCCTGCGGTTCGTCACGAACAACACGACGCAGCCGCGGTCGGCGCTCGCCCAGGAGCTCCGCGACTTGGGCTTCCCGATCGACGAGGACGACCTCCAGACGACGCTGCGGGCGGCCGCGCGCGAGCTGGCGGGCCGGCGCGTGCTCGCGCTCGTGATGAGCGCCATCGTCCCAGACCTCGAGGGAATCGAGCTGGTCGGCGAGAGCGCCGACGCCGTCCTCCTCGGCGGCTGTGACGAGACGCTTGAGCCGAACCAGGTCTTCAGCTACATGAACCTCGGCCGAGCCTTCTCCGAGCTGCAGGCGGGGGCGTCCTTCTACTGCCTGCACAAGAACCGCTGGTGGCAGACCGAGCGCGGGCCGATGCTCGACGGCGGCGCCTTCGTCGCCGGCCTCGAGTACGCCTCGGGAGTCGAAGCGACGGTGCTCGGGAAGCCGAGCCCCGCATACTTCGCTGCCGCGCTCGACGCCCTGCACGCCGAGCCCGAGCTGACCTGGATGGTGGGAGACGACCTGGAGACGGACGTCCGCGGTGCGCAGGCGTTCGGGATGCGGACGGTGCTCGTCCGCACGGGGAAGTTCAGACCCGAGGCGCTCGAGACCTCGAACATCGTGCCCGATGTGGTACTCAGCTCCGTCGCGCAGCTGCCCGACTGGCTCGAGCGCTCGCTGTGAGAGCCTGCTGATGCCGGTCCGCGTCGGCACCGACCTGATCGAGATCGAGCGCATCCGCCGGGCGCTCGAGCGGCCCGGCTTCCGCGACCGCTGCTTCACCGACGCGGAACAGGCGTACTGCGAGGGCAAGCGCAACCCGGCGGAGAGCTACGCGGCGCGCTTCTGCGGCAAGGAAGCGGTGGGCAAAGCCCTCGGCTGCGGCGTCCGGTTCACCTGGAAGGAGATCGAGATCGTCGGCCGGCAGAAGCCCGGCGTCACCCTGACCGGCAAGACGCTCGCCTTCGCCGAGAAGGTCGGGCTGAGCGAGATCGACGTCTCGCTCACGCACTCCCACACGATGGCGGGTGCTGTCTGCGTCGCCGACGTAGAGCGCCCGCCGCCCCCATTCCGCTCGTGACCGCGCTCGAGCCTCTCTACACCGCGGCGGAGATGCGGGAGGCCGAAGAGCGCTACCCCGGTTACCCGGACACTGCCGCCGAGCTGATGGAACGTGCCGGTGCAGCGGTTGCGCGCGAGGCCATGCGTGCTTTCCCCCGCGCTCGCCGGTTCGGCGTCGTCTGCGGCGACGGCAGCAACGGCGGCGACGGGCGGATCGCCGCGCGCGTTCTCCGGGAGGCCGGACGCGACGCGGTGGAGACGACCGAGCCGGAGGGGTTCGACGTCGTTGTCGACGCACTCTTCGGCACCGGCTTCCACGGAGCGCCGCGTCCGGAGGCAGCGACTCTGATCGAGCGCATGAACGCGAGCGGCGCCCCCGTGCTCGCGGTCGACCTTCCCTCCGGCGTGGATGCGTCGACGGGTGAGGTCGCCGGGGCGGCGGTGAATGCCGCGCTCACCGTCACCTTCCACGGTCGGAAAGTGGGCGCGGTTATCGCCCCCGGACGGTTCCACGCCGGCCGGGTCGTGGTCTGCGAGATCGGGCTCGGAGACCTGGGCACGCTTGCTCGGCGCGCCACCGACAGCATCCTCCGGTCGGTGCCGCGCCGCGCCGCGCACGACTCGAAGTACTCGGCTGGGGCGGTGCTCGTCGTCGGCGGCTCGCCCGGCATGACCGCAGCTGCCGTCCTGACCGCCATGGCCGCGCTGCGGGCGGATGCCGGTTACGTGACGCTGGCCGTCCCCTGCGAGTCGCTTCCCGCCGCGGAGGTGCTCGCGCTCGAGCCGGTGAAGCGAGGCTTCGAATGGGACGACATCCACGTGCTGCGCGCCGACGCGCTGCGATCGAACGCGCTGGCGCTCGGGCCTGGCCTCGGCCGCTCGCCCCAGGCGCATGCGCTCGTGCGGACGCTGCTGGCGGAGCTCGATCTGCCCGCCGTTGTCGACGCCGACGCGCTCTTCGGGCTGGAGCCGTTCGAGCGGGAGGCGCCGACCGTGCTGACGCCGCATAGCGGCGAGCTGGCACGTCTGCTCGGCGTCGAGGCATCCTGGATCGACGCGCACCGACTGGAGGCGGCCTCGCGCGGCGCCGACCGCTACGGGTGCACCGTTCTTCTCAAGGGCGCCGACACCATCGTGAAGCCCCCGGGGTCGCCACCGATCGTGTGCGACCTCGGCCCACCGTCGCTCGCCACCGCCGGCAGCGGCGACGTGCTGACCGGCGTCATCGCAGCGTTCCTCGCCAAGGGCCTGGACGCACCCACCGCCGCTGCCGCCGCAGCGGTCGCCCACGGCATCGCGGCCGCGTCGGTTCTCCACCAGGCCGGCCTGATCGCCTCGGACGTCGTCGCCGCTCTCCCTGCGGCGCTCTCCTAGGAGGGTTTGGCGAAATACGGCGAGGTGAGTCATGCTCCCTCGCTATGAGTCATCCGCTGGACGGGTGTCGCGAGCGATTCGAGCGCGCCAAAGAGCATTTCGAACTTCTGGACTCGGAATGGCTCACCTGGAAACGAGCAGCTCACGAGTTTGTCGTCGAGTACGATCCTGATTCCGGATGGCACATCTTCCGCACGAAGTACTTCGATCCACCGCCGCTCCGTTTGGGCGTTATCGCTAGCGACTATCTCCATCAACTTCGCGCGACTCTCGATAACCTGGTCTGCGCGCTCGCTGAAATGAACGGGGTTACTTGCGGCAAGCATCATCGGTTCCCGACCACTCTTGACCGTGCCAATTGGCGGAGTGATTCGGGATCGATGCTCAAGGGCCTGCGCCGCGATCACATCGCGGAGATCGCAACCGTCCAGCCATACACGGCTTCGTACGATCCGATACACCATCCGTTCGCGGCCCTCGATGCACTCAATCGACTTGACAAGCACCGCTTCTTGACACCGACAGCCCTCAGTTTCGCGGACTCGACGCCAGAGGTCGTCGTCGGAAAGCCAGGCATTGCCCTCAAGGAAGTGCTGTTCCGACCCGGAACTCCGCTCGAAACGGACGGCGAGTTCCTGCGGGTCAGTACCGAGCCCTGTGACGAGGATCCCCAACTTCAACTGCAGAGCGACCTCGGCGTCCACATATCGTTCGGCGAGCGACCGATCAGACAGGGGAATCTCAAAAGGATCGGCATGGCTGTCAACGATGTGATTTCGCGCAGCATCTTCCAGTCGTAGGCGCGGCATTACCGCTCGCTCCGGGAGATGTCGTCCGACGCGCTCCCTAAAATACGGGGTGCAATTACAAAGGAATAAGCCCCCGCGCAGTTGTCGCTGCCGGGGGCGTGACCATACGAGAGGTAGCTCGCATGGCATCTGGCAAGGTAGCGCGTCGCACGGCCGTTGGCGATGTAGCGGCGCTTCTCGACTCTCCGGAAGTAGCAGCCCTCATCGCCGCGCTGGCCCCGCAGGGACGCGGACGCAAGGGGTTCGGGCCGCGCGTGCTTGTCGGCGCTTGCCTCGTCAAAGCTCTGTTCGCACTGCCGACGTGGACTCGCGTAGCGGCGCTGATCGCGGAGCATCCCGGCTTGCAAGCCGGGCTTGGCGGTTCCCCGAGCGTGTGGGCCTGCTACCGCTTCACGGTCAAGCTGCGCGAGAACCAGCCAGCCCTGGCCGATTGCCTCGACGCAGTGACCGCCGCGCTCCAAACGGAGATGCCCGGTATCGGCGTGGACGTAGCTATCGACGCCTCCGACATGCCCGCATTTGCCAACGGGCAGAGGTTCGTTTCGCGGAACGGACCGGAGCGAGAGCGGTACGCCGATCCTGATGCCTCCTGGGGTCACCGGAGCGCCGTTTCCACGCGCAAGGGCGGCGGCTTCTACGGGTATCGCATACATCTCGCGGCCTGCGCCCGAACGGGACTTCCGCTCGCGTGGAGAGTCGAGACGGCGCGGCGGAACGAGTCTCTGTACGTCGCCCCGCTCCTTGATGCGCTCCACGCTCGCGGCCTTCGCCCCGAGACATGCGCCATGGATCGCGGATACGACAACAACCGGGTCATGGCAGAGACGCGCGAGCGCAGTTGCGTTCCGATTGTCGCGCTGCGGAAGGGTCGCCCGATCCCACTCGACCGCATCCCCTACGGCTCGGCTGAATGGAAGCGGCTCTACCGTGGCCGCGCAGCGGTTGAACGCGCGTTCGGAGACTTGAAACACAACTACGGACTCGCGCCACTCCGCGTGCGGGGACTCGTCCGCGTGCAACTGCACGCAGACTTGACGATTCTCGGGCGACTCGGACAGGCGCTCGCTCGGGCGCGTGAGATTGCGTTGGCAGCGTAGGTGGGGGCGGCCGGGGTTACCGCCCCGACCGCCCGTCAGCAACAAGGAGAACCACCGCCACCATGACGGCGCGGTTGCAGTCTCCCACTCTGCTCGGACGCTGTCCGACGCAGACTTCAAGCTGAGCGGTGTACATCCGTTCGTTCGCAGTTCTGTTACCGCAGGAACGAGCGGCCGTCCAGCAACAAGGAGGAACCCATGCGGTTCACCATCGACCTCGACAAGGACGGGTACCGCGCCCGCCTGTGGTCGGGGAGCGACCTCATCTGGTGGACGGAGGGCTACGAGCGCAAGGCAGGCGCTCTGAACGCCGTCCGGATCGCCAAGGCGTCCTACAGCGCGCCGGTCACCGACCGCGCGAGCCGGGCCGCCTAGAACGAGCGGTGAGCGCGGGGTGCGATCCCGCGCTCGTCCGCGAAAATCGCCAAACTCTCCTAGCGTGCGGCGCCGTAAGGGTCTGGCCTTCTGGCCTGACCCGGTTACGTCCCGGCAGACGAACTGCGGGTCAGATCGGAAGGTGTGACCCCGAGGGCTCCCCACGAGTTACCCCGTTAGGGGGAGGGCGCCTCGCCTGGCAGCGCCGACACCTCAGAGGTCGGTTTCATCCTGCGTCATCCCTGAAGGAGAAAAACTCAATGAAGAGCACGCACAAGCGGCGCTATGTGCTCGCCGCTCTCCTCGCGGCAATCGTCGCGACAGCCGGCTTCGCGTTCACGAACACGAGTACGGTGGCGGCCTCCTACGCCGGTGACGGCACGGGCGTCGTCTCCGGGTACGCGATCGACAACGTGAGCTGGGATCTCAACGACGCCGATCCGTTGCTGATCGACGACGTCACGTTCGATCTCAACCAGGTCGTGACGGAAGTCAAGATCCGTGTCACCGAGAGCGGAGACGGCACCTCCGCGTGGTTCGCCTGCGGCGCCCCTGGCGGCGCGCCCGACTACACGGTCACCTGTGACCTGACGGGGCAGGACATGGACACCGTCCAGGTGACGAACCTCGAGGTCGCCTCCGCCTCGTAGCGGTTCGACCCGCAAACGCCGGGCGGGAGGGAAACCGCCCGCCCGGCAGAACTCTCAAGCCCGATGACATCTCGCTGGACACGACGCGCCCTGGGCGCCTTCGTCATGGTCACCGTCATCGCCGCGGCGTGGTGGTTCCTCGCCCCGACGCAACTCGGCGGCAAGACGGGGTACGTTCTTGTCAGGGGCAGCTCGATGCAGCCGCAGCTAGAGCAAGGCGATCTGGCAATCACCCGCGCGCGGCAGTCCTACGACGTCGATGACGTGATCCTCTTCGAGAGCGACACCCTCGGCGGAGCGCACGTTCTGCATCGCATCGTCTCGGTCGAGAACGGCCGCTTCGTGACGCGCGGCGACAACCGCACCACCGACGACCCCGATCGGCTCACCGACCAGGCAGTGCTCGGGAACCTGTGGCTCACGATCCCCGCCGCCGGAACGTGGCTGAACTGGCTTGGACAGCCGCTCCCACTTGCCGCCTTCCTGTTCGTCCTCGTCTTCTGTGTGCTCGCCGGCGGGCGGGAGGCGTCGAAGCGTCGCGCCCGCCCACATGTGGCGCCGGTGCATCCGGCAGGCGACGATCGGGAGCCGGCCGTCCGCCACGCCCCGCCAGTGACGGGATCGCTCCTGCTTGCGGGTGCGGTTGCATTCGCGCTGTTCAGTGCCCTGGCCGCGGCGTCCTGGACTCGCTCGGCGACGGCCGTCGAGGAGGTTCCGAGCGGGTACGCCCATTCGGGCGAGCTCACGTACTCGGCCGAGGCATCGCGGAGCGCCGTCTACCCTGCCGGAACACTCGACACCGGGCAGGCCGTCTTCAGGACGCTCGTCAAGCGCGTGACGTTCGCCTTCGACTACCGGTTCAGCTCGACGGATCGTGCGGCGATTCGTGGCGGCATCGGCCTCGACGCGGTCATCTCGGACGGCAAGGGGTGGTCGCGTCCCATCGTGCTAGCCCCGACGCAGCCGTTCGACGGGCAGCAGGCGCGTGTCGAGGGAACCCTCTCACTCGACCGGCTCGAACAGGTCGTGGCACGGATGCGCGAGCTGACATCGACCGGTGAGAGCCGCTTCAACGTCGAGATCACCCCGCGCGTGTACGCCGCGGGATACGCCGGCACGACGGTGATAGACGCTGCGTTCGAACCACCGCTGACATTTACGTACGACGGGCTTGCGCTGCGCCTGGACACGTCCAGCGGCGACGAGGCCGGGCTCCTTACCCCGAGCCTCGAAGGCTCGACCACACGGACGGTCGACACGACCGTCGGAGTCGGCCCCATCGCGCTGCCGACGAGCGACGCGCGATCGTTCGCCGCCGTCGGCCTCATGGCCTCGCTCCTGCTCGTCGCGGCGACGGCGCTCCTGCTCGCGCGGCGCCTCGGAGAGGGGCCGGCCAACGTGCTACATAGCCGCTACGGCGGCCGCATCGTCGACGCACAGGTCGTGATCCCGGAGGGGCGCTGGGTCTCCGACGTCCGCGATGCCGAGAGCCTCGGCGTGATCGCAGAGCATTACGACCGGGTGATCCTGCACGCCGTCGAGCCCGGAGCCGATGTCTACGTCGTCGACGATGGGGTCGCCGTCTACCGGTATCGCGCAGCTGCGACTCGGGTGCCGTCCGGCAGCGTCTCGCCCGCGCCGGGCGCATGATCCGCCGCCTCCGCCTGCCCATCCTGCTGTGCGGGCTGGTTCTCGCCCTCGGGTCGGCGCTTACCGCGTCCAACGTCGTCGGGTCGAGCAACGCCGGCCGCAATGGGTTCCCGCAGAGCGCAAACACTCTCAAGCCCTCCGAGTGCGCCGCACTCGCGCTCGATCGTATCCGCGTTGGCGGCGGTCCCGGGAGCGGCGGCGGCAGCGCCCTCTACCTGGGAACACCCGGCAACGACAACCTCTTGGCAGGAGGCGGCGGCGATTGTGTGCTCGGTGGCGCAGGCGACGATCGGATCAACGGCGGCGGCGGTACCGACGTCTGCATCGGCGGACCGGGCACCGACACGTTCCGAAACTGCGAGACGCAGTACCAGTAGCCTCCTCACATGAGGGTCGAGATCCTCGGCTCCGGCGGAGCCACCACGACCCCGCGCCCGGGATGTGCGTGCCGCGTGTGCGTCGAGGCCCGCGAGCGCGGCGTCCCGTACGCGCGCTCGGGGCCGAGCGTTTTCGTACACGGCCCGAACCTCGTCTTCGACACGCCGGAGGAGGCGAAGCAGCAGCTCGACCGTGCGTCGATCGACGCGATTGCAGGTTGCTTCTACTCCCACTGGCACCCGGATCACACCATGGGGCGACGCGTGTGGGAAACCCGAAACGCCGACTTTCGCACGTGGCCCCGCGACGCGAAGCGGCCGCGGCTGACGGACGTCTACGTGCCCCAGCAGGTTGCGGTCGACTTCCGCGAGTACCTGGGCGGGTGGGAGCACCTCGAGTTCATGGAGGGGCGGAGCTGGATCCGGGTCCACGAGCTCGCCGACGGGGACGTCGTCTCACTCGGCGAGGTCACCGTCCGCCCGTTCCGGCTCGCCGCCGACTACGTGTACGCGTTCGAGCTGCGCGAGGGCGACCGGCGCCTCCTGGTTGCGATGGACGAGCTCGTGGGCTGGCAGCCCCCGCGGGAGCTGCGCGGGTGCGACCTCGTCGTTGTGCCGATGGGGATCTGCGAGCACGACCCCCTCACCGGCGAGCGGCTGATCGATGCGGCCCACCCGATCCTGCGCTTCGAGGCGACATACCCGGAGACGCTGGCGATCCTCGACGAGCTCGCCCCGCGGCGCATCGTCTTCATCCACGTGGAGGAGATTCACGGCCTCTCGCACGACGACCTACAGGAGTTGGGCCGCCGGCTCCAGGCCGAGGGGCTGCCGGCGACCTTCGGCTGGGACGGGCTCACCGTCGACGTGTAGCCGGGCAGGAGCGGCGACGCCGCGGTCGAAGCTGGCGGCGTGGAAGATGTCTCGCCGCAGCGGCTGGGAGGCGTGCTGGCTCTTGTCTCGCTCGGTATCGCGGGACTTCTGGGGCTGGCCGCCGTCGTCCTCGCCGACGACGCGGTGACGGCCCTGTGGAAGAGCGTCGGGTTCGCTTACCTCGTCTTCAGTGGGGGCGTCACGATCGTCGTCGCCCTCGCCTGCCTCTCCCGCGACCGGTTGGCTCTGCTCGCGCTCGCCGGCGTCGCCGTAGCCGGAGCAACTATCGACCTGGCTGCGTTCGCGCTCTGGGAGGAGCCCGAGTCGGAGGCCTACTGGAAGCTCGTCCTCGTGCTCGGCACCTGGGCGTTCCTGCTCCTCCTTGTGCTCGGACTGGCGCTCGCCGTCGCCGACCCTGTCGGCGTCGCCGAGCTGCTCGTGTACGCGGTCGCGGCGGCAGCGGTGCTCGCCGGCCTCGTCGCGACCTACGTGATCACCACCGGTGGGGGTGGGTCGCTCGACAGCCCACTCGACGCGCTCGGCGCGGACGAGGAGGGCCTGCTCCGCCTGCTCGGTGTCTCGTTCGTGGTGCTCGCTGCGGCGTGGTTCGGCGCCGTCGCGGCGCACCGGCTTGCACGCGCTGCCTGAGCCCGCATGCCCGGGTGGGGGAGAATGCGGCCGTGAGCCGGTCGCTCTATACGCTCGACCTGCAGGCCGTCCGTTCGAACGCGCGGCGGCTGGTGGCGGTGCTCGGCGACGCCGAGTTGTGGGCGGTGGTCAAGGCGGACGGCTACGGCCACGGTGCGGCCGACGTCGCCCCCGCCGCGCTCGAGGCCGGCGCGACCGCGCTGTGCGTCACGAGCGTAGCGGAGGCTCTGGCGCTGAGGCCCGCCGTGCCGGGAGCCCGTATCGTCGTGATGGGGCCGAGCGACGACGGCGACGTCGCTGCCGCGCGTGCGGCCTCGCTCGAGCTCGTCGTCTGGCGCGCGCCCATCCCGGAAGACGTGCCTGTCCACCTGAAGCTCGACACCGGCATGGGCCGCTGGGGGCTTGCGGAGGTACCCGCCCCGGGCCGCGACGTCGTCGGCTTGATGACGCACTTCGCTGCCGCTGACTCCGATCCGGCGTTCACCTCCGCGCAGCTCGAGCGGTTCCTCGAGGCAACGGCTGCGTGCGGACACCTGACGCGGCACGTTGCCAACAGCGCCGCCGCGCTCGAGCTTCCCGCGTCCCGTCTCGACGCTGCGCGGTGTGGCATCGCGCTCTACGGCATCTCGCCCTTCGGCGACGATCCGGGCCGCTTCGGTTTGCAGCCGGCACTGCGGTGGGAGTCTGAGGTCGCCGACGTCAAGCACCTGGCGACGGGGGAGAGCACGGGGTACGGCCGGCGCTTCATCGCGACGGAACCGACGTGGATCGCCCTGGTGCCGGTGGGGTACGCGGACGGGTTCCGGCGGGACATGTCTGGCACGGAGGTGCTCGTCGGGAGCGAGCGGCGCCGGGTGGTCGGTACCGTCTCCATGGACGTGATCGCCGTGGAGACGAAGACCCCGGTCGAGCTCGGGACGCGGGTGACCCTGCTGGGCGACGGCGTGGTAGCGGAGGATCACGCGCGGGTCGCGGACACGATCGGCTACGAGCTCGTGTGCGGTCTCAACCAGGGTGCGCCGCGGGCGGAGAGGCGAGTCGTCGATGGCTGACGTGGTCGCTGCACGGCTGGCGTTCCAGCGCGAGCGGGCCGAGGGCCTGGAGCGAACGCTCCAGCGTCTCCTGTCTCCGCTCACGGGTACCGAGCGGGTGCTCGACTCCGGCTGTGGCACGGGCGCCCTCGCCTGCGCGCTCGCGCCGCACGTAACCGAGGTGGTCGGCGTCGACACCGACGAGGGCTACCTCGCCGCTGCGCGCGCGGAGTGTCCTGCGAACTGCACGTTCGTCGCCGGCGATGCCGCCGCGCTCCCGTTCGAGTACGGGGCGTTTGACCTCGCGGGCAGCCTGAGGGTCCTCCACCACGTCCGGCGTCCGGAGCTCGTCGTGTCGGAGCTCGCGCGCGTGACGCGTCCCGGTGGGACGGTGCTCGTCGTCGACCAGCTGGGTGCCACCGACCCCCTGGTGACGCTCGAGCTCGACCGCTTTGAGCGTGCCCGCGACCCGTCGCACCAGCGGTTGCTACCCGACGCCGACGTCCGGGGCTTTCTCGACGCGAACGACCTCGTCGTGCTCCACAACGAGGTCGTGCAGGAGCGCCGGGACATGGAGCGGTACCTCGATCTCGTCGGCCTCGAGGGCGAGGAGCGCGACCGGATCCGGCGGCTCGCACCCGGCCCCGTGATGGAGATCGAGGTGGGCTGGTACGTGGCCCGCAAGCCGGCCGGTTGAGCGATCTCCACCGCGTCACCGACGGCCGGCTACATGTTCTCGACGCCGTAACGGCTGTACGACCACGGCCAATCCTCCATGCGCTGACACAGACCAGCCTTGACCGGGTTGAGAAGCACGTACGCGCACGCTTCGTAGAGGTACTCCTCGCTGGCGATGACGCGCGAGACGAAGCGCTCCGCGAATAGTGAGCCAAAGCGACCGTGTCGTCGGTTGAACCGGGTCGCGTACTGTCCGTGCAGCCGTCGCATTCCGTTCGAGAGGTCGACGACTGCCGCCTCGACGACCGCGTGGTAGTGCGTGCTCATCAGACACAGCGCGTGAATGGTCACGCGATGCAGATCTACTGTCCGCGGCACGAGCACCATGAAGAGGCGGCGATCGTCGTCGTCGATATAGATCGGCCGTTCCGGTATCCCACGAGCGATGACGTGGAAGTAGCCGTCAGGCAGCAGTGCTCGATGATTCGGCACGCATCGAGCGTACGGCTCGTCCGCTCCGACCGCATCGTCTTGTGGAAACACAGGCGCACTCTTGGTACAGGTTCATGCTCAGAGCGCGTTCGCGTCGCTCACGGTTTCTCGGACGCGGCGGTGATCGCGTGCGCCGAGCGAAACGGTGGGCGCGTTCTCTCATCGACGCTCGTGACTTCGGTGTCGTCGCTGGCGAGGGCACGATCACCGTCCTGCCTGGATAGATCCCTGTGTGGAGGCGTGTCGGGGTCCATGCTCGCGGATCCCGCTTCACATCGGCCGCTTTCCTGCCGTCAGTCGGTCCCGCAGAAGGCGGCGATCTGGAGCCGGCGGACGGCCGCCTCGAGATCACCGGAGAGCGGATAGGTATTGACGACGAGCACGACCTGGCGCGACGCGTCCTTCCGGTTCCAGGCGACCGTGACGGTGCCCTGGACGTTGCCGGTATGACCCCAGGCATCACCACAGGGGGTCGGAAACACGGCCAACCCGAGGCCGTACCGTAGGCTCCCGGCGGGGACGAGCGTCTCCATCGAGCGGAGCAGCCGTGGTGGCAGCAGCTGTCCCTCGAGCAGGGTCGCGAAGAAGTGGCGCAGGTCGTCGGCGCTCGAGACGATCGCGCCGGCCGCCCACGTCCAGCTGGCGGCCTCGTGGCTCGTGTCGACCGGCGGTCCGGTGACGACCCCCTGGTGCGCCGGCGGACGGTGCCCGTGGAGGAAGGCCCCACTCACGAAACGCGGAGCGAAGCTTGTCTGGTCGAGCCCGAGAGGCTCGAAGATGCGCTCGCGTAGCTGCCTCTCGAGGGATGTGCCCGTCGCGGCTTCCACGATCAGGCCGAGGAGGAGGTAGTTGGTGCTCGAGTACGCGTACCGCCGGCCCGGTGGAAACGGCGCCGGGTGAGCCACGGCGATCTCGATGAGCCGGCGTGGATCCCACGCGTGCGCGGGCTTCTGGGCGTAGGGAGCGAACACCCTGGGGTCGTCCACGTAGTCGTAGAGCCCGGAGGTGTGCGAGAGCAGGTGACGGACGGTGACCCGGTGTCCGCCGGGGATCAGGCCCGGTAGCCACCTTCCGACGCTGTCGCCGAGCCGGATACGACCCTCACCTGCAAGCTGGAGCACGACCGTTGCGACGAATGTCTTGGTGACGCTGCCGATCCGGAATCGGTCGTCGGCTCGGACGGGCCGTGGCCGATCGAGGTCCGCGACGCCTCGGACGCTCGACCGGATCCGGGTCCCGTCCCGCACGACGAGCAGAACGCCCGGGGCTCCCTCCGAGATGACACGCTCGAGGAGCGACTCGATTCGCTCGCCGTCGCTGTCGGCGTCGCCCGACATTGCGAGAAACGCGACCGCGAACAGCGCGCAGCCGGCCACCGCGGCGAGCGCGAGCAGGGCGCTCCGTCGCCGGCCGCGCATCGGCGTTCACCCGTCCACGTGGTCGACTCGCTCAACCGGCACAGGCTCGCTCCATGTTCGGCCCTCCGGTCAGACCTGCTGCTCGCCGCGGTGGTACGTGAACCGCGCTGCAAGCCGCGACACGAGCGACGGGAAGACCACCTGCAGGATCGTCACCAGCCGATACGGGAACCAGGGCACCGTCAGCTCGGCCTTGTTCGACTCGACGGACCGGAGGATTGCCTTCGCGACCGCGTCGGTGTCGGTCATGAACCTCTGCAGCAGGCGGCTCTTCAGCACCGCGTGCTGGGGGAAGCTCTCCGTCTCGAGGAACCCGGGCAGCACCGCATGGGACCGGATGCCGCGGCGGCGCAGCGCTGCCCCGCACGACCGCGAGAACGCGAGTTGCGCGTGCTTTGCCGCCGCGTACGGGCCCGCCGGGGCAAACGCGACCGTGCCGGCGACGGAGATGAGGTTGACGACGTCGGCCGTGTCGCCAGCGTCGCGGGCAGCCTCGAGCCCCGGCAGGAAGGCGCGCGTGCACCACACGCCCCCGAGGTAGTTGACGTCCATCACCTGCTCGATGCGCTCCGCGCTGATCGTCAGGAACGAGCCGCGCGCAGGGATCCCCGCGTTGTTGACCAGCAGGTGCACTGCGGGATGGCGCTCGAGCACCCGTGCCGCCGTCGCCTCGACGGCCTGGCGATCCGCCACGTCGCAGATCTCCACCTCGCCGCCGATCTCGTCGGCGATCGCGCGCAGCAACTCCTCGCGGCGGGCGACGAGCACGCACCGCCAGCCGCGCGAGGCGAGCAGGCGCACGGTCGCCTCCCCGATCCCCGAGGACGCTCCGGTCACGACCGCCACGCGCTCGCCTGCCACGTCGCGGGCGAGCGTACCGTAGGATCGCCGGGTGGCCGGCAGGTTCGAGGGCAAGCAGGCGCTCGTGCTGGGCGTCGCCAACAAGCGGTCGATCGCCTGGGCGATCGCGCAGCGGCTCTCCGCAGAGGGGGCGGAGCTCGCATTCACCTACCAGGGCGAGCGCATCGAGAAGGGCGTGCGCGAGCTGGCGGAATCGGTCGGTGGTCACGTCGTCGGCGAGTGCGACGTCCGCTCCGACGCCGACCTCGACCGCGTCTTCGCAGCGACCGGAGACGCGTTTGGCGGGGGGCTCGACTGCCTCGTCCACTCGCTCGCGTACGCGGCGGCGGAGGACCTCGAAGGCCGCTTCACCGACACACCGCGCGACCGCTTCTGGATGGCGGTGGACATCAGCGCCTACTCGCTCGTGGCTGCAGCGAAGCTGGCGGAGCCGCTGATGCAGGCACGTGGCGGGGGCTCGATCGTGACCATGACGTACCTCGGCGGCGAGCGCGCCGTGCCGCACTACAACGTGATGGGCGTCGCCAAGGCCACGCTCGACGCCTCTGTTCGCTACCTCGCCTGGGATCTCGGCCAGTCGAACATCCGCGTCAACGCCATCTCGGCCGGCCCGGTGCGCACGCTTGCCGCCCGGTCGATCGCCGGCTTCACGACGATGGAGGAGATGTTCGAGGCGCGAGCGCCGCTGCACCGCCACATGGAGGCCGACGACTGCGGCGCCGCAGCCGCCTACCTCCTCTCGGGGGACTGCCGCAACGTGACCGGCACGACGCTCTACGTCGACGCCGGGTACCACGCGATGGGCATGTAGATCCGGCGTGGCCGAGGCGTTCGCGTGGGGCTTCGTCGCCGCATCCTCGCTGCTGATCGGGGGCGGCATCGCGCTCACGGTGCGCGTCGGCTCACGGATTCTCGGCTTGGTGCTGGCCTTCGGCGCGGGTGTCCTCATCAGCGCCGTCGCCTACGAGCTGGTCGACGAGGCGTTCCTGATGGCGAGCGGCACCGGCGCGCTCGCCCTCGGTCTGCCGCTCGGCGCGTTCGCCTTCTACGCCGGCGACCTCGTCATCGACCGGAAGGGTGGCGCGCACCGGAAGAAGATGGAGCCGCCGGCAGGGCAGGGGGCGCCGCTCTCGATCGTGCTCGGCATCGTCCTCGACGGGATTCCGGAGTCGATCGTCGTCGGCCTCACGCTACTGAACGGAGGCGGCGTCGGTGTCGCGGTGCTCGCTGCGGTGTTCCTCTCCAACCTCCCCGAGTCCATCGCGGCCACCACCGGTCTCCGAGCAGTAGGTTGGAGGCCCAGCCGGATCATGGGGTTGTGGCTCGTCGTCACGATCGCCTGCGCAGTGGCGGCGCTGGCCGGCTACGGGCTGCTCGAAGGCGCCTCGCAGGGGACGGTCGGCTTCGTGAACGCGTTTGCAGCCGGTGCGATCCTCACCATGCTTGCCGACACGATGATGCCGGAGGCGTACGCACGCGGCGGTCGGACGGTCGGCCTCGTGACGACGCTCGGCTTCGGGCTCGCGTTCGCGATCTCGACGCTCGAGTAGCGCCCACCTTTCGACGGGCCCAGATGACTAACCGTTCCTGGATGCGAACGCGTCGAGCCGAGCGTCGAGCTCGTCGAGGCGATGCATGACCGCTTCCCGGTGTCGCCGGTCCTCTTCCGTGGTCTCGCGCTGACGCTGCGCGACGAACACGGTCACGACGAGGCTGGTGATGATCGGGATCAGGCTGATCCCGACCATCATCAGCAGGATCGCCACCACGCGCCCCGCTGTGTTTGTCGGCACGACGTCTCCATAGCCGGTGGTCGTGACGGTGGCCACTGCCCACCAGACGGCATCGCCGACCGTTCCGATGCCCGGATTCACCAGGCGCTGCAAGAGAGCCGCCACCACAGCGGCCGTCGCAGCCACAGCCACGATCACCAGCACCAGTCCGCGCAGCTTCAGGTCGGCCAGGCGCCGGCCGGAGAATCGCTCGCCCATCCCCGTCCGGTTCGCGGTTCTTGGATACTCCCCTGCGCCTGTGGGTGCCCTACGACGCGTTTGCCAGGATGACGTCGATGTCCGGTAGCTCCGACCCCAGCAGCCACGCCGCGCGCACCGTGTCACCGTCGATCAGGAAGGCGCTGCGGTCGGCCTTCGGCATGCCGGAGGCGTCGCCCAGCACACCGAACCCCGAAGCCGCTTCGCCCAGACGGTCGGACAGGAGCGGCACGGAGTCCGTGATGCCGAGCGACTCGGCCCACGCGCGGTGCGACCACGGCGTGTCGAGCGAGATCCCGAAGGGGCGGACGCCGGCGACCGCGAGGTCAGCGCTCCTGTCCCGCAGGAGCCGAAACTCGTTCGTTCAGGTCGGCGACCAGTCGAACGGGTAGAAGCAGAGAAGCGCGAGACCATCGCAGGCGATCGCGGCGACGAGCTGCACCGGGCCCGCCGACGGCGACTGCCAAACGCGCGCCTCACCGGGGATGCTGTCGCCGGGTGCCAGCACGGCCGCAGCCTAGCGGGCGCAGCACCAGCCATCGACCCGCGGGAACGTTCGCGAGCGGAACTGAGTCGAGACGTTCGCGACCGCTCGGATGCGGCGCAGCCCGCCCGCCGAGACGAAGACCCACTGGTCGGCAGTCGGCCACGTGACGAACAACCAGCGCCCGTCCGGCGACCAGGCGAGCCCTTCGAAGACCCCGGTGCCACTGAACAGCGCGCGTCCGGTCGCGAGCCAGAACACGGTGCTCTGCGACCCGTGCACGCGAGCCACCGCCACGTCGTGTGTCCCCGGCCGGAAGGCCGCGTCGACGTCGGGCCACCCTTCCGAAGGGTCGTCCTGGGCGACGACACGACCGCGCGCGTCGTAGACGCGGAGCGCATGCGGCGCGAGGACGAGCACGCGCTTCCCGTCCGACGACCATTCGATCGCCGTCGCCGGCAGGGCCGACGGGAAGCGCGTCCGCCAGACCACACGGCCGGTCTGGACGTCCTCGACGAACACATCCCCACCGAGAACGTAGGCCAGATGGCGTGTCGGTCCTGGCCGCCACGCGAGTGGGCCTCTCGCGCCGGGGACTAGTCGCCGGTCGCCGGTGCCGTCTCCTGCGACGACTCGCAGGCCGCTGTTATCGGTGTAGGCGATCCGAGTGTCGACTGCCGAACCGGTCCACGTGGGAGACCGGATACCGGGCCGCGCCAGCGTCCAGCGAACGTCCCCGTTCAGCTCGAGGGCAGCCAGCTCGTTGCCTCGCGCTGCGACGGCGACGACGAAGCGTCCGAAGGGTGACCAGCTCGCTTCGCGGTAGCCGCCGAGCAGCCGCTTCGAGCCGTCCTTCCGCACGACCCAGACGCCGCTGTCCGATCGAACGAGCAGCTGGCCCTGTGTGGGGAGCGAGAACAGAGCAGGCTGGGCGTGCTCGATCCCGATCACCTCCCGCACGCGGTCGATCACGGCTCGGCCCGAAGGAGTCACGACGGCCACGACGGACGCCGTGGCGAGCGCTGCGGCGAGCGCGACGCGTGGCCGCCGCGACCTCCGCGGTACAGGCTCCTGGTCGGCGTGCGCGGCCGCAACGATGAGCCAGGCCCGCTCCTGCGCCTCCCTCTCGCCCGGGACCGGGATCCGCTGCAGCGAGCTCTTCACAGCTGCTCCCTGATCGCGTCGAGCCCGCGCCGTAGTCGCGAGTTGACGGTTCCGCGCGGGAGCTCGAGCAGGTCGGCGATCTCCCCGGGTGTGTACTCGAGCAGGTGGCGGAGCACGACGACGGCGCGCTGGTCGGGCGGCAGCCCGGCGAGCGCCGACAGCACGCCGGCGTCGGGTGCGGGGGCGTCGGCGGCGCGCACGCTCTCGTTGAGCCCTGTCTCTCCGCGAATCGCGCGGGCGCGCGCGGCGTCGATGGCCCGGTTCACCACGATGCGGTGCAGCCACGGCCCGAACGGTCGGCGCCGGTCGAAGCGGTCGAGATTGCGCACCGCGGCAAGGAACGCCTCCTGGGCGATGTCCTCGGCGAGGGCGGCGTCGTGGACGACGAGGTAGGCGGCGCGGTGCGCGCGCGGCCAGTGGGCACGGAAGAGCGCCTCGAGGTCCGAGGCGGATCCGCGCTGGGCGCCGCGCACCCAGGCGCGCTCGTCCCGCCCTGCGCGCTCCACCGCAGGACCATACGCTCGCGCGACGGCGAGAGGTCCACGCACCGGATACGGCCGTCAGGCGCCGAGAGGTCCCGGACCTCGTGAGCCCTCGAGGACGTATCCCGTTCATGAACAGACGAGAGCTCTTCGCTGCCGCTGCTGCCGCACCGTTGGCCTTGGCGCTGCCGGACGCCGCGCTCGGACGGCGAACCGGCGGCACGCCGACCGCGTTCGTCACCGCCGACACCGAGTCACACGTCGTCGCGATCGACCTCAGCACCGGCACGGTCAGCAGGCGCATCCGGACGCTGCCGGGGCCGCGGAGCATCGAGAGCGCCTTCATGAACTGGGCCGTGGTGGCGCACACCGCGTCCGGCCGCCTGTCTGTTCTACACGCGTCCACGTTCACGGTGCGACGCGTGATCCGCGGCTTCCGTGAGCCGCGATACACGGCCATCCATCCGTCGCCGGCCGAGGGCTCGCTCGCCGCGCGTCCGCTCGCCTACGTGACCGACTCCGCGCGTCACGAGGTCGTAACCGTCGACCTCGTGAAGGGGAAGATCCTCTGGCGCACGGCAGTGCCCGGCCCGGCGCGGCACATCAGCGTGAGCCCCGACGGGGCTGCGCTGTGGACTGCACTGGGGACGAAGGCCGTGCAGGTTGCGGTGCTCGACCTCGAGGACCCGCGCCGCCCGCGTCTCGTCCGCACCTTCACGCCGCCGTTCCTCGCCCATGACGTCGTCTTTGCCGATGACGGGCAGCACGTCTGGATCACCTCCGGCGACCGCCGTCGGCTGGCGGTCTACGAGTACGCGGGCCGTCGCCCAGTGGCCGTTCTCGAAGCCGGTGCCCCGCCGCAGCACGTGGTTTTCCGCTCGCCGGGAAACCGCCGGGTCTTCGTAGCGAGCGGCGACGACGGCACCGTGCGCATGCACCGCGCCGACGGCACGCTCCTCAACGAGACCGAGGTCCCGATCGGGTCCTACAACCTGACGCTCGGCTGGCAAGGAGTGATCACGCCGTCGCTCAACCAGGGCACTTTGGCGCTGCTCGACACCCGGGGCCAGGTACGCAGCGTGCAGCGCGTTGCCCGCGCGGCGCACGACGCCTGCCTCGTCTGGACTCCATGAACGGGAACGCTGGCACCGGCCGCGGTGTAGAGGCCGCAGGAGGGATCACGATGAAGAAGACCTTGCTTGCAATCGTCACTGGGCTCGCCGCAGCTGCGGCCGTCACCGGCGCCGCGGCGGGCGACGGCGGCGGCCCGTCGCCGGGGACGCTCTTCGGCGGGGACGGCGTTCGCGCCCCCAATGGCGCCGTCCGCTACGTCGCCGTCGCGGCCGGCCCCTGGACGGCGGTCCAGGCAGTCCGCGTCAAAGACGGGCGCGTCCTCACCTTCAACTCCGTCCTCGGCGGCTTCGGGGTGCCGTTCGTCGCGTTCGACGGGACGCCGGGCGGGCTCTCAGCCGATCGGCGCACGCTTGTGCTTGCCACGCACCTCACGCCGGGATCCCGCGCCACGCAGTTTGCGATCTTTTCCACCCCGCGGCTGCTGCACCGCCGAACGGTCAGGCTGAGCGGCCGCTACGCCTTCGATGCCCTGTCGCCCGACGGCAGGACGCTGTTCGTGACGCAGTATCTGTCCCAGCAGGATCCGACGCGCTACCGGGTGCGCACGGTCGACCTCGCGACGGGTCGGCTCGACCCGCTGGTGGTCGTGGACAAGGCCTCCGAGAACGCGATGCGCGGCATCCCTCTCACCCGCGCAACCGGTGGGAGCGGGAGGCACGTGTACACGCTCTACGGCCGCACCACGAGACGGGCGTTCGTGCACGCGCTCGACACCGTGCGGCGCTCGTCGATCTGCATCGAGCTCCCCTGGGCGCAGTTGGGGACGGCCCGCCTCTCCTTCGCGCGCGGCGAGCGAGAGCTCGTCGTGCGGCAGCAGGGCGTCGGCGTGCTGGCGGTGATCGACACGCAGCGGTACCGCGTGCGCGTGGTGGCTCAGCCGGTGGCGTTCGGGTAGAGCGCAGGCAGGCTCTCCGTCGCGTTCGCGATCTCTCGTACCACCTCGACGATGTCGCGGTTCGCGTTCCAGATGCGCAGCTGGCGGTCGGCGCTGTTGCCGCGCTCGAGGATCTCGCGCACGCCCTCGAGCTCGCGCTCGGAGCCGAGCTCGCGCGCGTGCGGCTCGATCTCGCGCAGCGTCCGGCGCACGAGCTGGGCGATGGGCATGCGGTTGCGGCGTCCCGTGGCGAGGTCCATCACCGGCGCCTCGAGGCCGTAGCGTGCTGCCAGCCACTTGTTCTCGCTGGTCAGGATGCGGTGGAACGAGGCGATCTCCTCGCCCTTCTCGTGCCTCTCGCAGAGCTGCTTGACGAGCGCCTGGCAGTAGGCGGCGATCGCGACGGCGTCCTCGACCCTCGTCACCGCGTCGCAGATGCGCACCTCGATCGTGCCGAGCCGCGGATGCGGGCGGATGTCCCACCAGATGTGCGTGTAGTCGCCGATGCAGCCCGTGCGCTCCAGCTGTCCGACCACCTCCGCGTAGTCGTTGTAGTCGCGGAACCGCGGCGGGGGGCCTGAGCGCGGGAATGCCGCGAACACGATCTGGCGGCTGGAGGCGAGGCCTGTCGGCTCGCCGCGCCAGAACGGCGAGCTCGCGGAGAGCGCAAGCAGCGGCGCGAGCTGCGGCAGCAGGCCGTTCACGACCCTGATCGCCTTGTCGGGGTCGTCGACGGCGACGTGGACGTGCATGCCGAAGATCAGCTCGCGGCGCGCGACGTACTGCAGCTGGTCGATCAGCGCGCGGTAGCGGTCCTTCGCGGTGATCCGCTGGCGCTCGAACAGGCTGAACGGGTGAGTACCGGCCGACCCGACCCGCATCCCCTGCTCGCGCGCCAGGCCCTGCACGTACGACCGCAGGGTGACAAGTTCCCGCAGGGCGTCCCCCGCCGTCCTGCACACGGGGGTCGCAATCTCGATCACGGACTGCATCAGCTCCGCGTTGACCAGCGGCTCGAGCTCGTGCCCCTGCGTGGCGGCGAGCACGCTGTCGATGTGCTGCACGAGGTCGAGCGACTCGGGATCGAGGAGCATGTACTCCTCCTCGACCCCCAGCGTGTAGGGCGGGCTGGCACCGAACTTGTGGTCGAGCACGCTGCCCGCGTAGAAGCTGCCCTTGCCGGTGATCGAGGCCGGGACGACCTGCCGCGCGTCGACGTCCGTCACGGGAGCACGGCCTCGACCTCGATCTCGACCTTCCAGGCGGGGTCGAGAAGCTGGACGACGACGGTCGTGTTGGCCGGGCGGACGTCCGCGAACGTCTCGCCGTGGGCGCGTCCGACCTCCTGCCAGTGCGCCGCGTCGGTGAGGTAGACGCGCGTGCGGACGACATGCTCGAGGCTCGTGCCGGCGCGCTCGAGCGCCTCGCGGACGATCGTGAGACAGAGCTTCGCCTGCTCATAGGCTCCGTCCGGAGGCGGAGATCCATCTACCGGGATCGGTGCGGTGCCCGCGACGTGAACGCGATCTCCAACGACGACAGCCCCCGAGAACCCCACGATCGTTTCGTACGGCGAGTGCCCGGAGATGAGCCTGCGTTCCACGGTGGCGCCTAGTATCGCCTCCGGTGCAGGCACTGGTCCAGATCGATGTGTGGGACGCCCCCTTCGCCGCCGCGGGGGTCACCGACCCCGTGCGTACGGCCGCCACGCACGGCGACGCGCAACGCGCGGTCCCGCTGGCCTCGGTGTCGAAGCCCGTGACCGCGCTGGCGGTGCTGATCGCCGCCGAGGAGGGGACGCTCGATCTGGACGAGCCGGCGGGCCCATCGGGCTCGACCGTGCGGCACCTGCTCGCGCACGCATCCGGTCTGCCGTTTCACGGCGAAGTTCCGATCGCGCACCCCGGCCGGCGTCGCATCTACTCGAACCAAGGCTTCGGCGTGCTCGGCGAGCACCTCGCGCGGCGTGCGGAGATGCCGTTCGGAGACTACGTGCGTGCGGCGGTGTGCGATCCCCTCCGGCTGGGACTCGATCCGTCGGGGCATCCTGGCGCCGGCATGCGGGCGTCACTCGACGACGTGCTCGCGTTCGCCCGGGAGCTGCTCCGCCCGACCCTCGTCGCACCCGAGACGCTGGCCGAGATGACGAGCGTCCAGTTCCCGGGCCTCGACGGCGTGCTGCCCGAGTTCGGCCGCTTCACGCCGATGGACTGGGGTCTCGGCGTGGAGATCAAGGGGACGAAGCCGGCGCACTGGACGGGCGAGCTGACGTCGCCGCGGACGTTCGGCCACTTCGGCGGCTCGGGCACCTTCCTGTGGGTCGACCCGGAACGCGACCTCGCCTGCGCCTGCCTCACGACGCGGGAGTTCGGGGTCTGGGCCAAGGAGGCGTGGCCGCGCTTGTCCGACGCCGTGCTAGAGGAGCTACCCGGCCGGTGACCGCCTCTCAGGCGGTCTCCAGAGGTGCCACCGCACCTCGGGTGTCGGTCTGAGGCCCGACGCCTGCAGCTCGTGCCACGTCAGGTCTCGGGCGCGTCCACGGCCGTGGCGAGCGCGTCGCGCGGAATCCGGGCGACGACGCACGCCGTCACCGCAGTGGCGGCGCTTTCCGCGACGTCGCCGGGGCGGAGCAGGCCGCCGCCACCGCGGGCAAGCCCGGAGAGCAGCACGTCGACCGTTGTCTCCGTGCCTCCGAAGCTTGCACCTGACGGAGCCTCGAGGCGCTCGGCGCGCTCGGCGAGTTGCCTCAGCGTCTCGCCCGGCAGCGACGCGAACAGGCCGACGCGCTGCAGCTCCGCCACCGATGCGGGCACGAATCTCGGGCTCACGGGGGTACGGTAGCCCGTGTGGGGATCCTCGACGACTGGCGTCACTGCCCTCGCTGCGGCGGGCCTGTCTCCGTCGCCGCGGGACGGGCGAGCTGCGAGCGCCACGGCATCGTCGCCTATGCGAACCCGAAGCCCACGGCGTGCGCGCTCGTCGCCGACGACCAGGGCCGCCTCCTGCTCGGGCGTCGCGCCTTCGAGCCATGTCGCGGCCTCTGGGACACGCCCGGCGGTTTTGTCGAGGAGGGGGAGCATCCGCTTGCGGCACTCGTGCGCGAGCTTCGCGAAGAGACCGGCTTGGAGGTAGAGCCAGGACGCTTCGTGGGCGTCTGGATGGACACCTACGGCACCGGTCCGGGGGCGGAGTCGACGCTCAACCTGTACTGGGAAGCCCGTGTCACCGGAGGCGAGCTACGTGCGGCCGACGACGTCTCCGAGCTCGGCTGGTTCGCTCCCGACGATCTGCCCCCAGCCGAGGAGCTCGCGTTCGCGACTGTTGCCGACGCCCTCGGCGTATGGGTCGAAAGCGGCCCCCGTTAGTCGAGGGCCGGCAAGGCCGGCCCTCGACGAAGGAGAGGCCTTACGACGCGAGCCCGAGCGAGCGCTCGATCGCGCCCTTCGGCTGCGCGCCGATGACGGCGGCGGAGGGCTCACCGCCCTTGAAGAGGATCATCGTGGGGATGGAGGCGATGCCGTAACGGTCGGCCAGGCCGCGCTCCTCGTCGATGTTGACCTTCACGACCTTGAGCTCGCCGCCGCGCTCTTCGGCGATCCGGTCGAGCACGGGCGAGACCGCGTGGCAGGGGCCGCACCACTCCGCCCAGAAGTCGACGATGACAGGGGTTTCGCTCTGGATGACCTCTTGGTCGAAGGTCGTCTCGGTCACTGCAGGTGCCATGGAGTCCTTTCGATGGTTCAGATACTGGTGTCTGTCTAGAAGTGTGAACGTTGCAGGCACTCGGGGTCTTCCCGAGCGGCGCCTAGAATCGACGGCATGTTCGCACCGCTGCCGGACAAGCCGGATCACAACACGCTCGAGCTCGAGATCCTCGACGTCTGGGAGCGGGAGGGTACCTTCGCGGCGCTGCGGGCGAAGAACGCAGGCGGACCGATCTTCAGCTTCTTCGACGGCCCGATCACCGCGAACGGATCGATGGGCGTGCACCATGCGTGGGGCCGGACGCTGAAGGACGTCTTCCAGCGCTACAAAGGCTTACGCGGCCA
>Ga0247727_10003632_pt1 | contig 33802 bp, 33 predicted proteins | sample WisWelCaveWW1625_FD_202498 | JGI IMG/M metagenome (GOLD analysis project Ga0247727, IMG submission 202498) | Biofilm microbial communities from Wishing Well Cave, Virginia, United States - WW16-25 | ecosystem: Environmental > Aquatic > Deep subsurface > Groundwater > Cave microbial mat | place...
GGGGGCATTGCAAGTCGCATATTCCACGCTGAGCACACTCAACCCCGTCCGTCTCGCGGCATAATGTGAAACGTCAATTCTGTCGCTTCGGGTTCGCTCTGCGTAACGTGAGTTAGGAATATCGGGATTACTGATTGCTGCCGCAGGTATCATGCAATTAAAGATCGTTTTCATTCTGGGAGCAGTTGCTCTTATCATTCTTACCGTTCTCTTCATCAGGGTCAAGAAATAATAGTCAGGCCGCCCAACAGCCGCATGCAACCGACCGCGCTACGCGCGCTGCCAGCTGGCCGACTTTGGGGTTTGGGGGTCTTGCCCGCAATCTTTCCGCAGGACAGCCGCGCGGCGGCTGATGCGGAACGTTGGGCGGCTAAAGACCAAGTGAGTCTTGGCTGCTGGCGATTTGGGTATATGATGAAGTGAGTCTTTCGGTTGAGTAATGCAGATGAGCGAAGCGCAAGTCGCGGGCACAGTGAAGTGGTCTTACCACACCCAAGATTGCGTTTCGCAAATATCTAGCGAACTGTTCAGTATCTTGCGGGTCACATTCATGCTTTGGTGCGCCTGCAATCTCTATAAGCCGCCCAACAGCGGCATGCAGCGAACGGTGCGGGAAGCTTCCGCCAAATCAACTTTTTCATGGTGACGTAACTTGATTCCGTTTCCGAATTTTTATCTCATTGCCCCGCCGCTGATGCCGAACGTTAGCCCGCCGAGGCACTAATCCGTGGTGATCGGCCTCAATAAATAGGGAACTTTACAGTATCTACTAAAAACACTTCTGAGCAATTTGCCGGAATTCACCGTAAGACATAAGGAGACGAGACTATGACCAGCACATACAAACAAGGGCTGACTACTTTAGAGGGCGAGTTCCAGATCGACCATTTGCCTGTCAGTGGTCAACTGCCGCCATGGCTCTCCGGTTCGCTGGTGCGCAATGGGCCAGCCAAGTTTGAAATAGGGGCACAGAAGTATCGCCACTGGTTCGATGGGTTGAGCATGTTGCACCGTTTTGCTTTCAAGAACAGCGCTGTCTCTTATGCCAACAAATATTTGCAGAGCCGCGATTACCGAGAGGCGATGACCAAGGGTCAAATCACATTGTCGGGGTTTGCCACTGATCCTTGCCGTTCAATCTTTCAGAGATTCTTTTCTATGTTTTCGCCGGGCACCACCGAAAACGGCAATGTGAATCTCACTCAGGTTGCCGACAGCTACATCGCCATGACCGAAGTGCCACTTCCTATTGAGTTCGATCCACAGACTCTCAAAACCCTCGGCGTGTTTGACTACGGCGGCGATAAGCTCCCTGGCGCAGTGACAACCGCTCACCCGCACTTCGACGCCCAACGCCAATCTTTAGTCAACTACATTACCGAGATGGGACGTGAGAGCAAATACAACGTCTATCACATTCTGCCTGGGCAAAAGCGGCGTGAGTTGATTGGGGCCGTGCCAGTCCCGGAACCCGCCTATATGCACAGCTTCGGAATGACCGAGAACTTTGTTATCCTGGCCGAGTTTCCGCTGGTGGTGAACCCACTCAAGTTGTTGATTCGCAACAAACCCTTCATCGAAAACTTCGAATGGAAGCCCGAACGCGGTACGCGACTGATTGCCCTGAACAAACGCGACGGCGCGATCAAAACCTGGATGAGTCAAGCATTTTTTGCCTTCCATCATGTCAATGCCTTTGAGCAAAATGGCGATATTGTTTTGGACATCGCCGCTTACAACGACAAGGGCTTGATTGACGCTATTTACCTGGAACGCTTGCGCGCTGGTGAGCCAATTCCAGCGGCACAATTTCGGCGCTACCGCTTGCCGGCGAATGGCTCAAACGCCGACTATGAAGCTTTGGTGAGCGAAAGCATAGAATTGCCGCGTTTGAATTACAAGTATAGCAATGCTAAAGACTATCGCTTTGCCTATGGTGCCAGCTATCGCCCTGACCGACCCGGCGATTTCAACAACCAATTGGTGAAAGTAGATGTCCGCGAGCGCACGGCCAAAGTTTGGCTGGCAGAGGACTGCTACGTGGGAGAGCCAGTGTTCGTTGCCGCACCGAAGGCAATCGCTGAAGACGATGGCGTCATTTTGTGTGTTGTCCTCAACGCCACCAAAGGCACTTCGTTTCTTCTCGTCTTAGAAGCCAATTCCTTCGCCGAAATAGCCCGCGCCGAAGTACCGCATCATATTCCCTTCGGCTTTCACGGCCAGTATTTTGCGGATTGAGAGAACAGGGAAATTCCAGAGGCAACTAATGCCAGTATCTTAAGCTGCACAAAGCCAGCGTTCCATTATTCATTGGGCGCGGGCTAACACAGCGTGCACCCGACTGGTGGGACTCTGCGCGTTTTCAAGCCGTTTGTTTGCCTTGAAGTTGGTTCCGTCGAAGCGGCGTTCTCTCGTCCCGCCCACCAGCGGGTAACGCTCACCGTTAGCCCAATTCATCCGAATCCATCAACCTGATAGCCCGCCCCATGCTATAATCGCCTCATTTCTTGAAAGAGAGATGAGGCGATATGCTTTGCACACGTGAACAACTTGAACAAGACGAAGCGCAGCGGCTCGCGCCGTACGGCATGAAAAGCGGCGCGACGCGCGGACGCGTATATCTCGATCCCGAACATGAATATCGCACGGCGTTTCAACGCGACCGCGATCGCATTTTGCATACTACCGCGTTCCGCCGTCTGGAATACAAAACGCAAGTCTTTGTGATTACCGAAGGCGACTATTATCGCACGCGTCTAACGCACACGCTCGAAGTGGCGCAAATAGGACGCACGCTGGCGCGCACGCTGGGCGCGAATGAAGATTTGACCGAAGCGATTTGTCTCGTGCATGACATTGGGCATACGCCGTTCGGACACGCGGGCGAATACACGATGCGAAAATTGATGCGCGAGTTTGGCGGATTCAATCACCAGCAGCAATCGTTACGCGTGGTGGACGAATTGGAAGAACGTTTCCCCGAACATCGCGGTTTGAATCTCACGTACGAAGTGCGCGAAGGGATTGCGAAACATGAAACCGCGTACGATGAAATCGGGTTTGGTGATTTTGATTTCAATGAAGCGCCGACGCTTGAGTCGCAGCTCGCAAGCGCGGCGGATGAAATTGCGTACAACACGGCGGATTTGGATGATGGTTTGCGCGCGGGATTGCTCGAGTCGCACGAGTTGAATGAATTGGAATTTTGGCGCGAATGGAGTGAGCAAAACCTTGAAGCAAACGCGCGCGTGACGGACATGACGCGCCACAAATTTATTCGCTGGCTGGTGAATGAATTTGTCACCGAGCTGGTGAGTACGACGAACGCGCGCTTGACGGAGAACAAAATTGATTCGGTGGATCAAGTGCGCGCGTTTGGCGGCGCGCTCGCGGATTTTTCCGACGCGTTTTCCGAGCGCAAGAAACCACTGCAAGAATTTTTGTTGACGCGCTTTTATCGCCAATATCGCGTGATGCGGATGGCGAGCAAAGCGGAACAGGTGATCGAAAAATTATTTAAAGCGTATCTCGCCGATGCGCGTTTGCTGCCAACAAAAACGCAAGCGCGGCTGAACGACGAAATTCCCGCGCGTGTGGTCTGCGATTACATTGCGGGGATGACGGATCGGTATGCGTTGGACGAATACGCGCGGTTGTTTGATCCGACGACAAAGGTGTAGAGACGTTTCGGTGAAACGTCTCTTTCCTGAAAAAAATCAAAACCCGTTTTCGTTAAACGAAAACGGGTTTTGATTTTTTTGCGGGGCTTGATTTATTTCTGCGCCGGCACCATTTCCACGATCAATTTTTGAAAATGGCTGTTGGGCGGCAAGCCCGGTGTGCTGGCGTACACCAAATCCACTATTTCGGCATCTACGGCAAGCGTCGCCGTTTCGAGTCGGACGTGCTTGCCTTTTTCGGCGAGGACGAGTTCGCCCTTGGTGGCGAGACGTTGACGCGTAGATTGATCGTTGTACGCCGCTTCGCTCATCAAAATTTGCGTGACGGTGCGGACATCGGTCTTGTCAAAGAGCCACGCATCAAACGCGGTCACTTTGTCCGGTTTGCCTTCGCCAATCGTTTCGGAACTGCCCATGCCCGTCTCCCCGAGAAATTCGCCGCGCGTGGTTTCGAGCGTGAACGAGGTGTCATAATTGTCTTCCCCGAATTTGTAGGTCGCGGCAAACGTGCCGAGCGATTTCGTGAGAGGCGTTGCGACGCGCGTTGTGGTTTGTGTCGGCATCGGCGGCGCGCTGGCGGGTGGTTCGTACAGCCCAATATTCTGCGCGGCGGGCGCGGTGGGCATTTCCTCACGCGGGGCTCGTGCTGCCTGCGACACAGCGGGAGAAGGAGATTGTTTTGCAACCGTCACTTGCGGTGCGCCACCGCGCATTCGCATATAGACAAAGAGACCCAACGCGAGCAATAAAAGTACGCCCGCCACAATCAATAACAATCTGCCCGCGTCGCCAAACAATCCGCCGCCACCGGAAGGCGCGGGGGTTGGAGTTGGTCGTTGCGCCGTGCCGCCCCCGTTAATGTCCAAGGTGAGAACTTGGGCGAACGACGCGACACGCGCCGCGCCCACGGCATCGTTTTTGAGGTTGCGCGCCGTAAACGCGGCTTTGAGATGCTCGGTGATTTCGGCGGTGGTGAAACCGCGCAAGCGCTCACGCGCAAGCCCCAAATCTTGATTTGCGCTGTACGCATCCGCGACCGTAACGATCCATTCCGCTTTGGCGACGGGATCGAGATCAAACAATTTCGCACCGGTGAATTGAACGGGAAAAAGGACCCAACCGAGCAAGAGCCACCCGATGAGCAGACCGACAACAAAACCGCCAATGCTAAGCACAAGCGGATTGGAAAGCAAACTGGAGTTTTTGTTCATTACGCCTCCGAAAGGGCGTCTGGATCAGAGATTAACGTGATCGGCTGCGCGCTCAATCGGGTGGGAAACCGATGTGGGGAAAGCATCGCATCGAGTACGCTATTGGCTCAAAAATGAATTGAGCGTTGAATATGAACCGGCGGAGAAAGCTATGTTGCTCAAGAAACGGCAACACGGCGATTCTAACACAAGACGCGCGGGATTTCAAACGGAAATCACTGGCTCTTTGGTAGATTGCGTCAGCACCTCGACGCCATCATTGCGAAACACGACCAAATCTTCAATCCGCACCCCGCCCCAATCGGGAATGTAAATGCCGGGCTCGACGGTGAGCAGCATGTTCGGTTCCATGATTGATTTTTTGTGCGGCTTGCCTGCGCGCGGAAATTCGTGCACCACGCGCCCGACGCCATGCCCGACCCCATGCCCAAACTCTTTTTCGTAGCCCGCTTTATCAATAATCCGCCGCGCAATTCGATCCACCTGCTTGCCGTTCATCCCCACACGCGCCTTTTTCTCCACCGCCAACTGCGCCTTTAGCACGATGCCGTAAATTTCATTGAATTTGTCCGTCGCGTGTCCCAGCGTAATCGTGCGCGTCATGTCAGAATTGTACCCATTCACTTGCGCGCCCATGTCTATCGTAATGGGTTCGCCTTCGCGCAATTCGCGTTCGCTCGCTTCGGCGTGGGGCAGTGCGGCATTGGGACCGCTCGCCACAATCGGATCAAATGCCATTCGTTCCGCGCCATGCTCGCGCATGTACGATTCGATGATCCACGCGGCTTGTTTTTCTGTCATGCCAACACGCATACTCTTCAAGAGATGCGAAAACGTTTCATCCGTTAATTTCACAGCTGCGCGAATTTTTTCGATTTCACTTTCGTCTTTCGCCGCGCGCAATGTAGTAATTACATCTTCCGTCGCTTTTAACTTGGCGCCCGCTTTGCGCGCGGCTTTTTTCCATTCTCGAAAATGATGCACGTTGATATGATTCGCTTCGAACCCGACCACACGCAAATTATTTTCCTTTACAAAATCATGCACTGCATCCTCGATTTCATATTCGCCGCGAATCCGTTTGACCAATTGCAGCGATGGCGCTTCTTGTTCTGCCACCGTCCAATAGCGAAAATCGGTGACAATGCGCGCATCCTTATTTGAAATCAACATCACCGAATCGTAATCGGCGTGTCCGCTAAAACTGGTCAGATAACGTTGATCGGCGTTTTGAGAAACGATCATCGCGTCGAGTTCTAATTCGTCGAGTTTTGCGCGTAGGATTTCGAGACGAGAGTTCATCTGCCTTAATCTCCGTGTGTGGTTTGGTGGTTCGGTAATCAGTAATCAGTATTCAGTATTCAGTAATCGTATCTGCGATTTGCGATTTGCGATTTGCGATTTGCGATTTGCGATTTGCGATTTGCGATACGCGATATGCGATACGCGATACGCGATACGCCACCCGTCATTCGCTATTTGCTCTCCGCCACCTGCGCCTTGCTAAAATCTCCGTTCACACAGCGTATCATATTTTTTGATCCCTGCACGAGCAAGCCCCCGCAATTTGGACAGGGTTCCGCGAGGGGTTTGTCCCATGATGCGAAATCACAGTCAGGGTAGCGCGAGCAGCCAAAAAATTTTCTACCCTTTTTCGATTTGCGTTCGCGGATTTCCCCCTCTTTACATTTCGGACAACGCACGCCCGTCGTCATTTTTTTCATGCCCTTGCACGCGGGGAAACGTGAACACGACAAAAATTTTCCCCACTTGCCTTTTTTAATTACCATCGGCGCGCCGCACAGATCGCAAACCTGATCGCTCACTTCATCCGCCACGCGCGTAATCGGCATTTGTTCCGCTGCGCGGTCAAGCGTTTGTTTGAAGGGATCATAAAACTCGCGCATCAACTTGACCCAATTTTCTTTGCCTTCTTCCACCGCGTCCAACTTTTCTTCCATCTGCGCGGTGAAACCCAAATCCAAAATGTTTGCAAAATGCGCGACGAGCAAATCATTCACGACGAATCCAAGTTCCGTCGGTCTCAGACGTCGCCCTTCCATCTGCTCAACATAATCGCGCTCTTGAATGTTCGCCATGATCGGCGCGTACGTGGACGGGCGACCGATGCCGTGCTGCTCCAATGCCTTGATCAATGTCGCTTCTGTATAACGCGGTGGCGGCTCGGTGAAATGTTGTTCGGGATAAATGCCCAACAAATCGAGTGGCTCTAATTTTTCTAACGGAGGCAGCCGCTTGTCTTGCGATGTATTCCCATCGCCATCGTCCTCCTCATCCTCATCGCCAACACTGCGCCCATACACCGCGAGATAACCCGCGAATTTCAAAATGGATCCGTTCGCGCGGAAAAGAAAGTTGGAAGGATGAGGGATGAGGGATGAATTATTTGTTTTTTCTTCATCCTTCATCCTTCCGCCCTCATCCTTTGCCTCTATGTCCACCGCTGTCGTATCAAACACCGCGCTCGCCATTTGCGACGCGACAAAGCGTTTCCAGATCAAATCGTACAAACGGAATTGATCGTTGTCGAGATATTGACGCACCGCGTTCGGTTCGCGAAACGTTTTCGTCGGGCGAATCGCTTCGTGCGCCTCTTGCGCGCCCGCAACTTTTTTGGAATACACGCGCGGTTTCGGCGGCAAATATGCTTGTCCAAATTTTTGTTCGATATATTCCAACGCTTCCTTTTGAGCCGCTTCCGCCACATTTGTCGAATCGGTTCGCATGTACGTAATCAAGCCAACCGTGCCCTCGTCACCAATGTCAATCCCTTCGTACAGTTCTTGCGCTACTTTCATTGTCCGTTTCGGATTAAAGCCCAATCGCCGCGACGCGTCCTGCTGCAACGAAGAAGTAATGTACGGCGCGTTCGGATTCCGCATCACATCCTTGCGCCGCACATCCAAAACGCGATACGAACATTTTTCCAAAATCTCTTTAAGTTTCAGCGCGTCCTCGCCCGAGTGACACTCAAACTCCTGATCACCAACTTTGATCAAGCGCGCGCGAAAGGGCGTGGAGGGTGGAGCGTGGGGCGTGGAGAGAGCTTTTGTTGCGCTCCCCGCTTCACCCTCCACGCTCCCCTCTTTCTTCAACTCCGCCTCAATACTCCAATACTCTACCGCCACAAAATTTTGTATCTCGCGTTCGCGCTCCACCACGAGCCGCACTGCCACCGACTGCACGCGTCCCGCGCTTAACGGATATTTTTTCATTTTTTTCGACAGCAGCGGGCTGATGGTGTAACCGACGATGCGATCCAACACGCGGCGCGCTTGCTGCGCGTCCACGCGTCCCATGTCCAGCGCGCGCGGGTGCGAAAATGCAGCTTGAATCGCATCTTTTGTAATTTCGTGAAACTCGACGCGATGAACTGGCTTGCCCGCGATCTGATTTTTCAGCACCGCTGCGAGATGCCACGAAATTGCTTCGCCTTCGCGATCGGGATCGGTAGCAAGATAAATTTCGCCCGCGTCCTGGGCGTACTCGCGCAACTCGGCAACTACATCGAGTTTTTTAGCTGTGATTTCGTATTGCGGCTTGAAATTATTTTCAATCTCGACGCCCATGCCCTTTGTTGGCAAATCGCGAATGTGTCCCACCGACGCGCGCACGCGATAATTGCGTCCGAGAAATTTGGAAATCGTTTTCGCTTTGGCGGGCGATTCGACGATGACGAGGGCTTGCGTATGGCGTATGGCGTATGGCGTATCGCTCATCGGAGATGGAGAGTCGTTGGATTCCAATGATTCGTCTTGAGCGCGACGAGAACGCGTGGAATGTTTTGGGGACGAGGATTTTTTCGCGCGGCGTGTAGGTTTGCGTGTGGTTGGCGTTTCGCGCGCCACCGATTTTTCAGCGCGCGGTTCAACCATCGGCAACGCGGGCTGCCGATTTTTCGATGCTTCGACTTTGTTCAGCACAGGTTCGCGATTCGCGATAGGCGATATGCCATCCGCCATCCGCGATTCGCTATTGGCTATCTGCGATTCGCTATCCGCCACCTCCCCCACCCGCATCAACACACTCCCACACACCGCGCAATTTCCGCGCGTCAAGGGTTTGCCGTTCGCGGCTTTCACAAGTTGCGCGTTCGCGATATCGCGCAAAATTCTGCATTTGGGACAGTGTGCTTGCATGAACAAATTGTATCACAAAGTAGAACAATTGTGCGAGGTAAAATGATGTAGAATGGGACAAATTACAAATTTGTCGTACCTTTTTGAAGGAGGGGTATGGAAGATATTGCTACAATTCTCGTTGGGCTTAAATCCGATAGCGCGAAACAACGCGAGCGCGTCATCAAGGCGCTGACACCCGCCGCGTTGCAAGCGCGCAAGTGATTGAGCAATTGCAAGTGCTTGTCAGCGCCGATCCGGTTGAATATGTGCGCGAGGCGGCACGGGCGCAACTCGTCGCGGGAGGACAAACACCGCGCGAAAGCATTGTGCCTGTGCAGCTCAAGCAAGAGGGCGCCGGCATCCCTGCGCTCTTTGCCATCGGTTGCATTGCATTTCCTGTGGTGCTGTCCATCGTCGCGATTGTGTGCATCGCCGTTCTCGCCATTCTCGGTCCACAAATCGGCAATGTCTTTTCACGCGTCACCAATGGTTTGGCGGGACCGCAAAAAATTTTACAAGCCGTCTTGCACCCACGCCCGCGCTTCATTTGCCTGACTCACGTCAAAGTATTGGATTTCCGCGCGCGTAAACGGCTTGCAAATTTTCGCCATCCACGCTTGCCATTTCTGATTGCCAATGAACTCGAGTTTTTCAATTTTGCCGCTGAGCTGCGCGTCAAGTTGAATGTCGTCCCACAACGCCTATGCGTCCCATCCCCAAAAATTTTGCATCTCGATGAGGAGATGTAATTTTCCTTTTTCAGCCGCCGCTTGAATCACGGGGACAAATTGTTTGTAATCGGCGTCATACAATTTGCCTGCCAATTTCACGGCGACCAGATTTCCTTCGTCGCGCAAAATTTCGACCATCGCGTCACCTCCAAATAAACTAGGCGAGTGCACACAGAACAGTTGCACTCGCCTATTGTTTTTAATATCGCGCAAAATCGCCTACTTCATGGTCTTGGCATATTCGAGGATTTTCTGATACCCTTCCTCTGCTGCCTTCCAATCCACCACATTCCACCACGCGTCAATGTAATCGGGGCGGCGGTTTTGATAGTTCAAATAATACGCGTGTTCCCAAACATCCACGCCCAAGACAGGCGCTTTGCCTTCGGTTAAAGGATTGTCTTGATTCGCAGTGCTCATGATCGCAAGCCCGCTTTGATCCCTGACGAGCCATGCCCAGCCCGAGCCAAAGCGTCCAACACCCGCCGCTTTGAGCTTTGCCTTGAATTCATCAAAGCTGCCAAACGCGGCATTGATCGCATTTCCCAAATCGCCCACGGGCGCGCCGCCGCCATTGGGACTCATAATGCCCCAAAAACCGGTGTGATTCGCATGTCCCCCACCATTGTTGCGAACCGCAGTGCGAATATCCTCGGGGACTTTGTCGAGGTACGCGACCAAATCCCAAACATCGCTCACTTCAAATTCGGGATGTTTTTCGAGCGCGGCATTGAGATTGTTCACATACGCGGCGTGATGCTTGTCGTGATGGATTTCCATCGTCTTGGCGTCAATATGCGGCTCCAACGCATCAAACGCGTACGGAAGAGGTGGTAGTTCGAATTTCATTGCGGAATCCTCCTGAGATTCGTAAGGGATTTTGAAATTTTTGTACTGAATCGTAGCGCGATGATTATAGCATAAAAGACTTGGCAGGATTCTACGCGATTGCTTTATGTGATGCGGATGGGTGTTTCGACGCGTTCGCGATTCGAGACGCAACGGTTCAAGACCTGACAGGTTTCTACGCGAATGCTTTGAGTGACGCGGATGCAATGTTTCGACACATTCGCTATTCGTGACGCAGCGGGTCAAAAACCTGTCAGGTCTGGGGCGCAACGCGAATTTGCCAAAACAAATCATCCGCGTATAATTTGGTCATTCAATTTTGCAAGCTTTTTTGAGAACAGTCGGCGTCCCCGACTGTTCTTTGTTGATGGAGAAAAGTGAATTGAGACAGAGTTCACTCTGCCTCAATTCGAGCACGTTATGGCGACAGCTACCAAAAACGATTTTATCGTCGCAATCGCACAAATCTGCACCGAGCGCGGTCTCAGCAAAGAAACCGTTTTGGGCGCGGTCGAGCAAGCGCTCGTCTCCGCATACAAACGCAATTACGGCGGCGCAGCCAACATTTCCGCAAAAATTGATCCCAACAGCGGCAAGGTGAAAATTTTCGCGCAAAAAATGATCGTGGACAATGTGTTGGATCACCGCGCGGAAATTACGCTGGACGACGCGCGCGCGCTTGACCCGATGGCAGAGATGGGCGGACAAGTTGCCATTGAATCCACCCCGGATAATTTTGGACGTATTGCCGCGCAAACCGCCAAGCAAGTAGTCTTGCAGCGCATCCGCGAAGCGGAACGCGACACGCTCTACACCACCTTCCACGAACGCGAAGGCGAAATCGTGCAAGGCACCGTCAAGACGATTGAACAAGGCAACCTCACGATTGATCTGGGACGCCTCGAAGGCGTGCTGACCAAGAACGAACAAATTCCCACCGAACGCTATCGGCACAATCAAAAAATTCGCGCGCTCATTACCGAAGTCAACAAATCGTCGCGCGGTCCGCAAGTGATGTTATCGCGCACGCACCGCAACATGCTGCGCCGCTTGCTCGAAATCGAAGTCCCCGAAATTTTTAACGGACTCGTCGAAATCAAATCCATCGCGCGCGAAGCGGGGCAGCGTTCCAAAGTCGCGGTCTCTGCCACGCAAGACGGCATTGATCCCGTCGGCGCGTGCGTGGGTCAACGCGGCGTGCGGATTCAAGCGATTGTCAATGAATTATCGAACGAAAAAATTGACGTGATCGAATGGAATCCGAATCCGCAAATTTTTATTGCGAGCGCGCTGTCGCCCGCCAAAGTAACGGCAGTGGGTTTGCGCGAAGATGCCGACGGCGACAAAGTTGCCACCGTCGTCGTCGCCGATAAACAGTTGTCGTTGGCGATTGGCAAAGAGGGGCAAAACGCGCGGCTCGCCGCAAAACTGACGGGCTGGCGCATTGACATCAAGAGCGAAGCGCAAATCAACGAAGACACGATGCGGCGGCAGATGGAACATGAAGCTGTTGTCGCGGCGCAGCAAATTGTTACCGAGGCGGAAGAGGGCGTTCAACCCGCGGCGGAAGTGGAACCAGAAATTATCGCCCCCGTCGCGCAATTTGCTGTGCCACCCGTTGCGATTGTCGAGACCCCCGTGATCGTGGCTGCGCCCGTCGTGGCACAATCTGAACCCGAACCTGAACCCGAAGAAGAATTGACGTTCGCGGAAGCGTTGCAGCAATTTGAGCAACGTCAAGCCGAAGAGGACAACGAAGATCGCCCCGAAGATGATGAACGCACGCGCAAATTAAAAGAGGATCGCCGCAAACGTCAAACGCTCGTCTTTGATCCCAAAGCAGGCAAAGTCGTCGCTCAAAAGAAACACAAAGGCGGCAGACAAGATTGGCTCGGTGAGTTGGGTGAGGACGAAGATGATGTTGTCGAAGATGTGGTGGATGAAGTAGAAGAAGAAATTGAAGAATGAAAATAAAGGATGAAGGATGAGTCATGTTGATTTTCTAAATCCTTCATCCTTCCGCCTTCCGCCTTCATCCTTTATGTCCAAGCATATTCCGCAGCGCACCTGCATCGGTTGTCGCAGCGTGCAAGCGAAACGCGAATTGATGCGTATTGTGAAAACGCCCGAAGGACGCGTCATCGCCGATCCAACAGGCAAAAAAAATGGACGCGGCACGTACATTCATAAAACGCGCGAATGTCTTGAAAATGTTTTGGGCGCGCCGGGGAAATTGCAGCACGCGCTAAAATTGGAAACAAAAATCGCGCCCGAAGATTTGAACGTCTTGATTGAATTGGCAAAATCGTTTCCCGCGCTTGACGCGACGGAAACCGCAATGAAAGGTACACACAACGAGTCGCGCCGCACTCTGAATCAAGCGGCGCATCAGAACAAGTGAAAGACTGGCTGCTTTTAGCTGGTTGCACAACGCGCGACGGCAGCGCGGGGAGGGAAAGGCGATGATTTAGAATCCCTCATCTTTTCCCCCTCCCCGACAGGGAACGCTGTGGCACGCGTTCCCTACGCGAGCGTCTCGCACGCGTCCCCTCTTGCGTTAGCGCATCCAGTCCTCACTCACTCTGAATCAAATATTTTATGGCACAGCTGCATCGTGCGTGACTATGCGCTTGGGCGCGTTGAATCGCGTTGCAGCGTTACGAATGTACAGCTCGCTTGTTCACCACAACGCGCGAACTCTTATGCGCGCGTCTTTTGTCCGTGAGCAAACGTCTGTTGAAGCGAGGATGGTATGCCCGATGAATTGACTCCCACGCCAGAAAAATCCGAAGTGAAAGCAGAAGAAGTAAAAAAGAAACCCGCCGACGCGCCAAACTCCGCGACTCCAAAACCGCGTCCAGCCAGTTCGCCCACTTCGACAAAACCTTCGGCATCCTCGTCCGCGCCACGTTCCAATGCGCCGCGTCCAGCCGGTTCGACGAGCAACCCCGCGCGCCCCACAAGTTCAAGCGGCAACGCGCCGCGTCCTGTTAGTTCAAGCAGCAACGCGCCGCGCCCTGGTGGTTCGAGCAGCAGCGCGCCGCGCCCTGGTGGTTCGAGCAGCAACGCGCCGCGCCCTGGTGGTTCGAGCTACAATCCTTCGCGCCCCGGTGCGCCGCGTCCAACCGGTTCGCCGCGCCCATCGGGAAGCAGCGCGCCGCGCCCCGGTGCGCCGCGTCCCGGTGCACCATCATCGCGCCCGGGCGCGCCGCGCCCAAATGGCTCGCGCCCGCCGCAGCGCACCGGCAATGGGCAACGTCTGGCGAACGGACAAAATCGTCCACAAGGCGGCAATCGTCCACAAAGCGGTAATCGCTCCGCGACAAGCGGTGGGCGTCCGATGCGAGGTGGCACACGATCCACGCCGGGCGGAGCGCCTAGACCGACAATGCCGCTCGCGCCACCAAAACCTGTCGTTCCCATCATCGTCACCTTGCCCGTCATGCTGACGGTGCGCGATCTCGCAACGACGCTGAAACTTACCCCGATTGATATTATCAAAAAATTGATGGCGAATGGTGTGATGGCGAATATCACCCAATCCATTGATTTCGATACCGCGTCGCTCATTGCCGAAGAACTTGGCTTTCAGGTCAAAGAAGAAAAAGTTCAAGTCGTCGAGGAAGTTGTCACCACTCTTTCTTCGATGCCGAAAAAAGTCGAATACACGGAAGCGGAACTCAAAGCGATGAAACCGCGCCCGCCCGTTGTAACGATCATGGGACATGTGGATCACGGCAAAACATCGCTGCTCGACGCGATCCGCAATACGAATGTTGTCGGCGGCGAATTTGGCGGCATCACGCAGCACATCGGCGCGTATCAAATTGATCACAACGGCAAGAAAATTACGTTTCTCGACACGCCGGGGCACGAAGCGTTTACCGCGATGCGCGCGCGCGGCGCGAAAGCGACGGACATTGCGATCATTGTCGTCGCGGCGGATGACGGCGTCATGCCCACGACGCGCGAAGCGATTGAACACGCGCGCGCAGCTCAGGTGCCGATCATCGTTGCGCTAAACAAAATTGATCGCCCCACCGCGAATCAAGAACGCGTCAAACAGCAATTGTCCGACATCGGTTTGGAAGTGTACGGCGGCAAAGATGAAGTCACTGTCGTGCCCATTTCGGCGAAACAAAAAATCGGACTCGATGATTTGCTCGAAAACATTTTGCTCGTCGCCGAACTCGCGGACTTGAAAGCGGATCCTGACAAACTCTCAACGGGCGTGATTATCGAATCGCGTCTCGATAAACAACAGGGTCCAAGCGCGACAATGCTCGTCCAAGAAGGCACGCTCAACGTCGGCGATTTCATTTTGATCGGCGAAGCGTCCGCAAAAATTCGCGCAATGTTCGACGAACGCGGCGAAATCATTCCCGCGGCAGGCCCTTCCATGCCCGTTGTTGTCACGGGCTTGAGCAGTGTGCCGCCCGCGGGCGAGTCGTTTGAAGAAGTGGCGACGGAACAAGAAGCGCGCACACGCGCGTATCAACGCGTCCAAGCGCGGCGGGCGAAACAAACCAAAACAGCCACCGTCACCCTCAACGATCTGTACGCGAAATTTAAGGAAGGGGCGGTCAAGGAATTGAACCTGCTCGTCAAAGCGGATGTCGCGGGTTCGCTCGAACCAATTGTGTCGTCTCTCCAAAAATTGGGCGACGGCAGCTTGCACGCGAAAATTGTGCGGCAAGGCATCGGCACGGTTACGCAAGCGGATGTGATGCTGGCAGCGGCGTCGCAAGGCATTGTCATCGCGTTCAATGTCGGCGTTGAAGGACCAGCGGAGACGTTAGCCGATCAAGAAAAAGTGGATGTGCGAAAATACAACATCATCTACAAATTGATCGAGGACATTGACAAAGCGCTCAAGGGGATGCTCGAACCCGAATATAAGGATGTGTTGACGGGACGCGCGCAAGTGTTGAAAATCTTTAACGTGAAAAAGAATGTCGTCGCGGGTTCACGCGTGATCAAAGGCACGATCACGCGCGGGACGATAGCCAAAGTGATACGCGGACAAAAAGAATTGTTCACGGGACAGTTGAGTTCCCTCAAACGTTTCACGGATGATGTCAAAGAAGTGGCGGAAGGTTACGAGTGCGGCATCTCGCTTGACGGTTTCAACGATTTGCAAGAAGGCGATTTGATCGAGTTTTACAAAAAAGAAAGAGTGAGTTAAACGTCAAAACGTCAAACGTCAATTGCTTTGAAGTGCGCCGCAATTGACGTTTGACGTTTGACGATTCGTATGGTTGATCCGCAAGCGCTTGCCGCCGTCGTCACCACCCTCACCAACGCGCGCACCATTTTCATCGCCGCGCACATTCAGCCCGATGGCGACTGTGTGGGTTCGCAGCTCGCGTTGGCGCACGCGTTACACGCAGTGGACAAACGCGTGACGCTTGCGCTGGACGACAAAATTCCAGAGAACTTGAATTTTCTCAAGGGCATTAAAAAGATTGCCGCGCGCGAGCCGCACAACGAAGATGTTTTTGTCTATGTAGATGGCAGTGATTCGAAACGCTACGGCAAAGCATTGAATCGCGAAAAAAGCGGCGCGCGTCCCATCATCCTCATTGACCATCACATCACGAACGAACCCTTTGGCGATTTGAATTTGGTGGATACGCAAGCCGCTTCCACCGCCGAAATTATTTTCGATCTCGTGCGCGCGTTAAACGTCCCCATCACGCGCCACATCGCGCAAGCGCTCCTCACCGGCATCGTCACCGACACGATGGGTTTTCGCACCACGGCTACAACCCCCGACACGCTCGCCAAAGCGACAGAGTTGTTGCGCGACGGCGCAACCATTCCCGAAATTATTGACCGCGTATACAACCGCCGTTCGTATGCGTCACTCCGCGTATTGGGAGATGCCATTGAACATTCCCACCTCGATGGGGATGTCTTGTGGAGCGCGATGGATTACAAAACGCTCAAAGCATTGGGCGTGAATGGCAACGGCACGAGTGGTATCGTCACACAATTGCTTAGTGTTGCCGATGCAAACATCGCGTTCGTTCTGACGGAAAAGCAAGATGGCAGCATTGATTTGAGTTTGCGTTCCCGCGCAGACGTTGATATTTCCGGTGTCGCAAAACGACTCGGCGGCGGCGGACACAAACAAGCCGCAGGCGCGCTGCTCCCCCCTCCGTTTGAAACTGCCGCGCGGCGTGTGTTGGAAGCCATCCAAAATGAAATGCACAATGAATAATGCACAATGCTTAATCCACAATGCACAACTGCTTCAATGTTTTGCATTCGCATTCAACATTTTGCATTTTGCATTTAACATTTTGCATTGATGAACGCCCTCCTCCTCCTCGACAAACCCCCTGGTCTCTCCTCTCATTCCGCCGTCCATCGTATCCGAAAAATCACGGGGGAAGAACGCGTCGGACATGCAGGCACACTCGATCCGATGGCGACGGGCGTGCTGCTGCTTTTGCTCGGCAGCGCGGTGCGCCTCTCGGAATGGATCATTGACCACGACAAAAAGTATCGCGCGACGGTGAAACTCGGTATCGAGACGGATTCGTATGATGCGACGGGCAATGTTGTCGCAACACAAACCGCGAATGTTTCCGAAACGGAAATTCGCCGAGCGATTGAATCTTTCGTCGGAAAACAAAATCAAATTCCGCCCGCCCATTCCGCGATTCAAATGCAGGGCAAACGCGCGTATAAACTCGCGCGGCAGGGGATCGAAATTGAAATGCAGCCGCGCGCGGTAGAAATTTTTTCCATCACGGATGTTTTGATTACTCATGATCTCGTCGCGTTCGATGTGCATTGCAGTAAAGGCACTTATATTCGTTCGTTGGCGCACGACCTTGGCGCGAAATTAAACACAGGCGCGCATCTCGCCGCATTGCGCCGTACCGCTATCGGTGAATTTTCGATTGAACAGAGCTTGACACTCGATCAGGTGAGTGATGCGGTTGCGCGCAATGATTTAGAAACACATCTCTTGCCAATGGATGCGGCGATTCCTCAATTCGACGCGATATTTCTTGATGCCGCCCAAACGCGCGCGATTCGCAATGGACAATTTATCACCCCCCCAAAAAATTTGACGACCCCCCTCGTGCGCGCGTATGATGAACACAAGAACTTGTTCGCCATTCTCGAACGCGTTTCTGAAAATCAATTGAAACCGAAAAAAGTATTGGGCGGTTAGATTGTTGGGTGGTCAGATGGTTAGGAAATCGGTGCGCCAAACCACCAAACTACCCAACCCCCAAACCACCTTCGTTCAATGACAGAGATTATTCGTACATTATCCGACGCACACCTCACACAACCCAGCGTCATCACCATTGGCTCGTTCGACGGCGTACATCGCGGACACGCGCATCTGATTCAAACGGTGATCGCACAGGCGCGCGCGAAAAATGCGGCGAGTATTGTCGTCACCCTCAATCCGCATCCACGCCTCGTACTGCGTCCCGATTCACCAATGCAATTGCTCTCCACGTTGGACGAACGCGTGGAATTGTTGACCCAGCAAGGATTGGATTACGTTGTCGTCTTTCCCTTTTCCCAGGAACAAGCGAAATTACGCGCGCGTGAATTTGTCGAATTGTTACGCAATCACCTCAACATTGTCGACCTCGTGTGCGGTCCCAATTTTGCGCTCGGCTACAAACGCGAAGGGACGATTCCTGTGCTGCAAGATTTGGGGCAAGAATTTGGTTTTACCGTTTCCGTCGTCGAGCCGCATCATTTTGAAGATGGCATCATTTCCAGCACGCGCGTCCGTGATTTGGTGGCGAACGGTGATGTTACACTTGCCGCGCAATTGCTCGGACGCTACCCCATGCTGCGCGGCATTGTCGTTCACGGCGATCATCGCGGACGCGAGCTCGGTTTTCCGACGGCGAACCTCGAAGTACCCGACAAAAAATTGATTCCTGCCAACGGCATTTACGCGGTGCGCGTGCGTCTCGGCAGCGAATGGCATAACGGCGCGGCGAGCGTTGGTGTTCGTCCGACATTCGGCGGCGGCAAGCGTTTGGTAGAGGTTTTTATTCTCGATTTCGCGCGCTGGATTTATGGCGAGGAACTCCAAGTGTATTTCATTGAACGCCTGCGCGACGAAGAGAAATTCGACAGCATCCAAGCCCTGTTGGAACAGATGGCGCGCGATGTGCAGAACGCGCGCGAGATTTTGGGGGAATTGAATGTGGGGGAACCGCGCGTTGGACGAGAAGCGAGATACGAGAGGCGAGAGGCGAGAAACTGATTACTGAAAACTGATTACCGATTACTCAATGAATCGTTACGAGGAGCTTGACCACACTGCCGATTGGGCATTCCGCGCGTTTGGGAACGATCTAAAAGAATTGTTCGAGAATGCCGCTTACGCGTTGTTCGCGTTGGAAGGCGCGCTCGACGCGCAATCTACACTGACGCGCGAAATTCGCGTCGCGGGGATTGACCGCGAAGCGTTGTTGGTAAATTGGTTGAGCGAACTTTTATTTTTCCAAGAAACGAAACGCGAAACATATCAAACGTTCAACATCACAAAACTCACAGAGACCGATCTCGAAGCAACCGTTCACGGCGCGCAAACGCAGCCCATCACCAAATTTATCAAAGCGGTGACGTATCACGATTTGAAAATTGAACAAAAGGAAAAGAGCTGGGAAGCGACGGTGGTGGTGGACGTATGATAGCGAATAGCGTAGAGCAGATGGCGAATAGCAAATGCACTGCTATCTGCCATCTGCCATCAGCCATTAGCCATGATTTCCAAGCACGATTTACAGCGTCTCTCTGAATTTGTCTGGCAAGTCCCGCGCGAATATCGCGGTGATATGCGCGCGCCTGCGCGAATCTGGGCGGATGAAGATTTGTTGGATGACGCGCTGCAAGATAAATCGGTTGAGCAGTTGATCAATACGGCGACGTTGCCGGGGATTGTGAAATATGCGATTGCGATGCCCGATCTTCACCAAGGGTACGGTGCCCCGGTGGGAGGCGTGTTTGCGACGGCGACGAGTGATGGCGTGATTTCACCGGGCGCGGTTGGCTACGACATCAATTGCGGCGTCCGCGTTCTCGCGTCCCAAGTTCACGCGAACGAAATTCGTCCGCATCTGGGAAATTTGGCGACGACGTTGTATCGCAATTGTCCGAGCGGTGTTGGCGTGAGTGGCACGGTGAATCTGTACGGCGATGACTTGGATGATATTTTGAATCGCGGCGCGGATTGGACGCTCGAGCGCGGGTACGCGCGGATGGAGGATTTGCCGCACACGGAAGAGTACGGACGGATTCCGTATGCGGACGCGGACATGGTTTCGGACAAGGCAAAAGAACGCGGACGCGATCAACTTGGCACGCTCGGCGCGGGCAATCATTTTATCGAAGTGGATCGCATCACGGCGATCTATGATGAGGACGCGGCGCGCGTGTTGGGTTTGTTTGAAAATCAAGTCGTCGTGCAAATTCATTGTGGCTCGCGCGGATTGGGGCATCAAGTTTGTCAGGATTACGTGGATCGCTTTCAACGCGTGGTCAAAGAATACAACATTGTTTTGCCCGATCGCGAACTTGTTGCCGCGCCATTCGCTTCACCGGAAGGGCAGGCATATGTTGGCGCGATGGGCGCGGCGGCAAATTTCGCGTTTGCGAATCGGCAGGTACTCGCGTTTCATATTCGTCGTTCGTTCGCGGAGGTATTGAAAGGTCATGTAAAGAATTTTGACTTGCATCAGGTGTACGACATTGCACACAACATGGCAAAGGTGGAAGACCATGACGTTGAAGGGGAAAGGATGCAAGTGTTGGTGCATCGCAAAGGGGCGACGCGCGCGTTCGGACCTCATTCGCCCGTCTTGCCCGATGACCTTAAAGAAATCGGACAACCTGTGTTAATCCCCGGTTCAATGGGCACCATGTCATTTATTCTGTGCGGCACGGCGGGTTCGATGGCGCAGACGTTTGGTTCGTCGTGTCACGGCGCGGGGCGCGTGTGGAGTCGGCATCGCGCGAAAAAAGAAATTCGCGGCGAAAAATTGCGCGCAGAAATGCAAGAGCGCGGCATTGAAGTACGCGCGGGTTCGTTAAGCGGTCTCGCGGAGGAAGCGCCGCAAGCATATAAAGATGTTGCGCGCGTCGTGCAAGTGGTGGACGCGGCGGGGATTGGGCGGAGGGTGGCGCGGTTGGAGCCGATGGCGGTGGTGAAGGGATGAGGGATGAAGGATGAACGTAGAGACGTTTCGGTGAAACGTCTCTTTCGGGGGTGAAGAGGTGACAAGGTGAAGCTAACGATTATTGAAATTGAAAAGGCAGTGGGCGGCGTTCTGATTCACAATGTCGCGGACGCGCAAGGGCATAAGGCGTTGAATAAGGGGCATCGGCTGGTGGCGAGCGATGTCGAAAAATTGCGCGCGTTGGGAAAAACGAATGTGTTTGTGGGAATGTTTGAAGCAGGCGACGTGAGCGAGAATGACGCGGCGACGCGGATCGCGAACGCGGTGGCAGGCGAAAATGTTTCATTGTCAGCTGTGAGCGGCGGGCGCATCAATCTAACGGCGAATGTGCGCGGCATTTTTAAGGTGAATGAAGCCGCGCTGAATGAAATCAATTTGTTGGATGGAATTACTGTTGCGACGATCCCTGCAAACGCGGTGGTTGCCCCCGAAAAAATGGTGGCGACGATCAAGACGATTGGGCTGGCGATTGCGGAGGGTGTGTTACAAAAGGTGGATGGAATAGGGCGTGAAGCGTCAAACGTTATTGGGATACGCGAATTGCGCGCGGCGCGGGTGGCGGTGATTTTGACGGGGAGTGCGGAAGCGCGTGGACGCGTGGAAAAAACATTTACGCCCGCGATTGCAAGCCGCGTGGAGGAATTGAGCGCGAGTGTTGTTTTCAACGACTATGTGGAACATGAGGAACGCGCGATTGCGGACGCGATTGAACGCGCGAAAAATTTGAATGTGGATTGTGTAATTCTCGCGGGGGAAACTTCGATCATGGACGCGAGTGATGTGACGCCCAGCGGAATTGCACAAGCGGGCGGAACAATAGAAGTGTACGGCGCGCCCGTCGAGCCCGGGAATTTATTGCTGTTGGCTTATGCGAATGATTTACCGATCATCGGCGCGCCGGGCTGTGTGAAATCGCGCGAGACGAATGTGGTGGATTTGATTTTGCCACGATTGTTGGCGGGGGAAAGGATTGGAAAAAAAGATGTTGTTGCGTTGGCGAATGGGGGTTTGTTGATTTGAAAACCAAGACGGCGAGCAATGCTCGCCGTTTTCATTTTGCGTAACCTGCCACGCGAATTTGTTCTTGAACCCATTGCGCGTCCTCCGCGCTCAATTCGGGAGGGGGGGGTGGTTGCGTGTAATCGAGCAGCCGTTCATAACGCACGAGTTTGAAACACGCAGCTATCGCAGTTTGCAATTCAAGTGTCACATCGGGATCGGGTGGCAGAAGGGGAATTGGAAGCGTTGGAAGTGGTTCACGCAAACCGATTGGAAAAACTTGGGTGCGCGGACGGCGTTGCACGCGGCTCAAGAAACAAAAATACGGCGCGGGCGGCAATTCGCCAAGTAAATGAATACGCCTGCCTGCGCGCAGCAAATCAATTTCAACCAGATGCGTGCGTGTGCCCATTAGTTCCACGCGCTTGTCATTATAGTCTTCCCATCCTTTGCTGCGCTTGTTCACGGGCGAAAGAATTTCAATCACGGTCACGAGCCGACGGTCTGCAACATCGCGAATCTCGATACTCAACGCGGGAATTTCTTGTGGAATGGGCGTGACAAGTTCCAAGACGCGTTCGGGCGTTGCCATTATAACGTATTCTGCCACCGCTGCTCTCGTTTGCGGCAATTCGACGACATGCACATCGGGATACAAGCTGCGATCACGCTCATCGGAAATAATTTCGAGCGAGTCGGTATCGAGCCAATAATGCTTGTTCAAAAACGCGACATAGCGTGGACTGAGTTGAGACAAGACTTGGGCGCGAATTTCGCTTGCCAGCGTGTCGTGAAATTCCATCCACATCTCGCCTTCGAGAAATGGATCCATGCCGGGAAATGGTGAACCCATCATAACCTCCCGTTCTCTCTATCAACGCGCGCACGATCCACAATGCCGCGAATAAAATCGCTTTTGGCTTCGGTGTATGCGTCACGGTCATCCCGAAATTTTTCCGCGAGCCCATATTTCAAGACTGCGTACTGTTGCACCGCGTCGCGGTGGGCGCGCAGATAATCGCGGAAAAGCAAATGCCGCTCACGTTCCGGGTTGTGAGGCGAGGTATAGAGATGAAGATGATGCGTGCGCGGTTCGCCCTTGCCGAAAAAAATTCGACCCGCGATACCCGCCTCCCCGCGACAGTCATATTGCAAAATCACGAGCGGTGAAATCGCGCGCACTGCATCATCCGCATTTTCAACCACAATCAATATGTCAATAATCGGTTTGGCGGCGAGACCCGGCACGGAAGTGCTGCCGATATGTTCCAGCTGCACGCGCAAATCGCGTAGGGCGTAAGCAATCTTTTCGCGCTCTTGCTCAAACGCGGTTGACCACTCTGGGTTATACGCTTCAATGATTATGGGATACATAGCCCTTATCCCATCGAATAACCCAGTTCCTGCAACATCCGATCATCGCGCCGCCATTGTTGGCGCACTTTGACGATCAATTCCAAATACGCTTGATGTCCGAGCCATTGTTCGATTTCTTTGCGCGCAGCTTGCCCCACTTTTTTCAACATGCTGCCGCGCTCCCCGATCACGATGGCTTTTTGGGATTCTTTTTCTACCCAAATGATTGCGGAAATGTACGTGAGGTCAGGCGAACGTTCCTCCCATTCATCCACCTGCACGGCAATCGAGTGGGGAATCTCTTGGCGCGTGTTGATCAGCAATTGTTCGCGCACGAGTTCGGCGGCGAGAAATTGCATTGGCGTATCGGTGATTTCATCATCAGGATACAACGCAGGTCCTTCGGGCAAACGCGCCACAATCATGTCGAGCAATTTGTCGGTATTCAGTTTCTTCGTCGCGGAAATTCGCATCCAATCGGCGTGTTGGACGAGATCAAAGTATGCCTGTGTGATTTCACCCACCGCGTCGCGTTTCAACAAATCCATTTTGTTGAGGGCGAGCAGAACGGGCGCGGTCACGCGGTCATTCAACATTTCGGCAATGTCTTCATCTTCGCGCGTTGGCATCTTTGAGCCATCCACGACAAACACGACAACACTCATATCCTCAAGCGTGTCCACAGCTGACCGTACCATAAATTTTCCAAGCGGATGAATCGGGCGATGAATCCCCGGTGTATCCACAAAAACAATTTGCGCGTCGGGGCGCGTCAAAATGCCGCGCACAACGCGGCGCGTCGTTTGCGGTTTATCGGAAACGATGGTCACTTTTGCGCCGACATAGAAATTCAACAGAGTTGATTTGCCGACGTTGGGGCGTCCGACGATGACGCAAAAGCCGGTGCGATGTGGTGAATTAGTAATCGGTGGGTCAGTGATCAGTGGGTCAGTGGTCAGTGAGTCAGTGGTCAGTGAGTCAGTTTTTTTACGTTGCGGCATAGTCCCTCACGAGATAGAAATAGAATGCGGCAAATTCGCGTAGGATGTTCCACGTATCGCGCCATTGGGGGGGAACATTCGCGGCGGCAGCAGAAACATCGGTGATGCCAAAGCGTTTGAATGTTAGCACGGCGCGTGGTAAATGGTAATAATGGGAAACGACGACGGCAGATGTGAAATTTTGCGTGTCCATGATGGCTTGCGCGTGGCGCGCCGTCTCGTACGTGTCCTCGCCGTCGCGGTCAACAAAGATATTTACAAACGGGACGCCGCGCCGCATGAGATATTCGCGCATTGCGTCCGCCTCTTCATATCCTTCGCGCCCCAGTCCACCGCTGACGATGATGTTTTTTACGGTTTTGTCTTGAAACAATTCATACGCGCGGTCAAGTCGTTCGCGCAAACGCCATGACGGCGCGCCGCTGCGTTCGACCCGCGTGCCGAGTACGACGGCAACATCGGCAACGCGCGGCTCCGCGTTCAAGCCCGCGAGAATTGTGAGCGCTGAATGAATGAGCACCCACAACAAAAAGATGCCGAGGAGGATAACAAAGAGTCGGATCATAGGAGCGTACTGGTGGCGGACGCCACGGCAAGTTCATTTGGAGAGGACCAAAGGTACTCGCGTACCTCTAAATACATTCGATCCAATTCGGCTAAATACCCGCTAACCGCAAGCCGATAGTTATCTGGATTTTTTTCCACTTGCCGTAAACGCTCGACTTGACGCTGAAAGTACGAAATGCGTTCTAGCATCGCTTGATATTCAGTGTCATTCTTGATCATCAGAAATCACCTCCACAATTCCACGTCGACTCTGATCGCGCTTGATCTGCCAGTGCATAATCGTCTCCGCCTCACTATCCAAAATTGCCAGCCGCCTAATCCAAAAAATACTTGCACCTTCGTAATTTTGAGTCGTCAGGTGATCAAAGATAAGAGCTGCCTCACCCGTTACCAAACTGACGTCAAATCCATTGTCCATCAACATAAAAACATCAATATCCCCAGGAGTTGGCTTAGCGGTCACAAAGGAACCAAAGAGAATAAATCGTGCCAAATGTCCCGTGTCAAAAGCGAACTGATAGATACGCTCCAAGCGCCGCGCAAGTTGTCGGCGGCGTAAAGTCGTCGCGCCAAAATATTCTACCACTTGATTCAAAGTCCCACGATAGATCCCAGTGGGCAAGTCTCCATTTGCGTTAAATTCAGGAAAGTGGCTCATGGTTCCAATTCATCAATGCATGGCTTAACGCGTCAAGTGCAATCAAGCGCGCTGCCGCTTCTCCGCGCGCTTTCAGTTCTACCCCCCCCTGCGCCACCGTTTTCGGTCCAATCGTAATTCGCAGCGGCAAGCCGATCAAATCCGCGTCGTTGAATTTTACACCCGCACTCTCGTTGCGGTCATCTATGAGCCATGAGAGTTTCAACGCATTGAGGGCATCTTGTACGCGCGTCAATGAATCGGCTACTTCGGGTTTGTCAGCGTTCAACGCGACAATGTACGCATCGTACGGCGCGAGCGCGCGTGACCACACGATCCCTTTTTCGTCGTAACGCGCGCCGATGTGTGCGAGTAACGTTGCGCCAAGATCGAGTTCCATTGTGACACAAATTTGTTTTTGCGCTTTGCCGTTCGCGTCAAGAAAATTCGCGTTCAGTGCGCGCGGCGCGGTGAGGTTGCCCAACGCGATGCCGCGCACGAGTTCCAGCGTGCCGCTGCCATCGGGACTCGGATCGCCCACACGCGCGAGCACAATATCTATAATCACATCGGGTTTGTAATCGCGCGGCACATTCGTATTCAAGAGATGATAGCCCGCTTTGTTCGCACCCGCGACGAGGTTGGGCGACTGAGCAATCGAATCATCTGCAATGATCGTCGCGCCGCGCGTGCCAATGGGCGACGCGTAACCGGGGACTGCGCCGACGCGTGTAATTTCCTCATCGGTTGCCCAACGCAATGTTTGGACGTTCAACGCGCGTTTTACTTTCTCCTCATCAATTTGCAGATCGCCGCGAATGACGGCAAAGATTACGCGTTCACCTGTCGAATAAAAAACGGCTTTGGCGGTGCGGCTTGTTGGAACATTCAACAAACGCGCAAGCGATTCGATGGTGTCACAGTGGGGCGTTGCGATTTCCTCTGGCGCGAGTTGTGTTTCATCGGGCGCGGGCGTTTTGTAAAGTGTCGCCGCCGCGCGGGTTGCCGTATACGCGTTGCTTTTCAAAATTTCGAGATCGAGTTGCGGTGATGCTGCATACCACACACGCGCACTGGCGACATCTTGCGCGCTGTTTGATTCGATGCCCGCGTCTCGAAAAAAATCGCGCGCGAGGTTTTCAAACGCGCGCTGTGTTTCGTTCGCCGCGTCGAGATTCGCTTCCAGCGAGGCGAGATGCAAACGCGTCATCCCGCCGCTGTGCCAATACACGCGCGCGGGCAAGTGTTTGTACGATTGAATTTCGGCGGATGCGAGAGTGTCGAGATTTATTTTTGGCACGCCGCGTAGCTCTTGCGCGCCGAGTTCGTCCATTGGCGCGCGCAGCATCGAGAACATTTTTGAAATGACATTCGCGGCAAGAGGGAGATAAATCAATTGTCCCTGTTCGACGGGGCGAATGAAACCCGCGCGAAAGGCGAGCCGCAACGTTTCATCGGTGATGTCAGCGGGCGCGTCGCGTTTGGTTTTGGCAAAGAGGGTGGAGTAGCGCATGACTTAGGCGTAAGCCAAACGTCCCTTCGGTTCGGGAATGGAGCGTCCTAGTTCGCGAGCCGTTTCAATCCATTCTTGGATAATAATTTCGGCATTGCTCAACGCTTCTTGATACGTCGCACCATCTGCCATGCACCCTGCTAATTCGGGAACTTCCGCGATATACGCTTGATCGTCATTGCTCCAGTACAAGATTACTTCATACTTGATCATCGTCACCTCCAAGTTTGTATTTCAGAAGGAGATTGCGTGCTTGTTTGACCTGATACGCTTTTGCTTGATTGCCTTTCGGCTGTAAATTCAAAATCTCTTCAATCCCCGCTTTTGAAAAAATAAGATGACTGCCCCGAGTCCGTTCCTCAAATCCTAGACGCAATAACAGGCGACAGAGCTCATCGAAACCAATATTTGCGTCCGACGTTCCACGTAAAACTTTGTCAAGAATTTTGTCCCGTCGGGTCATTGTAATCTCGCCACCTTTTTTATTGCCCGCTCCTCAGGCCGAGCCATGCGAGCTCCGTCATATCCAACTCCACAAGGTCGGTGTGATACACATACAATTCGCGCGTGGGCAGCTCCCGATGAAGTTGGGCGTAGAGTTTCATAGCGGTCACCGAATCGGGAAACGTTCCGAAGACCACCAGCTCATCCAGAATCTATTTGTTTCCTTTGGAATGAGCATTTAACACTTCGAGCAATAACCATTGATGCGGATAATGTGTGCGAATTTCTTGCCATTTCATTCGCGTGCCTGCAAACACAGGCGCGCCGCTCATAATCTCGCGCGAACGCAAAATTACGTTTGAATCCACTGTTGGTTTGAGGTTTGTAAGCATTGTACATTCCTTTCTTGAATGTTGACCCTTACCCTGTCGCCCGTCGAACCTCAAGCTGCACAAAGTCAATCACTGCGCCGGTTTGAGAGAGAAAGTCTGTTCCGATGATTCCATCCATCACAAAGCCATAATCCAACGCGCCGATTTCGATTTCGAACGATTCCATCACTAGCTCACCTACCGTCAACTGTTCAATTTGTTTGGTAAAGACATACTCTGTACCCCCAACCCCACGCACACGGTGCAGCATATCATTTCGTTCGAACTTTAACCCAATTTCCAAAACTCGGTCAGTGGAAAAAACTGTGCCAGAGGAACCGGTGTCAAGGAGAACATTTCCAAGAGTCAGACGTTGACCACGAAAAGTGAGCATCGCCACAACGAATGGCAATCCTTTTTCCAAACGGAACTTCATTTCAATCCTCGAACCCCCAAGTACACCCGTTCGTGAATGTCAAGTGTTGGGCGACTCGTGTGAAAGACAATCAATTCCCGTTGTGGCGCTTGACGATGCAATTCTCGGTAACGCTTCATCGCCGCCACAGAATCATCAAACACCTCAATAACCGCAACGTCTTCAACAATCCGTTGATTGTCTTGAGAATGGGCTTGCAGGGCTTCAATGAGCAACCACTGTTCTGGATAGTGTTCGCGCGCGTGTTGCCATGTCATTTTGTTTTCCTCCTGCTATCTATCTCGCATTTGACTAGGGCTGGCACAAAGTCCTTCGCTCGCGAAGAGTTAGCACGCCAGAGCCTGTGGTGAGCCCTTCGGCTGCGCTCAGGGTAAACTCCGCCGAACCATGCGGCAGCTGTGGCACATTCCGCATCTAGGGATGCTCGCTCAACGTACTCAACGCGACTTTGTGCCAGCCCTCCGCATTTGACAGCATCTGGTTGACTTCTCGGAGTAATTGTGCAGCTTGTTCGCGGCGCAAAGTTGGAAAGTCATCATGAACTCAACGATACGCATCTGCTTTTGGATGGATTTAAGTAGCGCAGCCAATCGCTCGCCAAAATTTCCGCTTGTCAGGCACGCACATTGAGTTTATACTCTTCCTATGAAATACGAGTAGGATGACAAGAAAAATCAAGCAAACATTCAACCACCTATGCGCGCAAACGATACAAACAAAAATTTCAAGACGAATTTGGCGCGGATTGACGCCATGACGGATGACGAGATTGATATATCAGACATTCCGCCTTTGACCGACAAATTTTTTGCAACGGCGAAATGGCGAATGCCGACCTCAACCGTACAAGTAACTGTGCAAGTTGAGTCTGAAGTGTTGGAATGGTTCAAAGCGCAAGGTGAGCATTACGAACGCGATCTCGCGGCGGCTTTACGATTGTATGCCCACGCGCATCAGGGAGCTAAATAAACCTAATCGCAAGTATAGCCCTGTTCCCCAAAATAAAAAAGCAGCGAGCGTATGTTGGCTCGCTGCTTTTTGTTTTCGTTTTTATTTCGGCATCCCTGCCAACGCGTCATACGCGGGTTTGCCCAAGATGCGAAAGGCGTCGAGTTCGCCGCGGTCAAAGTCGAGCTGCCATGCGATCATAACCCCGACCCATTTTTGTTGTCGCCCCCATTGATACGCTTCCACGTACCACTGGGCAGCTTGTTCGGGTGAATTGTCTGCGCCGGCAGGATGGCATGGACCGCCGCCGCAACTGCCGCCCGTATGCGTGGGCCAGCCAAATTCGGTAGGCCAAACCTGTTTGTTGTTATCACCGTAGCGAACCATCACATTGTGATAGCCCTCCATGGTCGAACGGAAACTCCAACTCGGGTGCCGATTCTCGAACGGTGAGCGGAACGATGCTTCGGGGCGATTACATCCGGGATCGGTGATGTTACACAGCGCGGGAACATTGTAGCCGCTTGGATGCGCGCCAATCGCGTCCGAGAAATTCTTTAGCCCATTTTGATACAGTTGGTCGAGATATTGAATATCGTCAATTGCTACGATACCGTCATTCCAACCTGTTGGTGTCGGCGCGCCCGAGACAACCACGATGGAGGGACAGGCGTTCTTGATCGCAGGATACACCGCTTTGAGCATGTCCATATAACGCGCTGCGGATAACGGCGCGCCACTCCATTCGCGCTGCAAATTTTCTTCGTTCCACACTTCGATGGCACCGAGGGAAGTATTGCAATACTTGCTGGCGAGACCGCCAAAAAAGTTTGCGGCGTGCTGCATATCATCGGGCGGACCTTCGCCCTGATGAACGGAGCGTGACCATTCCGGCGCACATAGGACGCTAAACAATACTTTGATCCCGCGCGCATTGGCTCGATTGAGAATGTCATCGGGTCCGCTCAAGTCCGCGTTACCGGGACCCGATTCGATATCGCACCAACGAACTTGGACCTTGATCCAGCGAAAGCCCATGCCTTGCACATGACTCAATTCCACATCACGGTCTTTGCTCGTCCAGTCAATTTGAATGCCGTAATTGAACAAATTCTGTCCGCCAAAGTTCCCGCCTGTCGGCTGTGGCTTTGGCGTAGGATTCGCGGCGGGCTGCGTGGTTGGTTTGGGCTGATTATTCGACGGTTGCTTTGTGGGTTTGACAGTTGCTTTTGTTGGTACGGGTGTTGGCGGTTGCGTCGGTTTCGGTGTCGGTTTCAGCGCAAGTTTTACAACATTGCTTACCGCCTCCCCTGCGGTTACGCCCCCATCAACGGACAATGCCACTTGAATGTTATGCTGTCCGCCATCCTTTGGCGCGTTCCATTTTATTTGTGGATCGTGCACCGACGAAGTGCCGATTTGATTCCCGTCCACGCTCCACACCAATTGCAATTGATTTTCGACGATGGTGGGCCGCATGGATTTGTAATTTTCGAGCACCGTCCACACGCGTTCATCCATGCCCGCTTTCGCATCGTAATCGGTGACGACGATGCCGCCGAGATTGTATTTCAATGCGAACGCGATTTTTTTGGCGAGCGAATCCGCGTTCTCTAACCAGACGGTATGTGCGGTGTTGTTGCTATCCGCATAATTGAAATAAAACAAACCGCTTGCTTCGTGAATTTGAATGCCACCTGCTTTTGCCAACGCGGGCAATGCCAAGGGCACCTCACTGCCCGGTTCCGCGTTTGGCGGGACGCTCACCGCGCCAACCAATTTCAATGCGTCGCCAAAGGGAACGGGTGTGTAGGTGTCCGCCGTGCTGTCACGACCTTGCGTGGAAGCAACGAGTTGCAGCTTGCTGCGATCTATTTGGCTGATCGCCCATCGCAAATACTGATCCTGCAGCGCGGGATCATTTTCAAACGCGCGCGGATCGCTCAACAACGGAATTTTGATTTCATCCGCGTAACGACCCAACAGCACCCAATTGTATCCAGCTGTATCAAATGCTTCTTCCGAAATCGGCGTGGGCGCGGGCAATGTCACGCTTAACGTTTTTTGTTTCGCATGAAGTTCGCGCGCGAGTTCTTTGATGAAAAGGGTAAAGAGGGGTTCATCACTTGCGCTGATCCCTTCATACGCAATGTTGTAGCCACGATACACTTTTTGGACGGCGAGATCAACGAGCGCGTTAATGTGTGCCGCGCGCTGCGATTCATCTACCATCATGTTGCCTGTGAGATCGGTACGCGCGCCATTTTCATCTACATTCGTCACCGTCGGAACGATAGAAAAATTTGAAGCTGCGCTCGTTTCGGGCGAATTGATGGGTTCGCCCGCGATGCCGCCAATATCCGCTAATTGCAAACCGCGCGGATTCACTTGAACCAAAACACTGTCCGCCGCATCGGGCAAAGCATTTTTATTTTGCAGATCGGCTGCAATCACCGGCGCGCGCGGCAAAGTTTCGACAACGATCACCCCTTCGGGGGCAAAATTCAATGTGGATTCGAGATGCTCATCGTCCAAATTCAAAAGGAACGGAATTTTGAACCAGCGTTGGTTGTACAACGCATAGAGATCGAGCGTGTCCTCCGATTCAATGTCGGCAGGCAGCGGAATCATCAAGTGGGTTTCTTTGGGCTGCTCTCCTTGAACCGTGACGCGATAAAAAGGGCTGCGCGGATCCACCGACATCGGCAGCAGGTGCGCGAGCTCGCTCGTCAAAAAATTTTCCAGCGAGGTGGTCGTCAAGCGAACCGTAGTGCCATTCTTGACCGCGTTCTCGGGGATGGTCAATTCAAAACCGCCGGGGTCGCTGACCGTTGTGCCTTTGGTATTGACCGCAATATATCCTGCATTGGCAATGCGCGAGGGCAAGGCAATCGGCGGCAGCATCAAGACCGCGCACGCCAGCAGGGGCAGCAGCACGAAATAGACCAGCGCTGAACCCGGGTGTTTTTGCAGCCACGCGGGGAATTGTTCGAGCGGGTTCGAGGTGAAACGAACGTTCAAAAGGTCTTTCTCCTTATCGAGAGTGGCGTTCCTTGAGGGGGCAAGAAACGGTGGATGAGAGAAACACAGGACGTTTCTCTACGTGACGTGGAATGGAAAAGAATAGCGGGAATGTCACGTGAGCATTGCTGCAGATCGGGTGAAGCGAGGCGCGTGCGGAGAAAAACGGCGGGTGTCCCGATCAACTACCGACGACCATCGCGAAGCGGGGGCGATAGTAGCATAAGGGTTAGAATGGCGCAAATGTTAGGATTGACCGCGCAAGCGTTCCAATTCGGCTCGCAAACGCGCATTTTCTTGGGCGAGTTGGTCAGCGCGCGCGCGTTCCTGTTCCGCCTCTGTTTCCAATTGGTCAGCGCGCGCGCGTTCGTGCTCCGCTTGGGTTTCCAATTGAGCCGCGCGGGCGCGTTCCTGCTCCGCTTGGGTTTCCAATTGAGCCGCGCGGGCGCGTTCTTGATCCGCTTGCCCTTCCATCAGAGTTGCGCGTTCGCGTTCTTGATCCGCTTGTTGCTCAAGCTCTAGGACGCGCAGACGTTCATGCTCGATTTCCAATTGGAGCTCATCGGGAAAGAGCAGGTATTCGCCGCGTTGAGGATTGTAAAGGCGCAATTGCTCCTCGTCCACGCGAAACTCTAGTCCAAGTACGTTGCTGAAGAGGGGGCCGCCGTTCATTGGCACGAACTCATCGCCAACGAGAATATACCCACGCAAACGCGGGATGAGATATTCCTTGAGGGGATCAAAGATGAAATATTCACGCACCCCCATATCCGCATAGATCACGCGCTTGTTGCCCAAATCTTCCTCGCGTGTACTTTCAGAGGTTAACTCAATCACCAGCGCGGGCGCTTTGCCTTCTTGCCAAATTTTGTACGAGGTGCGGTCACGTTTTGCTACGCCGATTACAACGAATACGTCCGGCGCGACGTTTTTTTTACTTTGCCCTTCTACATAATAGACAAACATATTCGCGCCAACATACACCAGCGGGTCCTCGCTGAAATGATGGAGCAACGCAAAGCGTAGATTAATGAGTTGGCGGATGTGAACATCGGATTCAGCCATTGGTTTGCCATCCGAATCGGGATAATAGATCTCGGGCGGACGTACAGGTGTCAATGCGCTCATACAGAACCTCTCATTCTTGATCCGATGGGATTATACCATCATCCTCTTTTTCAAGAGGGAACCGCCCATACATCCGTGTCATATCCAGCAATTTCGCCGCAAGTTCCTCATCCAACGCGCCCGCGCGCATCCGCCAACACCAATTCGGCGGACCCGACACACCGGGCAAATTCATGCGCGCTTGATTGCCCAATCGCAAAATGTCTTGCGCCGTCGTAAGCGCGGTATTGGCAACGGACATCCAAGCTGCGCGCATCAAATCCCACGCAATATCATGCGCGTCCGTGTTGAGATATTGACGCGTAAAATGTTTTTCCAGTTCGCTCGCGCTCTTCCACCAACCCACTGCGGTATCGTTATCATGCGTTCCCGTGTACACCACCCACTCGCGCGTGTAATTGTGCGGCAAGAACGCGGCTTCGGCAGTCCCACCAAATGCGAATTGGATAATCTTCATGCCCGGAAATCCAAATTGCTGCAACAACGCATCAAGCCCCGCGCGCGACTCGGTATCAAAATCGCCCAAGTCCTCCGCGATA
>Ga0247727_10003633_pt1 | contig 33802 bp, 32 predicted proteins | sample WisWelCaveWW1625_FD_202498 | JGI IMG/M metagenome (GOLD analysis project Ga0247727, IMG submission 202498) | Biofilm microbial communities from Wishing Well Cave, Virginia, United States - WW16-25 | ecosystem: Environmental > Aquatic > Deep subsurface > Groundwater > Cave microbial mat | place...
TGCCCTGCTCGAAACATGGAAGCGCAGGCAGGGACGCACGCTGACCCTGGCGGGCTATGCCGATGCGGGCGGAGTAAAAAAGGCGATTGCTCGAACGGCTGAAAACGTGTATGACCGCCTTTCTCCCGCTGAACAAATCCTCGCGCGCGGAATCTTTTTGCGGCTGACCGAACTGGGCGAAGGCGTGCAGGATACCCGCCGCCGCGCCAAATTGGATGAACTGTCGCGCGTCACAGATCATGACGCGCTGACGAAAGTTCTCAAGACCCTGACCGATGCGCGTTTGGTGACGACAGAACAAGACAGCGCCGAAGTGGCTCACGAAGCGTTGATTCGTGAATGGGGAACCCTGCGTAAATGGCTGGATGAAGACCGTGAGAGCCTGCGCCTGCACCGTCACCTGACCGAGAGCGCGCAGGAATGGGCACGGCGCGGACGCGAGGCAGGCGAGTTATATCGCGGCGCGCGCCTGAAGGGGATGCAGGAATGGATGAAGGGACACAGCGACCAACTCAACCCGCTGGAAGGGGAGTTTTTGAAGGCGAGTCAGAATGTAAAGAAGCAGGAAAGATTGCGTTGGGTTAGTCTGGCGGGGGCGGGCGCAATTTTATTGCTATGGGCTATCTTCTTCCCAATGCAATTGATTAATCGTTATATATATAAACCTGTGGATATGGAGAATTATTGGGTGACCATTCCTGCAGGGAAATTTCAGATGGGAAACGATAATGGAAGCGATAGTGAAAAGCCTGCGCATACTGTATATCTGGACGCTTTTCAGATTGGACTCTACGAAGTCACCAATCGCCAGTACGCCCAGTGCATCAAGGCGGGCATTTGTGTTAGAAAAGCATTTGGAGAAGATAAGGCTTTGCATCCAGTGAGTAATATTACCTGGTATGACGCAAAAGCCTATTGTGAATGGGTGGGCGGGCGACTGCCGACCGAAGCCGAATGGGAAAAGGCGGCGCGCGGCACAGATGGAAGAACCTATCCCTGGGGTGAGGATATTAGTTGCGAGAAAGCCAATTACAGTTTTGATTGTGTTGGCGACACAACAAAGGTTGGTAGTTATGAAAATGGACAAAGTCCTTATGGCGTATATGACATGGCAGGCAATGTTTGGGAATGGGTGAATGATTGGTATGCTGAAAAATATTATCAAGGCTCGCCATCACCGAATCCTTTGGGTCCAACAGATGGACAATATAAAGTGCTGCGGGGCGGCGGGTGGAACTACTACGTCGTTGACGGTGTCCGTTCTGCCAATCGCTTCAGGCTCAACCCAGCGTTTACCAACTACGATTTCGGTTTTCGTTGCGCCCGCTCACCATAGTGCTGAATAACTGTTTTCTGAACTTCTGAAAAACTGAAGCGGGTTTGCTCTTCTCCCTCTCGCCGACATCGTCCCCGTATGGGGAAGGCGAGTCGCGCAAAATTTTTTTTGGGGTATCGTCGAAAAGACCGTCCACGAATGGGGTCACGAATGCACGAATGTGGGGCGGTGTGTGTTCAGTTATCAAACAAAGAACTCGGAGATTTCGCGCAAGCGTCTTCGAGTTCTGATTTTAGTATCTTCCCCGTTCCAACATCGCCTCAGGATGCGCCAACTCATCCTCCCGCGCGGGGAACACCTGCACTGCAATTCGCCCTCATGCTTCGACAAGCTCAGCGCGGCGCCCTAGCCCTCTCCCAAACTGGGAGAGGGGACTCGGTGAAAATCTTAGATCATCTCGTAAGCAGTTTCACCATGCAAGGACTCATCCAGTCCAATCTCCTCTTCCTGAGCTGTGACCTTGACCGGCGTGATCTTGTTAATGAGCCACAACATGCCGTAAGAAGCTCCGAATGCATAAATAGATGAGCCAACTACAGCAGCCAATTCTTTCATGAAGAAAGTCCCGTTGCCCAGGAGGAGACCATTCGAGCCAGCGGCATTGGCCGCCAGGTCTGCAAAGATGCCCAATGAGATGATCCCGAGCATTCCTCCAACGCCGTGCACACCCCAAACGTCGAGGGCATCATCCAGTTTCCAGCGGTTCTTCAACGAAACGGCAAGATAGCAAATTATACCTGAGGCGCTGCCAATGATGACGGCGCTGGTCGGCGTGACGTATCCCGCCGCCGGGGTGATGGTTGCCAGCCCTGCTACAGCTCCGGTCAAAAGTCCCACGAATGTAGGTTTCTTCTCAAAGATCCAAGCCATGATCATCCATACAATGGCCGCGAAGGATGCGGCAATGTCTGTGTTCAGGAAAGCGATTGCAGTGACTCCGTCTACTTTCAATTCACTGCCGGCGTTGAATCCATACCAGCCGAACCAGAGCAAACCAGTTCCCAAGGCGACTAACGGAATGCTATGCGGTCCCTTTTCAGGGAACATGCGCTTGCCAACAAATATTACGGAAGCCAGTGCCGCCATCCCGGCGATGTTGTGAACCACAATGCCGCCTGCAAAATCGAGCACACCCCATACTTGAAGGAGTCCTCCGCCCCAAATCATGTGAACCATCGGGAAGTAGACCAATATCAGCCACGCCACCAAGAAGATCAAGTAGGCGTTGAACCTGACCCGGTTGGCAAATGCACCTGTAATTAAAGCGGGTGTGATGATTGCAAACATCATCTGATAGGCAATAAAAACGTACAAAGGAATTTGGGGGCCTGCGAAGATTGAATTGACATCCACGCCGCGCAGGAAGGCATTTTCCAGGTTTCCGATGACTCCGCCTGGGTTCCCGCTAAAGGACAGCGAATAACCCACTGCATACCAGACAACGGTGGTGAGACCCATGGAGACGAAACTCTGGATCATTATCGTCAGCACGTTCTTGCGTCCCACCAGCCCGCCATAAAAGAAAGCCAGCCCAGGTGTCATTAACATGACCAGGCTGGTCGCGATCAACATAAAGCCGGTATTGCCAGTATCAATCATTGTGTTTTCTCCTTTTATCAGATGGGTTCAAAACGTATTAATATCTTCCTCTTTGCAAGACCACCTCAGGATGCGCCAACTCATCCTCCCTCGCGGGGAAGACTTGCACCCGCACGCCTTGAACTCAGGGATCAACGCCTGCGGGTCGAGCGCGTCGTTGGTCAGCAAATTCGCGGCGGCTTCGGCGAAGTGCCAACTCGGTGGCCAACTGAGATGGAGGCTATCATGTACCAGTTTTTTTCTGCTGTAATTTCTTGAGATCTGTAATATCCTTTGGTCTCCCGCTTGCCCTTTTATTCTTCTTTAGATTCTCCAAGTCAATTAAGTTTACTTCGACCCCATCCAATTCGTCAACGATGCGAGTTTGGTAACATTCACCAAACTCAACACCTGAAATGGATGTCGTAATCTCAAGCCTCACAGGCGGTACGCCCATACGAATGATTTTTTTGTCCTGCAAAAACAATTCCGGCTTTATATCGGGATCGTTCTCGAATCCAAAAATTTTCAGGACAGTAACGATTTTATTGGCATTGTCAGGATCAATCGCGATCCATACATCCATATCGCCAGTTGCCCGGATATAGCCGTGATAGTTGACGGCATAAGCCCCTATCAACAAATAGCGGACATCATGCTCTTTCAGTAATTTCAAGAACTCTTTGAAGTCTGGTGGTAGTCGGATCGTAGCCATAAAATATTTGCCTTAATGTTTCCAACGCGTCCAGCCGCTCGTAAGGAGTTTTGGAGAGCCAATATTCCATCTCGTCGCTGTCGGCTTCCTCCAGGGACACTACTGAGAAGGCGGTTCTATCTAATCTGGGAAATTGATTTTCGTCCATGCGTTAAGTATAGCATAAGCAAGAACCCTGGGAATAAAAAAAGACTTCGGAAATCTTGAAGATTTCCGAAGTCTCATTTTCTAATACCTCCCCCTCTGCACCACCACCTCAGGATTCGCCAACTCACTTTCCCTCGCGGGGAAGACCTGCACCGCGCACGCCTTGAACTCAGGGATCAACGCCTGCGGGTCGAGCGCGTCATTCGTCAACAGGTTCGCGGCGGCTTCGGCAAAGTGGAACGGGATGAAGACCACGCCAACGGATGTTTTCTCCGTGACTGTAACGCGCAAAACGATCTCCCCGCGTCTTGACGACACCCGAACCGGGTCGCCGTTGCGAATGCCGTGAATCTCAGCGTCAGCCGGGTGCATCTCGACGCGGCCTTCGGGGTAGGCTTCGTCGAGGGCGGAGTTGCGAGTCATCGTGCCGCCGTGCCAGTGTTCGAGTACGCGGCCCGTTGTGAGGATGAATGGATACTCGTCGTCGGGCTCTTCCATCACATGGACATAATCCAGCGGAATAAATTTGCCGCGTCCACGCGGGAAGGTTTCAGTGAAAAGAGTCGGGGTGCCGGGGTGATTCATATCAGGCACGGGATAGATCAAGCCGACTTTGTCAATGCGTTCGTACGTGATGCCCGCGTAATCTGTATTGACGCCTGCCATCTCGCGCAGGATCTCTTCAGGGTGGGAATAATTCCATTTCGCTGAATCAACCCCAAGTCTGGATTCGACGCGCAGGGCTAAGTCACAGATGATTTGCCAATCGGGTCGCGCTTGTCCACGTGGAGGCTGGGCGGCGCGGACTCGTTGCACGCGTCTGTCTGTGTTGCTGAACGTCCCATCCTTTTCGGCGAAGGGAGTCGCGGGCAGGAAAACATCCGCAAACGCGCCGCTCTCGTTGATGAAAATATCCTGCGCGACGAGAAACTCAAGTTGCTGCATGTGATGGCGCGTGACATTGAGGTTCGGCTCAGACATCATCGGGTTCTCGCCCATGATGAAAAGCGCGCGAACGCCGCCTTCATGCGCGTGAGTCAAAATTTCAGTTGTGGTGAGACCAAGTTTGCGAGAGAGACCGCCCGCCTCGATGTTCCAGGTCTTTTCCCATTTCGCGGCGTTGTCTTCATTGTCCACGCGCATGTAGCCGGAATAATGAAACGGCATACAACCCATGTCACTCGCGCCCTGCACATTGTTTTGCCCGCGCAACGGATTCAATCCCGTGCCATCGCGACCGATATGACCGGTGAGAAACGCAAGATGAATCAGCGCAAGCGCGGAAGCTGTGCCATGCGAGAGTTGCGAGATGCCCATGCCCCAATAGATCGCTGCGTTCTTTGCAGTGGCATACATGCGCGCGGCTTTGCGAATATCCTCAGCAGGCACACCGGAAATTTCTTCCGCGTATTCAGGTGTAAACTTTTCGAGCGACTCGATAAAGTCCTGATAGCCTTCCGTGCGTTTGGCAATAAACTCGTGATTGATGAGATTCTCTTTGACAATCACATGCGCCATCGCAGAGAAGACAGGCACGTTCGTCCCAGGCTTGAGCGGAAGCCACATCTCGGAAAAATCAACCAGGTCAATGCGGCGCGGGTCAATAACGATCATCTTCGCGCCGTATTTCTGCACGGCTTCCTTCATCTGCAATGCAATGATGGGATGATTTTCGCCCGTGTTCGAGCCCGTGACGATGAAGACATCGTTCATAATGACTTGTGACGCTGTATTGCTCATGGCAGACGAACCTGTTGCTTGTTGAAGTGCGACGACTGAACCCGCATGACAGAGTCGTGTGCAATGGTCAACGTTGTTGGTGCGGAACAACGTGCGCCACATTTTTTGCAAAAGGTAATTATCTTCGTTGGTGGCTTTGGCGCAACAATACACAGCCATCGCGTCCGAGCCATCGCGCTTGTAAATCCGCACGAGATTATCCGCAATCGTGTTGAGGGCGGTATCCCAATCGGTTTCAACCCAGTCCCAAAGATTGGAAATTTTTGAATGTTCAATCGGTTGTCCGTCTTTACTGACCGCAAAGACCTGTTCCCGACCTTCAAGTTTTGGCTTCCCTTCGAGCAGATATCTGCGCACCAAAGGAGTCGTTACTCTTTTGGGATGATACACATAGTCATAGCCGAAACGTCCCTTCACGCACAAGTTCCCGTGATTGACGGGCGAGTCAAATGGCGATGTGACTTTGTAAATGAAGTCATCTTTGACGTGTAACTGTAAATTGCATCCTACACCGCAGTAGGGGCAAGTGGTGGTGACGATTCGGTCGGGTTTGATCATAGTGGTGGCTCCTGACCTATCCCCCCTGCCCCCTTTCCTTCCAGGAAAGGGGGAGTCAGTGAGGGACGGGTTTGCTCCCTTCCCTGCGAGGGAAGGGGCTGGGGTTAAGTGCTTTTACATTCGTTCACAATCTTTTGCAAAACATTCTTCAAGTTCCTGGTAATTTCTTCGTTCTTGAATCGGATGATACGGAAACAAAGTGAAATCAAATACGCTTCTCGCTCAGCATCATATTCCTTTTGTAGTTCATGAATTCTGCCATCAACTTCAACAATCAATTCATGTTGATGACAATAGAAATCAGGGAAATATCCATGAACAACCTGTTGCCTCCGAAAATGCAGTCCGTTTAATCTGTTGGCTTTCAGGTGTTTCCAGAGAATCTTTTCAGCAGGCGTCATATTGCGGCGCAACTTTTTCGCGCGCTCGAGCATTTTAGCGGAAACCTTCTGTCCGCGAACAATATTCTTTATCGGCATGGCATACTCCCCTTCCCTCAAAGGGAAGGGGCTGGGGGTTAGGTCGGTTTTTCTTTTCTTCGCTTTCTTCCAGTATTCAACACACTGATCTCCTGCGGGCTCATCCCTTGCTCCAGCAAGTACTCGCGCTTCGGCTTCAACGCGCCTGTCGGGCAAACGGCTACACATTGTCCACACAACACACAGGATGTTTCAGGTATGGCTTTATCGAAGAACGTCCCGATCTGTGTTTCAAAGCCGCGACCATCGAAATTGATCGCAAACGTATATTGCGCATCGTCCGCGCAGACTTGCACGCAACGCCAGCACAAAAGGCACTTCGAATAATCACGGATGTACATGGGGTTGTCGTCTTTGACATCCGACTCGCGGCGTTCGGCGTCAGGGAAGCGATTTGCATCCGTGCCGTAGTCTTTCATCATTGTTTGGATTTCATCTGCTTCGGATAAATCCATTGTAGAGTCGAGCATCTCTAAAATTGTTTTTCTCGAGCGGATGACCTTCTCGCTTCGCGTCTGGACCTTCATGCCTGCTCCTGCCTGGACGATGCACGCGGGCTGGAGCACCCTCTGCCCCTCCACCTCCACAACGCACATGCGGCACAACCCATTTGCGGTCGTAGCATCGTGATAACAGATCGTGGGGACATCCTTGCCCAACTCACGCCCGACGTCAAGCAGGGTTTTGCCCTGTTCTGTGGTGACTTCCTGACCGTCAATGGTCAATGTAATGGATTCAGCCATTTTGCCTCAATAATTAACAAGTCGTTATGGATTTATGCCTGGTTGTTGTCTTACAAAAAGACGAGCCATGAAACCCAGGATAAAAATAAACAATAGTATGATGAGCGAAAGTCCGAGCGACATGAACCAAAAAAGGGATGTGTACTCCAATGCGGCTCCGCGCGGACTCAAGAACACTAAATAGGTTATGTAACCTGTCAATAAAAATATTGGCAGGTTCACAAGGAGGGTCGCGAGCCTGACTGCCTGCGCAACCTGCGTTTTTATTGCCTGAAGTTCCAGCCCTCCCGATAGCCTTATCGTTAGCCATCTTGAAATGAGCGCCGCCACAAATGACAAGGCAAGGATCAGAAACGGCATCCCGGAAATCAATTTGTCAATGGGTACTTGATTAACCAAACGTGATAGGAACACAGCGCCTAGAATCAATAGTATCATTCCTGAAAAACCGATGACGGATGCGTATATCAAATGTTTCTTCATTTTACTCCTATGGTTTTAAAAAATGCACTCTACAAATGGGTAGAGCAATTTTCCGCCGCGAATCAATCTTCTTCCACGGTTGTGCGAAGTTCGCATTCATACAATTCGCCATGTGGAGTTCGAACTCGCACGGGCCATTGATTGTATCGGATTACGTAGCCTGCCAAATACGGACGAACAACCTCCAGTGATCGTTGAGCCTGCCAACTGGACCAATTGAATGAACGCCAGTCATACGTGGAACTGTGCGGCAAATCTGCAAAATAACGGTAACAAGCCAGAGCCGCGCCAATTCCTTGCCGCGTGGACGTGGGCATCTCACCGTACAGGTATTCTGTAGCCAGCAAAGGGATCGCATCGTCTGACAGGGATGCCAAATGCGGCACGTTCAGGTTTTTACCATGCCATCCACGATACAAATTACGCTGAATGATCGCGGCGTCTATGTTTGTTAGAAAGAGCGAAATGGCAAAGCCAAATGAAGCCAAAAGGGCGGCGAAAGCAAAAAACCGCTCTTGGCGGAAAATTTCAAGAACCACAACAGTAATGAAGAGCAGCCCCAACCAGATCAAAAATATCCTTGGGTAAAGCCGCAGGCGTGAATAACCGTGCCAGCTAATGCCAAGCGCGATTCTTTGAAATGCAGAAACCAAAATGATCATGACGAGAACGACCAGCACGACGCTCAAACCCGAATATATCCTTTTCTGCAACTCGCTCTCGCGGCGTGTGAGCGCACTCAAACCCAAAATCATAACCAGGCTAAAGAAGGCAACGATCACCAATTCATTGAAACCGCGGCGCGCATATTGCGAATACGTAAAACCGGCAACACCGATATTGTTTTCGCCTCCAAAGAAATACTGGAACTGCACAATAACAAAAAGCAGGAAGAGTACGGAAACGCTCCCGAGAATAACAGCCGATTCGGTAAAACCCAAAAACGACTTGATAAAGGGTTTGTTTTCCCCGATCAATGTTTTATCTTCACTCCTTGCGGCGCTGTGTAGAAATACACCTATTAAGAAATAAGCGCATACTACAATCAAGATCAGGCGCTTGGTATTTTCAGAAATATCTTCAAAAAACTCATCGAGTTTTTGGTTGAAAACAAGATCGGCAGAAGCCAGCAGGGACGCGAAGCATAACACAATGGGAAGCGCGATCACAAATCCGCGCAACAAGCCCCATATTGGAGAATTTTTCCCCAGGGTGTTTGACGATGCCTGATCTTTGCGAACTTGAAGGACAAATTGCACAGGACGTGCGATCATGTCAACGGCAAACAACAGAAACTTATAACAATAATCCAGCAACCCATACAGAATCCATCTTCCGCCAAGATATGATGTTGCAAACAGCCCGATGGAAAGTAATGTAAAAGTGAATGCAAGGAAAATCGTAAGCGGTTCGCGTCGCAGAAAAGTGACCGCCGCAAACAATAAAAATGGTGCAACAAGCCACAAACTCTTTTTGGCGGGTCGGAGTCCAATTGAAAGCAACCAGTAAAGCCCACCCAACAAGCAAAGTGTTAGAAATATTGGGAAGTTTATTCCAACAGCCTGTTCCCAAAAGAGAAAATCGAAAAGCCAGCCAAGAACCAATGCGACAAGGAAAAGCGCGCCTGGTCGTTTGATCCCCACCGTTTCTGGAGCAGGGCTTTCCTCCGGCTTTATAGCAGATTCCTGGATTAGTGGCGTCGAAACCGTTGCGGTTACTGGCTCAGTCACAGATTCCGAAACGACAGAATCTTTCTTGTTTTTCTTCCTACTGACAGGGTTTTTCTTTGATGTCATTTCTTAGCTTTCTTCTCCAACAAAAAACCGTTGGACTCCATGAATAGTTCAGGCCACAACTTCATCGCGGACAAGACCGCGCTCGCGGCAGTCTGACCCAAGCCGCACAGAGACGCGTCGGTCATCGTCCAGCCGACATCTTGCAAGCGAATGAGATCGCCATGGAGCGATTTGCCTGCCGCGACGCGGTCGAGAATTTCCTTTTGGCGTTGTGTACCCATCTGGCACGGATAACACTTGCCGCACGACTCATGCGCGAAGAAATGACCGAGACTCTTCAACACATTTCGCATGTCGCGCGTTTCGTCGAAGACCATCACTACGCCCGAGCCAAGCGGAAGCCCGACCCCGCGCAAATCTTCAAAGGTCATTTTCACATCGAGATGTTCCGATGTTGCGAATGCTCCCGCCGCGCCGCCGAAGAGGACGGATTTCATTTTTTTCTTGTTGGCAACACCGCCCGCCATTTCAAGCACTTCGCGCAGGGTCACACCGAACGGAACTTCGTACAGACCGGGCTTTGTGACATCGCCAGAAACACAGAATAGTTTTGGTCCCGGTGATTTCTCGGTGCCGATCTTGCGATACTCCGTTGAACCAAGTGAAACGATGAATGGCACATTGCAAAGCGTTTCAACATTATTAATAACCGTTGGCTTGCCAAATACTCCATGAGTCGTTGGGAAGGGCGGCTTCACGCGCGGGAAACCGCGTTTCCCTTCGATGGATTCAAAGAGCGCAGTCTCCTCGCCACAGATATAGGCGCCCGCGCCGACGCGGATTTGAATGTCGAAATCTTTTCCAAGATAGCCAGCTTCTCTTGCTTCAACCAACGCCGTTTCAAGTACAGGGACAATATATGGATACTCCCCGCGGATATAAATGTAACCCTTGCTCGCGCCGATGGCATATGCCGCGATCAACATTCCTTCGATGGTGAGATGTGGGTCATCGAGCAATAAAATCCTATCTTTGAATGTGCCGGGTTCGGACTCGTCCGCGTTGCAGATAACGTATTTCTCTTCAGCCTGTGCCTTCGCCGCGCCTTCCCATTTGACTCCCGTTGGGAATGCCGCGCCGCCGCGCCCCACGAGACCCGATGCCTTGATTTCAGCAATTACATCCTCTGGCTTCATAGTTAATGCTTTTTTGAATGCTGGGTATTCACCGTATTTCGCCAGAGATGCCGTACCGTCTCCGCAGTTCGCTGTGAGCATACGCAGAGGACCACCGACAACAGACGGCGGACGGCTGTCAGCGGTCAGTGGTCTGCCGTCAGTCGTTGTTAGATTTTCGCCAACGATCACACCATCGTCCATGAGCGCGACGGGCGCGTGCTCGCAAAGCCCCAGGCATGGACTCGGCTCAATGGTTAGAGACAGGTCAGGGGTGGAATGACCCAGTTCCAATCCATGATGCGAACAAAGATGACTTAATACTTTATCCCCGCCTTTGAGCGCGCAAGCCACATCCGTACACACGCGGATGACATGCCTGCTGGTTGGCTCGTTGTAAAAGAGCGAATAAAATTCGATGACACCATGAATATCGGCGAGAGGCACGCGCAGAGCTTTGGAAATTTCTGTTGCAGTATCTTCGGAAATCCATCCGTATATTTTTTGAGCAGCGTGGAGGGTTGGCAAAAGTCCCGAGCGCCCCATGGGAATGTAAGACTCAATTGCAGTGTGAAGAGCGGAAATATTTTCTGTCATGAATGTTCCAAATGGAGCAGGGTGTGTTTGCAAATGCGCTTCGTCTGCGATGCAATCCTTCGACAAGCTCAGGATGCTTCTGCGTTTCGCGCGAAGTAGTTCTATGGTTTGAGATTCGCCGTCGGCAAAAATCTTGGCTGTCGTCGGAATTGTGTAGCCTGTTCGAATGCGAACGCGAGTTTGATCAGCGTTGGCTCCTGCCACGCGGTTGAGAAAAATGAGATACCAACCGGCAAACCAAAAACATATCCGGCTGGCACAGTGATGTGCGGATACCCCGCCACCGCGGCGGGCGATGTGCTTTCCATATCCCAGTTGATCGCGTCGCCGTTTGCAAGATCAATCATCCACGCCGGTCCGCCGGAGGGGACAACGATGGCATCCAGTTTATATTTTCGCATCGCCGCATCAATTCCCTGTTTGCGCGTGAGGCGCAGGTTTTTGGCAAGCGCGGCTTTATATTTTTTGTCCTTCAACGATCCCTTTTCCTGCGCGAGTGTCATATGTTCCTGTCCGAAATACGGCATCACCTGATCTGCATTTTGTTCATTGAACTTGATCACGTCCTCCATCGAATGAACACGTAAACTCGAATCAAGAAATTTCAGATACGCATTCAACCCGGCTTTGAATTCGTAATGCAGAACTTCCAATTCAGTATCGCTAAACTTGTTGAAATTTTTCACGTCCACCGGATCAACGATCACCGCGCCCAATTGTTTCATCGCTTCAATGCAGGTTTCAAAGACTTTAAGAATACGCGGGTTCGATCCCGCCATATTTCTTGCGACGCCGATCCGCGCCCCGTCGAGTCCATTGAGATCAAGAAACTTTGCGTAATTGGACAAGCCCCGCTTCTTTCCTAGCCTTGTGGCTGAATCCTGTCCATCGAGTCCCGTCAACGCCCCAAGCAAAATCGCGGCGTCTGCAACCGTCCGCGCCATCGGACCCGCGGTATCCTGACTGTGCGCGATGGGAATAATCCCACTGCGACTCACCAGCCCGAGCGTGGGTTTGATCCCAACGATTCCATTCGTCTGCGCAGGTGAAATGATCGAGCCATCGGTTTCTGTGCCAATTGCGGTTGTACACAAATTCGCGGCCACCGCCGCACCGGAACCCGATGACGACCCGGATGCTGAACGATCTAGCGCGTACGGGTTGCGCGTCAACCCTCCGCGCGAAGACCATCCGCTAATCGAGCGTTTCCCGCGGAAGTTTGCCCACTCGCTCAAATTTGTTTTGCCCAGAATCAACGCGCCTGCTTTTCGCAGTTGCTTCACAATGAACGCATCCTTCGCGGCGAAATTTCCTTCGAGGGCAAGAGAACCGGCTGTGGTTTGCATCCGGTCATGCGTATCAATATTATCTTTGATGAGAATTGGGATTCCGTGCAATGCCCCGCGGACTTTCCTAGCTTTTCGTTCCTTATCCAGCGCGTCTGCTATTTCCAACGCATCCGGGTTCAACTCGATGACAGAGTTCACGTGCGAGCCATTTTTGTCCACCGCTTCAATCCGCCCCAAATACAACTCGGCAAGCTGACGCGCGGTCAACTCGCCCGACTCCATTTTTTGTTTCAGTTCCGAGATCGTCCACTCCGGCAAAATCATCCCGCTCGTCTCCTTGAAATGGTTAAAAATACGAGCGGGATCACCCCGCTCGTTTCTTTTGAAAAGGTTGATGATACGAGCGGGGTCATCGTCCGCCGCCGGTGATGTAATGTTCCAACTGTGAGATCATGGATTTCTGCACTTCCACCACTTCCCGAAGCACGTCGCGCACCGAGATCAATCCCATTAACGTATTGCTATCATACACCGGCAGGTGACGGATGTTCCTATTGATCATCAACGTCATGCACTCTTCCAACTCTTTATCCGCTTCGATGTGAATTACCTTGCTGGTCATAATCTCGCTGACTTTTGTATCCTTCGCCGTTTTCCCCGCCAAATCCATCTTGCGCACACAATCCCGTTCAGACAATATCCCCCGCACCTCCGCGCCCTCCATTACCAGCACAGCTCCGGTATTGTGTTTTGCCATCAACTTCATGGCTTCGAGAACACTCTCCTGGGGAGTAATCTTGAACACTTCGCCCCCCTTTTTTCGGATCATATCGCGAACGGTGGCCATGGCATGCTCTCCTTTTTTCGCAAGATTGAGCAAAGTATAGACTCAAACCGTCACTCTTGCAAGCGGTAGGAAAAGCTCCAGCCGCCGTCCCCGGCGGCGATGACATGCCGAGATCTACCCGCCGTTAAAATATTCTTTGCTGAACATTCCAGGTCTTGCAAATTTCGCGGATCTCCTCCGGACTGAGTCCGCCGCCCTTTTGATCGGTCAACAGGTTGAGGGTCTCGTAATGAGCCGCCGTTTCTGCATATTCGATCAGGTCGGAGGCGTGTGAAATCGAGTTATCCGACCGAGCCATCACCCCATGCCGCGCCCAGACCACGATCTGGTGCTCGCGCAGGGATAATTTTGTCTCGACCACTAATTCCGCTGACCCGGGCAAAATATAAGGGATGATCCCAATCCCCTCGGGCATGTTGAGGATCGTTTCGGGTTGCCAGCGCAGAAGATGCTGGTTAAGAAATTTCTCGTTTTGATATTCGGTGAGGTGACTGAGATGAGTAAGGTGAATGGGCTGGGCATGGATAACCGCATGTATGGCAACATCGCTCGAACGCATCCGATCATGGTGCACGGCAAGATGAGAATTAAACTCACTCGTCACACGTTTGAACTGGGCTTGAGGGGATGTGAATAATTTTCCCGATTTCCCACCAGCCTCCACGAAAACACAAGCAAGATTTGCAAGAGGAGCCTCCGCAACGTCACGCAAGCGGCGACCGGAACCTGTGACGATCAACATCATCCCCGCAAGTTCGGGTACGGGATGAGGCAAATCCATCATTTGCATTTGCGGGAAATGCGCGCTCACATCCAATGGCTTGCGGACACAAACCGACATATTCCCTGCCGCTCCCTCTGCCGCGCCACTTTCCGCAAGCCGTTGCCCCACCTGCCCCAATTGATACATAATTTGATCGAGTTCTAGTGAAATGGTCTCTGTCATTCCAAGGATTATATCAATGGTGTCGAAGCAAATATACAAAAAAATCACCGCCTACGGGTAAGGCGGTGAACGAACTTTTTCTGTCGGGGTGGAGAGATTTGAACTCTCGACCTCACGGACCCGAACCGTGCGCTCTACCGGTCTGAGCCACACCCCGATGGAACATCCCCTTCAGGGGAAGCGTGAGCATTATACCATCGCAACTTGTTTTCGCAAATTATGGGTTGAGCAAAACTTCCTGGCTGTACAGATAAAACAATCCAGCGATGCGATCGTCGTCCTGGCGGATCGTCAATCGCGCCACGACGGGTTCCGTGATCTTGTATGGAATGGTTGTGTCGAATAACTGCGGATTAATATGATTCACATTGACAACGCGCAAGCCGAGGGATTTCCCATCGGGATCAATCAACTCAAGGATGATTTGCTGAAGGTTGAAGGGCCACACATCCGCGCGCACGCTCAGGACTCCGCCCGAGGCTGATTCCTTTGCGAGAGGGCTGAACACCCCGATAGGTTCAGACGGATTCCCCGGCGTGGTGATCTCGTTGACTCCCGAAGACAATAACAACACACGCACAGAATTTAACGATTGCACACGTCCAAATTTATCCTGCGTGCTGACGGAGATTCGTGCCAGCTCCGCCGCGGCTCGTATCTCGAATGGAATTTTTATCGTTTGAAGCACCCCGTCGCGGGAGGTTGGCACATTCTTTTTGAGCGTACGCGACAGCAAACGCCCATCTTCTCCGTACAAGTCAATTTGCACAATTTTGCTATCACCTGTGACGATAGTCATCTTAAGCGTGATCGGGGAGATCACGTTCGACATCGGTCCCGGTGACGTGATGAGGATGGCGGCTTGTTTGTGTCCGGGAATCGTTGTCGCTGTGAACGTGAATTGAGGCGTGGGAGTACGCGTTGGCTGTGGCGTACGAGTTGGCGGATTCGCTGCGATGGAGGCAAGCAAGGTCTCGGTCATCGCGAGGTTTGCAGCTTCCGCTGTCTGCGCGATCACTGTCGGCAGGAGTTCGGGCGGAATCGGAGTCGGGATGGGATTCGAAGTTGGGGAGGCGCAACCAACTACAAGTCCGAGGAGGGAGGCGAGGAGGAGAAGATTTTGTTTCATTAAATTAAAGTGTCATTGCGAGCCGCGTTCTTTGCGGCGAAGCAATCTCCCATTAATAGGAATAAGTTTCCCGAACGTGAGGGAGATTGCTCACTTGCACCTAGCGCAAGTGCAGGTGTCGTCAGGCTAAAGCCGTCCTCGCAATGACGGTTGGTTTTTTACAATCCGTAAATCTCGCCGTATTTTTTCGTGAGGTAGCGGACGTACGGCTCGGGCGTGATCTTCGAACCGGTAACGTTCTGCACGAGAGTCTGCGGCTCAAATTTTTGCCCGTGCTGGTGAATGTTCTTGCGAAGCCAGCCCAGCAGTTCACCGAAGTCGCCTTTGCGAATCTGATCGTCAAGTCCGCGAATGTCTTTGTTGATCTTTTCCCACAACTGCACGGAGACAAGGTTGCCCAACGCATACGTGGAGAAATAACCAATCGCGCCGCCCGACCAATGAATATCCTGCAAGACACCTTTCGCGTCATTGGGAGGCGTGACGCCGAGATATTCCTTCATCTTTGTATTCCAAAGTTCGGGAAGGTCTTTCGTTTTCACCTTGCCTTCCACCATCGCGATTTCCAATTCAAGGCGAAGCATGATATGCAGGTTGTACGTGGCTTCATCGGCATTGACGCGAATAAGCGAAGGCTCCACTTTGTTGATGCCTTTGTAAAAAGTTTTGAGGCTCACGCCATCCAGTTGCGACGAAAAAGTTTTCTTGAGTTTTGGAAAGAAGTGCTCCCAGAACGGAAGCGAACGACCTACGAGATTCTCCCACATGCGAGATTGCGATTCGTGCACAGCCAGTGAGGTTCCGCTTTCGAGAGGCGTGCGTTCATACCCCTGATTCACTCCCTGCTCATACATGGCATGTCCCGATTCGTGCATGGTGCTGAACAAGGTCGCCATGGGGTTTTCAGCTTCAAAGCGCGTGGTGATGCGGACGTCGTTCACGCTGAAGGTTGTCTCGAACGGGTGCGGCGCTTTATCCTGCCGTCCGCGGCTCCAGTCGTAGCCAAACTGCGTGACCACATCCACACCGAAATCCCATAGCTTCTTCTCATTATAATTTTTATGCAGGAAGTCATCCTTCACTTGTTTGCTCGAAGCAATGGCTTTGATCAACTCGACCTGTTTGGGTCGCAGGGAATCGAAGATCACTTTCACGTCGGCAGTCTTCATGCCAGGCTCGAAGTCATCGAGCAGGGTATCGTACGGATGATCGGCGGGAGGGAAGAATGAAATATATTTCTTTACCAACTCCAACACTTTTTCAAGATGCGGGGCAAAGATCGAAAAATCCGATTTCCCTCTGGCTTCCACCCAGGCTTCAAATGCCTTCGATGTAACAACCGCCTGTTCCGCTACGAATTCCGGCGGCACGCGTTTGGCTTTGTCGTAATTTCGCGATGCCACGCGGATCATCGCGGCTTCATCCGATGCAGGGTCCACCCCGGCAAATTCCTGTTTCAAATCATCGAGAAGTCTGCCCACTTCGTCTGCAATGAATTTTTCCTGCGCGATCTTTCCGAGCGTGGCAAGATGTCGTCCGCGCGCTTCGCCTCCGCCTGGGGGCATGTTCACTTGCTGATCCCAGCCCAGCACAGACGCGGCGTGATTGATGTCAGATACTTCGCCAAGCAATGCTTTCAGTTGATTCAGTTTTTCAGACATTTTAATTTGCTCCAGGCGGCGTCCTCGCCGCCGAGGACGGCGGCGAGAGCCATAAGTTGATTCGGTTTTTCAGACATGATTTCTCCTGTGCCCTCACCCTGCCCTCTCCCAAAGGGAGAGGGGTTGGCGGCGAGGAAAAATTAATTTACCTTCCAATGCAATGGTTTATTTTGTAAAGCGGATAGAACTTCGTTCGCAATATCTTCCGAAGCGCGGGACTGTGCCTCCGCAGTCTGCGCGCCGATGTGTGGAGTGGCGATCACGCGTGGATGGGAAACTGCCTCTGTCAAACCGGGCGGCTCCGCCCCGTAAACATCCAGCGCGGCGCCTGCGACCTTTCCGCTGTCCAACGCTTTCACCAACTCGGCTTCATCAATGATTCCGCCGCGTGCCGCGCAGACGATGCGCACGCCGTCTTTCATCTCTGAAAATGCCAGTGAACCGACCATGTCACGTGTTTGCACGTTAAGCGGCAAATGAAGTGAAATGAAATCAGACCAGGCGTACAAATCCTGTATTGAAACAGGTTCCGCGCCGCGTTGTTTGATATCGTCTTCTGAAATGAGCGGGTCGTAAGCAATGACATTCATCCCAAACGCGGAAGCGCGTTTTCCAACTTCAACACCAATCCTGCCATAGCCAATCAAGCCAAGTGTCTTTCCGTTTAACTCCACGCCTTCGAGTTCCTTCTTGAGCCAGTTCCCCTGCTTCATGCCGGCATCTGCACGCGGGAGTTCACGCGCCAGCGCGAGCAGGAGTGCGAAGGTCAATTCGGCGACAGCCAGCGATGTGGACATCGGCGCATTGACAACCGTGATGTTGTGTTTCTTCGCGGCATCGAGATCAATGTTGTCCACACCGACACCGGCGCGCCCGATCACTTTCAGCCTGGACCCTGCGTCCATAACAGAAGCAGTTACCTTCGTCCGACCGCGAACGATGAGTCCGTCATAATCCAGAATCGCTTTCAGTAAATCATCCGCTGAAATATCTTTGCGATCATCCACACTTGCATGGGAACGCAAAATGGACTGTCCACTTTCGTCCAGTCCATCTGTGATAAGAATGTTGAAATCAGGCATGGGGGTATTTTAACACGAGTAGGTCACGCTTGAAGCGTGATCTACAAATTATTCGTAACGCAAGGCTTCGACAGGTTCAAGGCTTGCCGCTCGGTTCGCCGGGTAAATCCCGAAGAACAAGCCCACTGCCGCCGAGAATACCGTGGCAAGCACAACCGCATCCGCGCCGACGATGGGAACAAATGCCGTGTCATTCGCCGCCGCGATCTGCCCCACTGCAAACGAAATCAACCAGCCAAAAATGATCCCGATGATGCCGCCGATCAGGCTCAACAGTGAGGACTCTGTTAGAAACTGGATCACAATATCTCGCCGGCGCGCGCCCAATGCCTTACGCAAACCGATCTCGCGTGTACGTTCTGTGACCGAGACGAGCATGATATTCATGATTCCAATACCGCCCACCAGCAAGGAGATTCCTGCGATGCCGCCCAGGAAAATTGTGAGCACGCCTGTGATCGCTTCAAACGTTTGCAGAAAATCCTGTTGCGTAAAAACGGTAAAGTCGTCATCGCCGATGGGTGTGCGGTGACGCTGGCGCAGAATATTTGCGATCTCATCTGCCGCTTGCGGGACTGATTCGGCGGTAGTGGCTTGCACAAAAAGAATGTCCACTTCATCACGCGAGTTGCGTTTAAGAAGACGCGCCTGCGCCGTGGTAAAGGGGATATACGCTTCGCCGTCTTCACTGCCAAACGCGCCGCCGCCTCTTGCAACCAAAACACCAATGACGCGAAACGGCTGTCCTTCAATACGGATCGTCTCGCCGACGACTCCATCATGGCGGCCAAAAATCGTGTCTGCGGCTTCGGGTCCGAGAACCACCACAGACATCCGCCCGAGCATATGCTCCTGATTAATAAATTCACCTTCGGCAAGTTCGAGATTACGCACCACTGAATAATCAGGGGTAACGCCCGAAATTGTTGTTGTTGAATTTTTCCCGGCAAATGATATTGTCCCATTTCCCTGGATCGCGGGGGCAACTGATTCGACGGAAGGCGCGGCAAAAGGATCCGAGATGGCTTCAGCGTCAGCCAGAGTAAGCGGACGATCATTGTTCCCGCTCCCACCGCCGCCAGGTCCTTGTTGCTGGCTCTCCGGGCTTCCCCTAAATACGAACAATAAGTTTGTGCCTATGCTGGTAATGGAACCAGTGATGGATGCCTGCGCGCCGTTCCCCACGGCAAGCATGGCGATCACTGCCGCAACGCCGATCACAATGCCCAGCACGGTCAAACCGGACCTGAGCTTGTTCCCGCTTAAGGATTCAAGCGCCTCCAGAAAAGCCTGTGCAAGTGTCATGATCCACCATCCAAGAGTCCATCGCGCAAACGGATCACGCGCCGAGTCTGTTCGGCGATAACGGGGTCATGCGTAATGATGATCAAGGTTGTGCCGCTTTCTTTATTCAAGTTGAGGAGCAGGTTCATGATCTCTTTGCCTACTTTTGAATCAAGATTGCCTGTCGGCTCATCCGCCATGATGATGGCGGGATTGTTGACGATGGCGCGCGCAATCGCTACGCGTTGTTGTTGCCCGCCGGAAAGTTCAAATGGACGATGAGTCATTCGATCTGCCAAGCCCACTGCTTTCAACGACTGAATTGCCTGTTCGCGCCTGCCCTTCGAATTTCCTAAATACTTGGTACTGGTGGAATACCGAAGTGGAAGTTCCACATTCGTGATCGCAGTCTGGCGCGAAAGCAAATTGAAACTCTGGAAGACAAACCCAACCTTGCGGTTCCGAATATCTGCCAGCTGGTCATCCTTCAAGGATGCAACCGCTTCGCCATCCAACACGTATTCGCCGGAGGTCGGTCTGTCCAAACATCCCAGCGTGTTCATCAGCGTGGATTTACCTGAACCGGATGGACCCATGATCGCGACGACCTCACCACGTTGGATGTTGAACGAAACGCCGCGCAACGCTTCCACTTCCACTTCGCCCATTTTGTAGACCTTGCGGAGGTCGCGGGCTTCAATGACCCAATCCATGCTACCCTCCAAAGGGACCCCCGCCTTCGGAAGGCGGATTTAAAATGATCAGGTCGCCTTCTTTCACATCGCCGCTTGCAAGCACACTCATCGTATCGGAGGAGGACCCGAGGCTGATCTCTGTTTTGACGGGTTGACCGTTCACCAATAAATAGATGATTCTCTGCCCATCCACCAGGCGCACCGCGCGATTCGGGATCACCACAGCATTAAGCATTTCTTCTACAGTGATATTGACCGCGGCGGTCATGCCGGGTCTTACGAGTTCGTCTGCGTCGGTTAATTCGACGGTGACAGTGAAGTTCACAACGCCGCCCACGTTGTTGCCCGCCCTTGCCACTTCAACCACCTCGCCGTGATAATCCTTGTTCAAAATTGCATCGAAGGCAAGCGTTGCCGCCTGCCCGACGGAAATATTGTTTATATCTACTTCAGAGACCTCTACATCCACAAACAGGCTGGTCAAATTATCCAACCGAAATGCCGTGGCGCCTGCGCTCACCTGATCGCCCGCGAGCGGTTTGGATTCGGTCACAGTGCCGGCAAAAGGCGCGGTCAGGCGCGCCAGGTTGAGGGTAGCCTGAGCCGCATCCACGCGGGTTTGTGCGGCCGCTATCGCTTCCAGATTCCCTCCCGCCAGGCGGTCATACTCGCGCTGCGCGTCATCCAATTTTGCCTTGGCGAGGGCGAGGTCTTCATCGGCTTTTGCAATCGTCTCCGCGCTTGCATATCCCCGGTATTCCTTGAGGAAGGGAACCCGGCGTTGCCCGATTGTTTTGTAAATAATTTCCTTGATATGAATCTTGCCGTTCAATTCCTCGCGCCAGTTGAAGGCTCGATCATAGACTTCCTGCGCGTCGCGAACAGTGATCGCGGCTTGCGCAAGGGCTGTATCCGAATTGAGCAGTTCGTCCAGTTCTTTTTGCGCGCTGGCAAGATCTGCCTCTGCCAGGATGACGCTTTGCGGAAGCGACGTTTTGGTTAGGAAAGCCATTACAAAACCGGCGGGGATGTTGTCCCCAACTTTCACATTGACCGTGTCCACCGTCCCAGCCGCCTGCCAGATCAACACGGCAGACTGTTTGGCGCGGACGGTACCCGTCGCGCCGATGGTGGCTGTCAGGTCGCCGCGTTCAATAATTGCTGTTTGAAACTGACTCGCCGGATCGACGCGTGAATTGCCGATGTAAAAATACGCGCCCACGCCAATCACTACGACCAGCAGAATGATGATCCATCTTCTTTTTCTGAAAAATTCTTTCATTACTGTTCCTCCAAAGGGGTCTTAATAACTACAAAATTCTACACTACAAATATGAATTGCCGATGAATAATTCTGGCAGGTTTACGCAAATCTAATACACAAAATTTCTACGCAACACAAACCGCTGAGTTGCAAATAAAACGGCGATAGCCTTACTGTTATAATTTTCTCATGCTCTATCGTATCGCGCGCATCCTGGATTTTCTTGCGATCATCGTTGTCGTCCTCGTCCTTGCAAGCGGAGATACGCCGCGATTAACCGGCGAAACCGACCGCGCCCGATTCTTCACGCGCGAAATCGAATTCGATTACCCCAATTGGGTCTGGGATGCAACATGGGTCAAACTCGAACAAAACGCAATCGGGCTTCCGCACCTCTTTGATCGCGGCACAAACAAACAGGTCGTTTTTGAATACCTCCGCGCCACGGAACAACTGATGCAAACCGAGAGCGAGATCGAACAGATTTTTGCCGACCCCTCCATAACAGATAAAGAATCAACCAGCGCGTTCCTGCGCGCCCAACGCGACGAACTCATTGCAAGACAAATCTCCCTCGCGCCGCTTGCAGAAGCCACCTTGCAAAGCCAGGTCACTGAAGCGCTCGCGGAACTCGGTCTCACAACCGGAGGGCAACCATTGCCGCCAGTTCTTTATCATGTATCATCCACACCGCTTGCTTTGATCGTTTCGCCGCGCGAACATATTCATCAAATTGCAAACATCTCCGTTCTCCCCACGCTGACCCTCGATGAGCGAATCAAATTGGAAGACGAAGTCGCGCAGTCGTTGGACGTCTCGACGCTCACGGTTGCTATCGGTGGAGTCGGTGTTTATCCAACGATGGTGACTGAAACCACCGACCTGCGTTGGACGCTCGACACCATTGCACACGAATGGACTCACAATTACTTGAACGTCCGTCCGCTTGGACTGAACTACAGCACAACCCCTGAACTTCGCACGATGAATGAGACGACTGCAAATATTGTTGGAGATGAGGTTGGACAACTTGTTTTGGAATTCTACTATCCCGAGTTGCTCGCCTCATCCGCTTCGTCTTCGTTCGACCCAACGAGCACGGATCTCACTCCGCTCAGCGCGAGCCGAGGCTTGATCTCGTTCCCTGAATCGTTTCCTCCCTCAAACGGACCCTTCGACGACCCGCCTCCCTTCGACTTCCGCGCCGAAATGCACTCCACGCGCGTAACGGCGGACAAGTTGCTCGAAGATGGAAAAATCGAGGAAGCCGAAACCTACATGGAGGGACGCCGTCAAATCTTCTGGGATAACGGATACCTGTTCCGCAAATTGAATCAAGCGTACTTCGCGTTCCACGGAGCCTATGCAGATGTCCCCGGCGGCGCGGCAGGGGAAGACCCTGTCGGTCCCGCCGTGCGTGCCTTACGCGAACAAAGCGACTCGCTTGCCGATTTCATCAACACTATTGGACGAATGACTACATTTGAAGAATTGCAAGCGGCGATTCAAAAGTAAAAATCATGTCGCGATTCGCTTCTTTCATCTCGTGTCTTTCATTTATTATTACTACCTCGTGCAACACATATGCTCCTACCGCTCCCATTGCCACACCTTCTCTCCCTCCCAATATAGTTTTCCCAACAGAGACTTCCGGTTGCACAACAATCGTCTCCGAACCCACACCGGGACCGGAAACTCCATCCCTGTTTCCACCCGAAAGCGAGTCGGATTATGCTCGCGGAGCAGAGAATCCGGTTGTCACGATTACTGTCTATAGTGATTATCAGGATACGCGGAGTCAATTTTTTGCAGATGTCACGAATCGACTGCTCGTCGAATTCCCAAATGACGTGCGCGTGGTGAATCGAATCTTTCCGCTTATCGGTGTTCTCGATAAAGCCGCACTCGCCGCGCAAGCCGTGGAAGCCGCGGAAGAACAAGATAAATTTTGGGAAATGCACGATCTGTTGTACACGCAACAGGCGAACTGGGGAAACCTGTCAGCGGCGGATTTTGAACAATGGCTCACCGCGCAAGCCTCGGCTTTGGAAATGAACGTGGATCAGTTCAAGTCCGATTTGAAGAGCGAAGACATTGTCGCGGAAGTCCAAAAGATGGTGGAAGATGGTCAAAAGATCGGAATCCCCGGCGTGCCGCTTATCCTCATCAATGGACAAATCTACGGCGGACCGCGCGATCACTCCAGCTTCAATGACATCGTTCAATTGATTCGGCTGGGTAAGCGACACTTCACATCCTGCCCACCCTTGACTGTGCAAACGAATAAACAATACATCGCGACACTTCACACAGAAAAAGGTGATGTGGTCATTCAACTCTTCGCGGACAAGGCGCCGATCACGGTAAATTCGTTTATTTTTCTCGCGCGCAGTGGATGGTACGATAACATCACATTCCATCGCGTGATTCCCGATCTCTTCGCGCAGACCGGCGACCCCAGCGGCACAGGCAAAGGCAACCCGGGCTATTACATCATCACCGAATTCGACTCATCGCTGAAATTCAATAGACCCGGCATGGTTGCCATGGTCAACTCAGGACCCGATACCAGCGGAAGCCAGTTCTTCATCACCTACGCGCCAACGGCGCAATTCGATGGGCAATATACGATTTTCGGACAGGTGTTGAGCGGAATGGAAGTTCTCGAATCACTCACGCCGCGCGATGCACAACCCGGAACCGAAACACCGTCGGGGGATAAGTTGTCGAGTGTAATAATTGAGGAGAATTGACCCCCTCCGTCCTTCGGACACCTCCCCCAAATCCGTAATAAAAGATTGGATAATTGTGGAATATATCAATTTCGGATTTGGGGGAGGCAGGAGGGGCTATGGTAAGATTCCCTCATGCCCCTAACTAATCCATCATCCACTGCGCGCGACGGAGACCTTTCTCAAATTGTCGGCCTGCGGCATAAACATTTCATCTTCACGCTACAATCGGGTGCAAAATTTGAAACACACCGCGGCATCCTGCAACACGACGACTTGATCGGCAAAGCATGGGGAACACAGGTCTTCAGTCACATCGGCGCACCGTTCTTTTTGTTACAGCCATCGCTCGCCGATCTGCTCATTGACCTGCCGCGCACTACGCAAATTCTTTATCCCAAAGACATCGGTTTTATTCTCGTGACGATGGGTGTTGGGCCCGGTCAAAAAGTGATGGAAGCCGGAAGCGGCTCCGGCTCGATGACGACTGCACTGGCGTACACTGTTGGACCTGATGGACGCGCCATCTCATATGAAATCAAACCGGATACGCAGAATCTTGCGCGTAAAAATTTGACTCGCTTCGCACTCGAATCACGCGTGGACTTCAAACTGCGTGACATTCAACTAGGCTTCGACGAAATCGACGCCGACTCCTTCTTCCTCGACGTGCCGAATCCATATGACTACATCGCGCAGGTTCGCGCCGCCCTCAAACCGGGTGGATTCTATTGTTCATTGAGTCCCACCTTCAACCAGATCGAAAAGACCTTATACGCGTTGCGACAAAATAATTTTGCATTTATCGAAGTCTGTGAAATTCTGTTACGCTATTTCAAGCCCGAGCCTTCACGCATCCGCCCCACAGATCGGATGGTAGCGCATACTGGCTTTCTCGTCTTCGCCAGAAAAATCGAACCCACCGAAGACCCACGCGGAAAAGAACTGGCAAACGAAGTCGGGTCTGGAATTCAAGAGGAGTAAAACCCATGCGCCGAGCATTCCGTCGTGAAAAACGAAAAGGATTCTCAGGACAAATTCCACCAATCTTGCAGGAAGCCAACCTCGCGTTCGACAAAGGCGAATACGGACGCGCCGCTGAACTTTTCGAGAGAATCGCCGAGAGCGCCGATGCCCGCGGTCCGCTGTACGCGCCGCGCGCTCCCCTCTTTCATTTACAGGCAGGACGCGCACGAATCCTTGCCGGTCAGACCGCGTTAGGAATGCCCTCCCTCAAACGCGGACTTGAGTTGCTCGCACAACGCAAGCAATTCCCGCGCTTGCAAAACGCAGGAACGCGCGTGATTTCTGAACTCAACGAGCGCGGACTGAAAAACGAAGTTGTTGATATCGAAATATTGTTGAAAACACTATTGCCATCCATGCCCGCTTTTGAAACAAACTCATCACCCACGAAAAAACCGATCCTGCCGACTCACTGCCCGCAATGCGGCGCGGGGATTCGTCCCGACGAAGTGGAGTGGCTGGATGAAGTCACTGCGGAGTGTGGATATTGCGGAAGCCCCGTGCGAGAAGCGCAGTAACCGCAAAGCACGCTAAGAACGCCAAGTTTTTTCTTTCATCTTTCCTCTTTTATCAGGTTTCGAGTTTTCATCCTTCATAATTCATCCTTCATCCTTTCAATGAATCTCACCGAAGAATATATCTCTCAACGATTAAGCGAAGCTATCCAAGCCGCGGGACCCTCCTCAGACGGTTACGCGGAGATTGACCTCACCGACGACTCGCGTCCCAAATGCGCGGCGGTGCTTGTTCCGCTCGTGTGGCAGGATGATGAATGGCATATCCTTTTCACACGGCGCACTGACAGAGTCGAATCACACAAGGGACAGGTCTCATTTCCGGGCGGTGCGTGCGATGAAGGTGAAACAACTCCCGAGCAAACTGCTTTGCGCGAAGTGGAGGAAGAGATTGGCATTCAACCCGATGATGTAAAAATATTGGGAAGGCTGGCAAACCTGATCACCATTTCCTATTATCGAGTCACGCCGGTTGTGGGAGTTGTGAGATGGCCTATCGTCTTTCGCGTGGGAGAACATGAAGTGGCGCGGGTCTTTACGATTCCGCTGGGGTGGCTGGCAAACGCGTCGAACCGGTGGCAGTTTCAAGTCACGGGAACGAAGCGGAGCGTTATCGCCTATCATCCGTATGACGGTGAATTACTCTGGGGCGCCACCGCGCGTATGACGGTTGATTTTTTGAATGTACTTAGATTGCAGTAAAGGAGACAGTATGGCAAAACGAAGAGGCTTTGATGTAATAGAAGATGCACATGAACTGGCGCAACACAATTATCATCATCCTTATTGGGTAAATCGAGTAACCAGCTACACGTACGCAACCTGGATGGCTGAGAAAAAGTTGTCCATGATAATCATTCCTTTTTTGATAATCACATGGATACTCGTAATAAAAACTCTGGCAAGTGGAGAAAGAGGCTTTTGGAATGAATTGTTTGATTTTAGCGATGCCGCATCAACGTATCGCTTTGCACTATTCTTGTTTCTAATTTTCTACACCGCCGTTACGTTAATTGCGTCATTTCAGGTGCTGGTTGACAGAATCCAAAAACCTATTGAACAGCCTGAGCAAAACGAGAAGAAAAAAGAGAAGAAAAAGAAAAACCCCAAACGTCGAAAAGACTACGGACGAAATTGAATCAAAAACTCCCCGAATAAATCGGGGAGTTTGCTTGCGAAGAAATTTACTTCTTCTTCTCGTCGGCTTCTTCTTCCTTTTTGCCGCGTTCCACAGAAATCTCTGGCTCGGCGCCTGCAACAGCCGCCACTGCGCCTTCGACGGGAGCGACAACCACTTCCTCTTCCACCTTGGGCATCGTGGCAACGACCACCATTGTATCGGGGTCATCTAGCAAACGGACCTTATCCGATACCTGCACATCCCTCACGCGGACACCGTCGCCGATTTTCACCATGGACGAAATATCCACGTCAATACGTTCGGGCAGGTCGGTAGGCAGACATTCCACATGCAGTTGTTCCAGGTTGTGGATCATCACTGCGTTGAAATCCTTGACCGCGAGAGAGACGCCGATAAACTGCACGCTCACCGTGGCGCGCAGTTTTTCATCGAGCGACACAGCCAGGAAATCTACATGAAGCAAACGGTTCTTGATGTAGTCGCGTTGCTTCTCGCGCACAAGCGCGGCATATTCCGTGCCGTTCACATCAATCGTCAAAATGCTGGAGGAAGTGATCTTCCCTAACGCCAGCGATGCAGTATGGGCATCCAACAGAACATTGATCGGCTCGGTATGACGACCATAGATCACCGCGGGCAGTTTGCCTTCGCGGCGCAACGCCTTCACCTGCTTGCCAACCACTTCACGTTTTTCAGCCTTTAGTACAACTTTCTCCATCTTTACTCCTCGAACGCCTCTCACTCATCATTTGACAAGTTACCTTCGCTCTATGAAATGAATTTCTGTAAAAAGCGACTGAAGTCGCTACTACATTCAATAAAATTAACTTCGTCTCAGCAAAAATCTTCCCAGCAACAGCATCAACCCGCCAAACAAACCACTGACGAGTCCGGCGATCAACACACCGCGCGCATCAAAAGTCGTAATCACATTCCCTTGCACATTGCGGGCAAACAGGATAACCGTCCGCACTTCCTCAGCATGGACATCGCGCGCCGCGAGATAGCCGACCGAACCGTGATGGACTTCTGCGCTTCCCGCGACGACCGCGCCTGTGTACCCGCTAACAGACGCTTTCTCAGCCTGGACGTATCCCACCGCCCCGCCCTGCACGGACACATCTTGCGCATTGACAGTTGCAATCGCTGACTGCCGCGCATTGACGAGAATTGCCTTCACATTGCCAGCCGCACTCTGTTGCAACTCAACTTCATCCGCAGTGATGTCCTGCGCATCAGCCTGGCGCATCCGCACCACCTCCGCATGGACAGATCCCACCTCAGCCTGCGAGATATTCGTCACCTGCGCTGAATCAAATTCTAGAAGTTCTTCTGGCTCAATCATAGCGGGCGAGATTTTACCATAGAAAAAGCCCTCGCCCTGAGCGGCAATAATATAGGCTCAAGCCGCCGTCCCCGGCGGCGTTTTTCGAGTAAACCCTTCGCCGAGGACGGCGCAGGGAGCACATAAGAGCGTTTGTTGCTCGGTTGTAGTCGAAGGGCGAGTTCCATGTGCAACCCTCCGCTCAGCGCGACAGATGACTCCTCATCGCCTCTGCAACCCCATGAGACATTTCATCCTCCCGCTTCTCAAGCTGGGCAATAATATTCTGGTGATCCTCATCATTCCGGTTCTGGCTGAGCTTGTAATTTGCCTCGATCCGCGTCACTTCGATTTGAAAGGCGACGATTCCCTTCATTTGTTTTTCGACAAAATCCTGCGGGAGGGTTTCCATTTTATAGTGACTACCAGCTTCATGGCGATCAATCAGCTTCTTGAGCAATAAAAAGGCTTCATCATGATCTTCGACAATTCGCGACTTGCCGTAGATATGAACTGCCTGATAATTCCACGTCGGCACATTGACATGGTTGTACCAGGTCGGCGAAATATAAGTATGCGCTCCGTGAAAGATAACCAGCACTTCGGGATTCGTCTCAAGCGTCTTCCACAACAGATTCGCCTTCGCCATGTGTCCGTTCAAAAAGAGTCGCTCGCCATCCTCAATCACTTCCACCAACAAGTGACTGGCTATCGGCTTCTCGCCATCGAATGTCACAAGAATCGCAAACTCGTTTTGACGAAGGAATTCCAGAATTTTCGCGCGGTCTTCTTCACGATACAGTTTCGGTGTGTACATGTTTCTCCTTTGAATATAGTATAACGCTGGTCGAGTAGGCGGCGGGGGCTCGATACAGACTTTGTCCACTCGACCAACGCCGCCGTATCGAGACCAACGGTATAATCCTCCCCACCTATGAAACGCTATCTCCTCTTCACCGTCTTCATCTCAGGCATGACCGTCCTCGCCTCCGAACTCGCGGCGGGACGCCTCCTCGGCAACGTGTTCGGCACCAGCAACATCGTGTGGACGAGCGTTATCGGCTTGATCCTCATCTATCTCACATTTGGCTATTTCCTCGGCGGCAAATGGGCGGACGCGAATCCCACCGCAGGCGCGATGTATCGCATCCTTGCATGGGGCGCGTTCACGCTGGGGCTTGTCCCGTACATTGCCAGCCCCGTCCTGCGCGCCGCCGCGACTGCATTTGATTCGTTGCAAGTCGGCATTTTGGGGGCGTCGTTTATCGCTGTACTGATTCTTTTCATTATCCCAATCACGTTGCTTGGAACAATTTCTCCGTTTGCCATTCGCCTCAGCGTCACCGATACTGCACATGCCGGGCAAACCTCCGGTCAGATTTACGCGATCTCAACACTTGGCTCTTTCATTGGTACGTTCCTGCCTACTCTCGTCACCATCCCTGCCATCGGGACGAAAAATACATTTTTATTGTTCAGTATGATTCTTCTGCTTGTTGCACTCGTCGGTCTGGCGCGCTTTGCCAGCAGGCGCGATGTGCTCAAGCATATTTGGATGCCGTTCATACTCCTCGCGCTGGCATTCCTCACCGCGAACCAATCCCTGAAAACGAATGCCGCACAAGTATACGAAACCGAGTCCGCTTACAACTACATTGAAGTGCTCAATCAAAACGGATTCACAATCCTGCGCCTGAATGAAGGACAAGGTGTGCACTCGATCTACCACCCCGACACTCTACAATACAACGGACCCTGGGATCAGTTTCTCGTCAGCCCGTATTTTTATGCAAACCGCAAACCAACGGATATTAAACGAGTCGCGATCATAGGTCTCGCCGCTGGCACCACCGCGCGGCAAATGACCGCGGTGTACAGAAACATCCCAATTGACGGCTATGAACTCGATCCCAAGATTGTCGAAGTGGGGCAAAACTATTTCGGCATGACCATGCCAAACCTGAACATCATCATCGGCGATGGAAGACTAAACCTTGAACGAAGCGAACACAAATACGACATCATTGCCGTGGACGCGTACCGCCCTCCATACATCCCCCCGCACATGACGACTCAGGAATTCTTTGAGATTTGCGCTTCACACTTGACCGACGATGGAGTCCTGACCATCAACAGTGCCAGCGTCCCCGGCGACCGCCGCCTCATCAACGGACTCGCCACAACGATGGCAACTGTATTCCCTTCCATTTATACGGTGGACATCCCCGGGTCATTGAACACAATGATCTTTGCCACAAAGCAAGAGACCATCCCTGAAAACTTTGCTACGAATTTACTCACTCTATCGAACGACGCAACCGTTCATCCTTTGTTGATCGCTACAATGCAAGTAACCTTTGCCAATCTAAAAAGCGGTTACGAGACAACCACCGTCTTCACCGACGACCACGCGCCCATCGAATGGATCGTGAATGATATGGTGATTCGATTCATTCTGGAGGGTGGGGCGGAGTATTTGCAATATTAACGAACGACTGTGAGCCGCCCACCCCTTTACTTTAGATAAGTTTCCAAACCTCTACTGTTCTCGAATAGGTTTAATATCATTTACTCTCAGCACTTTAATGGTGGTTTTTGTCTAATTTGCAACATAGATATACAGTGGACTGTGGCTATTAATGTGCAGTAGTGTACGATGAAGACTGATTTTAAGTATCAACCAGTATATTTCTAAAGATTCAAGTACTTTCAATTCTCGCACCGCGAATCCCTGGCAACCGTAACACCAGGAAGGCGCTTACAATCAGTAAACTGCCTGCAACAATATACGAAACTCTGGCACTCCAGTGATCAGCTAAAATGCCAGATAGCCCAACGGAGATAGGGGAAACCAAGCTGCTACCTATACCAATAGTTGACCAAATCCGGCCACGATATTGATCCTCAACTTTAGAATCTAGCAGAGCCGAAATTGGCACATGAATCATGGAAAGAGTCCAACCGATTAAGAAACGATATCCCAAAGCAAGAGAAACAACAGATGTCATTCCATACAAGATACTAAGCAAGCCCCAAGCAAAAGCAGCTGTAAAATAGCTCCAACCAACATACCGATTGAACCATTTACTATAGCGTCCAATGAAAAAAGCACCGCAAAAACCTCCTAGCAGCGCTGCTGTTCCTAAATATCCATAGAGTTGTGATCCCCCGTGTAAGATCTTTTCAGCAAACACAACATGCACTGGCCACGTAAAAGCAGCACCAAAATCACTGAGCGTGAATAAGAGAAATAAACTGACTAGGATGGGGCGATCTTGAATAAAACGCCACCCATCCCGCATGTTGCCCAAAATGATGGTTGTGGTCAGAGGTGAAGTGTTCTTTGTTCCCGATTCTGGAATCGTAGTAAAAAAAATGGCAAGTGCAGAAAGAAAGAAACTTGTCGCATTGATTGCTATACCTAAAAGAGGCCCTGTCATAGCAATTAGCACACCGCTGATAGCGCTTCCGAGGGTCTGTAATAACCGAGCGGTACCTACGGTCAGGGAGCGTCCAGTTATTAATGCCTCCTTTTCCAAAACATTGGGCAAAGTGGCTTGAAAAGCTGGGGTAAAGAGGTTGGTCAGTGCCGTAAGAAAAAACGTGACAAAATAGATATACCAAATATTGAACGGGGTGAATCTTAGTAATAACGCCAGACACAACACTAACCCACCGCGCAGAAGATCACTGCTAAGCATTATGCGGCGACGGGGCCACCAGTCGGCAAGAACTCCGGCAATAGATGCAAATATTATATCAGTTAGTACTTGAACCACAATGTTGCCACCCACCTGAAATGCAGATCCTGTTTTTTCTAAAATCAGCCAATTGACTGAGAATAAAAAAACCACATCACCAACTAGGGATACAGATCGAGCTGACCATAGCAAGGCAAAGTTTTTTTGTCGGAGGAGATATAAATAATTGATGGGAACGCGAGTGCTAGATGGTATAGGGTTTGTCACAAGGGCATCTCAATTATTAGATCTCTAGCCAGCAACTGCTCAATAAACGCAGTCACATCTTTCAAAATAACTTCAGGCGATTGCCTGAACTGGTCCGCTAAACGTGAAATTACTGTATCAATAGAGTTGCAACCGTCAATTTGGTCCCAAATAGCTTGAGCGGTACCGTTGAGAATTAGTAATCGGTCTGTTCCCAATCGCGTTAGTACTAGCCCGGCATTGAGTCTCTCAGCTATCACATTATCACGCTTTATATAGATTCGAACCATAGGCACCATTTCAAAAAATCTCCTTCATCAAATGATTTTTACGGATGAACGTGCAAATACACGTAATACTAGAGCATAAATGTGTAATACGATACGATGAAAAAAACTAACCAGCAATGCGGGAAGAGTTTTTTTGAAAAAAGAGTTTATGATTGATCCACTTTGTCCTTGAAATGATTGGAATATATAATATTCCCAATATTTTGATGAAAGCATGGCGATCCACAGGCCAATTATCCGGGGTAACCCAATAGTCAATGGTGTCACCTTTGAGCCCGCCTCCCCCCAACGGACAGCCTGGACTCGTCCGAGAATAAACTCAGCTGGAATCCATTGTCCGCTCAATTTGTCACCCTTAATTAAACGATCTGCTATTTGCAGTATTTGATTATCTCCATCAATCTGATTTATTCGACAAACACGGTGAACAATAATAAGGTCGGATAACGGCAACGAAAAAAGAATTACATCACCAATTGCTACTTTCGGAGGAGCAATCCATTCGACATACAAAAATATATTTCCGAAAAATCCAGGTGACATGCTTTGAGTGTCGATCAAGCGAACCCACGAACAAGCACCTTGAGACGCTAACATCTTATGCACAAATGAGCGTAGGCGGACTAAATCAGGTGATCTAAACACAGCAAAATCAGACTCAAAAAACGTAGGTGTATCTCGGCAAGAACATCAACACACGAAGCAGTACCTTTCACCATTTCTTGTGTTGCCACAAAATCATGAATTTTTTAGCGGGTACAGCTTAGCAACACAGCCTTTTAGCAGAAATCACTTGTACCATCATCCATATCGGTGCTAGCGTAGGCAACATCAAGATCAGCCTGCTTGACCACTTCGTCCAAACGTAGCTCTACAATCTCGGGATTAACCCATTGGGTGTTCATCATTTGTTCCTCCTTTCAAGAGGCAATAGTTTTTGCCCGGGGCATCTTTATAACCTCTAATATTTCAGGCTTTTGATCAGCTGATAGTGGACTTAACCAAAGTCATTAGGAGCCATGTGCTCTTTAGAACCGGCATAAGCAATATCAAGATCAACCTGATCGGCTATCTCTTCTATTGACAGTTCAGCGATCTCAGGGGTAATCCATTGTATGTCAGTCATTCGTTTCTCCTTTTAAAAATTAGCGTCTTGCCGAGATATGCCTACGTTTTTCTTAGAAAGTGTCTGAAAAGTCATAATTTTGCCAATCTACGAACCATTAGCCGGATCATAGCAGCGTAGATGAAAGATTCACTTGTTTCAGGCAATCGCTCATAATCTCTTGCTAAGCGACGTTGACGAACGAACCATGCAAAAGTACGTTCTACAATCCATCGTT
>Ga0247727_10003634_pt1 | contig 33797 bp, 34 predicted proteins | sample WisWelCaveWW1625_FD_202498 | JGI IMG/M metagenome (GOLD analysis project Ga0247727, IMG submission 202498) | Biofilm microbial communities from Wishing Well Cave, Virginia, United States - WW16-25 | ecosystem: Environmental > Aquatic > Deep subsurface > Groundwater > Cave microbial mat | place...
CCGCCCGGCGACGGCACGGACGAGTCGCCGATACTCGCCTTGGCCCACGCCTGATCCACGGTGAAATGTTTCCCATCGTGCCGCACCCCGTCGAATTTTGGGCCGCCAGCAATCTCGCCAGCCATAATCGTGGTCGCAGTTCCGTCCGTGACGTCCTTGAAGCGAACGCCGCTGTTCACGTCGAACATGCCTTGCAGCTCGGACGGGTAGTCGGGGCGAGCGGGACCCTCGCACAGGAACGCCGCAGCGCCCTTGCAGAATCCGTAATCCGTGACGCCGCCACGCAGGCCGGCATCGGTGATTTGTCCCGTGGAACGGTTCTCCGGGCACAGAAAAATCTCGATATGCACGGCAACCCCTGTCGTGTTCGTTGCGTGCGACCACGAAAAGTCGAAGTTGAACATGTTGTAGAGCGGGCTGCTTCCCAAGAAGGGTATCGACGCAAGGATCCCGTTGTGGTGCCCGCGACGCACGTCCGGGCCGTGCGCCACGAAGAACGCCGGCGGCAGACGGTCGTAGACGTCGTGGTAATTGTGCAGTGCCAGCCCAAGCTGCTTGAGATTATTGCGACACTCCGTTCGCCGCGCGGCTTCCTGTGCCTTCATGACCCATCGCGCCGGCAGCAGCAACACAAGTGCAACGACCACGACGGCGACCATCAGGTCACGCAACGTGAATTGGGTGCGTAGCCGCATGCGAACCCCCGGTCCAGGTCGGCGTTAGCCACGACTCGCGTGAACACGTTTGCACCGTCGCTCATCAGTTCAACGGTTCAACCGTTCAACCGTTCAACTTCTTCCTCATCCGCTCCGCGAATTTCACCTTGTCCACCACGGCCCGCGCGTGCTTTCCGCGGCCGATCACTTCGACTTCGTCGCGGGCCTCAATCTTGAAGTGCAGTTTGCGGCCGTCGATTTGAATCAATTCCGCCGTGGCAACGACCGTCGCGCCGATCGGCGCCGCGGCACAGTGCTCGAACTCGAAGCCGACGCCGACCGTGTCTTCATTCGCGTCGAGATGATCCAGCACCGCCTCCCGCGCCGCGTGCTCCATCGCAAACAGCATGTGCGGGCTGGCCAACACCTTCGGCACGTCCGGGCCGAGGAAGCTGATCGCGTTCGAGTCATCGACAACGATGCGTTTTTCGCCCGTGATGCCGGGCTGAAGACTCGGTTTCATGTCGGCTCACTTTTTATCAGGCTCGGTTGTATTCTCGACTGGCGCCGGCGACGCGTCCGGCCGACTTTCGCCGAAAGACTCTTCGGGAGTCGGGCGGCCGCGCAGCTCGATCGGCCGAAGCTTTTTCAGCGACCCGTTCTCGACAACGTAGACAGTTCCGCGCGACGGACGGGCGGGTAGAACGCGGCCGTTTGAGAGCCTTACGAGCCGCCCCTGTCGTGGTCCGAACACCAGTTGGTCGGCCTTGCCCAGCGGTTGCGACAACTTGCCGAGCAGCCATTCATCGGCCATCTCGCGGCGATCCATGATTCGGCCGCTGGGGTCGACAAGCAGCAGCTCGCGGGTCGCGCTCGACGGAGTTGCGTCTGAGTCGGAATGCTCCGACGGCGTCCGCCTCGTTCGTCCCACGAGGAACATTCGCACGCCGTCGCTGTCCACGACCGGGCCAGCTCGGCTGGTCGGCCACCACCCGTCAACCACGATTGCGAGTTGTTGCCCGGCCTGAACGGTCTGCTGACTCAAGGTGACCACAATTTCGCTCAAGTCAGTTTGAGCTTCGGCCGGTGTCTCCGACACCGCATCCGTGACACGGGCTTCGGTCCGTTTGTCATTCGTGGCCACGGGGGGACTCTTCTTGGTCTCCGCCCCGCGGTCGTCGCTGAGCGCTTCAGTCGCCTCGAGCGCGGCAATCTCCACGGGCGTCGTCGACGCGTTGACAAAGATTGGAGACGAATCGATTGTGAATGAAATATCATTCAGCATGAGCGGCGATTGCTCGCGCGGCCGACGTCCAACGAGATGCTTCCACACGATCCGCACGCTGGGCCGCTGCAATTCCTCAAGCCGATCAACGGCGGATGCGAGCCCGCTCAAATCCGCAAAGAGGTCAGGAAAGGCATCGATCCAAACGACGCCATTTGTCGCGGGCGCCTCAAGCATTGCGTCGGACGAGTTCAGATCCTGATCGTCGGCCACGGCGATCACAGGAATTTCCTGGGCCTCGGCGGCCAACTCGCGAGCACACTTCACGCGGAGCCAAATGGCCGTGAAGAGGTACGCGGCCCAGAGGATTGTGGCAAGGCAAGTGACGGCGGCGCCGACGACGAGCAGTCGCTTCCAGCGGTGTGGCTTTTCCATGCTTTGATTCTGCCGTGCTGCCCGACCGGCCACAAGACCGGTGCGCCCGAGCGACTTTGCGGGCATGGCGAACGATGCCTTGTTTGATTACGCTGTGCCGCGCGACTTGGTTTGTTCGTGTGATCGTGAGTTCAGAAGTGACGCAGGAGAGAGTCGATCATGCCCGCGATCCGAGCGGCGGAGTTGGAAGAATTTGGGCGGGCGTTGTTCTCGGCTGCCGGCATCGGCGCGGAGGATGCGCGCGTAGTGGCGGCGAGTCTGGTCGGCGCGAACCTGCGCGGGCATGATTCGCACGGCGTGATGCGGATTCCGTTTTATGTCGCGGCGGCGAACGAGGGGCGGCTCCATCCCGGCGCGGAACTGAAGGTGACGAACGAGACGCCGGCGGTGGTTGTTTGCGACGCGGGCTGGGGATTGGGGCAGGTGCAGGCGCGGCGGTTGTTGGGGCGGCTCGTTGCGAAGGCGAAGACGCTCGGCGTTGCGTGCGGCGCGATGCAGCGGAGCGGACACATCGGTCGCGTCGGCGAGTACGCAGAGATCGCCGCAGCGCAGGGCCTGGCATTGATCGCGATGGTGAACGGACACGGCTGCGGGCCGCGCGTGGCGCCGCCTAGCGGCAAGCGGCCGCGACTCGCGACGAACCCGGTCTGTGTCGGCGTGCCCACGAACGGCGACCCGATCGTGCTCGACTTTGGCACGTCGGCCGTGGCGGAGGGCAAGGTGCGAGTGAAAAAAATCGCCGGAGTGCCGTGCCCGCCCGGCTGGATCATCGACTCGGACGGCAAGCCGACGACCGACCCGAACAAGCTTTACGGCGACCCGCCCGGCTCGATCCTGCCGATGGGCGGCGATCAGGCGTACAAGGGATTTGGATTGTCGCTGATCGTTGACATGTTAGCGGGCGGCCTGTCCGGCGGCTCGTCGGCGCGGGCAAACCCCGACCCGCCGCTCGGCAACGACGTCGTGTTCATCGTGCTCAATCCCGCGCTGTTCGGCGGCACGGAGCATTTTCTCGTGCAGGTCACCGGCTCGGCCGAGTGGGTCAGGAGCTGCCCGACGATCGACGGCGTTCGCGAAATCGTGCTCCCCGGCGACCCCGAACGCCGCACGCTCGCGGAACGGTCGGCGAGCGGCATCCCGATCGACGACGGCAACTGGAAGGCGCTGGTCGAGTTGGCCGGCAAACTCGCGGTGCAGGTTCCAGTGTGTTCGTAGATTCGTTAAGAAGGTCTCACGCAGAGGCGCAGAGTTCGCAGAGAGGATTGAGAATAGATCGAGCGCTTTGGCTGGTTCTCTGCGTCCCCTGCGCCTCTGCGTGAGAAACCGCTTACTTCCATGCCCAACGTCATCCCCGAATCGCATCTGGTGCAACTCGTGCTTCGTCGCGACTGGGTCGAGTCGTTCGACGTGTTTCCATTTTGTCTGTCGGCCGTGCGGCACCTGACCGAATTGGAGTTTCATCCGAAGGTGACGTTTTTGGTCGGCGAAAACGGCACGGGCAAGTCCACGCTGCTCGAAGCGATCGCGATCAACTTCGGCTGCAACGCGGAAGGGGGCGGTCGCAATTTCAATTTCGAGACACGGGCGTCGCACTCGTGCCTCGACCGATTCATCAAGCTGATCAAGTCGCCGATCATGCCGCACGACAGTTTCTTCCTGCGGGCGGAAAGCTTCTACAACTTGGCGACAGAGATCGACCGGCTCGGCGTTCAAAAGAGCTACGGCGGCCGGTCACTGCACGAGCGGTCGCACGGTGAGGCGTTTTTCGAGCTGGTGCAGAATCGCTTTCACGGACGCAGCCTGTATCTTCTCGACGAGCCGGAGGCCGCGCTGTCGCCGCAACGCCAGCTCTCGTTCTTGGCGATGCTGCACGGCTACTGCGAGCGGCAATCGCAGTTCGTCATCGCCACGCACTCGCCGATCATCCTCGCGTATCCCGACGCCTGGATTTACCGGCTCGACGCCGACGGCATTCGCCGCGTCGCGTACGAAGAGACTGAGCACTTCAAAGTGACGCGGGCGTTCCTGACGCAGCGCGACAAGATGCTGCGAATCCTGATGGAAGAAGACGGCGCTCAAGGCACGACACCGGAGAACTCAGCATGCGAGTCGAAGTAATTCGCACGGAGCGGCTGTTCGACGGTTTCTTCACTCTCGATCGCGCGACGCTGCGGCACGAAACGCCCGGCGGCGTGATGAGTCCGGAAGTCGTGCGCCTAAATGTCGAGCGTGGCGACGGCGCGGCGGCGCTGCTCGTCAACCGCGACAACAATTCGGTCGTTCTGACGCGGCAGTTTCGCTACGCGGCGTGGCTGCGCGGCGACGGCGGCATGATGCTGGAAATCCCGGCGGGGACTGTGCCGAAGGGCGTCGCGCCGATTCAAAACGCCCGCAGCGAGTTGCTCGAAGAAGTCGGCTATCGGCCCGCGCGGCTCAAAAAGCTCATGACGTTTTACGCGACGCCCGGCACGACCTCGGAGCGGATTCATCTCTTTTACGGCGAAGTGAACAACCGCCACAAAATCGCGGCCGGCGGCGGGCTGGACTCCGAGCACGAGTTCATCGAAGTCGTCGAGATGCCGATCGCCCGCGCGCTGCGACTGTTGAAACAGGGCAAGCTCCGTGACGGCAAGACGATCGTGGCGATGCAGTGGCTGGCAGAACGGATTGACGGCTTGTTGCGCTGAACTGATCGCGCTGCGACACTGCTGCTTGGTCCTGGTGGCCAGTCTTACTTGCCGAGCGGATTCCCGCAGTGCGGGCACGCCTCAGGCTCCGGCGGCTTCGTCCCTTCGCGCGTGGCCCGCAGCCACTTTGCTTTGAGCTGAGCCAGTTCTGCTTCGGTCTTGGCTGCGGCGGCCTCGGCTTGGCGGATTTGGGCCTTGATGAGTTCGAGTTCGGCGCGTCGGCGGGCGAGGTCGGGATCTTGGGATTCCTCGGCCGCACGGCGGGCGGACTCGGCCGTGCGCTCGTCGGCGAGGCGTTTCGCATCTTGGACACGATCATCGGCCGCGCGGGCGTCGCGGAGTCGTGATTCGGCGAGCTTGTCGGGGCTGGGCATGCCCGCCGCGCGAGTTATCGCGGGCAGGCGGTCATTCGATTCGCGAAGCCAGGCCAACAATTCGGGAATCCGCTCGTGAACACCGCTCGATTGCGAAACCATGAGACACTGGCTGCCAGGGAAGTATTGGATTGTGCCATTCCCGCCAACGCACGACCAGGCGTTCGGGCTGACTGCTTCTTGGATCAGGTCCTGCAACTCACATTGAAAGATGCTCCATCGATCCTTGCCGTCGCTCAGCAAAACGAGATCGCCGACCGGGTAACACAGCGTGCGGAGTTCGCCGGCGGCCTGGTTTTGAGATGTGATCTGAATGACGTCGTTGTTCACGTGCCACGTCAAGTTGTACTGGCGGAGCAGCAGGAACAGTGCGTCATCCAAGCCGACGTGGTACACGTGAATTGTGACCGGCGTGTCAACCGCAATGCCTTCTTCTTCCATGGCCTGTCGGTCGAGGACGAACGGCAGATTGCTTTTGTCGCGGAGAAAGTCCACGACATCGCTGAACGGCACTTCCACGAACGACAGCGAAATCATGGACTCGCGCGTGCGACGCAGGAGTTCGTCCTCGCGCCTGCCGATGCCAATGACAGTTGGCTCGATGTCCGGCTTCGGGAGATTCTTGACGCGGGGAGTCTGCGCCGCGTCCATCATTCCTCGCGCCTGGCGAAGCGTGTCGAGCACGTCCGTGATTTGGTCGTGCACGGCCTGCGTCTGGTTGATCGCCAGGCTGAGGCTGCCGGAGACCGACCGGATGGATCCCGGACCGCCGACGACCGACCAGGAATTCGGCGCGATCAGCTCTTCGATCAATTTGATGAGCCGATCGAAGTCGAACACGCCCTTGCCCGCTGCATCCTGTGCCCAAACGAGGTCGGCGACCGGGTAGATCTGGAAGGTCAACTCGTTACCCGCCTCGAGCTGCGAGGTGATGAGGATCACGCCGTGCGTGACGATGTAGGTGAGGTTGTACGGTTCGAGCAACAGGGCCAGTCCTTGGCCGAGCGGCACGTCCATCAATCGCACGGTGAGCGGCGTGTCCGTGTTGATCCCCTCTTCTTCAAGTGCCGACCGGTCGAGCAGAACGTTGACTCCCACTTGGTCGCGGACGCTGGCGACGATGTCGGCGAGCGGCACCTCTCGGACATCGAGCGAGAGCCGCCGGCTCTGCAGCTTCTCCACGATCGGGCGATTCTTCGGTGCGACCCCGATCGGCCGAATCAGCTCGGGCGGCACAGGTCCGAGATTGGACCGCGGCAGCTTGAGCACATGAAGTGGAGGCTTTTCTTGGCGGCTGTCGTCGCGGCCGACTGCGGCTGCTTGGCCGCCGGGATCGTCGCTCGGCTGCGCGGCAACCTTTCCAAGTGTTCCGACAACCAAGATCAGTGTGACGGCGAACGTGCTTGGCAAGTATTTGCTGGACATTGGAGACTCCCGATCGAGTCTAGTGGAATGGTATCTCGTTGAATAGTCGGCGATCACCTTGGTGCGTTCACGCTCCACCTTGCGGGCTCTCGCCGTGTGGCATATTATCCGCTGTACCGTGGCGGCCGGCGAGAGGTTGCACGGAAACGCCTGCGAGGGATCATTCATGTCGTACGGTTCGACTGCGGCGCGGAGACTGGTCGGGTCGTTTTTCTTGGCCGCCGCCGCGTGTCTGATGGTCCGATTCGCAACCGCGTCGAATCCGGTTCCTGGTTCAGCTTCCGACCCGCCCTCCCACTGGCGAGAACCATCGGCGCTCTGGCTGTCGCCCGAGGGCAACACGCTGTTTGCCGCATGCGAGAAGTCGGGATCGATCGCCGTCCTCGACGTAGCAAAACGAGAAAGGGTCGCCGAATTCACTTGCGGCGAGTCGCTCGTCGCGATGGCGGGCACGCGCGACGGCCAGACGCTCCTCGTTGTTGACGCGAAGGCGAATGCACTGCTATTCATTCGCCGACGCGGGAGCGAACTAACCGTCACGGACTCGCTGCCACTGCCGATCAAGCCAGCCTGCGTTGTCATCGATGCGGATGACAAGACTGTGTTCGTTACGTGCGTGTGGTCTCGGCAAGTGGTGCGAGTGGACCTCGCCGAGCGCAAGATCGTCGGCTCGATCGACCTCGACTACTCGCCGCGCACCGCGCGGCTGCTGCCCGACGCGCGGACGCTCGCCGTGGCCGACGCGTTCGCCGACCAGTTGGCGCTCGTGGACACGACGACCGGCCGGGTCGTCCGCGAGGTGCGCATTCCCGGCCACAATATTCAGGGCATGGCCGTGTCGGCGACCGGCAAGGAATTACTCTTGAGTCACATGATCCAGACCGAGTCGGCGCCGATCACGCGCGACAACGTGTTCTGGGGGATCGCGATGACGTCGAACATTCGCGTCGTGCCGCTCGCGGCACTCGCCGATGCGAACAAGAATCCGGTGCGCGAGGCGCACACGCATTTTCTCGGCGACCCGAACAACGGCGCCGGTGATCCCGGCGCGGTGCTGACGCTTGCCGACGGCACGACGTTCGTGTGCCTGTCGGGCGTAGGCGAAGTGACCATCGGCCGGCTCACGCCGTACGGCCTGCGGCGGCTGCGCGTCGGGGATCGGCCGGTCGCGCTCGTGGCGTCGCCGGATGAGAAGACGGTGTTCGTCGCGAACTCGCACTCCGATTCGATCTCGGTGATCGACGTGGCGAAACAAGCGGTGACGGACACGATCGCGCTGGGGCCGGGGCCGTCGTCGAGTCCGGTCGAACAGGGCGAGCGGGCGTACTACGACGCGCGGTTGTCGCTCGACGGCTGGTTTAGTTGCAACAGTTGTCACACAGACGGCCACACGAACGGCCAGCGAGCCGACACGTTTGGCGATGGCACTTACGGAGCGCCGAAGAACGTGCTCAGCCTGCTCGGCACGGGACACACCGAGCCGTGGGCGTGGAACGGCTCGAAGCGGCAGCTCGAAGATCAAGTGCGCGAGTCGCTCACGCACACCATGCTGCCGAAGACCGCGCCGGGCGAGCGCACGCGGGCCGCGCTGGTCGCGTTCATGCGGACGCTCGAAGTGCCGCCCGCCGCCGACTGGCAACGGCGCGACGCGGCCGCGATCGCGCGGGGCGAGCAGGTTTTCACCGCCCGCCGCTGCGCCACGTGCCACGCGCCGCCAAGCTACTCGAACCCGTTCACCTACGACGTCGGTCTCGACGACGGCGACGGCGGCAACCGGCTCTTCAGCCCGCCGTCGCTGCGCGGCGTCGCGCACAGCGCCCCGTACTTTCACGACGGCCGCGCTGCGACGCTCGAAGATGTCTTTCAGAAACACCAGCACCGGCTCCGAACGGCGCTGTCGGACGAGGAGCTTGGCGATCTGGCCGCGTTTCTAAGAAGTCTCTGAGTAATCCGATGAAACCCAAGACCCGAATGACGGTGCAGTCGTTGCGCGAATTGAAGCAGGCGGGCGAGAAGATCGCGATGCTGACCGCGTACGATTTCTTCACCGCGCGGTTCTTGGACGCGTGCGGCGTGGACGTGCTGCTCGTGGGAGACACGGTCGGCATGGCGTTCGGCGGGCGCGACACGACGGTCGGCGTTCGGCTGGAGCACATCGTCTACCACGCGGAAATCGTTTCCCGCGCGACGCAGCGAGCGATGGTCATCGGCGACATGCCGTTCCTGTCGTATCAGCTCACGATCGACAGCGCGGTCGAAAACGCCGGCCGGCTGATGCAGGATGGCAAGGTGCAGGCGGTGAAACTCGAAGGCGGCCGCGCCATGGTGCCGGTCATCAAGCGAATCCTCCGCGCGGGCATTCCGGTCATGGGCCACCTCGGCCTGACTCCGCAGTCGGTGCACCGCTTCGGCGGGTTCCGCGTGCAGGGCAGGGACGAAGAATCCGCGTTGCGGCTGCGTGAGGCCGCCAAGGCACTGGAAGACGCTGGCTGCTTTGCGATCGTGCTGGAGGCGATTCCGAACGACTTGGCGGGTGAAGTCACCGACTCGCTCACAATCCCAACGATCGGCATCGGTGCCGGCCCGCGCTGCGACGGCCAGGTGCTCGTCACGCCCGACATGCTCGGCATCACCGGCTTCGAGGCGAAGTACCTGAAAAAATACGCCGACGTCCCCGCCGTGATCCGCGGCGCCGTCGAGTCGTACATTCGCGACGTGAAGGCGAAGACGTTTCCGACGGAGGAGCAGGGGTACTAGTTGATCGAGGGGCTTGGCGTAGAGGAAGTGACCGACGAAAACCTTTGGTTAAGGCTCACGGATGAGACTTCCTCGATGGCTTGTTGTTGGACTTCTCGCGTCCAGCGCACTGGCCGTTCTCGGGTCAGTGTGGCTCTGGTGGATCGACTGGCCGATTCGAACGGCTCGCGAATTTGAAGCACGGCTTGCGGACGCCGACTTCAACACCTGGGAGTTTCTGGGTGGTTCCGACTTGTACAGAGGCGGGTTTCGAACACAGCTCAATTTGACGGACCGTTCGATTTCCGATCGAATCCTCGGCCGGCAGCGGTTTTGGTGCGAAAGCGTTGCGTACGGTTTTGTCGCCGAAAAAGGAAGGGTCTATTGGGTTGACGGGGTTGACGTAAACTGGGCTCGACCAGATCAAGGTCGGACCGAGACGATCCGTGATCCCTGGTGGGACGAGCGCTGGCCATGTCAACCGATTCCATGGGACGAGCCCGAAGTTCCGACGGAGGAGTAGGTACTGATTTGGATTTGAGATTTCAGATCTGAGACTTGATCTTCGGAATCGCAATCATGAAGTTTCCGCGCTGGCTTGTCGTAGCGATGCTGAGTTCGAGTGCGCTGGCGGTCCTGCTGGCGTCCGGCTGGTGGTGGACAACCGGCTGGCCACACTACACGGCCGTGGAATACGTCTTGGCGGTACAATCGGGGCGTGAGGATGCATATCAGGTCAAGAGCAAGTTCATGTCGCCTCTCAAGCTGATGACCGTGGACGAGCGAGCAGAATTCGAGCTTCCCAATGTGTCTTGGATCGATCGAGGTATTGGCGATACGCTCCAAGGACGACAGCGATTCAATGTAGCGAGGCTTCCGTTCGTGTTTACAGCGGAACGTGGATCGGTGGATTGCGCGTGGAATGGCCGGACGTTTTGGGTCGTCGAAGGAGGCAGGCGACTCATCGTCACCATGGGAGAGCCTGTGGGATCCGGACCAATCGACCAGGCATCGACGGACCATCACAAGGAAGCGCGATGACCGAATTCATCGAAACTGGGCTTTCCGAGGCGGCACGATTAATCGAATGGTCTCGCACGAATCGCGAAATGCATGCAACGCTTCTGCGAACTACCGAGACGGTCGTGTCGGCACTTCGCGCCGGCGGTCGAGTGCTAAGTTGTGGCAACGGCGGGTCGATGTGCGACGCGATGCACTTTGCGGAGGAACTCTCCGGCCGCTTTCGCAAGGATCGGCCGGCGCTGGCGGCGATGGCGATTTCGGACCCGAGTCATTTGACCTGCGTGGCGAACGATTACGGCTTTGATCAGGTGTTCGCCCGCGGCGTCGAGGCGTGGGGCAGGGCAGGGGACGTGCTGCTCGGCCTGTCGACGTCGGGCAACAGCCCGAACATTCTCGCAGCGGCAACGGCGGCGCGCCAAAAACAGATGACCGTTGTCGGGCTGCTCGGTCGCGACGGAGGCAAGATGCTGCCGCTCTGCGACCTCGCCGTCGTCGTGCCCGCGCAGACCTCGGACCGCATTCAGGAAATTCACATCAAGATCGTGCACATCGTCATTGAACTGGTCGAACGCGCAATGTTTCCGCAAAATTACTCCTGATGTGTTGCGGCCGTTGGACACTAGCCCGAAGTGCGATCGGCCGGACCCCCCGCGCCGGCCTATTCGCTCGCGCTTTGGGTTTGTGTCGCGCGAAACCTGAAACGCTGTCTGGCGAGTTTTTGCCATGGTCGAGCTCGCGCTGTTTTTGCTGCTGAATGGCGCCGTCTTCGGCGGCGCCGCGCTCGTGGCTCGTCATGGACTCGGCCTGCGCGGCTGGCTGGAGAATCTTCTTGGCGCGTCGCTCGTCGGCTGGGTCGCGATCGTCGTCGGGCTGGAGGCTCTGGGGCGTTTCGGGCTGATTCGGCTTGGCCCCGCGGCATGTCTTGCGTCGCTGGTGTTGATCGCGGGGATTTGCTTTTGGCGGCGCGGACGCGGCGGCGAAGACGTTCAGCAAGTTGCAGAACTGGCCGCATCGAGTTGCGGCACGACGCCGGCCCGCGGTCTCGGCGCCGCTGGCTCGTTCGTGGAACACGCGTCGCTCGTCGTCGCCGCGAGTCTCGCGGCGTGGGCGATGATCGACATTCTGATCGGTAACTTGTGTTCGCCGGTGCTGCCGGTGAGCGACGCGCCGATTTATCATCTGTATTTTGCGGTGCGCTGGTGGCAATCGGGCGTGCTGGAGCTGGTGCCGACGCCGTTTGGCGAGAGTGCCGCGCCGTATTTTCCGGCGAACGGCGACGTTTGGTTCACGTGGCTGATCGTGCCTTTGTCGTCGGAGTTGTTGGCCAAGGTGGGCCAATGGCCGTTCTTGCCGCTGGCGATGGCGTCGATTTACGGCCTCGCGCGGCAGCTCGACGTGCGGCCGGCCGCGGCCGCGTTCCCCGCGATTTTGTGGGGAACGTGTACGCTGCCGTTGCTGCACTCGGGGTTCGCGGATGTGGACCTGATCATGGCCGCGTGGATCTTGACAGGGACGTGGTTCCTGGTGCGATTCAAGCGGGCCGGCTGCGTGGCGGACCTGGTCTGTTGTGGTCTGGCGTGCGGTGCGGCGCTCGGGACGAAATACATCGCGATGCTGTTTGTGCCGTGGCTGGTCTTCCCGGCGGCGATTTTCGCGTGGCGAGCGCCGCAGCGCTGGTGGAAGTTGGCCACGCTTTCGATTTGCGTCGCGTTGCCGGCCGCATACTGGTTCGCGCGCAACGCCGCGCTGACGGGCAATCCCCTGTACCCGCTGCACGTGGAATTGTTCGGCGTGCCCGTGTTCGGCGGTTGGTACCGCCGCGAAACGCTGTTCACGAGCCAGTATCATATTCTGGTGAGTGACGGGCGATCGCTCGTCAACATCTTGCTGCGCGGCCTGGACCCGCTGCTACTGCCGGTCTGGTGTGCGGGCGTGTGTGCGGCGGTCGCGGCCGTGCGTCGTCGTCGCTGGCTCGCGAGCCTGCTGGTCGCGCTGGCGTGCTTGCACGTCGTGCTGTTTTGGTTTGTGAATCCGTACCAAACTCAGGACCGATTCCTTTTCGTTGCGTTCGCACTTCTCGCCGTGCCGCTAGCGATCGTGCTCAATCGCTGGCCGCTGCTCGCCGCACCATTCGTGCTGATCTTGACGACGCACCTTTTCGTCGGGCCGAGAGGCGTGGTGGACTTTTTGAAATCGGTTTCGACGATCGATCTGACCGATCCTCATCGTCCGCCGCTCCTGCCGGCTCCGATTTCGATCGGCAGGTTGCCGGCGCGCGGCTCTCCGCTACGGCCTCCGTTCGTCGCGAAGTTCGTGTTGCTCGGCGCGGTCAGTCTCGCCGGACTCGCGGCATGGTCCGCGCCGCGCGGACGCCGGCCTCGCGTGCTGGTGGCCTGCCTGGCCAGCGGGCTAATCGTGGCTGGGGCGGCGTTTCGTGCCAACGTCAGCCTGTCGCTGCTTCCGGCGGGACCGCTCCGTTTCGTGCCGTACTTTCCGGCGGTCGGTTACACGAACGGTTGGCTTGTGCTGAATGAAATGAGCCGGCGGCCGCTGCGCGTGGCCTACGCCGGCACGAATCTGCCATTCTATTTGTTCGGCCGCGGGCTGACGAATCAGGTGCGCTACGTGAACATCAACGAGCACGCCGAGTTTTGCATGCACGACTATCACGCCCTGTTCGCCTCGCGCGGCGAACCGCTCGCGAGGAGCGCGACGCCTGACTGGGACCGTCGCGACGCCGACGAGCACGCGTGGCTCGACAATCTAGCCGCAGCACGGATCGACGTGCTCTTCGTCGGCCTCACGAACCGCGCCGGCGGCACGCACAATTTCTATGACTTCGAGGGATTCCCGATCGAGCGGACGTGGGCGGACAGTCATCCTGAAATCTTCACTCTGCTGCACGCGGACGCGCGAACGCGGATCTATGCCGTGCGCAGCGCGCCACGCAGTGCCGGATCGCGATCGAAATAGCCGTCAGACCCGTTGCGCTCAGTTCATGCTTGGGTCCGGCGGCACGTGTTTCACTTTCAAGACCTGCAACATGCCGCTCGCGCGGGTGATTTCGCGAAACACGCTCTCCCAAATATCGTCGCCAGGCTCGAAGATGTGCGGCGGCTTGGCCGGCGTCGTCAGCCAGAGACCCTCCGCGAGTTCGCCGGCCAATTGGCCGCCGCCCCAGCCGGCGTGGCCGACGAAGAGCCGAAATGAATCGTCCGGCCGCGCGACGAGTTCGTTCAAGTTTTGTTTCTGCACGCAAAAATAGACGCCAGGCAGAACTTCAATCTCGGAAAGGTCCTCATGCGTGTGCAGCGCCATGAGCGGCCCTTCGACCGGACCGCCCACGTGCAGCACCTGCTCGCTCTGGCACGGCGTCTCGGCGATCTTGTCCCACAACTCGTCGACCTTCATGTCGCTCGGCCGATTCAGCACCAGCCCCAGCGCCCCGTCGTCGTCGTGGTGGATCATGAGTACGACGGTCTTGCGGAAGTTCAAATCGACGAGCACCGCGGACGCGACGAGCAGGTGTCCTTGCAGCGACTTGCCCGGTTCCATAAATGTCTCCGGCGGTAACTTCGCCACGGCATTGATTGTGGTTGCGGCCTGCTACACAGTCTGCCAAGTCAGACGAGGCGATGCCAGATTGTCCGGCGCGAATTGGAAACGGGCGGCGCGGCTGGTATAGTCTGGCCTCGTGTCGTCATTGATCGTGTCGCCGCGTGGTGCGGCTAGTTCAAGGGTGGTCGAGCATGCACAAGATCGCACGGACCGCAGGCGTTGTGTGTAGTTGCGTCGTCTTGATCGCGGCACTAGCGTGCCACGGCGCCGCGGACGAGCCGCCGTTTGTTTTTCGCGACGTGGGTGACGAGGCGGGTCTGTTTCCGGCCGTCGCGAAGATCGCCGGCCACGGTGTGGGCTGGGGCGATGTGGACGGCGACGGCTATCCGGATTTGTACGTCGGCACGTTCGGCGGCGATCCGGTACCGTACGCCTCGAAGCCGAACATGTTCTTCCGCAACGTGCGCGGCAAGTTTCAACTCGACGACCAGCCGCAACTCCGTGTGGTTGGCCGCGCGAACGGGGCGGTGTTCGCCGACCTCGACAGCGACGGCGACCTTGATCTGTACACGTCGAACCACGCGATTGATTATCCCGGCCAGCCGCATTTCAGCACGCCGAACTTTTTGTTTCGCAATGACGGCGGCGGCAAGTTCAGCGACGTGTCGGCCGCGTCGGGCACCTGCCCCGCCGGATTCGCCACGCGCAGCGTTGCCGTGACGGATTTTGACGGCGACGGCCGACTCGATCTCGTCGTCGGCGAATGCTTCTTTCAAGGCGGCATGAGTCGCTCGCGGCTGTATCGCAATTTGGGCGGACTCAAGTTCGAGGACGCGACGGCGGCGGCCGGATTGCCCGATCGCGTCACCGGGTTCGGCGTCGCGGCCGGCGACGTGAACGGCGACGGCTGGCCCGATCTGTATTTCGGCGGGCGCAACGGCGGTAACCGGCTGTTCATCAACACCGGCCGCGGGCGATTCACCGAATTGCCGCGTTCGCACGGCAGTTTCGACTTTGAATATAAGGACACGCCGGACGACACGGCGTGCGGCGTGTGCATGGGCGACGTGAATCGCGATGGCCGCGCGGACATCGTGGTCGGTTCGCACTTCGATCGGCCGTGGTTCACGGGCGGCGTGTCCGTGCGGTTGTATCTGAATCGCGGCGTCAGCGACGGCCTGCCGCGGTTCGAGGACGTGACGGCCGCGGCGGGCCTCGTGCCGCTGCCGATGAAGAGTCCGCACGTCGAAGTGCAAGATTTCGACAACGACGGCTGGCCGGACGTATACACGAGCATCGTCAAGTTCGCAACTGGCCCGACGCATCAGCCGCATCCGGTCATTTTCAAGAACCTCGGCGTAACGGACGGCCTGCCGCGATTCCGCGAATTCGCGCTGGCGACGAACGACTTCCCGACCGACGACGACCGCAAGTCGGCCGACGTCGGCGCGTTCTTCGCGCGGATGGAGCGCGAGCAGAAGATCGTCTACACCGCGCCCGGCCCGTCCGCCGATTTCGACCGCGACGGCCGGCTCGACCTCTTTCTGGCCAACTGGTGGGTGAACTCGCGTTCGCTGCTTTTGCGAAATGAATCGCACGGCGGTAACTGGCTCGAAGTGGCCGTCGCACCGATCGACGGCGTCAATCGAAACGGCATCGGCTCGGTCATCCGCGTTTACGCAGCGGGCAAATTGGGCCAGGCCGCCGCGCTGGTGGGCGTGCGCGAAATCGCCGTCGGATTCGGCTACGCGTCGGGCCAGGAAGCCATCGCGCACTTCGGCCTCGGCGCCGCCGAATCGTGCGACGTTGAAGTCATCCTGCCGCACGGCAAAGGACGACGCGAGTACCGCGATGTCAAGGCGAATCAACGCATCACGCTGGGGAAGTGATCAACGAGAACCGCTTCATTCGAGGAACTCACATGGAAACGAATCAGCGTACGATCAAACTGCGACGACGTGACGTGCTGGCTGGTGCCGCGGGCCTCGCGACGACGAGCTTGCTGGGCAACTCGCTCGCGGCCTTCGGCGACGAGAAGGCTCGCGAACGCAAATGGCTTCAGGCCACGGCGTACGTGGTGCCGAAGTGGACCGCGCCGGAGGGCGAAGGCTACTTCTCGATCATCACCGGCCACAACGGTCGCCTCTACATCGGCACGCACGCAAACGCCGTCAACGCGTGGCTCGTCGAGTTCGACCCGGCGGCGAAAAAGATGAACGTCGTCGTGGATGCCCACAAAGAAATCGGCACCGACCTGAAGGGATTCGGATCGCAGGCGAAAATTCACACGCGCAACAACGTCGGGGCGAGCGGCAAGATCTACTTCGGCACGAAGCAAGGCTACCCCACCCCGACCGAAAAACGCGAGGACTATCCGGGCGGCTACCCGATGGTCTACGACCCCGCGACCGGCAGGACGAAAGTCTACCCGATCCCCGTCCCGCACCACGGCATCAACAGCATCACGCCGGACGAATCGCGCGGCGTCGCCTACATCTCAACGTGCGCCGACCACCGGCCCGGTCCCGGCGAGAACTCGATCTTCCTCATCCTCGATCTGAAGACCGGCAAGTACCGCTCGCTGATGGACACCGAACATTACTACGGCTTCATCGTCGTCGATCACCTCGGCCGCGCGTATCATCCGATCTTCGGCGGCGACATTGCGCGATTCGATCCGAGCACGGACAAGCTCGAACGAATCAAACAGACGATTGACGGCAAGCCGCCGACCGACGAGACGAGGCTCGCGCTCACGCCGCGGCCCGATCCAATCAATTGGGACATCAGCCCCGACGGCAAGACGCTGTACGCGCAACCGATGAGCGGCAACACGCTCTTCAGCTACGATCTCACGGTTACGGGCGACACGCTGCCGGGCCGATCGCTCGGCACGCTCGTCGCCGGCGCGAAGGGCATCGATTGTCGCGCGATGTGCGTCGGGCCGAAGGGCGACGTGTGGGTCGCGGTCACGGAGCAGGCGCCGGAGGGCATTAACTTGCTGCACCTGGTCACGTACCGGCCCGGCGACAAATCGCCGATCGATCTCGGCCCCGTCGCGATCCGCAATCCCGACTACACCGAGTTCGTCGATGCGGCCGGCAAACCGCTACCGGCCCACGGCGGCATTTTCAAGATGCCGGACGGCACATCGACGACGCGTCACGTGATCCTCGGCGTCGCGCAGGCACAAACGGGCAAGGTGTACATTCTCGCGCTCGTGCCGTACACGGTGCTTGAAGTGGATCCGCCGCCGCGACCGGTTTCGTAGCAGTGTGAGGCGCACCGGAACTCCGCCATGAACGACAACCCGACCGCGAGCAAGCCTAGTCCCAGCGACGAACTGGTTGACGTCCTCGACGACGCGGGCCGCGTCGTCGGCACGGCGACGCGGCGCGAAATGCGAGCGCGGCGGCTGCCGCATCGCGCGACCTATCTGCTCGTGTTCAACGATCGCGACGAGCTGTTCGTTCACCTGCGGACGGCGACCAAGGACGTGTACCCGTCGCACTGGGACGTGTCGATCGGCGGCGTAGTCGCGACCGGCGAATCGTTCGACGACGCCGCGCGGCGGGAAGCGGCTGAAGAGATTGGCGTCGATCTCGCGCCCGAGCGGTTGTTTCCGTTTCAGTTCAGCGACGATGCCTCGATCGTGCACGGCATGGTCTACCGCGCGATGCACAACGGGCCGTTTCGCCTGCAACCCGAAGAGGTCGTGCGCGGCGATTTCCTGCCGCTCGTGGAGGTCGCCGCGCGGATCGCGCGCGGGCAATTTTGCCCGGACGGCGTTGCTGTGTTGCGCGAATTCGAGCACAGAACGGCGTCGGGCGAGTTTCCGACTCGCCCGTGATATTCAACTCAAGACCGTGAGGTCGGCCCGCCGTAGCCGCGGCTGTGCGCGACGACTTCCAAGTGCAACGTTTCCAACTCCGTGACCAACAGCATCGGAGGCGAAAGCGGTGCGAGCGTTGAGATGCTTCGCACGAACCCGCCGCACTCATCGCACACGGCCACGCGAAACCGCTGTTCTTGTCCTTCGACGGAGAGGTCGTGCAACTGTCGATGATCGCGCGACTCGCAAAACGGGCAGACGAGCCGATCGACTTGCCAGCCGGCACTGCACAGCCCGCAGCGCAGCCAGTGGAATTGTTCCAGCCCGCGAAACTCCGCCAAGAGGGGCCAACTGCCGCACGCCGGGCAATTGCCGCGCGGCCAGCCGACTCGCTGCCACGTCGCTTGCATCGCGTCGGCCCACGGCGCGAGCACGGGGAGGGCGGTCAGCCGCAGCGCACTCGATCCGAGGTCCGCGTCCAGCCCGCGCTCGTCGAGCCGTCGGCGAAATTGGGCGGGGCCGGCCGCGAGCACTTCTTCGAGCGAATTCGCGAGCGATAATTCGCCGCTCCGCACGACCTCCGCGAGCCGGCGCGGGGACTCGTCGCCACGCTCGTGGCCCAGAATCGAGCACACGCGATCCCACCGTGCGGCGAGTGATCGGTCCAACGCGCCGAGCGGCACGCCACGCCAGAGTGGTTCGCCGCGGGCAAGCTTCTCCCCCGCCTCACGCGCCGCATCAACCAGCGAATTCGCCGGCAAAGCAACGAGATCGCCCGAGTCGAAGAGGATCGGCAGAAGTTCGCGAACCAGGCGAATCGGTTCCGCCAACTCAGGCCGCTGATCGCTCAACTTGTCCAGCCGCGACACGGCCTCGCGTACTTCGAGCGGCTCGTGCGACGGACCAGGCTTGCGGGGTGTGCTGCCGAACACGCGATTGGTTCAATGAAAAATGCCGCGACGGATGGCACAAAGGAGGTCGGCGCTCCCGCAAGCGGGATAAAGAGGCCAAAGGCCTGTGCCCTGACGCCCCAGGACGAACACCTCAAACCTGGTACTTGGGCCCGTGCTCAACCGCCACGGCGAATTAACACTACCGCTCCGCGCTACAAGATTCAAGCGCCGGTTCACATTTTCGGTAGTGGTACAGTTTGGCGAGCGGGGGCTGTAAAGCCCCTGATTCTTCGCCGACTATCAGGGGGCTGACGCCCCCCGCTCGCCAATCTGTACCACTACCACATTTTCAGCAACTCAGCGTTCTGTCCGCCGATCTTCGCATCGCGTCCGGTCCGCGGCGCGTTCAACGAGCCACGCGATGAATTCGGGACTTCGCGCGGCGTCGTCGAATTCCTCGCGCACGCCGAGCGCGATCGCGCGAGTTGGGCCGGCGGGTTCGCCTACTTCGACCACGATCCTCTCGAGCGTCGCCGCCAGTTCGGAATGCTCCGGGTCCAAATCGATCACGCGCCCGAGAACACGCCGCTTCAATTCCGCCCCCGCCAAGTCCGCCTGCTGATCGCGTGCCCGCTGGCGCGGCAGAAGATCGTCGGACGCCAGAACCAGCCTGGCCCAATCGCCTGGCCGGAGCGATGGTTCATGACTTTGGATCATCGACATGCTTGGCCTCGTCCGAACGAGATTCCTCTGGCGGCTCCGGCGCTTGGGTAGTTCTCCGCGCCAGCCAGAATCCGGCGACGGGCACGACGCCCGACACCAGCATCAGCACGACGAGCGTGGTCTGCTGCGATCGCGCCGTGGTTTTGACAGGTTTCAAAATCATCGGCGCCAGTCCGTGCTCGACGATATGATCGGCAAGTTCCTTGTACGCGATTCCGTCCGAATCGCCGTTGGCGTGGGCGGCGTCCAGCAGTGTCGCGAAAAACTCCTGCACGACTCGGTCGAGGTGGAATCGCTTGAGATGCTCCAAATGGCCTTTCGCGAGGACGATGGCGTGCCGCCGCACCACAAATTCGAGCGACTCGCCGACGAGCATATCCACGATTCCGCCGACCACGTAGCCGGATCGCCGACGCAAATCGTCGCCGAGATGCGTGACCACTTCGCGGACCACGTGCGATTCGAGGACCTCGATCGTCTTCGAGAACTCGACCACGTCGAATTCAATTTCGCCGCGCTCGAACGACTCGGCCAGCGAATCCGCCTCGTCCGGCGACTGCACAGTCGCGTTCAGTCGAAACAGCCCGAGGGCGACGGCGTTGCCTGCCGGCTGCAACACTTCGGTGCGAAATTGACTCTCTTGCACGATGCGTCGCACGCCGCGCGGCGTCCCCTCGCAGCCGCCGATCATCCCTCCCAACACCGCAAACGCGACGATCAGCCACAAGGCGACGAGCCGGCGCGGCCACGCGGCGAATCTCCAATGCAACTCGAACGCACCCACGCGGCACAACACGCGGTATGCGACGATCGCCGCGATCACACCGAGCACCAAGCCGCACACCGCCCAAAACGCAATCAGGCCGGCCAGCACGTGTGCTCGCGTCGCCAGTATCTGTCGAACGATTTCCATGAGGGTATTGCCTTAGTGCCAGCCGCCAAGCGCCTCATTGCGGCGGATCATTGCCTGCGCCGCCCGTTCCGCGCCGCTCGGCGCAGTTCGTCGTAGCGGAAACAATGCACCACATGGTCGTTGACCATGCCGGCCGCTTGCATGAACGCGTAGCAGATCGTCGGCTGGGTGGCAGGGTCGGAGGCCCTGCACGCTGGGGACACGCGCGCATCAGTCAGGGCCGACGCAGACTCCGACCCTGCCACCCAGCCGCCGACATGCGACAACGCATATCATTTGCCCTTGCTTTGGCTCTTGAGTTCATCGGGATCCTTGAGGAACAAACTAGTTAGGTCGCCCCTATTGAGGCCCCGATTGCTGTTCCCAAGGTCACTGCGAATCTCGCGGAGAATATCGTCAAGTAACAAGAGGGGATTTGCTCCCCCATGGATTGTTCCAACCCTAAACTTGCGCCAGGCCTTCAGAACGCCTTGAGATCCCCAAAGGATTAGATCGGCTGTGAAAGAATGGAAAAAGTCTTTGAGTTCTTTCTCTCGGTTGGCGTTCGCGGATTGCTCGTCTTTCGTTCCGGCTTCACGCAAAGTTGCGACAACGGCCGTGTCCATGAATCGCTTGTAGACCTCGATTTTCTGCGGTCGATGTGACTCGCGAATCTCCTGATTCTTGGAATGCCGTTGGTTGCCGACGACGGTGCCAAATCCGAGAACAATAGCTCCCACAGTCGCGATGATTGCCCCTGTGATTTCCTTCTCCAGCGAGAACACCGCCTGCAGAAGGCGCCAAATGCCGAATCCGAGAAGGCAGAGGAACAGTGCGAGAACTGCGACTCCGATGATGCCGCTGATGACTGGATTGAATCGCCGCATATACTTCACTCCTATCGTCGGCTGGGTGGCAGGGTCGGAGTCTGCGACGGCCCTGCACGCTGGGGACACGCGCGCATCAGTCAGGGCCGTCGCAGACTCCGACCCTGCCACCCAGCCGCGTCAGTCAGTTCTTAGACGAGGTCCGAAGTATTCTCGCTCCTTCTTTTCGTCCGAACCATATGTGATGTAGCGACTACGCATGAGTCCGTATTCGGATTCAAGCGTGCGAGTACCGATCGGCTCACGTCGAGACTTCAAAAAATCCTCGTATTCAGCCTGTCCTCCAAGAACGGCAACTCGGCCGAATCGCGCCGTAAACTGGCACCGCATCTCGATCGTGCGAAGGCTTGCCGAACCCCGCAAATATTCCATTGCAGTTCTTGGGGCATACTCAATGTTCCTAGCAGCGAACCATTCTCGCCAAATCTGCTCGGGCAGAAGAAACCCTGGAATGATCCGCTCTGTCCGTGAAGTCGATTGATAGAAGTTGATTTCGTCCACGCGTGCAAGTAAGAGCCAATCTTCACCTCTTTCAGAATCGTCCGTCGGCGCATCCGTGGGCGTTTCCCCCATCCTACGGAACCTGTCTGCTATGGCCGCCCTCCGTTCGGTTCCGGAGGGCGGTCGCCACAAACCAATTGTTCGCAAGTCTGGTCCGCCTATTGTCGCTAGTGTCCAAGTTCGGTCGTGTTCCCATTTCCAAGCAGGATCCAGCAATTCACTAGCTGCTTGAAAGTCTCCGGCGCTTGCCGATGCAACAAAGTTCTGAAGAGTCCATTCAGGCCAGCGAATCCAAATCCACCCAAGAAAAAGTACGACCGACAGGCTGCTGACCAACTTCAACAGCCTTTGCACAATCCTCCTGTTCATACTTGCAAACGAAGTTGAGGGAGGCGTGGGCATTCTTACTTGAACTCCTAAGACGAGCTTTCCCGTTGGTTCACAACTGAACGGGCCCGTAATCCTGCGCAGAACCAACCCAGGACGGCCATTCATCCGTGGGCGCGAGCGCGGCAGGGATGTCAACGACCCAAGCGATCAATTCCCAATCGCCCGGGTCATCGGCATTCTCACCATCTCGCAGCGTGACAGTCAAATCAGCGGACCAATCAACTCGTCCAATTGGAACGGGCTCACCACCATCCGGAACGTACATGAGCGTGGTCCTGAACTGGTAGATTGTCCGAGCTAGCGTAATGTAGGCGCCCGATGGTGCGAAGAGTCGGAGGGAGGGCGCATCGACCATTATGCAATGACTGAGACCGGCAAGGAACGTGCCGAAGTTCACCGGCGTTGGACACATCCGGTTCACAACAACGACTGGAAAATCAGGATCGCTCCCGATGGGGTAGCGGGCATTCAGTTGTAGATCGGGCCCCTCGATTGGTGCGTCGATCGTCATGCCTCCCGTCGCAACCCCGTACCTAAGTCCGTCAGACTGGATGACCACGACCGTCTCGTCTATCGTTTGCAGGTAGAACAAATTGCCCGGATGATCGGCGACGCCGCCGACTGCTGCCGCGATCTGAATCGCCGGGTCTGAAGGGCACCAGCCGAAAATGTAGTGCGATTCGTTTGGACGGAACTGGCAATCCGTGATGACCGGATGTGAATGTAGGATCGTGGAGGCAAGGGCCGGCTCGTCAATGTCGTTGTATACGCTCTCCGTTTTCGACTCACCATTTTTCAGCGTGACAAAGACGCTTGTGGTGACGTTGTTGTCCACGGGTCCCCAGTGAAAGGCGCAGCCACCCAGGTCAGTAACCTTTGCGAAGGGGTCTGGTGTCTCGGCGGGAAAAACTCTTGCATACGCTTGGCGGCCGGTGACCGGATCTCTCAGGAAATTCGTGTATTCGTAGTTTCGGAACATGTTTGGAAAGGACGGTAAGAACCACTCAATCGAATCGACTTGGTCGATGTCGACTCCATTGATCTCCACGCGAGCACCGGCACAATCGCCAGCGAAAGCCTTGAGTGGGTTTCCCTGATCATCGCTGCCGCCAAAAAGCGTGATTGTCCATTCAAGGCCGGGATCTCCATTTCCGTTGGTGCCCTCGTCCGACGCGATTACTGGCGCAGGGTTCCGCACTCCGCGACCGTGGTTACGGGATGCTCGCCGAACCGCGTCCATTGCGCCGTGCAAGCCCTGATGTTTTACATCGCGGTTGTGTGTCCTTGCTCGCGATCCGGAACTTGTCACGGCTGCGATTGCTTCCTCGGCACGGGAAGCAAGTGGCCTTTCTTCGCCCTGGTCGGTTTCCGAATGCGCCGCCGGCGCGCTCTCGTTGCGGTGCTGTAACCGCGCGGAAAGTTCTCGTACTACTCGGCCCGGTGCAGCATTTGTGTGTAGTTCACGACTGAAGTGGGGCGAAATCGCATGCCTCGAATTCTGCGCGACCGGCCGGTCAAGGCGGTCATCGAGAAAATCTTCGGCCAAATCGCTGTGCAGCAAATCGGGCAACGCGCTTTGCAAAACGTCATCATTGATTCGCGTGTCCGCGGATTCTGTCGCAATCGCGCTTGCAGCAAAATGCTGGCGCAGCCCACTTGATCCGCCGGCCGCTGTAATCTGTTGTGTGATCGAACCTGAGAGGAATTCGCTGACGTGGTCAGCTACAAGCGCCGCCGTCGCCGAGGACTGTCGGCCAAGTAAACTGACTGCAGAACGCGATGACGGACCTGAACTCTGGAAGTGCTCGGATTGTTCGGCCCAAGGTGACGGAATCACGGCAACACGACTCGATTCGGAACTGGGCATTATCGCGAGTTGGCCTGTATCCAAACCCAAGAATGATCCGGCGGCAATCTTCTCCTCCAACCGCTCGACGTTTTGTAATCGCCGAGCGGGCCGCGGCCTTACGCAACCCCTGTGTGTGTGTGTGTTGTGGCGACTTGCCATGAGTGACTCCTGGCGCTAATTGAACTGGATGCGGCGTACACCACGCACTGTCAAAGAATAACCAGCGACTTGCGTGTTGTACACCAAAATCTCTTGATTTCGCCAAAACCGCGACAGCGGTCGCCACAAGGCAGTTGCGGAATGTGTCCGAGCGATTCATGACTGGTACATCACCTGGTAGGGGGAGCCACCCACCACGCAGCCGGTATTATGCCGCGTCGCAATTACGAATGCCACTGTTTCGCGCGCGGCCATACGCGTTACGCGCCGGTTCGTACTCGGCGTTTCCTCCCAGTGAGCGCGAGCACTTGTCGATAGCGAAAACAGTGTATCACGTGGTCGTTCACCATGCCCGCGGCCTGCATGTAGGCGTAGCAGATCGTCGAGCCGACGAACGAGAAGCCGCGGCGCTTCACGTCTTTGCTCATCGCGTCGGATTCGGGCGAGTGCGACGGCAGATCTTTGAGCGATTGCCGGGCGTTCACGATCGTTCGGCCGCCGGTGAATTGCCAGATGTAGGCGTCGAAGGTGGCGAATTCTTGCTGCACGGCGAGGAACGCCTGCGCGTTGCGGATCGCGGCCGTGATCTTCTGGCGGTTGCGGATGATGCCGGCGTTGGCCATCAATTCGTTGAACTTGCGTTTGCCATAGCGTGCGACCTTTTCCGGGTCGAAGTTGTCGAGCGCGGCGCGGTAGTTCTCGCGTTTGCGCAGCACGGTCTGCCAGCTCAGTCCGGCCTGCATGGCGTCGAGCACGATGAACTCGAAGTGCTTGCGGTCGTCGTGCAGCGGCACGCCCCACTCTTCGTCGTGGTAACGGACCATCAGCTCGTCTTTGATCCACGCGCAGCGTTGTCGCTCACTCATTCATTTCACTCCTCGCGCCGGCCGCCGCGGGCGACTTGAGCATCGCCGGGGCCGCCGCCAACATTGAGTATCGCAAGATGAAGCCGCCGACCAGCACGAGTACGGCGGCGATCAAAGACAATCGCCTTCCGACCGGTCGTGGCCAGACCCGCAGCACGAGCGGCACCAGCACGCCGCAACCGAGTGTCCCCACCACAAGCCAACGGCCCGGCGCCTGGCGAACGAAATCAACCAGCGACTCGCCGAGCGAGCCGAGAAACAAGAAAATCACCGCCAACTCCAGCCCCAACGCCCAGCCGTCCGCCCGTTCGATCTTCGACCGCGACGCTGGCGAGACGCCGATCGAACAGGTTGCGGCCAGATCCATTACCGCAATGCCGCTCGTCGCCGCCGACGCCAGAAACAACGCCGCGATCCACGGGCTGTCGCTCCAGACCGGCTGGTTCGTCGCGGTGAGCAGTGCTCCGGTGTACGCCGCGATAAAGAACCCGCACGCCGTGCCGACAAGATCAAACGCCCGGCCGAGCAGCCCGCGATGCAGCCGCGCTGCGATTCCAGACCAGCGACCCAATCCGCACCAGCCCGACTCCGCCAGCGCGCCGAGAAATGAAACCGTGCTCACCGCGCCGAACAGCAGCAGCGCCCACGCGCCGATCGACATAGGCGACCAATGTTTCACGTGCGGCAGCAGCGTCTCGGCATCGAGCAGCATGTGCCAGAATCGCGACGGCTGATCGAGATCGAGGATGAGCAGCACGCCGCACACGGCGACCAGCGGTGCCGCCAGAAAATATCCGACGCGGCCCATCTGTCGATCCTGTTCGTCGCCGACGAACTCGACGAGCGTGGCGACGAAATACGCCCCGGCCGCGATGCCGCCCAGGTAGAAATACCAGACGATCCACCAGCCCCAGTGAGGATCGGCGACGAAGGCATTCATGAGCTAGAGGGCGTGCGCTGTCCAGCATTACGTGGCCGGAATGCAACGATCATGAAAATCAATCCGATGCACAGCAGCGCGATCGCCGTGCCGGCATGCTCGCCGATCATCGTCGGCGGCATGCTCCTTCCCGCCTGTTCCCACCGTCTCGCTTCGGCGACCGTAGCGAGATACTCACGAAACTGCACGGCCGCCGCAGCAATGAACACGACGGAGACGACGAGCCAAATGACCCTGGGGCGCGGCAACGCAGCAGTCTTGGGCTGTGTCGATTCCGGTCCGCGTGGATCATCTTCCAGCGAACGGTTCCATGCGCGGTAACCGACGAAATGGACGCCCGCCATGATCCCCGCGAAGATAACGCTGCGCAGCACGGCTGCCTGACCTCGGCCGCGATCTGCCCAATAACCGTACACGCAAAGCACGCCAATTACGGACACGAGTACGAAAGAAATCCAAACGGCGAGCCACGCTCTGGCGTGTTGACGTAGGAATTGCGACGAACTGCGGTGGGTATTGGATTCGTCTCTCATGGCTGACTCCTGGATTTGCAGCGGGAATCGGCTTCGTTTCGTTCGGTTTCGCCTCGTCTGCGAAATGAAACCAACGCGGCAACCCCGAGCCAGGCCGCAGCGACAATCGCTCGCCACGACGAGCCGGGCACGCTTTTGGCTGGCTCCTTCGGCGCGGAGGGCAGGCCGTAGACTTCCGGCTTGTCCACGAGCAGATAGAACGAGTTCAGGCCGCCGAGCACGGAGTCGTCGGCGCCGTAGAGTTTGGCCTTGTCCACGCCGCGCGCGTGCAGTTGATCGACTCGCGCGGCGGCCCGCTGTTTGAGTTCCGCGAGCGGACCGAATTGAATCGACTGCGTCGGGCAGGCCTGGGCGCAGGCGGGCGTCAGGCCATTCTGCAACCGGTCGTAGCAAAACGTACATTTCTGCGCCACGTGCTTCGCCGGGCTCATGTGGATCACGCCGAACGGGCACGCGGCGATGCAATCGCGGCAGCCGTTGCAGTACGATTCGCGAATGAAGACGGTGTCGAATTCCGTGCGCATGATCGCGTCGGTCGGGCAGACTTCCATGCACGGCGCGTGTGCACAGTGCTTGCACACGTCCGACATCATCAGCCACGCGGCCTCGCTGCGGTCGGCGGAGAATTGTTCGATGAACTTCACGTGCCGCCAGTTCACGTCCGAAAACGAGCCAGTGTTGTCGTAGCTGTTGCCCGACAGCACGGGCAGGCCGTTGTTCGGTCCCGGCTCGGCCGGCAGCCCGTTCCACTGATGGCACGCCACCTGGCAGGCCTTGCAGCCGATGCACACGGTCGTGTCGGTGAAGAAGCCAACAGTTTGAGGCATGAGAAAACCGCCGGGCAACTACTCAATTTCGGCCATGATATGTTTCGGGTCTCGTGGCACCAATTTTTGCTTGCGACAGTCCACCAGGAAATCGAGCACTTCGAGCACAAAAGCACCGATCAGCGCGGTCTTTCGTTTGGGCTCGGCGCTGGCGTCCACCAAGCCTCGGCGTCCTTGCAGTTCAACTCGCGCGTAATTGACCAAATCGCGGCGGGCCTTGCGACCATCCGCGTAGCGCACTGGAATCTTCTCGATTAGCGGCAGCCCGAGCTGCTTGACAACGGCTGACGGCAGCACGAGTCGCGTAGCGCCCGGATCGATTACGCCCTGAATTCGAACGCGGCGTACCTTGTCATGCGACAGTTGTCCCAACTCGACCTGCATGATGTCACGGCCATGGCGACTTCGAAGTCCACCGAGAATCGGCCCATTTCGTTTTCCTCGATGATTCGTCTTTTCGCATCGGTGCGCATGCTGGCAACTTCTTCCTCTTATGCGGAATAATCCAGAATGACTCTATTCCAGTTCGCTGACGATCTGCTTCGGATCACGCGGGACCAGCTTCTGTATCACGCAGTCCACGACGAAGTCGAGCGTTTCGAGCACGATCGCGCCGATCAGAGCGGTCTTTCGTTTCGGCTCGACAATCGCGTCAAACACACGACTGCGACCCTGAAGCGTAACACGAACTTCGTCAACCACATCGCGGCGCCCCACGCGCCCGTCGGCATACCGCGTTTTGGTGGTACCGACGTTGGGAACGCCCAATTGCTTCACCACGTCCGCCGGTAGCACGAGTCGCGTGGCGCCCGGATCGACGACGCCAGTTAACGTAACGCGTCGCACCTGCGAAGCAGGGATTTGCCGTAGACCGGCCTGCGCGACGTCAATGTTGTTTGCCACGTCAAACTCGACGGAAAAACGCCCCATTTCCGTGTCTCCCTTGGCTCGTTTCGTCATCGCAGTTCGCATGATAGCACCTCCATCTGCTGAATATCATTGCACGAGCAGCAGGGCTAGCACAAGGTTCGGCGAGCGTCGCCGGCGCGGCGGCAGTGTGTCGCTGGCGATCCCGCTGCGTGAAACTCTACCGTTGAACGGTTCAACCGTTAGGCGGCAAGTTTCACTATGAGTCTGATTACTTCCTGGCTAGCGGCTGCGGCTGGAGGTCTGGCCGCGCGGGCGAATGGTGATTTCTTGCCAGTGCGTGATGTCGATGTCGTACGGGCCCGAGGGCTTGTCGAGCGAGCCGTTGTCGGCGACGTATTTGGTAAGGCGGTCGATCTTGTCCTCGACCGGCACTTCGCCGGGGTAGTCCACGTTCGGCGGCCGGCCCCACTTGACCCGCGTGCCCTGTTCGGTGAGTAGGCTGACCGATCCGGATGCCGGCTTACTGTCGCGGAAGCCGCTGACATCGACGCTGGTCAGTCCGAGCGCGCGGTGGTGTGGCGTGAGCGATTCGACGACGGCGACCGCGGCCGCGAGCGCCGGGTCGTGCCACTTCGTGCCGACCGGCCCAGTCGGCGTCGAGTGAATGCCGGTCACGGTCAGATAAAGCTGCGGCTCGGGCAATTCAGCGACCGGCAGCAGCACGCCGTCGCGATCGACCGCCTCGATCGACCGGCCGGTCTGCACGACGGCGATCGGCTCGCGGTATTCCAGCTTTACGCGAATCGTCGCGGGATGCGTGATCCGCACTTCGACGACCTCGCGCACCCACGGGTGCAGCGAGAAGGCGTCGCGGATTTGCCCGGCGAGATCCGGCTCCAACGTGTTCAGCGTATCGGGCAAGTCGCCAAGCCGCTGCACTTGAGCAAGGAGGTCGGTGCGAATCCAGACGGGCAGCGGCGTGGCCTCGATGTCGCGCACCGAAACGCGGAATCGTTCTTGCTGTCGCACCTGCGTTCGCGCGGTATCGAGCAACGTGAATCCGCCGAACGCGACGGCGGCCGCCGCGGCGACGCTGCCCAGAACGATCACGAGCGGCGGCAACGTTGGCGACTTGTGCTTCGCGCGCGGCTTACCGGCCTTCGCGGCCGCGCGTGGTTTCGGTTCGGGCGACTCCGCGGTCGCGACTGAATTGGTCTCGGCCGCCGCGGACTCCGGCACCGGCCCATCCGCGACGTCATCGACCGCGAGTTCCGTGAGATTTTCCGTGGACGACATTTTGCCTCTCCTGATTGCGCGAACCGACCTCACGCGGCACGGTTCGTGGGTGTTCCCATGTCCGGCTGCAACTTGGCGACGATCAATTGTTCGCACAGTTCGCCCAGCGCGATCCCCGCGCGGGCCGCGGCCTTCGGCACCAAACTGTGATCCGTGAAGCCGGGGATCGTGTTCACTTCGAGCAGCCACGGCCGAAGTTCGCCGTCGAGCCGCACATCGACCCGCGCGACGCCCCAGCAGCCGAGCGACTCGACAGCCGAGACTGCGGTCGCTTCCACGTTGCGCACGACCGCCGGCGGCAGGTCCGTGTCGAAGATGTAACCGGTCGCATTGTCGTGATACTTCGCCTCGTAGTCGAAGAACGAACGCGCCGGCCGCACTTCGATCGCGGGCAGCGGACGCCGATCGAGCACGGCCACCGTCAGCTCGCGCCCGGCGACGAACGATTCCAGAATTGCCAGCGGATCGAATCGAAACGCCGTGAACGCCGCGTCGTTCAGTTCGTCCGGCGTCCGAACGATCGCCACGCCGACGCTCGAACCCTGTGCGTTCGGTTTCACAACGAGCGGATATCCGACCGCGGCGGCCTTCTCCGCGATCACGTCGCGCGAATCCTTCACGTGAACCGTTTGAAATGCCGGCGTCGGCAATCCGTGCGCGATGAATCGCCGCTTGCTCGCGGACTTGTCCATCGCCAAGCGGCTCGCCGCCGGACCGCTCCCGGTGTACGGCACGCCGAGGTCGTCGAGCAGCGACTGCACGGTGCCATCCTCACCGAACGGCCCGTGCAGCGCGATGAACGCCGCGTCCACGCCGGACCACGGATACGTCATGACGTCGATCGCCGCGGGGTCCAACTCGCGCACGTCGTGCCCGCGCGACCGCAGCGCGTCAATCACCGCCCGGCCGCTCGCCAGGCTGACTTCGCGTTCGGAAGACCAGCCGCCGAGAAGAACAACGATCGTGCGGTGCCGATGTGACGTGTTCGCGCAATCCATCGCTGGTTGCGACATATGAGTCTCCTCTGTCCCTGTGCCGTGACCTGCTCAACGGTTCAACAATTCAACCGTTCAACGCGTCAACTACCAAACCTTAATCTCCAACTCCAACTCGACTCCAAACTTTTCCGCGACGCGGCTGCGCACCAGATCGACGAGCCGCAGCACGTCGCGGGCGGTGCAGCCGTCGCCGGCCACAATGAAGTTCGCGTGCCGCTCGCTGACCTCCGCGCCGCCGACCTTCGTGCCTTTCAGGCCGGTCTGTTCGATAAGCAGTCCGGCCGACAGGCCGCGCGTGTTCTTGAAGATGCAGCCGGCCGATTGAAAGCCAAGCGGCTGGCTCGCCTTCTTGGTGATCCAGATTTTTCGCATCCGCTTGATGATCTCTTCCGGGTTTACCGGCTCCAATTCGAACTGGCCGGCGAGTACGACCGGTTCATCAAGGTTCGTTTCGCGGTAGCTGAATTCGAGTTCGTCGCGGCGCCGCACGTGCACGGTGCCTTTCCAATCCATGACCGTGACCAGTCCGGTGAATTGGCCGATGTCGCCCGCTCGGCCGCCGGCGTTCATGCGCAGCGAGCCGCCGATCGTGCCGGGAATGCCGACGAGCACCTCGAAACCGCCGAGTTCCGCCTTCGCCGTCTTCGTGATCACGGTGCTGAGCAGCGCGCCGGCGCCGGCATCCACCAGATTGCCTCTTATTTTGATTCCGCAGAACGATTCATGGTCGAGTTTGACAACAACGCCTTTCACGCCCTCGTCGCGCACGAGCAAGTTGCAGCCGCCGCCGAGCATGTGCAACGGCACGTCGTCCTGGCGGCAGCGCGTGACGAGCGCGGCGAGTTCGTCGATCGACCGCGGGCGCGCGAAGAATTCCGCGGGCCCGCCCAAACGAAAATACGTGTGCGCGGCCAGCGGCTCATCCCGCTTGACGATATCGCGAAAGTCGTCGAGCAAAACCATCGGCCACCTTTCCAATGTCGCCCGCGCCCATGACCACGAGCACGTCGGCCGGCTGCAAATTCGCCTCCAGATACGCGGTGATCGAGCCGGCGTCTGCGACGTGCCGAGCGTCGCGGCCATTCTCAGTGATCGCACCAGCCAGTTGCAAGGCGGTTTTCGCGGCCTGCTCGCTCAGTTGCTCGCGCGCCGTGAAGATGTCCGCAATCACCACGCGGTCCGCGTCGCCAAACGCGCCGGCAAATTGATCGAATAGCGACCGCGTGCGCGAAAGCTGGTGCGGCTGGAACACGCACCAAATCCGCCGCGTCGAATACATCTCGCGCGCGGTCCGCAGCGTCGCTTGAATCTCGCTCGGATGATGCGCGTAATCGTCGATCACAGTCACGCCGCGCCAAATGCCGCGGAATTCAAAACGCCGGCCGCAGCCGCGGAATTCTTCGAGCGACTCGCGGATCACCGCCGGCCGCACGCCCGCCGACCACGCGATCGCCGTCGCCGCCAGCGCGTTTTCCACGTTGTGCCGGCCCGGCACGAGCAGCGAGAAAGTTGTCACGTAATCGCCGTTGCGAAACACCCGGAAGCGGTACCGGCCGCGATCGTTCCGCAAGTCCGCCGCCCACCACGTGCCGCCCGGTTCCAGCGAGAACGTCTCGACTGGCGACCGCGCCGAAGTGATGGCCCGCGCCACGGTCGCATCCGCACCGTGCGCGACGACCAATCCGTCCGCCGGCACGAGATCGACAAACTGCCGAAAACTCCCGACGATCTCGTCCAGGTCTCGATAGTAATCAAGATGGTCCGGTTCGATATTTAGCACGGCCGCGATCTGCGGTCGCAAGTGATGGAAGCTGCGGCCAAACTCGCAGCTCTCCGCAACGAACGCCTCGCCCGCGCCGACGCGGCTCGGACCGCCCAGTTGCGGCACCGTCGCGCCGACGATCACGGTCGGATCGAGGCCCGCCTGATCGAGCACCCAGCCGACCATGCCGGTCGTGGTGCTTTTGCCGTGCGTGCCGGCGACGGCAATGCCGCGGCGGCGCGCCATCAATTGGCCGAGCATCTCCGGATACGACAACTCACGGATGCCGCGCGAGCGGGCCGCCGCGCGCTCCGAATTCTCCGGCCGCACCGCGGGACTGTACACGAGGTAGTCGGTCCGCGCCGGGACGTGCGCCGCGTCGTGCCGCGCCTGCACGCGCGCACCCAACCGTCGCAACCGATAGATCGCGTCTGACTCCACCTGATCGGAACCCGACACGGTCGCGCCGGACTGCAACAAAAACTCGGCGAGCGCCTGAACGCCGGCGCCGCCGATGCCTACACAGTGTACGTGCTTGCCTTTGAAATCCACGGTCGCATCTCGGCAGGAGGAATGTGGCTTGGGCGCGGGCGAACACTTCGCCCGCGACACGCTGGCGAGCCACTCTCCCGTATCGGCACTGCTAAGAAGGGGCCGTGAAGGCATCTCTGTTCTGCCGGTTCGACTTGCGCGGGCGGGATGATACGGCAAGCCTTTCGATTGAGTCAATGCAGGGAAGCCGTGCGATGCACACGGATCGTGACGCGATGCGGCTCGGCGGTTGAGGGCTGTCGTCGCCCTACTACGTCGCCGATCCACTCATGCCGTTCGTTTTTGACCAATCAGTTGCAGAATCGTTGGGACGAATTTCGTGGGGACGACGAGGACGGTCTGTCCTTTTTGGGCCACGGCGGCTTCGATCTCATGGGCCTGCTCCGCTTCGGTTTGCCGATCGTGGTACTGGGCCAACTCGCGAATGCGTTTTTCAGTCCAGTCACGAGGCAGACGCTGCTTCTTCATCGCTTTTTCCTCCGCACCGCACGGCGATACGCTTTCAATGCTTGGCCTCGAAGCTCGTAGGCGGTGACAACGAAGCCCGAATCGGCATCCTCGTCCGGAACATAAACGACCTTGAGCGGCCGGCCGGCTGAGGTTTGTCCCAGAACGATACGCGATTGTTTACCCTGCGGAAAGTTCAACTTGGGCCGGCTCAACACCTGCCCTACTTCGGCTTCCGTCACGCCATGATCGTAGACGTGCGGCAGCCCGGTCTCCGAATCGATCCAGAACCGCAGCTTCATCCGACGATCCTTTCTTCACGGTCGCCACGAATCGCTGGGGGCTCGAAGCGGCTGTGTCGTTTGTCAAGCGTTCTCGGTGGCGCATGGGGTTCTCCAGGGGGAGTTGGTTTGGATCATGGTGTTGAGGATGACGAGTAGTTTTCGCATGCAGGCGGTGAT
>Ga0247727_10003635_pt1 | contig 33789 bp, 28 predicted proteins | sample WisWelCaveWW1625_FD_202498 | JGI IMG/M metagenome (GOLD analysis project Ga0247727, IMG submission 202498) | Biofilm microbial communities from Wishing Well Cave, Virginia, United States - WW16-25 | ecosystem: Environmental > Aquatic > Deep subsurface > Groundwater > Cave microbial mat | place...
GGCGATAGGCGGCAAACATCACGTTCGAAGGACGGTTGATCATCCACACCTCGCCGGCAAGGCAAACCTCGCCCTGGTTCATCACGCGCGCGACGCCGGGATGAGCGGCTTCCGTCGTGCGATAAACTTCCTTGGCCTCGCGAGTTTTGTTGTATTCAAATTTCTCCGCGATTTTCATGACGCCAAGAATCGCGCCGCCATTGCCGTTTTCAACCAAAGCCACCTCCTCATCAAGGCGAATCTCGGCGGCGGCCTCTTTCGCGACCGGCAGCGTGATCGGCAGCGACCACACCAGACCGTCGGCCAGCCGCATATCTTGCACGACGCTTTCGTAATCGGCTTTCGACATAAAGCCGGTCAGCGGGCTCATCGCGCCGTTGGCGATCATTTCAAGATCGGAGATGCCGACTTCGGAAAGCGGGATTTTTTTCGCATCACGGGCGCGGCGCAAAGCAGTTTCACATTCTTCGCCGCGAAGAATGCGATCCACCAGCTTGCCGCCGTGAGGTAGGCTGAGTGACATGATGAAATTATTTCTCCTATAAAATTTCAAAGGCGTAATTTACATTTTAAGAAACCAAACAAGAATTATATTTACCTGCGGTGCGATGGTTTTGCGGGTTAAAAAAATGTTACAAGCACGCCAAAAATGTCGGCTCATTCTGGTATTGAAGGAAAAACGATACACAGACAGGTGAACAAGTGATTTTTAAAAGTGTTAAAAATACACAAGAGGGATGCAAAACAAAAACCCACCGTTTTGGAAATATCTTGAGGGAGGATTAGCCAGCAGTATGAGCTTTCATTTCTGTATATGCCTTCGTTCAATCAGAAGCTTCAAATACTCTTCAATTGTGAGAGGACATTCGATAAATTCGTCAAATTCATTGCGCCGAAGCTTCAACTGTTTAGCCATGAGTCCCAATAGTTTATCATCATATTCAGATGCGCCGTGACTGATTCGCGTTCGTATCGAAGTTCGCTTTCCAGAAATATAGAGCCAATACATCTCATGATGCGTACTTTCCTGTTGGAAACCCTTGACCAACAAACTTGACTTGATCTCTCTGGTTTTGCGAGTGCTCACGAGAACGTCTCCACTTTGTCCACGAGGCTAAGAAGTTTTTCTTTGAACTCCTTTGCATCAGTTGTAAGATTTTCGTCATCTTCTTGCGCAATAAGATCCCAACAGGCCGCAAAATCTTCTCGGAACGCCTCAAGTGATTCAGACCGGGATGACGCATAACTGATAATCCCCAACGGTTCGTATTCATGAACCCAAAGTCCATCATCATAGTTCACACGAATTTGAATCTGTTGACGCAGGACAAAACGACGATTGCCATGAATCACCTTGCGCCAATTAAGAGGAACAAGTTGCACAGGACGAACATTTAAAATCTCATCAATTTGACGAACCTCGCCTTGCTCATCCAAAGTCGCTCGCCCTTCAATTTCTACTAAAGACCCTGGGATCAACTCACGAACAGACTCTTCATATTCGGGTGAATAATAACAAGAAATATGGCGATTGCTAACAATCAATCCTAAGTGGCGCTGCGCTGTAGCGACTTCAATGAGGTAAAGCAAACCTGTTAAGGTTTGCACACCATTATATTGCAGCATAATTAATTCCTCACATCTGATATGAGTTCAGGAAATGGGGCTTATTAAAGTGGCATACAGAAGCCGTCCCCATTTACTATTTTTATTTTATATCTATATTCGACATGAGGTGGGCCCTGTAGGATTCGAACCTACGACCAGCGGATTATGAGTCCGCCGCTCTAACCAACTGAGCTAAGGGCCCTTTTGAAAAGCAAACAGCAAAATGCAAAAAGAAAACAGCAAAAACGTCTGTGCATATCTTTTTGCCATTTGCTGTTTGCCTTTTTCTTTTTGCTTTTCTTTCGTGCGCCTACCAGGAATCGAACCTGGAACCTTGTGATTAAGAGTCACCTGCTCTGCCAGTTGAGCTATAGGCGCAAGCAAGGGTCAAGTTGCAAATTCCAATTTTTTATTTGCCATTTGCAACTTGCTCCTTGCCTCGTGAGCCTGGGGAGAATCGAACTCCCGGCCAACGGATTAAAAGTCCGCTGCTCTACCAGCTGAGCTACAGGCTCGCCAAATTCATGAAAGCCATTTCGGCTTTCAAAAGCGCGACATTAAATATAAAAAATTTATGCACCGCAGTCAATCAAAATTTACGCCAGCTTAATCCCCAGCTCGCGAAGCTGCTTCTCGTCGACCCGCGCCGGCGCGCCGTCCATCAACGAAACCGCAGCATTGGTTTTGGGAAAAGCGATCACGTCGCGAATGCTTTTGCGTCCGGCAAACAGCATGACGAGGCGATCAAAGCCGAACGCGATGCCGCCATGCGGCGGCGCGCCGTATTCAAACGCCTCGAGCAGGAAGCCAAATTTATTTTCGGCTTCGGCCTCGCTCAAGTTCAGCAGGCGGAAGACTTTCTTTTGCAGCTCGCGCTGGTAAATGCGAATGCTGCCGCCGGCGATTTCCGTGCCGTTGAGCACGAGGTCATAGGCTTTGGCTCGAACTTTTTCCGGCGCGGTATCCATCAGCGGAATGTCGTCGTCATTCGGCGCGGTGAACGGATGATGCCGCGCCACCCAGCGTTTTTCCTCTTCGTCAAATTCCAACAACGGGAAATCGACAACCCACAAAAGATTGTACGCGTTTTCGGGGGTCAACTTCTCGTCCTGCGCGAGCCGCACGCGCAGCGCGCCGAGCAGCTTTTGCGCTTTTTCTTCTTCATCCGCCACAAACAGCAGCAAGTCGCCGGCTTTCGCGCTCAAAGCCGCGTTGACTTTTTCAATCACGCCGGAGGCGAAAAATTTTGCCGCGCTGCCTTCCCAACCGCTGTCGGTGATTTTGATCGCGACCAGGCCCTTGGCGCCCATTTGCGTGAGGTGTTGCGTGAGATCGTCGATTTGTTTGCGCGAATATTTGGCGCCGCCGGGCAACGCCAGCGCCTGCACGGTTTTTCCACCGGCGGCGCTTTCGGCGAAAACTTTAAACTCGCTCTGTCCGGCCAAAGCCGTCACGTTACGAATTTCCAAACCAAACCGCAAATCCGGCTTGTCGCTGCCAAATCGCGACATGGCCTCGGCATACGAGAGACGCGGCAGCGGCAAAGAAATTTTGCGTTCGAGAATGCTCTGCATCATCGCGACGGCGAGGCCTTCGACCATCGCCATGACGTCGTCCTGATCGACGAACGACATTTCGAGGTCGATTTGGGTAAATTCCGGCTGGCGGTCGGCGCGGGTATCTTCATCCCGAAAACAACGGACAATTTGAAAATAGCGATCCAGGCCCGCGACCATGAGAATTTGTTTGTACATTTGCGGGCTTTGCGGCAGCGCATAAAAACTGCCTTTGTGTAGACGGCTCGGCACCAAATAATCGCGCGCGCCCTCCGGCGTGCTGCGCATCAGAATCGGCGTTTCGATATCGACGAAACCGTGGCGATCCAGATATTCGCGCGTCGTTTTATACAACTGATTCCGCACGAGCAGATTGCGCTGCATATCCGGCCGGCGCAAATCGAGATAGCGGTACTTCAACCGCAAATCCTCGGAGGCCTCGACGTGATCGCTCACTTCGAACGGCGTCACCTTGGCCGGATTGAGAACTTTTAATTCTTTGGCGACGATTTCAATCTCGCCGGTGGCGATGTTCTTGTTGATCATGCCGGCCGGACGCAAGGCCACCTGACCGCGAACGGCAATGACAAATTCGTTGCGCAAATCCTTCGCCTTTTGATGCATTTCGCCTGCCCTGCCAAAGGCTCCAGGCAGGCCAGGGCCGGCGCCGGGATGGAACACGATCTGGGTTTTGCCGTAGCGATCCCGCAAATCGACGAAAAAGACGCCGCCGTGATCGCGCCAGCTATCGACCCAGCCCATCAGCATCACCTCCGCGCCGGCCTGCTCTTTTCTCAAAGCCCCGCAGGTGTGGCTGCGTTTCCAGTTGCCTAATTTTTCCATGCGTTTTTACCTTATTTATATCTTTCTATTGGCCGGTCGCTGGCACTTCCGGCGTTAAAGTCAAACCAAAAAAAATTTTAGCGACCGGTCAATGATTTCTGCCTCATAAAAAAAATGCCGATCTCAAGTTACTTCTCTGAGATTCGGCTTGGCCGCTCTTTTAAACATTTAAAATTGCTACAGCCGATTTCCCAATGCACTTTATAAAATCGGGATTTTTGCATCAAAAGGCAAGAGGAATTTTGCGGGAAATTGTATTTCTAAATTCCTTTTGGAATTTGATATGACATTTTGTATCATGCTTTACGATGCTGATTGTAATTTTGAGATTCAGTTGTTGGCGGAGAAGAGGTAATATCCGTAAAAGATGGTAAAAAAGAGGGTCACTTGTACGACTAAAAGCATTCGAGCGAGTCTTGCAGTTTTCAGAAATTTGAGCTATATTTTTGAACTTATTTTAAGGCATAAAATCAGGATTCCGGCCATGAACCAGAACCCGGAGCAACTCGCCCGCGACAACATTGACCGCATGCTCAACGCCGCCGGCTGGGACGTGCAGGAGTTGAGCCAACTCAATCCGGCCGCCGCTCTCGGCGTGGCCGTGAAAGAATATCCCACCGACACCGGCCCGGCTGAATACATTCTCTTTGTCGATCGAAGCTTAATTTAGCCTCCAAACCTCAATACCCAAACGTATAAACCTGCCGAAAAGTCGTATTGCCTTTAGAGGGATTGATGGCGCCGAAATCGTCCCAGCGCTTGATGCGCTCGACGACGCAGCTTTCGATGGTGGGGTTGTTCAACGTCGAGGAAATGACGGTGACGCCGGCGATGGTGCCTTGCGGGGTGATGGCGAAGCGCACCACCAGTTTGCCTCGGAGATTCGGATGGCGCCGCACTTCTCGTTGATAGCAAAATTGGATGGCCGAGGTATGGCGCGCCACCACCGCGGCGACCGCATCGCGATCGCGCGAGCCGGTGGCCCGGCCGTCTTCCGAGGGTTCTTCGATGAGCGGTTCATGATCGCCGACCTCCAAACCGCCGGAGCGCTGCACGCCCTGGGATTTGCCCTCGCCGAGGCCTTGCACCAGCGCATCAATGCCGCCGACATTCGTGGCGCGGCCGCCGCGTATTTCGCGGCTGCGATCGCCGCGATTGCCGTCAACATCGCCGCCGGGGCCCATCGCCGTGCCCAATTCTCGAGCGGAACCGCGGCGGAGGCCGCCGCCGTTGGTGAGCGCTTCGTCGAGACTGGCCAGCGGTGTCTTGTTGCCGCTCAAGACATCTTCGGCGGCGCGGCCGGCGGCTTCACCGCTCTTGCCGGTGAGCAAACCGAGAATGCCGGCGCGACTTGCCGCTTGGCTGATGTCTTCGCGCGTCCGGCGGCCGGAAGCAGCCGGGCCGGTATGAGTTTCTGCACTGCCGCCCGCCAGCACGCCTTCCCGGCTCCCTCCCGGCGAAACGGCCGCGCTTCCCGCACGACGTCCCGACACCGCAGCCGGACCATCCGAAACATTTTTCGGCATGAGTTCAGGCGGCAAATCTTTTAACGGCCGCGCCTCGACAAACTTGGCTTCGTGTTCCAATTCGGCTTTGTCGCGAACCAGCTCGACAAATTTTTTTCGAAAACGCTCGGCTTCGGATTCGCTCATGTCCGCCGGCGCGGTCGACACCAGATAAGCGATGCTCCCAAAATCGACCGCAATCGTCAAGGCCAAAATGACGAGGAATCGGCGGTCGACAAAATCCGCCAGCGATTTCTCAAACTCCTTAGGAAAAGCCATCCCAATCGCCTCATCGCCGGGCGTCATTGACAACGAATCGTCGGTCGCGTTTGCAGTTTCGCTGCGGGCGGAGCCCGGTTGTGTTTTGAGTGCCATCGTGTGCCGTAAATTTAATGAGGTGTGGCGTGCAAGCGCCTCAGTCCGTTTTACGATAAACCACCAGCCGCAAATTCGGGTAATCCGACAGCCCGCAGGTGCGGATCACCTTCACCAGCTCCGAGTACGGCAAATCTTTGTCGCCCTGAATGGTGACCTTGCCGGAAAACTTGATGCCGTAATCGACTTCCATTTTCTTGCTCTGGCTGCTGTAATACAGCAGTTTTTCCCGCAACGGTTTGATGACGCCCTGCTCGACGATGGCGGGATTGTTCGTCACCACCTCCGCCATCGGCGCCACCGCCTCATTATTGACCATGAGAACCTGCTTGGACACGACCACGTCCAAACCTTTTTCCGGCGCCTTCTGGATTTGTGAAAACGGCAAATGCAGATAATCCGACGGCGTAATCAACTGCCCTTCAGTCGAATAATTCTTGATCAAGAACACCAGAATGATGGTAAACATGTCCATCATTGAAGTGAGATTGAGCGACACCTCCATCTCGGATTTGTGTTTCTTGATTTTGGAGGGAACAAAAGCCATGATGCGATGCCTATTCTCTATAGAGTGCAATCGGCGCTTTTTCGGCAAACATTTTTAACCGCGAAGCAACGCCAATGCACGCTAATATTTTATTCGCGAAAATTCGCGCTCATTAGCGGTTAAGTATTTTTTCCCTGTTTGGTTCCGGTTCGTCCGGGTTATGACTTTAATGAAAAAATTACATGACGCCGACGCTCAAAGCCACGCGCGGAAAAAGCTCGATCACTTTGCCGTCGACTTCAATCACACGCGCGGCGTCCATCGTATCGACAAGCGTCTGGTATTTAATATCCTTCTCCGCTTGCAGCACAATCGCGTCGGCATCGGGAAAAATGCCTTGCGCTTTTTGCTTGACTTCGAGCAGTTTTTTGGAAAGCTCGGCAAAGTCGTATTCACCGCCGGCATTGGCGGGAATCGTCGGGCCGGCGCCGCCCGCACGGGCGGTGTCTTTTCCATGCAGGACGGTGAGGGCGCTTGAGATATAAAAACCGCGTTCGGTGATCGAAATCGTCAAGTCCAGCGAGCGCTGTTCTTCTTTGGGCAAAGCCGTTGCTTGATTGCCGGGAACGCCGGCGCCGGCAGCCGGCGGCAAATTAAGCTCGATAATGCCCAATTTGATAAACTGCGAGCCGGAGAGCAGCATCGGAATCATCACCACCATCAAGTTCATGATCGGGGTGAGATTCAAATCGGTGCTTTCCATTTTTAAATGACGGCGAAGGGAAGGTCGAAAGGCCATGTTTTAACGATTCCCGGTTAACAGGTTAATCAGCTTGACGGTGTGTTCGTCGATCTCGTCGATGATCTTGGCGGTCTTATTGTGAATGACCGCATAGATCAGAATGGTGGGAATGGCGATGGCCAATCCCAGCAGCGTCGTGTTCATCGCGGCGTAGATGCCGGCGGCCAGCATGTTGGCTTTTTGCGTCGCGTCAATGCCCGGAACCGACACTGAACGGAAGGCGAGAATCAGACCCCAGATCGTTCCCATCAAGCCGAGCAGCGTCGCCACGTTCGCCAGCAGTGGCAGAAAATTGGTGCGCGCCTGCAATTTGGGAAGAATTTCCAGCGTGCCCTCGTCAACGCTGTTTTGAATCGTGCGGAAATCCGTGGTATCGCTTTCGGCGACCACGCGCAAACCCGTGACCACGACTTGCGGCAGGGCCTTGCTGCCCGCCGAATCACAAAGCGCCACGGCTTTTTTATATTCGCCGGCTTTCACCAGCTTGCGAATCTCGGCCATAAACTTGTCGGCATTAATATTGGATCGGACGACGATGTAATAAGCCCGCTCGATCGCGATCGCAATCGCAAAGGCGCCGACGAACGCAATGACGTACATGTACAAAAATCCAGGTTCGTTTGGACTAAACGCTTTGATAAAAACGTCCATATCAGAATCCTCCAACGACGTGTAAAGTTGATTTTTTATGCCAGGGAGCTTGCCTGCCAGCCATTCAGCCGGCATGACATTTTTATTTATCCTGTTTCTTCTTTTTCTTTTCCAGCAGTTTCTTCAAACCTTCAAGCCGGGCGACGCGGTCGAGATCGTCGTCGAGCAGCAACAAGTCACGCGGCACTTCTTTAAGCTCGCGATCAAAACTGCGCTCGACAAATTCCATGTCTTCCAGCTCCGGCTCGAGGCGCTTGGGGATAATATTGACATTCGGCTTCTCGATGATGGCCTCGATCGCAATCGCTTCTAACTCCATCTCTTCGCGGGCTTTCGCCGAATCCGGCGTGGTCGCTTTGGCTGGCGGCGTCTCTTTTTTCGAAACAGCGGCTTTCACCGTATCCGGCGCCGCCGGTTTCGGTTTATCCGGCGCGGTTTGCGCCAAACTAACCATCGGCAAAAAACTCGCGATTGCAAAAATGACAAAAAAACATTCACGCAAAGCCCCCGCCACGGCGGGGCAAAGACAACGCGCAGAAAACCCATACGGGCGCAGCCTTTGCGATTTTTTGTCCCGCGAGCGGGACGTCTTGGCGGGCGCTTTTATTTTTGGTTTTGGCTCGTCCACGATCAATCTCAATTCTCTCAGTAAATATTCGGCAAAATGCCGCGTTCAAAAATCATCAAGTCAATCCGGCGCTCTCTCTTGGCGCGCAATTCCGCCTCACGCTGCTCCCAGCCCGGCACGGATTTCACAAAGACCACGGCTTCCAAAACGCCGCCCCGCTGCGGCGGGGTGTCGCGCACTTCGAGGGCAATCGTATTTTCACCGGCAAGCAAATAGTTGGAGACATCCTTGATCTGCACCACGGCTTTTTCGTCCGCCAGTTTGTTGAATTGCGCAACGTACTCGCCATTGACAAACAGATCGAAAGAATCATCCGCCAGCAGTTGGATTTGTCCCGACACCGGCAAGCCGTTGACGACGAAATTTTTGCGAAAATAAACCACCGGACTCGGCGGCGGCTGTACAGCCGGCGGCACAGTCGTCGAATCTACCGTAACCGAATCCACATGCTCGACAAGCTTGATCGCGGCGCCGTCCGTTCCGTTGCCGGCCAACCACAGACGTTGCGCGCCGTAGCCTTGAAAATTCGCGCTGGCGCCGAAATTTTGGGCCGGCTGCCAATCCGCCGCGCTGAAGCTCGCTTCGGTCCAGCCGGCTTGATACGTCGTTTTCGTCAACCACGTTTCGTCGGTCGGTAAGGTAAGCTGGGCAACCTGGAGTCCGAGCAGGCCGGCGTATTTTTCCGGCTCGCTCTTCACCAACAGCAAAACAATTTTCTCCGACCACGCATTCTCAAGCTGGTGTTTCTGCGACAAGGCAAAGCCGAGCTGCAGGACTTCCGTCTTGCCTTCCGACAGCGAATAGTAGTTGTCTTCAAACGCAACCACAGCGTCCTGCCGATCTTCGCCCTTGCCGGCGGAGGCGAAATTGCCCTGCTTGACCAAAGCATCGTAAGACCGCCGTTCATCGTTGGCAACTTTGGCCAGCGAATCCAAACTCGTGGCGAAACGATAGGCAAAACTGAAGGCGGCGTCTTCGGTTTTTCGCAGCTCGCTGCCGCCGGATTTGACGGCGGCGGCGCGATCGAAAGTCACGCCATAGGCCTCGACCGCGGCTTTGGCAAAGGAACGCGAGAAATCGATCAAATTCGCCATCTCGTCCCGCAGCTCCAGCGAGCGCACGTCGCCGGAATTGACCGAGGCCTTGTAATCGGCGACATCGGCTTTGAACTGCGACAGCGCGCGCCAGCTCAAATCGGCATACTCGCGCGCCAGAATATTCTGCGTCGTAATGATTTTCTGCCGCGATCTTTCCACCCAATGATTATTGAGACGCAGCGAATCCGCCTCCGCCAAGCTGCGTTGATGGGTTGAGACGATATCGCCGATCAGCGGCTTGATAAACTTGCCGAGCAGTTGGTTGCGAAATTCCAGCGCGGTGGCGTCGTCCATATTTTCCGGCACCGGCGCTTCCAACAACAGCTCGAGCGAAGCGAAATGGCTTTCCGCCATCGCATAAATCACTTCGGAAATTTTCATCCGGCTCCGCTCGATCCAGCGATTCGCCACCCGCAGCGTGGTGTCTTCACGCGCCAGACGGCCGGAGCGCTCGAACAGCGTGGTATCGGAGGCCGCGTAAATTTGCGCCGCTTGATTCGTGTAAAACGCCGTCAGCCGGACGAGCGCGCGGGCGGCATGTTTATACGACTGCAGGGCGCGCTCGTAAAGTTCGGAGGCGGTTTGGCCGATTTCTTTTCGCGCCACGATGCGGCGGTTGGCGTCGACCTCCGGTATTTCCTGATTCGCCCACGTCGAGGCAAACTCCTCGTAGGCCTCGCCGATCTTGTAGGTCGCTTTGTACAAACGCAGCGTGCCATAACCGGCGACGCGCGTGTAATTGTCGGCGATTTCCAGCAGCGCATTTTTCTTGCGCTCTTTATCCAAATCCATCTGCGCCAGCGGCAGCTTGAAGCGAATCGCCGCAAACTCGCGATATCTGATTTCCGTCAACTGAAAGAGCGCCTCCGCCGCAAAAAATTCGTTGGCGTCCATTTGGCGCGCCTGAAACGCCTTGCTTTTGGCCAGCGCCTTCTCGTATTCGCTTTTCGCCTGATTCGGGTCGTTCTTTTGCTCGTAATATTCGCCGCGGCGATAGAAGGTTTCGACCGTGCGCGGCGAGTCGGGGAATTTCTCGGCATATTCGCCGTACACGACGTTGGCATTGTCCAAATCGTCGAGCTTCAAATGAAAGTTGGCGATTTCATAAAACATGTCCGCCGCATCTTTCGAATCCGGAAAGCGCGACACGAACGCGCGGTTGACGCGAATCGCGCGCTGCCATTCCTCCGCCTTGACGTAAAAGCCGCTGGCGTTGTACAAATAAGTTTCGCCTTTCGCGCTGTCGGGGTCTTCGCCAGCAAGGCGCTCGAAAGTGAGCGCGGCGTTGCGATGATCACTCAGCGCGCCGTAATCATACGCCATGTTGTTCAGCGCCGGCAAATAATGCGGCGACTTCGCAAACGCGCTCACCAGCACGCCGTAGGTCTCGACGGCGCGGCTGTACTCGCGCGCCTGATCGAATTCCAAACCGGAATTGTGCAGCGCGAGATCGGCAAACTCGGCCTGCGGCACTTCTTCAAAAACGCGGCGATATTCTTCCGCGGCTTTCACATGCTCGGCGAGATTGGCCAAACCCTCGGCTTGCAGAAAAATCGATTCCGCCAGACGCTGCTCGGCTTTGGCCACGTAATCCGCATTCTTGTTATTCAGGCGAATGCGTTTGGCGACGATCTCGGAGCTTTTGTAATCGATCTTTCCAAAATAGCTCTCCATCAGCAGGTATTCGGCATACTCCGCCGCCGGGCTTTCCGGAAAATGCCGGTTCAGCGTTTTAAAATATTTGATCGCTTCGGCGAAATCATTGTTGTTGTAATACAGCGCGCCGGACTGCGCCAGGCGTTCCGCCGTCTCCGATTCGTGCGGAAAAAGCTTGATGTAATTATCCAGCGCCGCCGCCAGTTTCGCCTGGCCCGGCGTCAGCTCGCGGCGCTCCAAATGCAAAGCGCGGCGCAGCCTGGCCGCCGGATCCTTCGCCGTGCTGTCTTGCATGGCGCTTTTCATTTCGCCGATGTTCAGCGGCATCACTGCCGGGCGCTTCATCCCGCCGGGCGCAGCCACGGTATCCGCGCCGGCGATTTCCTGCGCCAGGGCCACGGCATTCTCCGCCGCCATTTTGCGGAAGCGGCTATTCCAGTACAAATTGCTGCAATTGATATACTCGTTATAAGCCGCGTCGGGCTGCCGCAATTTGGCGTCGAGGGTCAACGCCATGTTCCAATGAATTTGCGAAGCCGCGGAATCCTTGGAAAACGCGCGCAAATATTTGCGGCTGTCCCTCACCACCTGCGCATAAAGCGCCGCGTCATTATTTTCATCGGCGCGCTTCAGCAGCAGATTGACGTTTTCACGCAGCCCGCGCTCGACGAGCTGATGCGTCTTCGCGCGCAGAACCTCGTCGGTGTTATGCTGCCACCACGCCGAGCCTTCGTGGTATTCCACCAACAGGCTGTCGCGCTGCAAGTAGGCCATCTGCTCTTCGTCCAGCGCGCGGTAAGACTCGGCGATTTTGGCGCGCGCCATCGGCGATTCCGGCGCCACCGGATACATCTTGAGCAGCAGCCGGTACGCTTGAATGGCCTTGTCGTGTTCCTCTTTGACGTTCATGTAAACGTCGCCGATCTTGCGCAAAATATCGATGCCGTAGCGCCGCCCGCCGACGCTGTTCAAATAATCCGCCGCCGCGGCCGCGCCCTTGTAATCGAGAAAGGCGATGCCGATATACTCAATCGACTCCTCCGCCAGGCTCGGGTTGGTGATTTTATTTTTCGGATCGAGCTGCTGCGAGCGCTTGACGTCGTCCGCCAACAGCGTGAAATAGGAAATCGCCTGCGGATAATCGTTCAACTTGTAATAACACCAGCCGAGACGATACAGCGCTTCGTCGTACTTGGGGCTGTCATTGTACTGCAAAACCCGGCGGTAAATTTCGATCGCCGGCTCGAGTTGGCTGACCGGGGGATTGAAATAATATTCGGCGACGCGGAACAACGCATCCGGCACGTAACGGCTGCCCGGAAAATCCTGCACGAATTTTTCATACAGCGCCACCGCTTCTTCACGCTGCCCCACGTCTTCCAGCAAAAAGGCCTTGTTGTAGCTGGCGTCATCCACCAATTTGCTTTGCGGAAACTGTTCAACGAGGCGTCGATAAAGCTCCAGCGGCCGCGTGAAGTCTTTCTTCGGCTCAACCGGCGCTTCCGTCAACAAGCCCTGGGCTTGGGCGTCGAGCTGGGCGCTGTAACTTTCCTGATCGCGATTATAGTTTTCGAGCGCCTTCTCGTAATGCAGCTCGGCGAGCCGGATGACCACTTTGTCGAGAATTTTGCTTTTGGGGTGGTTCGCCAAAAACGCTTCCATGTCGCTGATGCCTTTTTCGCGCAAAAACGTTCGTTCGCTTTCCAAACGAAAGCGCTCGCGCTCGTAGAAATCCTTGTACTCCAGCAGATCGTTGATGCTGTACACGCGCAAGACGGTGTCGCGGCCGGCCTTGCCCTGACGTGACAAAACGGCTTCTTTCGCCTTTTCAGTCGGCGAAACAAGACGGGGTTTGCCGCTCGCGTCTCCGGTATTGCCGGTCTGCGCCCTCAATGTTCCGCTTAGCATGCAAAGGCCGAGCAAAAAAAGGACGGGCAAAAAAAGAAAGTTGTGGAGAGGTCGTCGCATTAATTTTTTAATAGTCAAATTATCTGAAAGTTTTGTCGTCACGCGCAAATGCCATTCTGGAACCTCGGCGCTGCAACAAGCCAAGAACTGCCGACTTTTAAACATAAGACCTTGTTTAAAGATAGCAAGGTGTCAGGTTTAAAAAAGATTTCTGCGGAATGACATTCTTTATTTTAACATTTGTAAAAAACGATCAAGGGTTCTGATCTTTCAAAATATCCTCAACACTCGGCGACTTGGGCGCCGCGCCAACGCCAACTTCGGAGGTGGACATGTCGAAATAAGATTTTTTAAAATAGGTCTCGTGCTCCAACCGGTCGAGCCGCACCTGCTCGTTGAGCAGATCTTCCTCGATTTTGCGCATTTCTTTATCAAAAAACTTCAACATCTCTTCCAGCGTGCTCTTGCGGTCGCGCAGAATGTCGTCAATCGAAGAAAGATTTTGCGAATACAAATTGATCTGCTGCTCGCGCTGGTTGAGCTGCCGAAAGGCAATATCGCTTATGCCGAAGCCGGACACATCCGCCCACAGGTCGGCCTGGGTCGCCACCTCGTCGACTTTGTAAGTCGAGAGCCAGGTTTGAAAACGATCCATGCGGTACTTGAGATTTTTGAAATCATCCTGCACCGTCTTCAAATCGATGGCGACACTAACGTCGCGGCCGGCGGAAGGCGACGAGACCAGACGGTTCGCGGCCGCGAGATTCTCTTTCAACCGGTTCTGCTCCGCCTCCATCTCTTTGAACAAATTCAGCACGATCTGCCGGCGATAGGCGGCGCTGCTCTCTTTGGTCGCCAGCGGATAGTCGATGAAATAATTCACATTCTCAATCGAACGGTCGGCCTGATACGTCTCCAAGACCCGCACCAGCCGGTTGCGCCGTTCGATGGCGTCGCGCGCGACATCGATCAATCCCATCTGATTGGCTTCCTTGACCAGGCGATCCAACTGCTGAATCTGGCGATAAACACTTTGCCGCTCTTCGGAAAAATTGTCGATCATCATGGCGCCGGTGTTGCCGCGAAAACCGAAACCATTCATCATGCCGAATAAAGTCTGGCGCACGTCGGCGATAATGGCGTAAAGCTGGCGGTCCTGATGCTCCAGCGCCGTCTTTTCCATGCGGTCGACTTCGCCGAGCTGCGCGAGAATTTGGGCGCGCTCGTCGTGATAACCTTTCGCCAAATCGAGCACGCCGTAGGCATTCGTCACGTAGCGAAACTCGTCGAGCGCGCTCTCCGGTTGCTCGAGCAGCCGCTGGCAATGCGCCGAAAGCACCATGGCTTCGTACTGATAATTCGACGACAGATAATTGCCCAACACCGAACCGGCGGCGGCCATGGTGCGCTCCAGATCGCCCTGTTTTAAATAGGCCCACGACAAGCCGATGAGCGCTTGATCGTAATTTTCCGCGCCGCGTGAAACTTTTTCAAAATAACGAATCGCATTTTCGAACTCGCCGCGCTGATAATAAATGAAGCCGAGCCGCATCATGGCGTTGTTTTGAATCAAGGTGTTGGTCGGATTGGCCAGCGCCAGGCCGGCAATCGGCTCCTTAAAGCCGCTGCCGGTTTCGGCGACGTATTGAAAGTGCAAAAAAGCCGCGGAAAGATTGCCGAGATGGGTTTGCGCAATGCCGCGCAGATATTGCGCCGCAAAATGATAACGCGACGGCGGCGGAATCAAGCTTAACGCGGCGTCGGCGTCGGAATATTTTTCCAAATTCAAATTATAGTATCCGGCCAGATAACGAGCGCGTTCGACCAGGCGAGGAGCCAGCGCGTTGCCACGCGCCAAAGCCAGGCTGTCCAGGCGATGATAAGACGCAAAAAAAGGCTGTTCCCATTTCAGCGTGTGCGCAATCGTCATCAAGCGCAGCAAGGTCAAACCGAAAAATTTGGAATTGGGATAGCTCCGCAGCAGCTCTTCATAACTTTCATAAGCCGAGGGATAAAGCTGGCGGGCGTAAAATGATTCGGCGCGATAAAATGTGACCGCGTCCCAATTCGAAAAATAACGGTCGTAATCCCGAATAATGGCGTCGAATTGCAGCTCGGCGACGCGATAGCGCTCCGCCGCATAATTCAGCAGCGCATTGGTCAAATCACGCTCCAACAAGCGGCTGCGTTCTTTGGCGCCGCCGGTGGTGAGCAGGCGTTTTTTCATCACCTCATACTCGGCGGACCGCGCTTGATAATCCGCCAAACGTTCGCCGCGCCAGGTGTGAAAAACCTGGTCGAGGGTTGGCTTGCGGGTATTGGCGTAATCATAAAATCCAAAAAGCTGCAAAAGCCGGGTATCGATCTTTGCCACCAGATTCCGGCGCACGGCCTCGACTTCGATCGTGGTCTCCAGCGAACTGGTGGCGGTTTTTTCGAGTTTATCCAGCTCCAGCAAAAGCGCGCCGACCTGTTCGGTTTCTTTGAGAAAAGCATCGGCCAAATCCGGCGTGCCCCGATTTTCCTTAAAAAATACCGAAGGCGAGTCGGGGCTTTCGAGATCGGCCACCATGCGCATGAGGCTCGTCTTCTGCCTCTCCACCAGCGGCAACACCGCGGTGTCGCCTTTCGCCGCCGCCAGCCGGCGGAATTTTTCCAGGCGATTATAAATCCGCAGCAGCGAGTCGACTTCGCCGCCGTATTCTTTCATCAAGCCGGTGACGTGGCTCGGCGTGGCCAGCGCTTTTTTGTATAATTTGCGGTCTTCGAGCGCGGCGACCAGGCGCGTTTTCAAATCCTGAAATTTTTCGAGCAGGCCGTACTGCCGTTCTTTCTCCAGCGTTTTGGACAGCGCCGAAATTTCGTCGATCATCGCCAGCATCGCTTCCAGCTCGGCCGTGTAGCTGTCGGTCAGGGTCTGCGTTTTTTGGTAAACCACATTGAACCCGGGATCGTCGTTCACGATGCCTTCGATGCCGCGCTGCCTGACTTCCGCCGTGACGTTCTCGATGGTTTGCAGCAAAATCATTTCCTTGTCGGCCATCTCGATCAGAAAACCCTTGGTTTTGAGATCGAGATAAAAGCGCAGGCGATCCTCGTAGGGAATGATTTTTTCTGGATTAAAAGCGGCCTGTGTTTTGGCGGGCGGTCCCGACTTTTCCTTATTAGTTTTTAAAGGCAAATCCGGGGTTTGCGCGCGAAGAGCGCCGAGCGGCAAGAGCTGAGCGGCGAGGACACCCACAAGCAAATGGCAAGTGGCAAGTGGCAACAAGCAGAAAAGAATGCGATTTCGCCCTCTGCTCTTTGCCCTCTGCTCTTTGCCCTCTGCTCTCCGTTTCTCGTTTCCCATCCGTAGTCTCAAATGCCACATGGTTCTTATCTATTCTGACTCATTCCCGTCCCTGAGAACAAGTTGGACAAAACCTTAGGAACGGAATTTTATTCACTCGACGTCATTGGCTTCCAAACGCTTCATTTTAAAAGCTGAATAGTATATACAGACAAATGCGGAAAATTACGGAAGTGAATTTTGGGGAGGGGAAAAATTTTGCAGAGAAGCAACAAAATAACAGCGAAGCGCTTTTTGTCCATCATCGGCGGACAACCCCGGACAGCAGGCGTTGGAATTGACGGCAGGAGGGCTTTTCAAAAATATTGCCGGCGCTATTTTGCCAAGGATGCGCGCCCCACGATCTCCGGGTGGTTCATAAATTCCGGCCGCACGCGCCCAAAAACCATGCCCACCCAGCTCGGATTGCGCCGCAGAAATGTCACGAGATCATCAAAATCCTCGTCAACCACCTTTTTAAAGCCGCGGCGCGCCGAGGCATTGCGAAAAAAAATCCGTCCGGCGCCGTCGCGCAGCAAAAATCCGAGATGCGCCGCAAAAATGCCGGGGCGGCTCTGAATCACCACCGCCAGATCGCCGGCTTGCAATTTCGATTTGATGGCGGGCAAATCCGCCTCGGGAATATATTTTATCGCCAGCGTTTGCGGCGGCGGCATCGCCGCCAACTCTTTTTCCGGCACGCCCTTTTTGCGCAACACGGCGGCCCGATCGATGGTCTTGCGCATGTCGACGCAAAGCCCGCCGCCGATTGTTGCGGTGATGTCTTCAAACAACCAGGCATTGTTCGGCAGCCAATCCGCCAGCATAAAATGATTGCGCTCGCGAATATCGATCACCCCCTCGCGATAACGCAGGCGCTGCAAACGGCGAAACATCTCCTCATAATGATCCGCCAACGTCATCGCTAAAATCTGCTCGCAAAAAGTCAGGCAATCGACCCGCGCAAAATCGACCAAGGGGCCACGGTCGTATTTTGCCTGCGGCCCTTCGCCCAGCGGAAACCAACGATAAGGCGTGCCCAGCGCGCGCTGTGAATAGGCCTGCACCCGCGCCGGAAAATCCGCCTGGCGGGCGCTGGTTTCGCGAAGCAACGCGTCAATTTCCCCTTTGCTCATTTCATACAACTTGGAATCCGGTGAAGCCGAATTGGCCGCAACAACATCCTGTCTTTCCGGCGCCGGTGATACGCCCGAAAACGGTGGTTGATTAAGGCTCAGGGCCAGGCAAAGAAAAATTTGCAAGAGATCGTGCATACACCAAACCTGAATAATTTCTCAACCACAAAGGCACGAAGACACAAAGTTTAGAAATATCGAGGTTAAAACGATTTCGCAAGGTTTGATTTCTAAAACTCAGTTTGTGGAGGCACTTCTTATACTCGTTAAGGGTTATTTTGTAACCGCCATTGCGAGCGTTTCTCAGCGAAGCAATCTCTTTAAAATCAGTAGATTGCTTCGGCAAAAAGCGCCTCGCAATGACTCACATTCCAACCCGCAACGAGTATAGTTCAGCATTCTTACTTCTTAGTGCCTTCGTGTCTTAGTGGTTAGAATGATAAATACTCCACACAAAGAAAGTTTTTAAATTTAATTTTATCATTGGCAAAAACCAAACATTTTTTTAAATTGAAAGCTGAATAGCTCTGCTTGGAAATGTCGTTTAAATAATTTTCCCATATCTCAAACCGCGAATGAACGCCAATAAACGCGAGTTAAAAATAAAAATTCGCGTTTATTAGCGGTTTCATTGAAATGAGCCAGTTATTTAAATGGGGTTCCATAGCTGTGGAGTGCGCATGATGAAAATCGTCGCCGACGAAAATATTCCGTACGTTCGCGAGGCGTTTTCGCCTCTGGGCGAAATCCGGCTCATGCCCGGCCGCGCCATGACCCGCGAGGCGCTCCAGGACGCCGATCTCTTGCTGGTGCGCTCGGTCACGCCGGTTGGCGCAAAATTATTGCAAGGAACCCCGATTCGTTTCGTCGGCACGGCAACGATTGGCGCCGATCACCTCGACATCGCTTATCTTCAAAAACAGGGCATTGCCTTCGCCAGCGCCGCCGGAAGCAACGCCAATTCGGTGGCTGAATACGTGATGGCGGCGATGGTTCATCACGCCGTGCAGCGTCATTTATCCTTGCACCGATTGACGCTCGGCATTGCCGGCGTGGGACATATCGGCAGCCGTGTGGCAAAAATGGCCACCGGTCTCGGCATCCGCGTCCTGCTGAATGATCCGCCGCTGGCTCGACAAACGCACGATCCGAAATTTCTGCCGCTCGATGCACTCATGGCGGCGGACATCATCACCTTGCACACGCCATTGACCTACGAAGGTGAAGACGCCACTTTTCATCTTTTTGATGCCTCGCGATTGCGCGCGATGAAATCCGGCAGTCTGTTGATCAACACCTGCCGCGGCGCTGTCGTCGACAATGCCGCGCTTAAAAAAATATTGCAACAAGGCCGTCTGGCGGCGATTCTGGACGTGTGGAAAAACGAGCCGGAGATTGACGCGGCGCTTTTGCAGCTCGTCGAAATCGGCACGCCGCACATTGCCGGCTATTCGTTGGAGGGGAAACTGAACGGCGTGGCTCAGATCTATCGCGCCGCCTGCGAATTTCTCGGCGTGACGCCACAATGGCGCATCGAAAGCGCCTTGCCGCCGGTCGACGCGCCGCTGATTTGCTTGCAGCCGAATTTTGAAAACAATGAAAAAAAACTTGAGGCGCTGATCAAACACGCTTATGATATCACCGCCGATGATCGCCGCTTGCGGGGATCTTTGAGCGTGAAAGCAGAAGACCGCGGCCGCTATTTTGACCGCTTGCGGCGGGATTATCCCGTCCGGCGGGAATTTTACAATTACCAAGTGAACGCTGAAACCGACGACGGAAGTTTATTGCCGCAAATTAAAACGTTGGGATTTCAAATCCGAGACTGATCATCAAGGTTGGAATTTATTGGGCGGGCTTATTGACAAAATGCCTTAGCGCGACGCGTTGAAAGAGTTCATATTTGTAATTATTTATTCAACTTTTCCACAAGGTTTCCAAACTCTGCCGCGGCCGCGCAAGATGAGGCGTCGCGCCGTCAACGATCACTTCGGCCGGGCGTGGCCGCGCGTTGTAGTTGGAGGAAAGCGAAAAACCATACGCGCCGGCCGTCATCACCGCCAGCCAATCGCCGCGCTGCAGCGGCGGCAGCTCGCGATCTTTCGCCAGGAAATCGCCGGACTCGCAAATGGGGCCGACCACCTCGCCATTCTGCCACTGGCCCGGACGTTGAACGACCGGCACGATTTGATGATAGGCGTTGTACAGACTCGGCCGGATCAGATCATTCATGCCCGCATCAACCACGACAAAAAATTTTCCGCGCGTCATTTTGGTGTAAAGAACCTGGGTGACCAAAATGCCGCAGCCGGCGACCAGCGCGCGTCCCGGCTCGAAAATAATCGTGCAGTCCTGCGGCAGATCGCGAGTCACTGGCGGCAATAATTTTTCCGCCACCTCATGCGGAGACAACGCCAGGTCGGGCGCCGGAGAAGTTTCGGCCGCCACTTTGATCGCCGGCGCGTAAATTGCACCGAGTCCGCCGCCGACGTCGATATAATCGAGAAGATGCCCGGCGCGATGCGCCTCATGCGCCAATTCCGCCAGCACCGCGCCGATTTGCGCGAAGGGCCAGGCTTCGGTGATTTGCGAGCCGAGATGCGCGTGCAGACCGGCGAGTTTGACGTGGCGCAGCTCGCGCAGCTCTTGCAATAATTCCCTGGTGCGCTTGAGCTCGATGCCGAATTTATCGGCGGCGCGGCCGGTGGAAATATACGGATGGCCGTGAATGTCGATGTCCGGATTGACCCGCAGCGCGATGGGCGCAATTTTTTGCAAACGCGCCGCGCTATCATTGATAGCGCCCAATTCCTCCTCTGATTCGACATTAAAGCCGCGAATGCCGGCCTCGAGTCCGGCGATGATCTCGTCCTCACGTTTGCCGACGCCGGCAAAAACGATCCGCGAGGCGGGAATGCCGGCTTGCAGGCCGAGTTTTAACTCGCCGACGGAAACCACGTCCGCGCCGCCGCCCAGCCCGGCAAAATCGCGCAAAATAAACGGATTGGAATTGGCCTTGAGCGCAAAACAGATTTGATGCGCTTGCGCCGCGAAGGCGCGATCGATGAGTTGAAAATTTTCGCGGTAGGTGCGCCGGCTGTAAAGATAAAGCGGCGTGCCAAATTGTGCCGCCGCTTCAACAATCGGAAGGTCTTCGCAGAAAAGCCGGTTGTCGCGATAAGTAAAATAGTGCATAAAAAATAAGTTTGCCGGTTATTCAGTTAAACCGGTCAACGGATTAATAGAAATTTCAAAACACCCATCGTTCTTTTTCCTGGCGTTGATTTTTGTTTCCAAAAAGCGCTTGACCACTTCGAGGTTGGTTTTGGTATGTGACGACAAACTTTCGGCGGTGAAAGCGCCGCCGTTATTGAGGGCGAGATACAACAAAATTTGATTGGCCAGATGCTCGTCGAGCGCGGCGTTGCTGAGGCGAAACTTGATAAACGCCTCGCTCACCTCCGCCGCCACCTGTTCGGCGGGTTTGCCGCGCTGCCCGAAGGCGGTAAACAGATAGGTTTGCGCGCCATATTTGACGCGAATCATGATGACATTGCCCGGCCCCGGCGAATCCGTGATCTCGCGAAGCTTAATCTTGCCGTCGGGCCAGCCCAACTTTTGCCGCAAGGCTTTGCTTTCGCGCTCGGCGATGACGTGCGGCAGCCAGGAAAGCAAAATTTCCGCGCCGGCGGCATCGGGCTCGCCGCGCTGGTGAAAGGAAAACGCCGGCGCCCCGGCGGTTTGCGGATTAATCGTGGCGGCAATTTCGCCGCCGCCGACCGGATAAAAGCCGTGCTTGCGAATTTGCATTTCGGCGTTGATGCCGAGCCGCCGCAGCAACGGCAGAAAACTCTCGGTGAAAAATTCAAACGGCGGGGCGCCCGGATTGTGCGTGCCGCCGCGCACGATAACGGCGGATTGTCCGGCGGCGCGGGAGAGAACCGGCAGCACCGTTTGCATCACCTGCATCGCCGATCCGGCCGTGGGAATGGTGAAGAAAAAATTTCCGGCTCGAATCGGCCCCGGAACAAATTCAAGCTCAAGCGATTGCAGCGCATTGCCCTGGCAGCGGCCGCCGCAAATTTCCGCGGCGGCATTGACGCAGGCCAAATGCTGATGGCGCAAGCCCGGTTTGTTTCGTTTCTTGCGGATATGGATGAGGCGAAAGGGTTTGCCGGTCGCCGCGCTCAACGACAACGCCGTGCGCAAAATCTGGCCGCCGCCTTCGCCCATTCGACCGTCGATCAAAATCATGAAATCCACCTACCTCGTTTGCCTACGGCCGTAGGCATCCTGCTTTGGTTTCCTGTCAGAATAAAATAACGAAATGCGGCGGATTTTGCAAGAGGTGATTTAATTTAAAAAGAGGAAATCAAAAGAAGAGAATTTTGATGTCATTCTGCAAGAATCTTTTTTGTATTCAGCATAATGGCTAATTGAAAAAAAAGATTCCTACGGAATGACAGATGTGTGTCCTAATATGCAGAAAATATGAAACGCCGTGGATCACTTCACCATCGGCAAGCCGTACTTCTTCGCCTTGCGATAAATCGTGGCGCGGCCGATGCCGAGCTTCTTGGCGGTTTGCGAGATGTTGCCGCCGTTCTCCAGCAAGGCGTTGCGCAGCGCGTCTTCTTCGAGCTTTTCGATCCAGCTCGACAGCGTGTTGTCGGATTCGTAAATTTTCTTCTCGCCGATGGCGCGCACGCTGTTGGGCAAATCCTTCGGCGTCACTTCGCGCGTGCTGGCGAGCACCACGGCGCGCTCGATGCAGTTTTCCAACTCGCGCACGTTGCCGGGCCAATTGTACGCCATCAGCAATTCCAGCGCATCCGGCGCGATGCCTTCCAGCTCTTTGCTTTCCTGCTTGGCGTATTTGTCGAGAAAATGCGCCGCCAGCAGGGGAATGTCCTCCTTGCGTTCGCGCAGCGGCGGCAGTTTGATCGGAAACACCGAAATGCGATAATACAAGTCCTCGCGGAACTCGCCGGTTTTGATCGCCTCTTCCAAATCCTTGTTCGTCGCCGAGATCACCCGCACGTCGACTTTCACCATTTCGTTGCCGCCGACGCGCTCGAACTCGCGCTCCTGCAAAATGCGCAAGACCTTCGCCTGCGTGGCCTGCGTCATCAAACCGATTTCGTCGAGAAAAATGCTGCCGCCGTTGGCGACTTCGAATTTGCCGACGCGCCGGCCGGTGGCACCGGTGAACGAGCCTTTTTCGTGGCCGAACAATTCGCTCTCCAGCAACGACTCCGGCAGCGCCGAGCAGTTCACCGCCACAAACGGCTTGCTGTTGCGCAGCGTGCTGTGATAATGAATCGCGCGCGCGATCAACTCTTTGCCGGTGCCGCTTTCGCCTTGAATCAGCACCGTCACGTTGCTGTTGACGACCTTTTCCAGCGCGCGAAAAACTTCCTGCATCTTGCCGGACTGGCCGATGATGTTTTTAAATTGATAGCGGCTCTTCAGCTCGGAACGCAGCGTATCGATTTCCTGCTTCAGCGAGCTGGTGGTGAGCGCGTTGCGCACGGTCACCAGCAGGCGGTCGCCCGCGAAGGGCTTGGTGATAAAATCGTAGGCGCCGAGCTTCATCGACTGCACGGCTTTTTCAATCGTGCCGTGCGCCGACATCATCACCACCGGAATGCGCGGCTCCTCGTCGCGAATGCGCTTCAGCGTTTCGATGCCGTCGATTCCTGGCATCTGAATATCGAGCATGATGAGATCGGGAACGTGTTCGCGAATCACTTTCAAACAGGCTTCGCCGCTGTTCGCCACTTCGATGTCGTACTCCCTTTCCTTGCGCAGGTTGATCTCGATCATTTTGCAAATGTTTTTGTCATCGTCAACCACGAGAATCGCGTAGCGCTTGGCTTTGCCCAGCCGGCCCGAATCGCCATTGACAGCGGGGGGGAGAGCCTCCGCCGGTTCGGTCGAAGCGGGAAATTCGGCTTCGAGTTCCGAAAAATTATTCAAGTTTTCTTCCATGACCATTATCTCACAAGCTTTTATAAAAAGGGGAAATCAATTGCGGAGCTTGCTGGTTATTTGCTGATAAATCGAATGTTTGACAGTCTATGGAAAATACGAAACCGCAGAGAGATTCGCAAGTTTTTTTTCAGTGACAAGCTTTTTGTAAATTCGGCAGTTAAGTTTCATTGAAATTGTAAAAGCCGGTTGAATTTGATGGCTTTAGCGCTTATGACGAATGGCTTCGACCAATTCTGTTAGGAATGGCGGCTCAATGTCGAAAACCGTTTCCAAGGCTAAAAACGGCGCCGCCGTCGCGCCAGGCAAAAGCCTCAGCTTGCCGGCGTCCTTGCTCGTGGTTAAAATATACCGCGCGCCGGAAACTTTGCGTGTTGCTTCGATGGCGCCGAGATCATTTTCCCGATAACGATGATGGTCCGCAAACATGATTTCGTCAACAACGCGGGCGCCAAATTTTTCCGCCAATTCACGAAAGCGTTCGGGATGCGCAATGCCGCTGACCAATAGAACCGGCTGATCTTTGACGAAATCAAGCGGCAAGATTTTTTGCGCGGCAGTTAAATCGCGCCAGCCGAGGCCTCGAAGCGCGCCGGAGAAAATTTTGGCTGCGGTGTATCGGCGGCATTGTTTCATCATACCCTCACAATCGTTGCAGCCGCCGGTGTTGAGAATCACGAAACCCGCGCGGCGCAGCGCCGTCGCCGGCTCCCGCATCGGCCACGCCGGAAACCACCAGAGATTGCTCAACGGCATTCGCCCATCCACCATCACGACGTCGATATCGCGCTGCAATCGCCGGTGTTGAAAGCCGTCGTCGACGAGAATGATATCCGGCGCAAACTTCTCGACTGCGGCCATGGCGGCGGTTGTCTTGTCACGAGCGACCACGACGGGAACGCCGTCGCAGGCTTGCGCCATCAGCAGCGGCTCGTCGCCGGCCGTAACGGCATCGGCGAGAATACGCCGCCCGTCACTGACAACAACCGATGCCGTGCCTTTGCGGCGATAACCTTTGGAGACGACGGCAACGCGCCAGCCCTGATCCCGCAGCGCCGCGGCCAGAAAAATCGTCGACGGCGTTTTGCCCGTGCCGCCGACGCTGAGGTTGCCGATGCTGATGACGAACGCCGGCAGCCGTTTACTTTTAAAAAAGCCGCGATCATAACAAAAACTTCTTGCAAAAATGACGAAGCGAAATAACCACAACAACGGCAAAAGCGGCGCGAGCAGCCAGCGAAATTTGGCGAGCGCTTGCGGCAGCGGCAAACGAAGGCGGCCACGTCCGATAGGACGACGCCCGATGGGCTTGGTGATGAATGCCATTTTTCAAACAAATAATTTTTGGACTTGACTAAAATAAAAAATTGTTTATTTTTTCACAAGCATAAACTTGACCCTTCTGCATGATGGCGGCACAACGGCGACTGCGGTTATTCGGTTTATTGCTGGGCATTTTATTGCTCGGCCTGGCGGATGTGCAAATCATTTCGCCCATCCTGCCCAAATTAGCGCAGGATTTTTCCGTCAGTCCGGCGATGATGGGAACGGCGGTCAGCGCCTACGCCATTGCCGCCGCGTTGTGGGCGCTGGTGGTCGGGCCGCTGTCGGATCAAATCGGCCGGTTGATTTTTTTGCGCGCCGCCGCGTGGGTTTTGGCCGGCGCCGCCGGTGCGGCTTATTTCGCCGGTTACTTTGAACATTACGTGGCCGCGCGGGTTTTGGCCGGGTTGGCCGGCGGCACGATCTCCGCGTGCGTGATCGCGCAGGTGGCCGACACGTTCGATTATTCCGCGCGCGGCCGCGCCATGGGTTGGGTCGGCGCGATTTATTTTATTGCTGCCGTGATCGCCGTGCCGCTTGGCGCCTGGATCACCGCCGCGTGGAGTTGGAGAATATTATATCTTCTGCAGATGGCGCTGGCATTCATCCTCGGCTTGCTCTTGCAACCGTCATTGTCGCCGGCGGCCAGAAAAAAAGATGCGCACAATCCTTCTTCTGCTCGCAACGTCGCCGTTGTCAAAAAAGTTTTGCAGCAACAACTGCAAAATTATCCGCGCTATCTGGTGCAAATGCCCACGCTCATGGGCCTTTTGCTTGCGATCATGGTTTCCGCCGCGGTCGCCGGGCTGGTGACTTATCTCGGCGTTTGGCTGACCACGACCTTCGGCATGTCGATCGCAACGATTGGCGTGGTGTTCATGTTCACCGGCGCCGCCTCGGTGATCGGCGCGCTGGGCGGCGGCTGGATGGCCGATCAATTGGGCAAACGCCGGATGATTGCGTTGAGCAGTTTTTTATTGGCGGTCATTCTTTTGGCGGTGGGCCTTGTGGAAACGCGAACAAATGTTTTTCTTTTTTGCGCGGCCGGCGGCTTGGCGATGGCGTTGCGCGAAGGTCCGTTTCAAGCGTTGATCAGCGAGCTGATTCCGGCAAACGAACGCGGCGCGTATATCGCGCTCCGCAATGCCATCTCACAGCTTGCCATCGCGTTTGCCGTCGCTCTTGGCGGAATTTTGTTCGAACGATTTGGCTTTAACGCCGTGGCCTACTTTGCCGCGGCGTGCAGCTTGGCGGCCAGCGGCCTGGTTTTGTTGATGGCCGAGCCGAGATCTGCGCCAAGCGCTGATGAAACCATGGCAGAATTGCCCCGGCAGGGAACCGTATAAACTTTAATCCGATTCAGCTTTATGCCAGAATCAACACAAACTTCAATCGCTTCCAACCGGCCCAAACGATCACAGCTTGGGCGATGGGTGCGCCGCATCCTCATGGTTTTGGGCATTTTAATTTTTGTTTTCATTTTTTTCGTGGTGCCGTTTGGATTTTCATATTTGCTGACGCACGCGGGGTCCCGGCCTTCAGACCGCAGCATCACGGCGAGCGTTATTCCGAGCGATCAGCCCTTTCGCAGCCTCGCCTTTACAGCGCGCGACGGCGTGACGCTTTCCGGCTGGTATTTTCCCCGGGAAGAGGCGCCGGCGGCAATTATTTATTGCCACGGCTTGTTTCGCTCGCGCTTGGAAGTGCTCGATCGCGCCGAAAAATTTTGGCAGGCCGGATACGCCGGCTTGTTGCTGGATTTTCGCCGCCACGGCCAAAGCGGCGGCGAGCTGACGAGCATGGGTTATCTCGAACGGCTTGACATCATCGGCGCCGTGCATTATCTGAGCGACAGCCTGCAATTCAAAGGTCCGATTGTGGTGTACGGCATTTCCATGGGCGCGGCCGCGGCTTTGTTGGCCGCCGCCGAAGAGCCAAAAATTTCCGGCTTGATTATCGACAGCAGCTTTCTCTCATTTGACGAAACCATCACCCATCATGCCAGAAACTGGCTGCACCTGCCCAAATTCCCGATTGTGGATGAATTGATTCTGTTCACCCAATGGCGAGTTGGTTTCAATTCGGAAGATTTTGATCTGCAACGCGCGGTGCAAAAAATCGGCGACCGCCCGATTCTCATTATCGCCGGCGGCGCCGATCAGCGCATGCCGCCGGAAATCGCGCAGGCGCTCTACGACGCCTCGCCAAGCACGAACAAAAATCTCCTCATCATTCCGAACGCGCCGCACGGCGCGGCTTTTCGCACCGATCGTGAAACCTACACGCAAGCGGTTTTGCGCTGTTTGCAAACCGTTTGCGATATCAATGGATCAACCAACCGGCAGGACGCCATTCCTTAACTCCCAAAACCGGAGGCGGTATGAAATTGTTCAACAAACCCCTGGGCGAGTACTGTCAGCACAGCAAAACCGGCGTTTATCTGCTGGCGCTCGTCTCGGTGATTCGGTTTCTGATGAAACCGGTGTTCAACGTTCCTTATTCTCAGGGGACGCATTTTACCAGCGTCACGATTCTCTTGCTGGTGCTGATGGTGGTTTATGCCATTCGGGCGAACGCAACAGGAATGGGCAACTATCGGGATTTGCTCGGCATCGCCTTCACCCTCAGCATGGCGACAGCGGCGTTCATTATTCTCGGCATCGCCATCGATGATTTTGGCGAGATTGACACGTATTATACCGATCTCGCGCACGGCGGCAACTTGAACGTCTGGCTGCACATGGGCGGCCATCTCGTGGCCGGGCTTGTTTCGAGCTTGTTTCTATGGGGCGTCGGTTCCTTGGTGTACTTTCTCGCCGGCCTGGGCCGGAAAAAAGCTGTGGCGTGATTGGCTGCGGCAAAATTATTTGCATAAAGCCCCACAAAATTTGTGGGGCTTTTATACTCGTTTAGGGTTAAAATTATAGCCATTGCGAGGCGCTTTTTGTCCCGCTTTTCGGGACTCCGTAAAGCGGAGCCGAAGCAATCTTTTAATTTTCAAAGGATTGCTTCGCTGAGAAACGCTCGCAATGACACTATAAAAATGACCTGAAACGAGTATATTTTCATAAAAAATTTTCTTGCAACAAAACCTTGAAAGCTCTGAGCGCACGCCCCCGATGGCTCACCCGATTTTTTTCCGCCAGCGTCAATTCCGCAAAAGTTTTATTTAATTCCGGCACGCAAAAAACCGGGTCATAGCCAAAGCCGTTGCTGCCTCTCGGCGCCAGCGTGATTTGCCCGCGACATCGGCCTTCCACCAAATGCGTTTTGCCCTGCACCGCCACAGCGATGACGGTGTGAAACTCGGCGGTTCGTTGCGATGGCGGCATGCCGTCCAGCAGGCGCAAAAGTTTTTGCACATTGTCGGCATACGTCGCGCCGGGTCCGGCAAAGCGGCTGGAAAAAACTCCTGGCGCGCCGTCCAGTGCATCGACCATCAGGCCGGTATCATCGGCAACCGCCGGCAGATTGGTGTGTTGATGAATCGCCAGCGCTTTTTTGATGGCATTGGCTGCGAGCGTGTCGCCGTCTTCAATCACTTTCGGCGCCTTGGGAAAAGAATCGAGATTTAAAATTTGAAAGGGCAAACCGGCAAGAGCATCGCGAATTTCGATGACTTTGTCCTGGTTGCGGGTGGCGAGAACAAGTTTGGAGAGGAGGGGATGGCTCAACATTAAATGGCAACAAGACTCTTGTCATTCCGAAGGAATCTTTTTTGCATTAAGAGATTGTCTTGGACTCTAAAAAGATTCTTACAGAATGACATTTTATTCAGCCGGGGTTTGAACTCAATAGTTCTCAATCGTATCCACGATGCCGACAATCGACGCATCGACCGGAGAAAGCGCGCGACGCAAAGGAATTGACGCTTCGCGCGCGGTGACATAATACACGGTTTCGCCCTGGCCGGCGCCGACGGTGTCGATGGCCACCAACGGCTCGCCGGAATTTTTCATAAACCGATCCATCGGCTGGATAAGCTGCATCTTCGTGCCGACGAGGCTTTCGTCTTTGCGAGTCGCCCAGATGGTGCCAATCACGCGCGCGAGGTACATAATACAAATCTTTTTGCTTTATCTTTTTTTACGTCGCATCCAACTTATCCACAATCGCCATGATTGTCGCGTCAACCGGTTTGTTTTCCGTGGCCGAAGTTTGCCGCGCCGAACTGCCTTGCACGACCAGCACGACTTCGCCCACGCCGGCGCCGACGGCATCGACCGCGACCAGAAAACCTTCACGATCTTTGTAGTCCAGTGTGACCGGACGGACGATTTGCAGTTTCAGGCCCTGCAGCTTCTCGTCTTTGCGAGTCGCCCAAACAGTGCCGATAACGCGCGCTAAGATCACGGAATATTTCTCGAATTAGATGTTGAAATCTCGTTATCAAAAGCCGGAGCGCAAAACTCTGGCTTTGCACTCCGAATCATCAACCATAAATTTCCTTGGAGGTGCACTTGCACGAGCCAACGTAACGCTCGTTGTATTTATACGAGCCTTTCGGCGTACGCTCGGAAATCACGAGCTGCACGGAATGAATCGCGTCGCCGCATTTCGGGCATTTGGCTGTGAAGGCGTCGGCGCCGGCTGCGGTTTTGGCTACTTTTGCCTGGAAACTGCTGTCTTTTTTGGCCATTTAAATTACTCCTCGAGATTTTGTATGAATTGGTTCGTTTCAATGTTTTTGTTGCAAACTGCGCAAGTATTTCAACTCTTTTTCCAGCGCGCGAATGCGCTGATGAATCTGAAAATTCTCGATCTTTTTGAATTCCGCCTCTGTCGTCGGCGTTTTGCCGTCGCGGTTTTCCGGCTCGCTCGCGGTCTCGTCGCGCGCCGGTTGCAGCTCGCTGAGCGCGACCGGCATTTGCTGGCCGATTGGGACATTGAAGTCGTGCAGACTATCGCCGCGCACAACCTTCAATGACTCTTTCGCGCCCGGCTTGCACGCCGCCACCATCGCCGGCAAATTCGTTGAAGCATCAATCGGTTTGTTGGTGAAATGCGTGATCACATCGCCAACCTGAATGCCGGCGTGTTCTGCCGGGCCGCCCTTGACCAGACTTAAAACGCGCAGATAACGGCGGTCTTTGGCGTCAGCCATTACCGTGACGCCGAGCCACCCCCGGCTTTCGTAATAGCCCCGAACAATTTCTCTAAGTCGCGGCAGATAAGAGGCCAGGGGATAAACCAGCGCCGTGCAGCTAAAATAATTCTCCGGCATCACGCCCTGGGGACCGAGGCCCATCCGCCCCGAGACGATGCCGACCGCGTGGCCCTGCGTATTAAAAACCGGCGAGCCGTTGCTGCCGGGATCGACGTTGGCGGAAATTTGAATGACGCCGCTGGCATGAATCGCGCTCATCACCCCGACGGAAACGGCGTGCGGCATGCCCAAGGCATTGCCAATGACCGTGACCCACGAGCCGGCTTGCACCGGCTCCGCGCTGCCGATTGGCGCCGGAAAAAATTTCTCGCCGGTGATTTTGAGCACGGCAACGCCGCTGGCCGAATCCAACGCCACAATTTCGGCGCGAAGCATTTGGCCGTCCGAGAGGGTGGTTTCGATTTGATTGGCGCCGCGAACAACCGATTCCTTCGTCACGATAAAGCCGTCGCTGCTGACGATCAACCCGCTGCCGACTTTGACCTCCGGCGGATTGTTTTCCTTGCCGCGAAACAAGCCGAACAAGCCGCCGCCCTCGGATTTTTGTGTCACCGTCGCCGCCATGATCGTCACCACCGACGGCTTGGCGGTTTCCACCAATTGGCGCATATCCCGCTCAAACGCCGCCAGCATATTTTGCGCTAGAACGCTGCTCGCCTGAACAACGAGCAACGCCCCAAGCAAAATGCCCCCAGATCGTAATGAATTTTTTGGCCAAGCAGCGACGGGATGAAAACAGTTCGGCTTCACAAACATATCCGTTAGAAAGTGATCGGCTGATGTGAAACCGGCGTGGCCGCTGGTCGAGACGCAGATCCGGCTCGAGATGAATCGGTTGGCGCGGACGAAGCCCGCTCCGAACTTTTGCGCGAGGCGCCAAAGTTTGGCCACAACTGCGGCGTAACCTGATCCAGGGTGTAAAAAATTTTTGCGGGAGAAACCGAGGGAAAAACACTGTTGGGAGCGAGTTGCATTTGAGAGACGGCGATGGTGGATGACGCAGGCGGGAGCGCTCTGGCTGGCAGGCGCTGCCACAAATAAAACAGACAACCCATCACCACGACAGCCGCAGCCGAATAAGCGGCGAACCGCCCCGGCGCCAGGTATCGCAGATTCCATATCGGCGCGACATGAACTCGGCGATCCAATTTGATGCGCGTGCGCAGGATGGTTTCGAAATCCGGCGAGGATTGAATCGTGGATAGGCGGCGGAAATTACGGCGTAGATTAACAACCCCATCAGCGGCAGAGCGGCATTCTGAACAATGTTCCAGGTGAACATCAAGCTCACGTTTCTCGGCGAACGCCAGCGTATTCTCGACGTAATCCGAGAGAAGCTCCGTGAACCTCTCGCAATTTTTCATACTCAACCTTTAGCGTAACAAGTTTAGAGAGCTTAACTCCTCTGAGAAAATTGTAAAACTCCGATGAACGCAGTCACTTATTCTTGTCAAGCAAATGTTTGAGACGGCCCTGCAAACGCAATCGCGCGCGGTTGACTCTCGACTTGACCGTCCCTATCGGAACCCGAATAATCTTACTGATCTCCTCGTACGAAAGTTCCTGAATGTCCCGCAAAATAATGACTTCCCGAAATTTCGGCGACAGCTTGTTGATTTCGCGCTGAATGATCTCTTCGCTCAAAACCGTGTTGGTGTGCCGCTCCGGGCTGAGAATATCGTCGGAAATTTCGTATTCCTTGTCTTCGACGCCGAGATTCGAGAGCGAAAAAATCCGGCGGCGATTGCGGCGCCGCAATTCGGTGCGCGCCAGGTTGCCGGCAATCGTGTAAATCCAGGTCGAAAATTTGGCCACGCGCTGGTAAGCGTGGCGTTTGCGATAAACCCGCAGAAAGGTTTCCTGCACGACATCTTCGGCTTCCTCATGATTGCCGAGAAAACGATAGACAAAGTTCAGCAACTGGTCCTTGTAGCGCTTGACGATCAATTCATACGCGTAGAGGTCGCCGCGTTGGAATTTTTCGATCAGATCTTCGTCACTGATTTTGTTGTCAAATGTTTGCAGAGGCTCCGCCATTCATCTTTCTTCCTTCCCAGGAAGGTAAATACTTTGGCGAAAAACAACGCACCGTCGCAATCAACATCAGGCGCATCAACAGGGCTTCGCCGAGGCCCTGCGTCTTGAGCAGATAATCCGTCTGCAGCAAAACTTCGAGCGCATTGCACACTTCCGCCGGCGCATAATTTTGCGCGGCCCGCTGCAGGCGCTCGGCGAAAAAAGCATGAACGCCGGTTTTCTCGGCGAGCTGCGCTTGATCGCGCCGCGCCGGCAAGCCGTGCGCCAGATGCAGATGCCCGAAATATCGCGCCAGACTGCTGATGATCGCGCCGGCGCTGGTGTTGGGCGCCAAGTTTTCGTAGATCCGCAACGCCGCCGCCACGTCTTTCGCGCCCACCGCATCCTGCAGCGAGAAAATCGAATGCTCTTTGCGAAACCCCGCCACCTGCTGCACGTCTTCTTCGGTAATTTCCCGGCGTTCGCCGAGATAGAGCCGGATCTTCTCGATCTCACTGCGCAGCACCGAGGTGGAGGTTCCGACTTCGCCGGCGAGCCATTGCGCCGCCGGCGCGGTGATGCTGATATTCAAACGCCGCACGTATTTTTGAATCCACGGCACGATTTGATTTTCGTAGAGCGGCTTGCATTCGACATAAGCGCTCGCCTTGCGCAGCGCTTCGATACCCTTCTTGCGGGAATCTTTGTCCCGCATCGCGATGATCAAATACGTCGTGCGGCTGGGATTGGCCGCATATTTCGCCAGCGCTTCCAAATCGCCCGGCGACATTTTTTGCACATCGCGCAGAAGAATGACGCGATGCGACGCCATCAGCGGAAAACTGGTGGCGCGGTCGATCACGCGTGTCGCGTTGACTTCGCTGCCATAGAACACATCAAGGTTAAAATCCCGAATCTCCGGCGTGACCAATTTTTGAAATAAAAGCTCGCCGCCTTCGTCGATGAATCCCGTTTCTTCACCGGCAAAAAAATAAACCGGCCGCAAACGGCCATTTTGCATATCATCCAGAAATTCTTCGTATTTCATGAAGTCTGCGAGAGATAGTCACGCGCTTGAAAAAATTTGCCAACAGAAAACATATCAATATAGGATGTTTTCGCTTAGTTTGCAAGTTTTTTCCCGTCGCAGAAAGTTTAAATTTTTATAGAAAACCAATCTTCACCGTATGCTTGCAAAAAGGAGTTTATCGCCGGCCAACCAAAAACATAAACCTTGCGTTTCAAAAATCTTAACATTAAATTTGAAGCATCAACTAATTTGCGTGATTAGCCGTCTATCAAATCGGGCGCCTCGCGAGGCGAGGCGTAATTTTTTTTTCAATTCATTTTAACCAGGAGAGGTGTGTTATGCGATTTACCAAAATCTTTGCCGGATGGTTCGCCGCCGCATTGGTCTTTACCGGATTGTACGCGGGTGAAAAACCCGCGCTGAAAATCGACTACGAAAAGTACAAGCTCAAAAACGGCCTGGAGGTGATTCTGCACGCGGACAAATCCGATCCCATCGTCGCCGTGGCCATTTTTTATCACGCCGGCTCCAATCGCGAGGAGAAAGGCCGCACTGGGTTTGCCCATTTGTTCGAGCACATCCTGTTTCAGGAATCCCAGCACGTGGGGCAGGATCAATTCTTCAAAAAAATTCAGGGCGTCGGCGGCACGCTCAACGGTTTTACCACGCAGGATTACACCGG